>Ga0265303_10002151_pt1 | contig 12193 bp, 8 predicted proteins | sample Helome_2_FD_192494 | JGI IMG/M metagenome (GOLD analysis project Ga0265303, IMG submission 192494) | Marine sediment microbial communities from subtidal zone of North Sea - Hel_20160317 (Illumina Assembly) | ecosystem: Environmental > Aquatic > Marine > Subtidal zone > Sediment ...
GCACGCCGATCTCGTCCTTGACTTTCTGCAGAATTGCAAGACCCGTGTCTATACCGAGACCGCGGAAACTCTTGGTCGAGGAACGGTTAGCCTTGTCGAACGATGATTTATAAATAAATGGTATTCCGAGCTTCTCCGTGATCGACTTGAGCTCCTGCGCACTCTGCAGCGCAAGCTCCTCACTTTCGATGACACAGGGCCCCGCAATAAGAAAAAAGGGCTGATCCAGCCCCACTGAGAATCCACACAGCTTCATTTGAAATTCCTGTCTGTAGTCAACGACTGTTATGTCTGGTTGGCGTGCGCCGATAGCTCCGGCACAAGCGTGTTGCGGGACCCGGCAGTCCCGGCGCACACCCGGGCCGCATGAATAAACCCGGAGAACAGGGGATGCCCGTCGCGTGGCGTCGAGGTGAATTCCGGGTGGAACTGGCATGCGATGAACCAGGGGTGATCGCTTAACTCGACCACCTCTACCAGTTCCTTGTCCATCGACATACCGGCAATAACAAGGCCGGCCGCCTGCAACCTCTCCCGGTAGTCGTTATTGAATTCATACCGGTGACGGTGACGTTCCTCAATGACATCATGCCCGTACAGATTGTGCGAAAGCGTATCCGGTGTCAGGCTGCATTTCTGCCCACCAAGCCGCATCGAGCCGCCAAGATCGGACGCCTGGCTGCGTCGTTCGATTTTACCGTCTTCCGTCTGCCACTCCGTTATCAGCGCGATAACGGGATGAGCCGTGTCCTTGACGAACTCGGTGCTGTGCGCGCCAGCCAGCCCGGCAACGTTACGCGCAAACTCGATGACCGCGACCTGCATCCCCAGGCAGATGCCAAGATAGGGGATGCCGTGCTCGCGGGCATAGCGTGCCGAGGCGATCTTGCCTTCAACGCCCCGCTCACCGAAACCACCAGGTACCAGAATGGCATCGACATTATCCAGGCTACCGGTACCTTCTCGCTCTATGACCTCGGAATCCACGTAGCGAATATGCACCCTGGTCCGTGTATGCATACCGGCATGGATCAGTGCCTCGGACAGCGACTTGTAGGATTCCGTCAGGTTCACATACTTGCCAACCATGGCGACCGTGACTTCACCATCAGGATGGTTCATGTCAAAAATAACCTTTTCCCACTCGGACAGGTCTGCCACGCCTGTCTCCATCCGCATTTTGTCAACGACAATGTCATCCAGGTGCTGCGCATGCAGAAATACGGGAATTTTGTAAATACTGTCCACATCGACAGCGGATATCACCGCCCGTTCTTCAACATTGGTGAACAGGGCAATCTTTCGACGCTCGTCATCCGGCAGCATTCGATCAGCACGACACAGCAGAACGTCCGGCTGAATACCAATCGAGCGCAGTTCCTTGACCGAGTGCTGTGTCGGCTTGGTTTTGATCTCGCCGGATGCGGCGATATAGGGCACCAGTGTCAAATGCATAAACAGGGTGCGATCATGCCCCAGCTCAACACCCATCTGGCGGATGGCTTCCAGGAACGGCAGTGACTCGATATCACCGACCGTACCCCCGATCTCAACCATTGCCACATCTGCATTACCGGCACCAAGCTTGATACAGCGTTTAATCTCGTCGGTAATATGGGGAATGACCTGCACCGTTCCGCCGAGGTAATCGCCGCGACGTTCCTTGCGGATAACATTTTCGTAAATCTGGCCGGTGGTGAAATTATTGTTCCGGGTCATGGTGGTGCGCACAAAGCGCTCGTAATGGCCAAGGTCAAGATCCGTTTCTGCCCCGTCCGCGGTGACAAACACTTCGCCGTGCTGGAAAGGACTCATGGTTCCGGGATCGACATTAATGTACGGATCCAGCTTCATGAGCGTGACTTTCAATCCACGCGTTTCCAGGATTGCGCCGAGCGAGGCGGAAGCGATGCCCTTTCCCAACGAGGAAACAACACCACCGGTGATAAAGATAAATCGGGTCATCAAAATCCAGAGCTGTGGGAGCCTGACGGCTCCTGACCAAGTGGCCGGGATCCAGTCAGTGGCCACTTCAAGACGGGATTAAAGGCTACCAGATCACCCCTTGTTTCTCAATCGAAGGAAAGGGGAAAACAGGATTCTCGAAGCTTATTTTTGTCCCGAGTGAAAGGATTCCAGCCGGCTCCAGAAGAAATCGACGCCCGGCTCGTTCGGGGCGGCGTGAAACCCCTCGCTGACCCAGAGCCCCGCGACAGCAACAAGCTCGTCGTCGCGATAGATCAAGGGCACCCGGCTCCGTTCCCACGGAGGCAGGCCGAGTTCCTGGAAGAGCTTCTTGAGTGGATGATGATGCGCATGGCCGGCACGCCGTACCGACTCCCCCCCCTGCCGAAAGCGGATTTGCAGGGGTTGCGCCGCAATCGACGCGCTTACCCCCCGGCCCACGGTCTCCCCACGGCGCAAAATACCGCCTGCTGACGCCAGTTCGAGCGCCCCGCCGCCCGTCCAGTCCAGTACTTGATCATTGTCATGAAACGGCAATGCAGTAAAGGCATATAGCGCATCCCGGTAACGGCGTACCTCGCCGCCATTCCAGCACACAACCGGCTCTGCATCCGGCGCGGCACCAAGTACTTCAATCCGCATCCGCTCCAGTACGGCCGCGGACGGCACCGACAGATCCAGTCCAGGCAGCCAGTAACGCAAGACGTTTCGCTGCCGTGCGGCCGTCAGGCAAAGCGTAGCGCTGACAGACAGCGTTTGGGTATCGTGGCAGACTGCCTGCAGATCAATACCACCCAGATCATCCAGCAGCCTCGCGGCATCAGACTGCAGGCGCGCTGCCCGGGTCAGGACCCCGGGCAAGCCCGGCCATCTCTCCTGTAACAACGGAAGCACACGGGCACGCAGGAAATTCCGGTCATAGCGGTGCTCGGCATTACTGGGGTCATCAATCCACTCGAGCTGTTCTGCCCGGGCATAGGACAGAATTTCACTCTGCGTAAACTGCAGGAACGGCCGCGCGAGCAATCCCTTCCCGAATGGCGCCAGCGCGTGGATTCCGGACAGACCCCGTGGACCGCTGCCGCGCAATAACTGGAGCAGAAGGGTTTCCGCCTGGTCATCCTGATGATGGGCAGTCAGCAGGCAATCACCTTCAGGAAGCCAGCTCTGCAGCGCGGCATAGCGGGCACGGCGTGCGGCCGCCTCGGGACTCTCACCGGAATCGGGATTTGCGTCGACCTGCAACGACGTGTACGACACGCCCCATTGATTGCATACCTGCCCACAGCGTCTCTCCCAGGCAGGAGACTCTGACTGTAGTCCGTGGTCAATATGCACGGCACCAAAACCCGCGGGTAATGCATCCCGCACAGAGGATAATGCGTGCAGCAGGGCATGTGAGTCGACACCGCCACTGTACGCCACCCAGTACCGGCACCGCGGCGCGTATGCCTGCAGCCATCTAAAGAATTCAACGGGTAAGGAAGCCATGATATGCAGGCAGATTGGGCTGCCAGGGCCACACAGACGCTATTTTTCGCTGAACTGACCGTAGGCCATGAGTCGCGTGTAGCGCGATTCCACGAGATCTTCCCCAGATACGTTATCCAGATTTTCCAGTGCACTTTGCAGTGCGCTCGCAATGCTTCGCCCGGCCGCATCGACATCGCGGTGCGCACCGCCCAGCGGCTCTTCAATCACTTCATCAACCAGTTCCAGCTCTTTCAGGCGGTTCGACGTAATACCGAGCGCCTCCGCTGCATCCGACGCCTTTTCCGCACTCTTCCAGAGTATCGAGGCACAGCCCTCCGGTGATATCACGGAATAGGTACTGTACTGCAGCATTATGACGCGGTCGGCAACACCGATCGCGAGCGCACCGCCGGAACCACCCTCGCCAATAACGGTTGCAATGATGGGCGTCTGAAGTTCGGACATAGCTTGCAGATTACGGGCGATTGCCTCGCTCTGACCCCGTTCTTCCGCACCAATCCCGGGGTAGGCGCCTGGTGTATCAATGAATGTCAGCACTGGCAAACCAAAACGCTCCGCCAGTTGCATCAACCGCAGCGCCTTGCGGTACCCTTCAGGCCGTGGCATTCCGAAGTTACGGTTCAGCTTCTCGCGGGTATCGCGCCCCTTCTGATGGCCAATCACCATGACCGGCCGCCCGGACAAGCGCGCCATACCACCCACGATGGCAGCATCGTCGCCATAGGTCCGGTCGCCGTGCAATTCCTCGAAATCGGTAAAAATCCGTTCAATGTAATCCAGCGTATACGGCCGCTGGGGATGCCGGGCCACTTGCGCGATTTGCCACGCATTCAGCTTGGAAAAGATAGACTCCGTCAGTGTTCGACTCTTCTCCTCCAAACGCGAGATCTCCTCATTGATATTGATCTCCGCGTCGTCCCCGACATACCGAAGCGCTTCGATCTTGGCTTCAAGTTCGGCGATGGGTTGTTCGAAATCCAGAAAACTCAGGTCCATAGGGAATCAAGATACAAGATACAGGATACAAGATACAAGCGTGCAGACGCGCTTCTGGAACGAAGCCCGATAGCGGCAACTCCATACGCCATGCATTGCCGGGCTTCGCAAGTCAGCCAGGGCTCAAAAATTAGCGATATTCCACTGTCACCTGGTCTGCCCCGGCCAGTTCATGCAAGCGATGCAACAACTCATCGGCGGGATTCACTCGCCACTCCTCGCCCAATGCGACCTGGGCCTCGGCGTCGTCATTGCGGTAATCGACCCACACCGGGCAACTGCCCTCCCGATAGGGCTCCAGGATGCTCGCCAGATTACGCAGGAAACCCTGCCCGGCCCGATTTGATTCAATGCCAATTACCAGTCTGCGTGCATAGGCCGCTCGCGCCTGGGAAATGTCATAGATACAATTCGCGGTCAACTGGTTACGCCCGGAAAAATCATCGAATCCCAGCGTGCCATCGATGACCAGCACGCGATCTTTGGCAAGCAACGACTGATAGTGCTGAAACACATCCGAGAAGACACGCATCTCGATCCGCCCGCTGCGGTCATCAAGCGTTAAAAATGCCATGCGGCCGCGCCGTGTATTGCGTACCCTCAGCGCCATCACCAGGCCAGCCACAACGACAGTCCGTTCACGACCGCGTGCTGCATCTCCGCCTCCCGGCTCTTCCAGAGAACTCAACAGTTCCACAATCCGCCCGCTGGTAATGCGCTCGAGCTCTTGCGCATAGCGGTTGATCGGGTGACCGGTCAGATACAGGCCCAGCGTCTCCTTTTCTCCTGCAAGACGCTGCTCTTCATCCCACTCCGGCAAACGCAGCGTTTCTACCGCAGGGTCAATCGATACTTCCGTGCCGCCAAACAGATCATCCTGACCGGCGCCACTGTCCCGCGCATGTTTTTCTGCCAGTTTGAGCGCATCCGGCAACTGCGCCATCAGGGTCGCACGCGTTTCGCCCACCCCGTCAAAGGCGCCTGCACGAATCAGCGCTTCAACGACGCGGCGGTTAACCTTTCGGGAATCAATTCGCCGGGCAAATTGCCGGAGATCCTCGAACCTGCCGTTCGCTTCACGTTCCGCAATCACAATCTCGACAGCGGCCTGCCCCGCCCCCTTGATCGCACCCAGGCCGTAGACAACCGTTCCCTTGCCTTCCACGGTAAACATATACTGCGAGCGATTGATGTCCGGGGCGACGACTTCCAGCTGCATATCCCGGCATTCATCGATCAGGGTGACAATCTTGTCGGTATTGTCCATGTCCGCAGACAACACAGCCGCCATAAATGCGGCCGGATAATGCGCCTTCATCCAGGCCGTCTGATAGGACACCAGCGCATATGCCGCCGAGTGGGATTTATTGAAACCATACCCGGCGAATTTCTCCATCAGGTCAAAGATACGCGTCGCGACACGTTCTTTAACACCGCGTTCCAGCGCACCTTCTGTAAACACGGCACGCTGCTTCGCCATCTCTTCCGGTTTCTTTTTACCCATGGCGCGACGCAGGAGATCCGCGGCACCGAGCGTGTACCCGGCGAGCACCTGGGCAATCTGCATTACCTGTTCCTGGTAGAGGATCACCCCGTAGGTCGGTTTGAGTATGGGTTCAAGATCAGGGTGCGGGTATTCCACCTTTGCCCGGCCATGCTTGCGCGCAATGAAGTCATCTACCATGCCTGACTGCAGCGGACCGGGCCGGAACAACGCCACCAACGCAACAATATCTTCGAAGGTATCGGGCTGCAGGCGTCTGATCAGATCTTTCATGCCCCGGGATTCCAGCTGGAAAACTGCCGTCGTTCCACAGGCCTTCAGTAGTTTGAACGGATCTCTGTCATCCAGCGAAATCTGATCGATTTCTATCGGATCCAGCCCTTCCCCCGCCCGCTGCGCGTTTACCGTCGCCAGTGCTCGATCGATAATGGTGAGAGTACGCAGACCCAGAAAATCAAACTTGACGAGTCCGACTGCTTCCACATCGTCCTTGTCAAACTGACTGACCTGATTCTGGCCGCCCTGCTCGCAGTATATTGGTGTGAAGTCCGTCAATCTCGACGGTGCGATAACGACGCCACCGGCGTGTTTGCCGGCATTTCGCGCCAGACCTTCCAGCGCGCGGGCGAGGTCGATAATCGCGCGCACGTCCTCTTCGTCATCACACAGCTGCCGCAGCGCCTCTTCCTGCTCCAGCGCCTTGTCCAGCGTCATGCCGATTTCGAAGGGTATTGACTTGGCGATGCGATCGACAAAACCGTAGGGATGTCCCAGCACGCGACCGACATCGCGTACCACAGCCTTGGCGGCCATCGAACCATAGGTGATGATTTGCGAAACCTTTTCGCGCCCGTAACGGTCAGCCACATAATCGATAACACGGTCCCGGCCATCCATGCAAAAATCGATATCGAAGTCCGGCATGGATACGCGTTCCGGGTTCAAAAAGCGCTCGAACAGAAGGTCGTACTCAATCGGATCCAGATCGGTAATAGTCAGTGCATAGGCAACCAGCGACCCGGCACCTGAACCACGGCCGGGACCTACAGGAATCTGATTGCCTTTTGCCCACTTGATAAAGTCGGCGACAATAAGGAAGTAACCCGGAAACCCCATCGATATGATGACATCCAGCTCTTGCTGAAGACGTTCATCGTAAGGGATGCGTTGTTCTGAAAAAGCGTCTGATGAGGTATCAAATAATTTCTCGAGCCGCTGTTCCAGCCCACTTTCCGCCTCACTGCGAAGGTACTCGTCAAGCGACATCTTTTTCGGAACCGGAAAATCAGGGAGGTAGTTCTTACCCAGCTTCAGTTCCAGATTGCAGCGCTGTGCTATCTCGATCGAATTTTCAAGCGCCTCCGGCAGATCGGCAAACAGCGCACCCATTTCGGCAGCGCTGCGCAAGTACTGTTGATCGCTATACCGCCTGGGCCGCCGCGAATCACCCAGCGTCCGGCCCTCGAAGATACAGACTCTCGCCTCGTGCGCCTCGAATTCGTCCTGCTTGAGAAAGTGGACGTCATTGGTTGCGACCACCGGCACCCGTTTATCGAGCGCGAGATTGACGGCCGCATGCAGCCAGGTTTCTTCTCCGTCACGACCGGTTCGTTGCAACTCAAGGTAATAACGATCCGGAAAAAGCGTTTGCCATTCGGACAACAGTGTGTCTGCCTGACGTCCGTCACCTGCCAGCAACGCCTGTCCCACGTCACCCTGGCGCCCGCCTGACAGCGCGATCAGGCCTTCGGTGTGGTCGGAGAGCCAACCCTTCCTGATCATGGGGATACCGCGATGCTGGCCCTCCAGATAGCTGCGTGAGACCAGTTCCGTGAGATTGAGATAACCCGACTTGTCCTTGCATAACAAAACCAGACGGCTCGGCTGGTTGGGGTCTTTTTCGTTTTCGATCCAGAGATCGATGCCGACGATCGGTTTTATACCTGCCGCCATCGCCGCGCGATAGAATTTAACCATCGCAAACAGGTTGTTCTGATCGGTAACCGCCACAGCGCCCATACCCAGCTCGGCTACGCTCTTCACCAGCGGCTTGATGCGCACGACGCCGTCTACCAGGGAGTATTCAGTGTGCAGATGCAGGTGAACGAACGGCGCTGTCATAGCGTGGAAGTTTCAGCTCTCGGGGGGCAGGATTCAAGGCTTGACATTACTAACGGGCATCTTGAGACAGGTTCCGGTTATCCAGCAAGCGCCTCACAGGACCAAAAGAGCGGCGATGTATGGGTGTCACCCCGAGCCTGGCCAATGCTTCCAGATGCTGCTTGCTGGGATACCCCTTGTGGCTTGCAAGTCCATAGCCAGGATACAGTTCATCCATTTCGCACATCTCGGTGTCACGCGCCACCTTGGCAATGATCGAGGCCGCGCTGATCTCCGGAATTCTGGCGTCGCCTTTCACGATCGCCTCGGACTCACACGGCAAATCCGGACAGCGATTGCCATCGATCAGCGCAAAATCGGGGCGCCTGTCCAGCGCCAGCACCGCGCGCCGCATGGCAAGCAGGCTGGCTTGCAGGATATTTATCGTGTCGATTTCTTTCGCCTCGGCACGACCAAGCGCCCAGGCAAGCGCATTACTGCGTATCTCTTTGGCAAGCACATCGCGCCGTTTTTCTGATAAACGTTTGGAATCAGCCAACCCGTCGATGGTCTTTTGCGGGTGCAGAATAACCGCACCGGCGACAACAGGCCCTGCCAGCGGGCCGCGCCCGACCTCGTCAACACCGACCACCAGCCGGACTCCGTCAGGATAAGACAGGAATAACTGGTTCATATACTCGTCAACCCGATAATGCGGATCGCTGCGGCGTGATCTGCTCCGCGACGTAATGTTTGGTGGATTTTTTCGAACGCCCTTGAGGTCTCGCTATCAAGCCCTGTATCAAGTGCATAAAGTAATGCCTGGCCCATACGATGCACATTTATATCACCCTGAATAAATTCCGGTACCAGTTGTCTGCCTGCGAGCAAGTTGGGCAACGAGTAGTACGGCAGTTTTACCAGACGACTCAGAACATGCCATGAGAACACCGAAAGCCGGTAGGCAACAACCATGGGACGCTTGAAAAGCAGCGATTCCAGGGCTGCCGTACCCGAGGCAAGCAAGACTGCATCTGCAGCTGCAAACGCATCATGCGAATTTCCTTCCAGAAAAGTTAACCCTTGCATTGGCGCAACATTTCCCGCAACCCGCAGAAACGTATTACGTACGTCTTCGTTAACGAACGGGAACACAAATTGTAAACCAGGCCTTTTCTCACGGCACCACGTGACCGTTTCCATGAAGTGGCGGCCCATCTGTTGCACTTCCCTGTCCCGGCTTCCCGGAAGTACCGCAACAACCTGCCGATTCTGATCCAGATCCAGTCGCCGCCGTGCCGCGCCACGATCGACATGCCCGGGAATCATGTCAGCCAGCGGATGTCCGATGCAGGCAACGGCAATATTGTGCTGCCTGTATATCTCTTCTTCGAAGGGAAAAAGCGTCAACATCAGATCGGTACTCCGACCGATTCGGCGGATTCTGTAGCGACGCCACGCCCATACCGAAGGGCTTACCACATGCGCCGTAGGTACGCCGCTTGCTTTTAATGCGCGTTCCAGCCCAAGATTGAAATCGGGTGCGTCAATACCCACAAAGACATCCGGCGGGTCACGGTAAAACCGTTGTTTCAAGGCGCGGCGCACCCGCAGCAAACGCGGCAGTTGGTCGAGAACTTCCGAGAGCCCCATGACCGACAGCGCTTCTGCCGAATAGAGGGCGCGGCAACCTGCCTTTTCCATCTCTGGCCCGGCAATTCCCTCAAATGTCGTGCCCGGCCGCAGCCGCTGTATGGCGCGAATCAGGCCTGCACCGAGCAGATCGCCCGAACTTTCACCGGCTACAATACCGATCCGCAATGGCCGCTCTGGTTGCTGTCCTTCCGCCAATCCGCTGTTGCCTGCCCGGTATTACCTGACGATGCCGCGTGTCTGTTGCGACAGGAATTCAGCCAACCGGGCGATCTCCGGAGCATGTTTCATATCCGCATTAAGCCTGTCGAGCGCCTCATCGAGCGTGAATCCCGACCGATAAACTATCTTGTACGCCTTGCGTATATTCTCGATTTCAGCCGGACTAAAATCATTCCGCCTGAGGCCCTCTGTGTTAACACCATGCGCATGGGCCGGACTCCCGGAAACCATGACGTAGGGCGGCACATCTTTGCTGATCACGCTTCCAAACGATGAAAACGCATATGCGCCAATCGCACAGAATTGATGTACCAGTGTAAAACCGCCAAGCACCGCATAGTCGTCAACCCCAACATGACCGGCCAGCGAGGCATTGTTTGCAAAAACCACTTTGTTTCCGACAATGCAATCATGCGCAATATGCGCGTACGCCATAATCCAGTTATCGTTTCCAACCCGCGTAATGCCCTGATCCTGGGCAGTCCCCCGATTTATACTGACGTACTCACGAATAATATTACCGGAGCCTATCTCGAGCCGGGTTATTTCACCGCCATATTTCTTGTCCTGGGGATCGTCGCCCAGCGAAGCAAAGGGGTGAATTTGGTTATTCTCGCCAATAGAAGTCGGACCCTTGATTACCGCATGCGGGCCTATCTCGCAGCCGCGCCGGATATGCACGCCAGGACCAATAACAGCGTAGGGCCCTACTGTAACACCATCGTCGAGTTCTGCGCTGCGATCAACTACCGCAGTACTATCGATCAAGCGTCGACTTCCCGCTCGGTGCACATCAACTCCCCACTGGCCACCACCTTGCCGTCCACGCTGGCTTCACCTTCAAACACCCACAACCCACGCTTGACGGCCTTGACCCTGACATCGAGTTCAAGCTGATCCCCCGGCACTACCGGTTGTTTGAACCGGGCCTTGTCAATACCAACGAGAAAATACAATGAGTTTTTATCGGCGTGCCGTTCCGCAGTACGAAACGCCAGTAACCCCGTTGCCTGAGCCAGTGCCTCGAGTATGAGCACACCGGGCATTATGGGTTTTTGCGGAAAGTGGCCCAGAAAAAATGGTTCGTTATACGTGACATTCTTGTAGCCTCGCAACCATTCGCCTTCCTTGTAGTCCACGACGCGATCGATCAGGAGGAAAGGATATCGGTGCGGAAGGTGCTCGAGAATGCCACCTATATCCAGTTGTTTATCGCCCATACGTCCTCGCCTCTGATGCAGCGTGTCTATTTTCCGATCTTTGCCTCAAGCTGTTCGACCCGCTGAGCAAGTGATTCTATTTTTTTCAGTTGCGCGAGATGCCGGTTCCATTCCTCGTTGCGGCGCACCGGAATACCGGAAGAGTATACTCCTGCCTCGCGGATCGAGCGGGTCACCATCGACATCCCGGTTATCGTAACGTTATCGGTAATTTCCAGGTGTCCAACGATGCCGACGCCTCCGGCAATCATACAGTGGCGCCCGATTCTGGCGCTACCCGATATGCCGACACACCCCGCAATCGCTGTGTGGTTTCCGATTCGAACGTTATGACCCACCTGAACCTGATTATCAATCTTTACGCCGTCACCAATGACGGTATTCTCGAGCGCTCCCCGATCAATCGTGGTATTGGCACCGATCTCTACGTCATCGCCGATGCAGACACCGCCCAGCTGGGGCACCTTGCACCAGCGCTCTCCATCCCTCGCAATGCCGAAACCGTCACTTCCCGCCACAACGCCCGGGTGAAGTACGACTCGGGCACCTATACTGACGTCGTGACAAACAGTCACCTTCGCATGCAATCTGCAATCTTCACCAATACTTGTCTGGCGCCCGACAAAGCAACCGGCGCCCAGTACCGTATTTGCGCCGATTGATACCTGATTTTCGATAATACAGTGAGGTCCTATTGAAACGCTCTCATGGATGACCGCATCATTTTCGACACATGCTGACGCATGAATACCTGGCTCAATCACAGGGGCTTCGATAAAGAAATCCGCCGCACGTGCATAGGCCAGATAGGGGTTCTCGCAAACAAGCGCCGGGACCGGGCATTCCGCCAGCGAATCCTCGCCAAGAATGACCGCGGTTGCCCGGGTCGACGACAGGTACTGCGCGTAACGAGGGTTGGCCAGAAAACTCAAATCGCCGTCATGCGCATTTTTAAGCGTTGCCACCGAAGTGACAACGCGATCAGGTTCGCCATGCAACGCCGCGCCGATTCGACTAGCTAGCTCACCGAGGGAAATCG
>Ga0265303_10002152_pt1 | contig 12191 bp, 9 predicted proteins | sample Helome_2_FD_192494 | JGI IMG/M metagenome (GOLD analysis project Ga0265303, IMG submission 192494) | Marine sediment microbial communities from subtidal zone of North Sea - Hel_20160317 (Illumina Assembly) | ecosystem: Environmental > Aquatic > Marine > Subtidal zone > Sediment ...
TGTTTCGGTGGTCAAAGTCAACGACAAAGCATCCAGCGAGGCGCTTGGTGTTGGTATGGGGCACAGTGGCAACGAGTACAGAGTGCCTTTGACTGACAACCCCCAGCTTGACCAGTTTGGTGAGCGACTTTTAACACCTGTTCTTGACGAGTTTGGTGACCCATTGCCTGACCAATTTGGTGAACCCATACCGGTAATAACGACCCATTACGGCTTACACTCTTGGACAACCTTGAAGCGCGAGAACTGGTGGAAGGGCAACACACGCCCACTCAATACCGGCTATTCAAAAGCACAGATAGACACGATCAGAAACAAATTAATAATCTCGACGAGAGACGAAACGACAAACCCGTTAACACATTTTAACGATGTTTTAATTGAAAACGGTTTGTCAAGAGTGGAGGGTTAAAGATGAGCAACACTTATACAACATTAAGCGCCGATGGACCGTTGGGCGTACACAGTCACGAGACAAACGGAGTGGCAGGCGTGCAGATAACGGCGATTGGAACGTGGGGCGGGGGCACGCTTGTTTTCAAACAAAAACACAGCGACGGCACTTGGCGCTCAATAATCGACGGCTCTTTTACAGCAGACGCCTCTCAGGTTTTAGATGTTGCCAGTGGCACACAAGTCAGTGGCGACCTCAGTGGCGCTACTACCCCGAGTTTGTTTGTTGAAATAGTTGATATGGTTGGGCGCTAATGACTGTTAAAACGTACCAGTCCACGAACAAAACGCTGCTCGATAATTCGTGGTTTACCAGTGACGATGCTTTTTATTTTCAGCTGGTGTCGAGTGACTATACGTTTGACGCTACCCATACCACTATTTTTGAGGTGCAAACATATCTGATCGGCAGCACTGTCGAAGTTACAGGAAAGTCAGTTCAAAACGCCTATATGACCTGCAACGATATAATCCCGCCAGCGGTGACAGCAGCCTACGCCATAATATATGTCGGGGAAGCTTTGGTATTCTTTCTGGAGCTAAATGGTGGGAGCGACTATACGTTCGACGGCAGTTTAAAAGTCGATATTACGACCCTGCTCAACTACCCTGCCTCGACGAGTACATTTACTAGTCAAATTAAGTCTTACCACTACGACAGCGCTTTAAGAACACTGTACAGTGATCCATTCGCAGTGGAAGGAAATATATACACGGCTCAACTTTTAAGCGATGGCTATACGTTCAACAGCAGCCACAGCAGCAGAGTCGATATCGCTGCTTACTCAACAGGCACACAGGCAGTATTAACAGGTAAAACCATAAGCTACAGTGGCAACACGACCACCATCGATTGTGGCAACATTGCATTCGCGTCAACTTATAACGCTGCACATATGGCAGTACTATTTTCTCCGTCAGGGGCACCACAAAACGCCGACGACTTAGTGCTGCTTATAGATTTTAATAGCGGCGATGCTGTCTCTGTTGATCAAGCAGTAAAAATAGAATCGACGGGGCTTTTAACAATAAATAGGGCGATATAATGGCCGATCTATTTACTAATACGACTTTTTACGCGAGCGCGGTCGATGGTTTTCGGACTCCGGTGTCTAAATTATTCGAAGACCCCGACGTACCAGACACCAGCGATGGTGGTGCTTCGAACCCCGATTTTGGTGGCACTGGCGGTGGTACGCCGACCGGTGGCGATATTGGTGATGTCGATGGTTCAGGTACTTCAACTCTAGGACCCGCGCCAACGATCACGCGAAAAACACACGACCATCAAGTGTTCGTCTCTGCAGGTGGCGTCATGTCTGTGACCTATGTTGCCGACGGCGATTGCACATTGGTACCAAAAAGACCACGAGCCAACATGACAACGTCACGCACTGACGACGGACGTGAATTAACTATTACTTGGAACGTTCCTATCGGTGAGGCCGGTGATTCGACGTACATTGGTTGTGAGGCTTGGGTGTACGGGGGCGACACCTCTGAAAATGTGAACAGTCTATGGGATATACTGCACATCGGCAAAGACCCCGACGACATAAAAACGATCGGCATCGATACAGCCTATCCAGTACTACAAGCAGGAATTGAACGGCCAGACCTCGACTCTGGTGACACAGTCATTATCAAAGACAACACCGAAGCGGATCCAACATACAGCGATTTTTTCGACGTGTTGAATGTCGGCTATTGGGGAGGCACCTCCGGTGGCACCACGAATTTCTCGACGCCAAATGGTGTCAGCACTAGTGTTAGGACTGTCAACGTCTATGGTCAGGATGGCGTGACGATTACCGGCACCGAAGAAATCAAAAAAGTGGACAAATTTACCACCATAATGGCCGAAACACCTCTTGGTGTCATTCTTGACCGCGAGCATGATCGACGCGGGTGCTCGATGCAAGGCAACTTCAGAGGTCAGGACGGAAACCGTGAAGTCTACGGTGTCAAAATCAAAGGCATCGCCCAGCGCCACGGGCCGGAAACCTTTCTGCTGGAGGGTGTCGACGAGTGCGCTTTTGAATTTTGCACGCTGGTAATGGACACCAACCCTGAGCAATTCGAGGCCAAAAATGGTCGCGACTGGTACTTCGGCGACCAAGCCAATTGGAGCAACATCGCCAGTCGGAGCAGCTATTTTGAACGGTGTATGAGCATTGGTAACGACCGTTATGGTGCTATTAATGGCAAGTCACCGGAGTACCTGCCTGCAGGAACAAAGCACTGCACATTCCGTCAAATGATCCACACCACGGCATGTGGTCAGGCAAATATCCAGCGTATTTTTGGAGGCTTCAACCACTATGGTGCTCGCTCGAATGATCGCTTAAACTGCATGGTTGTCGATTCGGCGTTTTATGAGGAGGGCTTGCGGCCTAGGTATACATACATTGCCACAACAGCATCATATGGTCAGTATCAGGCACCATATGAGCACGCAAGCTTCATGGCAGTGAATGAGGTCGGTGACGATTACTATGATGAAGGACTACTGTCGCTCAATACCACGACCCACGGTTATCGCACCGAGCACGACGACAACAGTATGCGAAGTCAACTCAAAAACAGTGTTTTCTGGGATCGCAAAGGTGATGTTGGAGCGTCTCCCATGATGTATGTGTCCCGAATGGACGTGGACAACGTAACGGTGGGCAAAAATTCTTATCCGGTATCGCCATCGTGCGTCAACGACATTGGTTTTTCAGCGTCAACGAGAGCCTCGCTCTCCCAGCTGCTCATGATTCACGGTGCTTGGGATTACGCTCACGCCTCCAGCGACAAAACTATAAGCGGTCAGGGTGATTCAAGTGATGGTGATATGTGTATTATCCCGCCAAGCGCTGCCAATTCCACCTATGCTGGCGACATTGCTGGCGAAACTCTACTGATCGAGTCAAGCAATGCAAAATCGAGCGGCGCGCACTATATAAGCAGAACAGAGGAAAACTCGACGCTGAGAGATTTAGGCATTGGGTGCCCGAACTTGTTCCCGCAAGTAAGCGCGGGGGGCGGCTTTAGGTTGGACGGTGATCGTGATCGGTACGACGGCTCCGGTGGTTTTCAGTATGTGAACTGGTTGTCCGAAGCTCCGTGGATTGAGTTTAGACGCGAGCGGCAGCAGTATAGTTGTGTCGCTAACGGCCTGTTATTTACTGGTGCTGTTGGCATGGGTAAAGCCGGTGTCAACCCCACGGATTACATCAATCGATTCGGCACGACTCCGAACAGTCCCCTTAATTGTCCTTACATCGATAATTTTTACGCGAAAGCGTTGGGAGGTGGCAGCGTGCGGTTATGGTGGCGGCCTGTGTGTCCAGCGTACAGGGCCACGATTACCGGCTACCACCTATACATCGACGGAGTCAAGGTGACGACAGATGCCAACCCTGTACCAAAGGACCAAACGTCTTACACTTACACCGGCATAAACACTGGCAGCAGGAATTTTAACATCGTTGTTATCGACCCTACTCTCGGTAACTCTGGTTTCAGCACAACTTTACTGGTAACGGTGACATAATGGTTACGATTAACGCATCTGCAGACGGCCACCAATACCGAACCTATGACTCCGGCACGGATGTGCTTGGTGATGTGAGTACGGGTACATATCAAAATGTGGTCTATACATCTGTGTACACAGGTGCAAATGAGGCTGTGATCCGAGCAGGCTATTTTGCAGGCCGACGGTATAACGCTTGCACAGTGTTCGAGGGCTTGGCGATCGATCCGAGTGAGTCAATAGGGACAGCGACTGCGACATTGACGCTGGCAGGCTGTATCGGTAGCCCTAAACTAATGGTCAAGGCTATTTTGAGCGACGACGATCCGAGTCCGAGCGCGACATACCTGCCAGACAACGCAGTTAAAACAACGGCCTCGACAGAAATCGACATGAAAGAAGACGCCAATTACGACGGGGGCGCGGATTATTGGGTGCCTGCAGTAACGTCGCTGGTGGTCGATATTAAAGCTATCCTGCAGGAGTGCGTCAACCATACGAGTTGGCAAAACACCGGTAAGTTTGTGCTCTCGATCGAGTCCCAGCCTTATGGCGGACACTTTCTTTTTAACTTGAACGACGGCAGTGTCGGCATCGACGCGACTGAGCACGCTTTAGGTGTTGAAGCATCTTTGACGTACACGCTGACAAATGTCCCGACGATCTCAAGTGTATCTGGTGACGATGTTGTCATTGCTGACGAGTTTAACATCGCTGTCGCTGGTACTAATTTATCCGGTGCAAGTGCTCTGAGGATATTCAAAGGGGCTAACTCATATCCCCAGACCATAGACACCAACAGCAGCACCGAAATCCAATTTAATATTGCTGGTAACGTGCCTGTCGATACAGGGTACACATTAGAAGTCACGATTGACCAGCAGACTGTAACGCAGACAATCGAAGTCCGTAATTCTACTATCGAAGGCGGTGCAGGGACCGACAACGTCACTGAGGATACTTCGCTGACTGCTGTCGATGGTCACGAGTACGCCGACTCTGGTGTCGGTTTTGCTGGCACTTGGGAGACACAGTCAAGTGTCACGAGTACCACCTATTTTACAAACGGCTTAATGATCGGGAAATATAACGGTAATATCTTCAAAGCATCCATGAAAATAGGGCCGATTACTGCAAATAATTCTGATAGTCTGTTAGTCGCTGAGCTTCGATTGAACGTGCTGAACAATTACAAGCAGAACGACTTTAGAATTAGGGCAGTCGCTGACCCAAACGCTGCCGATATTGGTGCTGCAAATGTGATCAGCAGTCAAGCATTGACGACTGCCGTGGTCTCCGAAAATAACGCGAACTGGGCCAACGTCAATTCAATATCAAACTGGGTGCAAACAGTAAACCCCAAGCCTGTCAATGTAACAACCGTCGTGCAAGAGGTTATCGACCATGCGAATTGGTCGTCAGGTGACTACATTCAGCTCGTTATTGATTACGCCGATGGAGGCGGCAGCCAAGGTATGACACGTCTCTATAGTAATGACGATCAGGCAGGCAACGCGAGCACACTGTTTATTTCTATCAACGAAGGGCCTTCAATTAGCACTGTCTCAAGTGACGACATTATTGAGATAGGGGAGGAGTCTTGCACCATCGCGGGCTTGAACCTGAGCAGCGCCAGCAACCTCAATATTAATAAGGGTGCAATCAGCGAAAACCAAACCATACTGACCAACACGAGCACTTCCATCGTTTTTAACGTGGCGACTGGTGCTATTGTGCCAGACACGGGCTACACATTGCAGTTCGACATCGGGGGCGATACATACACGCACACAGTGGAGTTTGTTACGGGAGGGGGTGTCAATAGTGGCACAGTCTCAACGACTGACGACAGCCACGAATATGACTCTGTTGCACTGCCTAGTTTTTTCAATGCAGGCACATGGGCAGAGGAGGCAACAGGGGGCTTGATCCGAATCGGAAAAGAGTCGGGCAACTATTACCTTGCAAGCGCCACGATCGGTCCTATCGCTGCTCAACAGGGGCAGACTTTTTCCCAAGCCGACTTCACTTGGAATATCCCGTCAGCAGGGCGATGCTATAAGCTCGTAGACTTTTATATCGGGGCGGTTTTAGATTCCACGGCAGCCGACTTCACTGTCTCCAACCCTATCACCACCTTTCAAACGTGGACGACAGCACAGGTTTCAGTTCAAACGTCAACATGGGCAGGTGTAAATAGTATCTCGACGTGGCTGCCTGCTGCTGAAGTGATCGACATTACGTCTGTTGTAGAAGAGGTTGTCGCCGATCCCAATTGGACCACCGGCAATAGCATCCAGCTGATTTTATACCCATACAACTACCCTGCAGGCAGTGGCTATGCAACCTTTGGCAGTGAGGAGGGCGGCGACAATCCATCCTTCACCTACGTCACTGCACCGGACACAAACCTCGCAAACATCGCTGGTAATAACGTCGTCAAGACTGGCGGCCTTGATGTGGTTTTAGCTGGCAGCGATATGTCAGGGGCAACAGCGCTGAGCATCACTGACGGCCTATACACAGAAGCGCAAACAATCAAAACCAACACAGCGACCGAAATTACGTTCGACTTTTCTCAGGGTAGCTTGGCTTATGGTCCAGCAACACTGACACTGACAGTTGGCGGTACTCCATTTACTTTCAGCATGACGCTATCCCCTGCTGCTGACAGATCTCACACAGTGATCGGCTCGACGGTTTCGACGGGTGATGCCTCATTGACATACAATGACAATCCAGCACTTGTGACCGGTGACACAATCGAGTACACCAAAACAAGCGCCAACGGTTTTGCCGTAACGATATCAACCACAGGGATCCCCACAATCGCGGGGGGCACGGACGAGGACACCTTTACAGCGCGCGCTTATGATATGAGTACCGGCACTTGGTACGACGATCAAGTGATTACGATGCTGGAGTCTAAGTTTTTTATTGCAAACAAAATACCGACACTCGACTTTACACAAATAACTGGCGGTTTCGCGGTGCCTGTTGTACCACCGGACCCTCCAGTGATCGCACCAGAGGAACCTCCGTTCGTTATCGATGAAAGCGACGTGGGCGAAAATTGGATTATTCAGGACGACGACGACGATGAGGAAATCTGGACATGAGCATAGAGCAAATGATGCTAGTCAAAAAGGCTTTAAAAGATATTGAAGAAATTCTACAAAGGATTGAGGTGCTAGAAAATGAAATTAACAAAACTGGACGTGGCAGCAATAGTGGAAGCCGAAGAAAGCCAAGCGATCGGGTATCTAGGCGAAGGGTCGCAGATCCATCACAACCGAGCAACCCTGCTTGATTATTACAACCAAAAACCGTACAACGACGAGATCGAAGGTCAATCACAAACGGTGTCCAGCGATGTGGCAGATGTTGTAAATGGTATGCTGCCAAACTTGATGCGAATGTTTACGCAGAGCAACCAGCTTGGAAAATTTGAAGCCAACCATCCAGACCACGACGACGAAGCCGAACAAAAAACGCGGTACTCTAATTGGGTACTATTCGACCAGCATGATGGTGTCAGAATTTTACACGATATGCTCAAGGACGGGATCCTTCAATATACGGGGGTGGTCAAGGTATTTCATGACGACTCTAAGGACACTGAGGTCGAGCAGTATCGCGGTGTGTCTGAGGCTGAATTAACCCACCGGCTTGAGCCTGATGAAAACTTCGAAATCACCGATGTCGAAAACGAAGAGGGCGGGACTTTACACGTCACGGGAAAGAGAATAAACGCTCGCGGTCGGCAGTGTGTAGAAAATATTCCACCAGATGAGCTGCTGATTAGTAAGCGCGCGCGCGACTTTAAAGAACCTCCGTTTATTGGTCAACGCACACCAAAAACGAGGTCGGACTTAATTGCGATGGGCTTCGATAAAAAGACAGTCCAAGAGCTAGGGAAAGACGACAAGGTCAGCAGCGAAGTGAAGCTGTCGCGAAACCACGATGTTGAAGACCAAGGTTTTGAGAATAATCCTACTGCTGACAAATCTAAGGACGTGATTTATCTCGGTGAGTATTATTTATATATCGATATGGATGGCGACGGCATAAGCGAACTATGGCAGGTGTTTTACACTGGTCAAAAAGTATTGGAGATGAACCAAGTCGACGAGCATCCTTATGCGGTTTTTGTGCCTGTGCCTATGCCTCACAAAGCTATCGGAACGTGTCCCGCTGATCAAGCTGCCGACCTGCAGTATTTAAAAAGCCACCTTATTAGGCAGGCTAATAATAATATTTATGCGACCAATTTTAATCGGGTCGTTGCTAACGAGCGAGTAAATATGGACGACCTTGTTTCACAGCGTCACGGTTCAGTCGTTCGAATCATGGGAGAGGGTCCAATTGGCGATAGTGTTATGCCGCTTATGGTAAATAACCAAGTTCCAGCAGTGCTTGAAATGATTAGTTATATCGACTCACAAATTGAAAAGAGAACTGGTGTCACAAGTTACAATCAAGGTTTAGACACCGAGAGCCTGAATAAAACTGCCACCGGCTTTCAAGGTATCAGAGACATGTCGCAGATGCGTATTGAGCAGATAGCAATTTTAGCGAGTGCCACTATCAAGACAATTTTCGAAAAGCTGGTTAAATTGGCAAGCAACTACCAAAACGAGGCAATTCAGACTCGACTGCACGGCGAAGCAATTGAAATAGACCCTCGTGAGTGGACCTATAAAACACAGTGTAAAATTAATGTGGGCACCGGTGCTGGTGATATGCAAGCGAAAGTCGCAAACCTTAACGCGATGTTGCAAACGCAGCTGGCATTACTAGACCGGCAGTTTGGAATTATAGGCGCGGATCACGTCTACGCAACAGTGAAAGCGCTCGCGATTGAGTCAGGGCTTAAAACTGTGGACCCATATTGTGCAGACCCTACCCAACCACAGGAAGTGCTTACGGCTGAAAATTACCAGTTAAAGAAGCAGATGGAAGCGTTACAAATGCAAATGCAAAACCCACTGGCAGAGGCTGAGCAGCGTAAAGGTGAGTTTGCTATGGCGAAAGACCAGCAAAAACAGGCGCACGAAATGAACATGGAAATGGCGAAAATGGAACAAAGAGACCGCTACCATGAAGACGAAATGTTCCACAAAGACACAGACACTTCTATTAAATTAAGTGAGCTGGAATTAAAAGCTAAACAGGATGTAAAAGGAAGTCTTATATGAATACTGCAGAACTGGAATTAAAAAAACGTAGGGCGCAGAGGGCTGAGCAGCTTCTTAAAGATGAGTTGATAAAAGAAGCTTTTTCAGCTATAGACAAGGCGTGCTATAATACCATTAAATACAGCAAACATGATCAGGAATCTATAAGACAGGATGCCTATATGTTTGCAAGGTGTTTAGATGCTTTTAAAGCCAGCTTCGAAAGAATTATTCGAGATGGTGTTGAAACATTTCAGATACCAAAAGACATTAATCAATTAAAGAGGTAGCCAATGTCAACCAGTGATGGAACATTGAATGAAGCAGTAAGTCGACTAAAGGGTATATTGTCAGAGCCAGACGAACAGCCAACTGATAAGCCTGTAAATGACGATGCTGAAGAGCAGGCAGCGAATATCAAGACAGAGGCAGACACGCCAACGAGCGACACAGAGCCAAAGTCGAGACGAGTCAAAGCGAAACTAGCTGACAGAGATGTCGAGTTCGAAGTTTTAACCGAAGGTATAGACCTTGATTTAATCCCAAAAGGGTTAATGATGGAAGCAGATTATCGGCGAAAAACTATGGAACTTGCTGAGCAGCGCAAGACTTTTGAGTCTGAGCAGACAAAGTTCGACGACAAAATTCGCGACCTCGAAGAGGCTCTCGCGCTTGATATCGAAGATCTTGAAAGCCCAGAAATGTTAGAGCTAAAAGCGGATGATGATCCCGAATATTGGAAAAAATATGACAAAGCTGACAAGCGCTCCAAACGTCTGCAAAAACACCGGCAAGACAAGCAGACCAAGCAGCAAAAATGGCTGGACTCTGAATTCCAAAAATTAAAGGATAGTACCCCCGATTGGCTCGACGAATCAGTGATGAAAAAAGATTTTGACCTCGTCGCAGATACGTTAAGGACGTCTGGTTTTAAAGACGACGAAATGATGAATGTTTTTGACAGTCGTCTTTTCCCGTTAATTAAAAAAGCGGCCTTGCATGATCAAATGTCGAAAGCAGATCTCAAAGATAAGCGCGTTAAGCAAGCGCCAAAATCAACCAGACCTGAATCGATGGCCTCCCACGAGGAAGCAAGAACACAGCTTAATGATTCGATGGAAAAGTTGAAAAAAACTGGCAAGTTGCGCGACGCACAGGCAGTAATAAAACAGTTCTTATAAGGTGAATTAACATGGCGGTACCTACTAATACAGTCACCGAGCACGCAGTGGTCGGAACACGCGAAGATTTAAGCGATACTATCTACAATATCGCGCCAACAGAAACCCCATTTTGTTCGAATATTGATAAAGTATCTGCGAAGCAGGTTTATCATGAATTTCAAACAGACACGCTAGACCCTGCAGGCTCGAACCGTAAGATTGAGGGTGATGACCCGACGGCCAAGACTTTCAGTTCTACCACTCGAGTTGGCAACTACTGCCAAATCTCAGAGAAGACAGTGATCGTGTCCGGCACATCTCGTTCCAGTGACCAAGCAGGTCGAAACGACGAGCTAAGCTACCAAGTGGCACGACGTGGACGTGAATTAAAACGTGATATTGAATATGCTCTCACTAGAAATCAAGCAAGCTCAACAGGTGGTGCAGGTACTGCACGCTCGCTGGCTTCTCTTGAGTCTTGGTTAGCAACCAATAAAACAAGTAACGGGACTGGTACAGCTCAAACGACAGCAGGTTTTTCCTCCGGTACTGTTGCTGCACCTACTGACTCGACTGTCTTGGGGGCGTTTACTAAAGCGAGTCTCGATACAGTTATTAAAGAGTGCTGGGACCAAGGCGGAAATCCCGAAACGATTATGGTCGGCCCACACAACCGAACAGTCATTTCAACGTTTACGGGTATTTCAGATTTAAATACTGATGCAAGCGCGAAGAGCTATGACGTGACATTGGTGGGCGCTGTTGACTTTTACAAGTCAAATTTTGGGATCCTTAAAGTCGTGCCGAATAGATTCCAGCGCGACGAGACTGCCTTTGTTCTCGACATGGAAATGTTCGCGGTGGCCGACTTGCGGCCTATCAGCATGCACGAACTAGCGAAGACTGGCGATAACGAAAAGCGCCAAATGATCACCGAGTACACGCTCGTCTCAAGAAATGAGGCAGCTAGCGGCAAAGTGACAGACCTCACGACATCGTGATGAATGGGGGGAGCTGATCCCCCTATTTTCTAAGGATTAAAAATGGCAAAGAGATTGCTCTCCTATGACCCTGCAACGCGAACGCGAACGTGGCACGATTACGACCAAAGCAGCGGTAAAACTTTTATACTCGAAACACAAGATGTCGAGTCTTTTTTAAAACGAAATAAAACAGAGCAGTCGATGGGTTGGAACGATTCCAACAAACAAGACTACAAAAAAATAGGTTCTATACCTAACGGCGTAATCATGAAATGGAAGACTGAGCTAGGCATAGACGTCTTTAATAAAGACCACCTTCCAAAAGTTGAAAAGCTTTTAATGAGCAGTGAATACAAATTCCTACGCACTGTGGACCGTATATGACAGACAGACTTTCTAGAGCAAACGAACTGATTAGCACGGCACCGGATGAGGCGCTCAAGCTATGTAACGACATATTAAACGACGACCCCGAAAGCAGCGAGGCGCAATTGGCGCTTTTTTTGTCTGGGTATTTAATGATGGAAGCTGAGCGGTACGGTATAGCGTTCCATATTTTTAAACGCTGTGCAGAGATGACACCTAAAAAGGGTGCTATTTATACAAATATGGGTATGTGCCTTGAAGAAAGCAACCCCGACGAGGCTTTACGGCTATTTCAGAAAGCGTTCAAGCTAGACCAGACGAACGGTACTGCACTGGCGAATGAAGGGCTGATGAGGCTTCAAAAAGCCCAGCCTGAAGTTTGTATAAGTCTGTCAAATAGGGCGCTCAATTTAGACCCTACTTTAAAAAATGCTGTGCACAATCGCGGCCTTGCTAAGTTAATGTTGAGAGACCCTAGCGGCTGGGCGGACTACAATGCCTCGCTAGGTGTCAAGCACCGAGAAAAACG
>Ga0265303_10002153_pt1 | contig 12188 bp, 7 predicted proteins | sample Helome_2_FD_192494 | JGI IMG/M metagenome (GOLD analysis project Ga0265303, IMG submission 192494) | Marine sediment microbial communities from subtidal zone of North Sea - Hel_20160317 (Illumina Assembly) | ecosystem: Environmental > Aquatic > Marine > Subtidal zone > Sediment ...
ATCCATTTCCGCATAAAAGCTGAGCAAATTGTAAGCATCTGGTGGAGTACTTACATCCACTGTTTCTATAGTTCCGGTTTCAGGCAAAAACACCTCAAAGTTGTTATCTGGAAATTCATTTTGACGGAAAACGTATTCGTCCTGGATCTCCAATCGTAGATTGTTCAACCTCGGGTTTACATAGACCAGTCCGTTTGTGGTACTAACCGGGGGCATATTTATCAATGCCTCATTAAGGATTCGGTCATAGCCCTTGACCATCGAAAACTGAGTATTGAACCTGAAATTTTCAGCAAAACCGATAGAAGCGTCGACATCAAAACCTAATAACTGGGCATTGGTCTGACGGTATTCCCAAACTTGAAAATTACCTCTAATGGTTTGCTGAATACCTGTAGGCTCAATAACAATATAGTCCGTAATGGTATTGATAAAAGGGTTTATCGAAAAGTTGAATTCATCACTGTATTTTTGAAATGTAAACGAGACTTTATGACCAACTTCCGAATTGAAACTTAAATCACCCAGCTCTATTCGCGATGCTGAATGGTGCAGGCCTTCACTGAAAAGTTCGGAAGGATTTGGCGCCCTTGATGCAAGTGAATAGTTGAAAAATAATTTATAATTCTCACCAAGTAGGTAGGTAGCGCCTAAAATTGCTGAAGTATTATAAAAATTCAATTGCGGGTTTGTCAAAATTTGATTGCCCACTTCCTCAACCACTATGTCTGGATACAGCTCATCATAATTACGGGATTCCCAAAAGGAGGTTCGGTAAAACTTGAACACATCCATGTAGGTATAGTCAAAACGCCCTCCTGCTTCTAATAGCCATTGGTCATTCAATCGGAAATCTGCTATGGCGTAAATTCCCAGGTCGTATTTATCATAATCGGGTATCAGTCGGCGTACTCCTGTACTTGGGTCTGCAAAGTTATTTTGATACCTTGCCATGATCCCCGTTTTTATATTTACGGCATCGGATACATTTGATACCAAATCCAACATTAGGGTATGGGTGTCTAGCTGCAAATCCAGCGAAGCATTGTCCCTATCATCACCTCTTCTTACATCAAATTCCAGGCGATTGTTTCTTTGAAAATCATATTGCAGGCTTAGTTTTCCAAAACCATCAAATCTTTTAAAACCATTTATTCGCGCCAAATTATGTGTTACATCTTGTTTGGGCGCATTTATCTGGTATGTAAAATCGTTGATAATTAATGGCACGTCACTGTTTATAGCCCGTATTTGGTCTTCTGCACCGCCCAAATGAGAAGCACTTAATATCCCTATTTCATTGCTAAAGAATGAATAGTATGCTTCTATCCCATAATCGAAACGGTTAAGACCTGCGCGCAAAGAGGCGTTACCTGCAGAAATGCCTGTATTGCTCAAGACATAATCAGGTGCCTGAAAATCGCCAAATCGTTTCAAAGTTCCTTGCACAGTGGCGTACCAGCCGCTTTGGTAGCTTTTGGTCAATTGGGAAGTCAACGAAGAACCTCGCCCATTCGTTGCTACTGTAACTAAGGTATTTCCATAAAGTTTATCCTCTAATGGAACTTTTGAAGGCTCAGCAACAATGACGCCACCCAAGGCATCTCCACCATATTGCAAAGCCCCGGAACCCCTTATTAAGGTAAGATTACCTACCGAATTGATATCTATATTAGGAGCGTGCTCTGCTCCCCATTCCTGGTCTTCCATCCTTACACCATTGTTAATAATGGTAACACGACTACTGTGTAATCCATTGATAATGGGCTTAACAACAGTATTTCCCGTATTAAGTGATGAAACGCCACTCAAACTGTTCAGGGCATCTCCAAGGGAGCCGCTACTAAAGCGTTCGAGCTCAGCTTTATTTATCTTACTCTCGAAAATAGTATTGCTCTTTTTCCCATAAGCTTCCCCTTGGAGGGTTACCTCTTTGAGTTCTTCCAAATGATGTTCCAAACGGAACGTTCTGGTTGTATTGCCTGATATGTTTACTTTAAATCCTTTAGTCAGACAATACGGATGTGATACCTGTATCCCATAGGTGTCTTCGCATAAACCGGAAATACTGAATTTTCCATCCACATCGGTCTGCACAGCTTGCTCAGTGGCGGCAACGATGAGGATGGCTCCCGCAAGTGGCGACCTATCATGAAAGTCGATCACCGTACCAGACAGCGTATAATTACATTGTTGTGAAATTGATGGAATACTGCTTAACAGAAGCAGAATTACTGCATACAAGCGCATATGAATTCTTAACTAAAATAAAACCGGGTTCGAGTTCTTTAACTAAGAAAATAAGGTGGTGCCCTAAGTTGGGTATTGGTTATTTTGAAAGAATGGAAAAGTAAGGAAGAAAATTGCTTTTCAACCTTTAGCGGAATATCGGCAAACCCCAGGTCTGGATATTCAGCTAAGTCATAATCTAGCGGGGTTAAATTAAAATCGCATATCTGGCAATCGGATACATCGTTGTGCAAGTGCGTGCTCTGATTTGTGCAGATAACCGTTTCATGACCTTGAAAGATATGGGAAATCTGAATCACGGTCGGTAACATCAATGCACACAATAGTGCCAATGAAGCGATAGCCTGTCTAATTTGATTTCCTTTTGCCATTAAATATGTCTCTTTCTGGAGATCCAAATTCAAGCACAAAGATATAAAACAATTTTTAGCATTAGCTGAAATGGAATTAATAGGTTGTAGCATGGATTAGTAGTGGAATAATACGACCTATAAGCGAGACATTTGACCAAAATGGAAACCTTTCTCTGACCGGGTCTCAATTTAGTCTCTTTTATAAATAATACGCCGTAAATAACACAAGAATACCCCTTCAGAAACTACTGTCTAAAACAAGAGTCCAATAAGGTACTTTAGTGTAGATAATTATTGCTAAAATTCTGAAAATAAGATATTTGGGATATGTGACGGTATTCTGCGAGCACAACTTGGTTTACCCAAGAGAAACTTCGTTGTACGAACCCGACCAGGAGAATCCAATCACAAAAGTTGTTGGATTTTTTGCTTTTACAGCGCAAGGTCAACAGACACTTAAGCAGTGAATACACAAAAACAAGACAGGAAAAAGACCTGAAAAACAATACGGTATTACCCCTCTATGGAGGTTCTGAACAGAATTTGTGGTTGGCTCTGAATAATATCATATGCGTAATTAATATGGATTCTTCTTCCAAAACCATTATATTGCAAAAGTACTTTTACGGCAGAAGATATCCAATGTTTGATTCAAGACCAGGACTAATTTCTAAAACAAAGCCGTAACGAGTTAAAAAAAAAGATAACTATGAAAAGTATCAATTACATTTTTTCGACACTATTATTAATTTTATTGAGTTGTTCGGAGGAAACTCCCGAGATATTGGCCCCATCTAATCTTGTAGTTACATCAGAAATTAGTAATGATGGTTCCGGTAAGGTTACGTTCGAAGCACAGGCTTCAAATACCTCTTCATATACATTTGATTTTGGTGATAATACATCTCAAGAATCACTTACAGGCAATGTCGTAAAGTTCTATGATATGGGAGGACAGAATACCTATAATGTTAACGTAACAGCAAATGGAGATAGGGGACTAAGTGTTTCGAAGACAATTCAAATAGAAGTAAATGTTGACGGGGGAACGTCCGAGTTTGCTGAGATCATTTCTTTGCTAACCAACGATGATTCAAAAACATGGTATTTGTCGGCGGCAGAACCGGGACACCTCGGGGTAGGTCCTGCACGGGAAGGAATCGACGGAGATTGGTGGTACCCTAAATGGTATTCAGCCCAAGCTTTCGAAAAGTGTGGTAGCCCTGATTCGGATTGCTTATGTGACGATGAACTGACCTTTTCAGTAAGTGGCGACGTAATATCTTATTCTCTTGATAACAAGGGACAGACCTTTTTCAATTCCGCGCATAAAGATGTGGCAGGAGGTACCGAGGTCGACGATTTTTGTTATGATTTTGATACTTCGGGTACCAAAACGGTTACCCTGTCATCCGTACAGGGTAATGTTCCCGAGACCGAAACGACAGGAACGCAAATAGATTATTCCGATGACGGATTTATGGGATATTACGTTGGGTCTTCTACCTATGAAATTCTATCCATAAGTGAAAATTTCCTTTATGTGCGAACATATGATGCCCTCAATCCCGATCTGGCGTGGTATCATAGATTTTCTTCAGAACCCGCAACCGGAGGCGGCGACGAAAAGCTTGAAAGTATTTATAATACTTTGATATGGTCAGATGAATTTGATGTAGATGGTGCTCCTAATCCATCCAATTGGACCTACGATCTTGGTGCAGGAGGATGGGGAAATAATGAGGTGCAAACCTATACAGATGATCCCGAAAATGTTGTCGTCGAAGGGGGAATGCTAAAAATTACAGCCAAGTCTGAGGGCGGAGAAGCTGCTGTACATTATTTTGATGATATTACTTTGGTTGCCACTGGCGGAGCCACTTCGACAGTTGATGATTTCGAAGGAACCGCACCAACTTTTACAGGTTTTGGAGGTACATCAACACAGGTTGTGGCCAATCCTGATGTCTCTGGTGCAAATACGTCTGCCATGGTGGGAGAGTCGACCAAACCTTTAGGTGCTGAAACTTTTGCCGGATCTTTCTTTGATGTGTCCTCCCCATTAGATCTGACAACGTATTCAAGTATAAGTATGAAAACCTGGTCGCCAACAGTGGGCGCGGTTGTGAAAATAAAACTTGAAAATTCTGCTAATGCCGATGAAAATTTTGAAGTTGACATGAATACCACTGTGTCGGAAAGTTGGGAAACTCTGACTTTTGATTTTAGCATGGCTCCGGCATATAACTTTGATCGTATTGTTGTATTCTTCGATTTTGGAGTGAGTCCTGTAGGTGCCTTTACTTCTGCACGAATCAAGTCAGAGAACTTATATGAGTTTACATATGGCCGTGTAGAGATTAGGGCTAAACTCCCCTCTGGTGGCGGTACATGGCCTGCACTATGGGCCTTGGGCGCTAATTTCGATACAGTTGGATGGCCTGATTGTGGTGAAATAGATGTAATGGAACATGTTGGAAACAGTGCCAATATTGTTTCAAGTGCATTACATTATCCAGGTAACTTTGGTGGAACTGCGGTAACCGGTTCTATCCCCATATCCACAGCAACTTCTGAGTTTCACAATTACACGGTGGAATGGACTCCAGACAGCATCAAGTTCGTGGTAGATGATGAATTTATCCATACCAGTTTTGTAAATTCTTCCGGAACTCCGTTTAACGCTGATTTCTTTTTCATAATGAACATCGCCATGGGCGGTACACTCGGTGGTGCTATTGATAGTGCGTTTACCCAAGACACCATGGAAGTGGATTATATAAGAGTTTATCAATAAAGGAATTTATAAGGAATGCAAAAGGGCGGTAGTTTGAATAAACTACCGCCCTTTTTTATTGCAATATTATATTGATGAGGCACAGGTTTTGAATTTAGTTTCAGCTACTATTGTATAACAACTTATTGTTTAAGTAGAAGCAAATTTTATAAATTATGATTTTAATTCCGGTAGGTTCATTTTTTTCAGGATATTTTGAAATCGAGGTTCTTCGCGTAAAAAGTCAAAAAGAGGATCTACACTAATGTAAGGCATGTTGCTGTCATGTTCTTCATATGCTTTTTCGATCCATTCCAGGGACTCTTCTTTCATCCCAGCGCGGCAATAAAGTGTAGCTATTTGCCATGAAGGAAAATAGATCGAGTCTCGTTGTGAGATCATCATCTCGGCAGTATGCTTCATGGCCTTATGGTAGCCTCCTTCTTCAAATCCTTGATCGATAGCTTTCAGAGCCAACTCATTTTCCCTCAACACGTATATTTTTTTTGCAATATCAAGCGCCTTTCGGGTATCTCCCAATTCGTGATAGACAGCCCACAGGGCAGGGAGTGCAATGCCCTGGTCCGGTTCAATTTCATATAGATTCTGCAACAATTCAAGAGCTTCATGAAATTTACGGGCATTTTTGAGTGCTTGCCCATGAATAGACATATATAATGTGTTAAATGGGTCTAGCTCCATAGCTAGTTCACTATGCGGAAGCCCTTTTTCGGGATCACCCATAATTGCCAGAAAATGTGAGTAATAGGCCTGTGAAAAAGCATAATTTGGATTTATTTCAATTGCTTTCAAAAACTCTTTTTCTGCTTTCTGCCAATTCCAATCACCCCAGGTGTATTTGGTAGCCATTCCTGCACGAATTTCTACCAAGGAACTGTCCAGCATTATTGCCTTTTTTCTGGCAATATCAACTTTCTCGGAAACTTCATGATAGGGCAGAAATCCATGTTGCACATACCCTCCCCAGGTTCTTGAAATACCTAAATAAGCGAGGGCATAATTGGGATCAATTTCGCTGGACAATTGAAAATAACCCATAGCACGGTCCAGGTCTGATTTTGTGCCTAACTCCCAATAGCCCATACCTCTCAGATAAGCTTCGTAAGCATCAGGGTCTATAGGTTTGGCTTCAGCCAGTAATTTTTCTTCCATAGGAGTCAAATTTAAATTGATTTGTTGGGAGATCTCCATGGCAATTTTCTTGGATAGATTCGAAAGCTGTTCCTTTTCAATGTTGAATTCGTGCACCCATAACTGCTTCTCCTCAGGAAAGGCACTCACCAATTTTACCTGAATACAAATATTATCACCGTAGCAAGACACGGAAGTTTCTATAGCTGCGTCTATTTTAAGCTCGGTAGCTATTTGAGGAATCGATTTCTCTACGTTGCGATAGGCATTGGCAGTTCGCTTGGAAGGGACCCTCAAGGAACTTATTTTACCTACATCACCAATTAATGCATCATGCATCCCTTCGACAATATATTCCAATGAGGTATCGCCCGTAAAATTGTCAAATGGTAGAATAAGTAAAGAAGATATCGCAGGGGCCTCACTTTTAAAGTAACTTCGGAACCAAAGTCCATTTGCAATAATCAAAAGCAATAAAATGATATAGGTATAAACTGATCTGCTAAGCCTATAAAACAGTGATCTTCCTTTAAGTTGCTCTATTTTAGTAGCAGAAGGAACTGGTAATCCATCTTCAAGTATACAATACGTATTGACTGGAAAATCAACATTTTTTAATTTAACTTGCCCTAAATATTTAGTTCTGATAGCACTTTTAGCGCGTATAGCTTTTTGAATGGATTCAGATATGTAAATGCCTCCGGGATCTGCGACCGATTGCAATCGCGATGCTATATTTACACCATCGCCAAAAATATCTTCGTGATCAAAAGTAATGTCCCCAAGATGTAAACCAATCCGAATTTTCTCTTTGATTTGCTTTCCTGATTGTTTTTGTATTTCGATAGCGCACAAGACCGAGTCAATTGCGGTATCAAATTGAGCTAACATACCGTCGCCCATTTCTTTGATAAGTTTTCCTTTGAATTTATTGATGCTTTTTATATGAATATCCCGGCTTTTTCGCAACACTTCAAACGCCTTATCCTCATCTGATCCCATCAAAGCAGTATAGCCGACAATGTCGGTAAACATAATTGCGGCCAGTTTTTTTGTTGCAGGCATTTATGACTTATCGTTTTAAGCGGTCAAATCGTAAACATTGCATGAATAATTTATTGAAAATAATAAACAATAGATTACACTGCCATGATTTTTATCATTATTGCGGTCTAAAATACCTCTATTTGTGGTTGAAGTTACGGTAATATTTTTTTGGTGGGCCATCGTAACAAATTCATATTTTTACGATTAGTCTTAAATAAAGATGAGTTATTGATTAACAGAGAATCAAACAAGCTGGCCAAAATCTTTAATAATGATAAGTAAAACCATAAAATTGGTAAGTGAATTAAAATGAGTAATTTATACTTTGGGAAAAGCATGATATTTTTAGTGCAAAAAATCCTTTGTTTACTCACTAAATAAGAACAAAACATGAATATAAATATCAAAATAAGACCAAATAGGGTAAATGTCTTCATTCTTCTTACTTCATTGTTATGGTCAATGGCATACACCCATGCACAAAAAGAACCCATAGTCCTTCAAGATCAGGGTAGCTTTGCGATTGGCGGAACGGTCATATCCAATCCGGGAACTTTCGATGCCATAAAACGCACGCCTGAAGGGCAAACCTTTCATGGCGACCATGCATATGTGTTTTATCAGATTCCTGTTGATGCTCGCAAATATCCCCTGGTGATGTGGCATGGCTATGGCCAGTTTTCAAAGACCTGGGAGACTACCCCGGATGGTCGCGAAGGTTACCAGAATATTTTTTTAAGACGAGGTTATAGCACCTATCTTATTGACCAACCCAGGCGGGGCAGGGCGAGCCGCAGTATGGAGGAAGCCACAATAACACCCAACCCGGATGAGCAGTTTTGGTTTAACATCTTTCGCATAGGAGTATGGCCAGATTATTTCCCGGGCGTACAATTTGCCAAAGATGAGGGAACGCTTAACCAGTATTTTCGTCAAATGACACCAAACATTGGTGGATTTGATACAGAAGTAATCACGGATGCCGCATCACAACTTTTTGATAAAATTGGGGAGGGTATCCTGGTGACACATTCACATTCAGGCGGATTCGGTTGGGCAACCGCCATTAAGAATTCAAACATTCGTGCCATTATCTCCTATGAACCCGGATCGGGCTTTCCTTTTCCTGAGGGAGAAGTTCCTTCGCCTTTAGCAAGTTCAGCGGGGGAATTAGAGGCTGTAGAGGTTTCAAACAAAGATTTTTTAAAGCTCACAAAGATCCCCATCATCATTTACTATGGAGACTATATCCCGGATATCCCTGACCCCAATCCCGGTGTTGATGGTTGGCGCGTGCGACTTGAAATGGCAAGGCTGTGGCAAGATGTTGTAAATCGTCATGGTGGTGATGTATCGGTTGTTCATTTGCCGGAAATCGGAATTAAAGGCAATACGCATTTTCCCTTTTCAGACTTAAACAATGTGGAAATTGCCGATCTGATGTCGGAATGGTTACAGGAAAAAGAATTGGATTGAAGTAGAGATAACATTTAACTATAGGCTAATATCGAATCAATAAATAATTCCTGAAAAATGAAACTGGTAAACATACCAAGATTTAACATTTAATGAAACAAAGCGCTTTAATTTCATAAGTAGATTAATTACAAAAATCCTTATCTTTAAAAGAAACATCAGTCATGGCAAATTTTACACTCAACATCAATGGAAAAACACAAGAAGTGGACGTTGACCCCAATACCCCAATGCTTTGGGTGTTGCGTGACCACCTCAAATTGGTTGGAACAAAATATGGCTGCGGAATCTCCCAATGTGGTTCATGCACTATTCATTTGAGCAGTATAGCGGTTAGAGCTTGTATGCTTACCGTATCGGCTGTGGGCAATCAGGAAATCACTACCATTGAGGGTCTCTCAGAAAATGGCGATCACCCGGTGCAAAAAGCCTGGCTGGAAGTAGACGTACCCCAGTGTGGCTATTGCCAGGCGGGGCAAATTATGACGGCAGCTGCTCTTTTAGAAAAAAATCCTAATCCTTCGGATTCAGAAATTGAAATGGCAATGAACGGCAATATCTGCCGGTGTGGCACCTACACTAGAATCAAGAAAGCCGTTAAAATGGCAGCTGATTCTGAATCATAACCCAACAACCTGAAAAAAATATACCAATGACTTCTATAAGAACAAAATTCGGAAGGCGCGCCTTCATCAAAAATACCAGTCTTGCCGGTGGTGGACTCGTTCTTGGATTTAGTTTTTTAAATTCTTGTAAACCCGATCAGGCAAAACAAATGGCTGTTAGGGAAATGCCCAATGAATGGTTTGAGATAAATGGTTTTTTAAAAATTGGTGATAATGGGTTGGTGACCATCATGTCACCTAATCCGGAAATCGGTCAAAACGTAAAAACATCCATGCCCATGATTGTGGCAGAAGAGTTAGATGCAGCGTGGAAGGATGTCATTGTAGAACAAGCACCGCTGAATACCGATATCTTCACACGGCAATTGGCTGGGGGTAGCCAGTCCATTCGTCAAGGTTGGGAAAGTCTTCGTATGGCTGGGGCAACGGCAAGACAGATGTTAAAGGAAGCGGCTGCACAGGCATGGCAGGTTCCGGTAGAAGAAATTGACACCTCAGATGGAATGATGACCCATGAAGTCTCTGGCAATTCTGCAAGTTATGGAGAAATGGCTTCAGCTGCTGCCAAAATTGAAGTTCCCGAAGAAGTAACGCTTAAGGATATAAAGGATTTTAAAATTATCGGTACTTCCCGAAAAAATGTGGATGGCCATAAAATTGTTACCGGAAAACCGCTTTACGGATCGGACATCCAAAGGGATGGAATGCTAATTGCCATGATTGTACATCCCCCCGCATTTGGCATGATATTGAAATCTTTTAATGCACAAACGGCGAAACAGATGCCTGGCATCAGAGATGTCATTGAATTTGAAACGTACACAGAAGACCAATCTAAAAGTGCTTTTGATACCAGTGCCTTCACTAAACTCGTAGCGGTTGTAGGGGAAACCACATGGCAATGTATGCAAGCGAAAAAAGAAGTTCAATGTGAATGGGAGATGGCCACGGACATTCAAAATGAGATGAGCCTTTTTGGTAGAACCATGACCGTGGAGCACCCCGCAGGTCTCGAAAATACGGAAACTCATTTTAAACAAATGCAGAACGTGGGTACTGATCGTGCGCGGGTAGTTCGCAAAGACGGTAATCCAGAATCGGCTTTTGCGCAGGCCGACCGAATCATAGAACGCACTTATTCATGTCCGTTCCTGGCACACAATCCAATGGAGCCCATGAATTTCTTTGCCAATGTTACTACTGATGAAGCTGAACTGGTTGGACCAATTCAAACTCCGGAAATTATGGAAATCAGCGTCGCAGAGCGTTTGGGCATGCCCAAGGAGAAAGTTGACATTATGATGACTCGCCAAGGAGGCGGTTTTGGCCGACGTCTTTATGGGCATTTCTTGGTAGAAGCCGCAGTTATCTCTCAAAAAATGAATGCGCCTGTCAAACTGATCTATACCCGTGAGGATGATATGACACACGGAACCTTTAGACCATCTTATTTGGCAACATATCGTGCTGCTTTGGATAAGGACAATAATCTTTTAGCCTTTCATGTGCGTGCCGGTGGGGTGCCTGAAGCTCCTTTGGCCGCCAATCGATTCCCAGCTGGTGCCATTGATAATTATTTAGCTGAAGATTGGTCCATTGATTCTAATGTTACTACAGGAGCTTTCCGTGCTCCACGTTCCAATTTCATTGCAGGGGCAGAACAATCCTTTTTAGATGAATTGGCCGAAGAAATGGGTAAAGACCCCATCGACTTTCGATTGGAATTGTTAGATAGGGCAACAAAGAATCCCGTAGGAGAGAACAATGATTATGAAGCAGAACGCTATGCGGGAGTTTTAAAATTGGTGAAGGAAAAATCAAATTGGGGACAAGACCAATCTGGATTGCACCGGGGGGTATCCGCTTATTTCTGTCACAACTCCTATGTAGCCCAGGTATTGGATATGACCGTTGAAAATGATACACCTACCATTCAAAAAGTACATTGTGCTATTGATTGTGGTATTGTAGTAAATCCTGATGCAGCTACCAATCTGGCCGAAGGAGGAATTGTGGATGGTATCGGACACGCGATGTACAGTGCTATAACTCTAAAAGACGGAAAACCCGAACAACAAAATTTTGACCTCTATCGGTTGATCAGACATAGCGAAGCACCTAAAGAAATTGATGTGCATTTTGTGCAAAACGACATCGACCCGACAGGATTGGGGGAGCCTCCATTTCCACCCATTATGGGGGCGTTGGCAAACGCCTTATATAAAGCAACGGGAAGAAGGCATTATCACCAACCTCTAATTTCAGATAAACCACCATTGCTGGGATAATCAGGAATTATTGAATAACTATAGTAAAACAAAAGTTTAATTGAGCACATTAAAAACAACAATTGACAGACGTTCTTTTCTAAAAAGTTCCGCTTTGGCCGGGGGTGGCCTCGTTCTGAGCTTCAACTGGCTTGCTTCCTGCAAAATGACACCGAAGGAAGCAAACACTTTACCTAAGGAATGGTTCAAACTCAACGGCTATTTAAAAATTGGGGATAAT
>Ga0265303_10002154_pt1 | contig 12183 bp, 11 predicted proteins | sample Helome_2_FD_192494 | JGI IMG/M metagenome (GOLD analysis project Ga0265303, IMG submission 192494) | Marine sediment microbial communities from subtidal zone of North Sea - Hel_20160317 (Illumina Assembly) | ecosystem: Environmental > Aquatic > Marine > Subtidal zone > Sediment ...
CCGGGCCCGGCGCCTTCTATGCGTTGATGAACTTCTACTTTTTCGATGTGTTCGGCGACGATGACGTCGCTGACACCAGCATGTACGTGGGCCGCTGGTTCGTTATGCTGCCGCTCAGCGAAAAGCACAAGATCTACATGTTGCCGGAATTCCAGCCGATCTACGACTTCGAGAACAGCCACTTCTCGTTCTGGGTCGGCCCCGAGTTCGGCAAGATGATCGGCGACGACGGCAAGAACGTCGTGTACCTGAAACCCGGCTGGGGCGCGGATCCTGACGAATTAACGGGCGATCGCGACTTCACGTTCGAGATCGGCTGGCGTTACTTTATGGATTAACAACAGTCCCCCTGGCTGCTGGTCTGCCTGATGCACGACTTTTTTCTGCTTGGGCGGGCCCGCAGCCAACCAGTTGAACGAGTTACGAAGGCTAGGGGAAAATCGATAACCCCATTGAACATTCGTAGAATGATCGCGCCATGTTTTGTCGGGATGTGCCTGATGGCTGCCACCCAGTGCTTCTACAATTGAAACGAGCGAGTATGCGATCATGATCTTTCGAAAAAGCGGTTTCCGCGTTCTGCTCAGCTTTTCCACGTTGGTTTTCACCACATCAGCCCTGGGCGGTGGGCTCTACGTCGTCGAATGGGGTCAACCAAGCATGGGTGCGGCGGGCGCCGGGTGGAGCGTGCTGGCCGAGGATGCGTTCACCGGCGTCGGTAACCCGGCCGGCATTTTTCAGTTGGACAGCGACAGTGAATGGATGGTGACTGGGATTATTATCTCGCCTTCCACCAAATTTCGCGCGGAGTCGGGCACCACGATTCCCGGCAACGATGGCGGTGACGCTGGCGAGACAGCCTTTGGCGCTTCCGTGTTTCACGCGCGCAAGCTTTCCGACAAGTGGGCGCTGGGATTTGGACTGAATTCGATTTCTGCCGCGGCGATTGATTACGACGATGGCTTCGTTGGCCGGCACTGGGCCGAAGAGATCGAAGTACTGACCGTGACCGCGACCGCGAACCTGGCCTACAAGGTCAACGACACGTTCGCCGTGGCGGTCGGTGTGCCGATGATGTTCGGTTCGCTGGACATGGATATTGCCATTCCGCCATTGATGGGCCCGGTGACGCCGGACAGGGACGGGCTTGCCCGGGTCTCGGACGGCACGGATTTCAGCGCCACGGTCGCGGTCTCTGTCTACTGGAAAGTCAATCCCGAGACCAGCCTGTCGTTGAGCTACCTTGGAGAGAATGAGCTGAATTTTGACTCCGACCTGGAGGTTACCCTGCCGGACGTCGGCGGCGGCACAACCATCGACGACATCAATGCCAATGTCGAGTTTCCGTTTGCGCAAGCGCTGGTCTTCTCCGCTGCGCGCGACATTAGCGACCGCACGACACTGCTGGCCAGCGTGCACTGGGAAGACTGGAGCACTCTGGACGAGGTGTTGATCTCCACCAGCATGGGCGGGGCCCCGCTGACCTACGACTGGGACGACACGTACAAACTCGCGCTTGGCCTGCGCAGGCGCGGCAACGGGCCGTGGACCTACTACACTGGCATTGCATACGACACTGACCCAACCAGCGCGGACAGGCGTAGCGCGGACCTACCAATCGACCGTCAGTGGCGGTTGTCGTTCGGCGCCAGCTATGAGCTGGATTCGGGCAAGACTGTGAACGGGTCGCTGACCTACGCCGACTTTGGCGATGCCCGTATCGAGAACTCGAACGGCGGTGGCACTGTCATCGGCGAGTACAGCACCAACCGGATAATTTTCGTCGGGTTCAGCGTCAACTGGCGCTGACAGACGGCGACGACGTATGCGTGCCGCGTCGCAGCATTGCGTTGAACGTGTTTTTGTGAGGAATGGTACGATATGCATCACTTACTATTGATTCTTTGCGCGCTGGCAATTGCAATAACAGGAACTGCGACCGGACACCCTGATCCGGCCAAGGCTGGTGTTTCGGCGGCCGCAGATAGTGCGACAGTCGCCGGTAACAACCCCGCGGCCATGACGCGATTCGACTCCCGAAAAAAATAGGGTAGGAGGAAAATCTCGTCGCGCGCATAACTTATTGAGAGGGCAGTTTGATGCTTATCGTCACGAGTCTCTATTTGGCGCTGGTTTACCTGCTGTTTTTCAAGTTCAAGGTCTTGCCCTGGAACAAGATCTCGCAGGGACTCACGGTCCTCGTCGGCGTCATAATCCTGTCGGCATTCCTGGTGGGTCTGCAAGGACTGACGCCGTCCAGCCTGCAAGGCGCGATCACGGGCAGGATCGTCGAGATCGCCCCCCAGGTGAACGGCCGCGTGACCACAGTGGTGGCTGAACCCAACGCCACAGTGGATGCAGGCGCAGTCCTGTTCTCGATTGACCCTGTGTTTTTCGAATCGCGGGTCGATGAACTCGAAGCGAGGCTGCAACTTGCACAATTGAGACTCGGGCAATACCGGGAACTCGCGGCCACCCGCGCCGGCACTGAGTTTCAGGTGCAGCAAACCGAGGCCGAGGTCAAGCAACTCGAAGCGTTGCTGGTGGGGGCGCGCTTCGATCTCGACAACACAGTCGTGCGCGCGCCCTCGCGCGGCATGGCGCCACGAGTATTGGTGCAAGAGGGTATGCAGGTCTCTCCAATGCAGTCGGTGCTCGCGTTCGTCGATACGAGCGCACTTGTGATCTCAGCGCATTTTCAGCAAAAAGCGCTGGTCAATGTGAAACTCGGAGACAAAGCGCTGGTCAATTTCCCGGCGCTGCCGGGACAGGTCTTCGAAACGACAGTCGCCGCCATACCAGGGGCGATAGGCAATGCACAGTTGCTGGCTTCCGGAGAATTGCAGAACGTCGAGCAATTCCAGATGACACGCATTTATCCGGTGTTCATTGCACTCCCCGAGGAGTTCCCCGATGAGCTTCGTAAGGTCGGTCTCGCTGCGTCGGTAACCATTCACACCGAAGGCGCCGGCGTGGTCGGCATGGTTGCGGTCGTTTTGCAGTGGGTGAACACGTCGCTGGACGCTATTTTGTAAGAGGGGTACGGCTCATGAGTCTCGTCGGTTTTGTCATTCTCGTCCTTTTGGTGCTGTTGCTCGTGTGGATCTATGTCAAGTTGGCTGCCTTGCCGGGACAGACGGCGGCAGAGCGCGGCCATCCACAAGCGGAAGCCATCAATGTGCTGGGCTGGGTCGGCCTGCTGCTTGGCATTGCGCCCTGGCTGGTTGCCCTGGTCTGGGCGTACACGAAACCTGCTGCGATGCAGCCAGGGGCGCCGGATGCCTAGACTGCTGCTGCCTGGAATCGTGCTTTGCGTCCTGATTGGAGGTTGTGCGACCAAGCTGCAGGCTCCGCCTTCGCAGGAGCAGGTGCTCGAGGACGCGTTACCCGAAACTACCGAGGTCAGGAGCGAATGGGCCGCCCCGGCCGAGGATAGCGGCCAGGTGGATGATGACTGGCTCGCGAGCTTCAACGATCCGCAACTCGATGCGCTGGTGGCCGAGGCGCTGAATGTACAAAATCCCAATCTCCGCATCCTTGCTACCCAGGTTGGCCGTGCTCAGGCCGCGGCAGTACTCGCCGGGTCGGCGCTGAAACCGACTGTCGCTCTGGGAGCCGATCTGTCCGGAACGGTCGGGCCCGATGCTGTGGAACAAGAGTCGGCCGGCGGCGGAGTCGCAGTCAGCTGGGAGGCCGACGTCTGGGGGCGGGTGCAGGCAGGTGTGAACGCCGCCGATGAGAGCCTGCGCGCAACGGTTGCCGATTTCGAGTTCGCGCGACAGTCGCTGGTCGCGAATGTCGCGAGGTCGTGGTATCTCGCAACTGAACTCAAGCTGCAGGCGGACCTGGCGCAGGAATTTGTCGACCTGCTTTCTGAATCCGTAAGTCTCGTGGAGACAAAGGAACAGGTTGGCCAGATTGGGATGCAGGATGTGTTCCTCGTTCGCGCCGATCTCGCGTCGGCCAAAGACGCATTGCAGCAGGCGCTATCGGGCCAGCAACAGGCGCGGCGGGTGCTCGAGATCCTGCTCGGCCGCTATCCCGCCGGGGAGATCGCAACGGCGACCGAACTGGTGCCCGTGCCGCCGCCGATCAGTGCGGGCATACCATCGGACTTGTTGGAAAGACGGCCGGACATTATCGCTGCCGACCGGCGTGTGGCGTCCGCGTTCTTCCTGACCGAGGAAGCGCGGCTGGCGAAGCTGCCGAGTTTCTCGTTAACGGCCAGTGTCGGAGGCACAACGGATCTCAGCGGCCTGATTGGCGATCTCGCACTCGGCGTCGTGGCGCCCCTGTATACGGGTGGTGCGCTGGAGGCGCAGCTCGACATCGCGACCGCCGATCAAAACGCAGCAATTGCTGCATTCGGTGCGACGGTATTACAGGCGCTGGAGCAGGTCGAGGCTGGCCTGACTAATGAAGCATTACTGACACAGCGCGAGACCTTCATTTCGCAGTCGGTCGATAACAACAAGCAGGCCTACGATATTGCGCTGAAACAATACGTTGTCGGGCAGATCGACCTCCTGAGCGTGTTGCAGATGCAGACCCGCTGGATCGGTGCAAAGACCAATCTGATACGCGTAAAAAATGCCCGGCTCGCCGAGCGCATAAATCTGCATCTGGCACTGGGCGGAAGCTTCGAGGCAGCGAGCAGTGAATGAGCCGAAGCGAGTGCGCAGTATTTGCACTGCATGAGAAAGGAGCGAAGCCGTATGCGCCGGGGACTATCAATTCTTTGCGGGCTGTTGATGGCCGGCGCAGCATGTGCGGGAGGACCTTACCCCGCCAAGGCCGGAATATCGGCCGCGGCTGACAACGCATCGGTCGCCGGCATGAACCCCGCGGCCATTACCCGCTTCGATTCGCGCAACATGCGCTACGAACTGCTCGCGTTTTTTACAGACAACACCTGGGAAGGACAGCTCGGTGCGTCAGGGCCGACGGTCAGGTCCGAGGATTCCAGTACCACGCTCATCCCTTCAGGCAACCTCGTGCTGCCGCTGAAGAATGACTGGTTTTTCGGCTTCACGATTCTCGGCAGCGGTTTCTCCGACGATTTCGACGACGACTGGCCAGGGCGGTATCTGATCGATGAATACACGCTGCTCTACATCAGTGCGTTTCCGAGCATTGCCAAAAAGGTCAATGACAAATTGTCCTTGGGTGCCAGCCTGGCGCTGACCTATACCGACTATGAGCAAATCAAAGCGGTGCCCAATGACCCCGGTCTTGACGATGGCCAATTGGATATCAACGCGGACGGCGCGACCGTTGGTTTCAGCGTGTCGACGCTGTACGAGTTCAATCCCCGCACACGCGTCGGTCTCGTGTACCGGTCAGAACTGGATCCGAGCCTCGACGGCAAAGCGAAATTCTCCGATCTCGGGCCGGGCACCGAAGCGGTTCTCGATGCGGCCGGATTGCTGAACGCAACTATCGACATAACAAGCCGTACGCCGCAGGCGATCAACGCAGGTTTGTATCACGAGTTTGCAGACGGTGGTGCAGTGACCTTCGACGTTATCTGGTCGGACTTTAGCGAATTCAAACTGTCCGAGACCTACGTCAACGGCGACCAGTTGCTCGAGACGTCGGTCAACTACGACGATATTTACGCCTTCTCGGCGAGTTACAGCCGTCCCGTTTCCGATCGTTGGCGCATCGGTTTCGGGGCGATGTATGTCGAAGACATGGTGGACGACGATCAACGGACCATGACGCTGAGGCTCGATTCGCTGTGGGTTGCGGGTGTCGGCGTGGAGTGGCAGTGGACGCCGACCCGGGTCCTCAGCGCGACGCTGAATTACATTCAAATTGGTGATGCGCCGATAATGTCGCCGTCGATCCCGGTCATTGGCTCCGCCAGCGGCGAATACACGGATCGCGGTACGATTTTCCTTGAGGTGGGTCTTAGCTACGGCGCAGGCCCGGCCTCACGATAATTCGTTCGATCGGTAAGTATTTCGCCCCGCGGTGGCACGGGGGAAACCTACCTATTTGCAACACGAGCGTTGTATGATAACTCTCTGATAATAAGTACAAATCAGAGAGCCAATGTCCACGTCACGGGAAACTCCGTCCCAGCGCAGCAGTAGCGGTGAGCGCACCCGCGATCCTGAAGTTATTTCGGTATCCGGGCGCGTCGGCGACCTCCCGAAGGTCACCGATTTTGACGGCGAACCTGAATTATTCGAGAAGCAGCTCAAAAAACAGCTCGCAGAACGCACACGTTTTGAGACGTTTGTCGCTGATGTCTCGACCAAGTATTTGAACTTCGACGGAGATATCGATGCCCTCATCGAAGAGACCCTGTGCGAGCTGGGCGAACTCCTGGAGGTGGATCGGGCTACCTATCTTGAGGTTGATAGTACGAGGGGCAGCTTGATTCCGAGATGGCATTGGTTTGCCGACGGTATTGAGCATGATTTTTCCGTGCAGAACGTCGATGTGTCTGCCCAGTTTCCCTGGTTGATGCGGACAATCAAGGCCGGCGAGCCAGTTGTGATAGACCGCATGGATCAGTTTCCCGACGAGGCGAGAAACGAACGGCGGTATTGTGAACACCTGGGTATCAAGTCGTTCGCAATGGTTCCGGCATCGATTGGTGGCACGGTGGTGGCCGCGCTGGCGCTCGACAACATCCGCGGGCCTCGGAGCTGGAGCGAGCACGTTTTGCACCGCATACAACTAGTCGGGACCATATTCGCCGGCGCCAATGATCGGGAGCGAGCACGTCGGGAGATCGTCAAGCTGCGCCGCTTCGAACGGGCGATTGGCAAGGTCTCCACGGCATTCGTCAATCTCTCACCCGAAAAAGTAAACGATAAGATCGAGACAGGGCTCGGTGTCGTTGCACAGGCAATTGGCGCTGATCTCATGACTCTATTGCAGCCACATGGGCTGGCCGGTTTCCGCACCACGCACGAATGGACCACTGAGGAATTCACAGGAATTGGGTTCAAGGGCACCGAGGTCGCAGAAGTATTTCCGTGGCTCGCCGACCAGCTGAGGCAAAACAAGACGGTGGCCGTCTCCCAACTATCTGAATTCCCAGAGGAAGCGACAAAAGAGCGCAATGCCATGGAACAGGCGGGGCACAATTCCGTGATCTTTGTGCCGTTCGAAGTCAGGGGTGCATTAGCGGGCTACGTGACCATCAACAAGGTCGGGCCAACGACGTGGTCGAAAGAGTTGGTGTCACAACTGCGGCTGTTGGGCGAAGTTTTCGGTGAGGCAATCAACCGCCGGGACGCTGAACTCGAATTAAAGAAATCGTTTGAGGAGATCGAGGCGCTCAAGGAGCAACTGGCACACGAGAACCTGTATTTGCGCCAGGAAGTCAAACTGACGCATGCGAATGGCGAGATCGTTGGCGACAGCACTGCGCTGCATGCGGCTTTGGCAATGGCGGAGCAGGTTGCGCCAACGGACTCGACAGTGCTGATACTCGGCGAAACCGGGACGGGCAAGGAACTGCTGGCGCGAGATATTCACGAATGCAGCGCTCGTAAAGACAAACTCCTGGTCACGGTCAATTGCGCGGCGCTGCCCTCGAACCTCGTGGAGGCGGAACTGTTTGGTCGGGAGAAAGGTGCCTACACCGGTGCCCTGAACAGGCAAGCCGGCCGCTTCGAGATTGCGGACGGCTCGACGATATTGCTCGATGAGGTCGGCGAGTTGTCTCTCGAGTTGCAGGCGAAGTTGTTGCGGGTGTTGCAGAGCGGCGAGTTTGAGCGCCTCGGCAGTACGAAGACACAACAGGTCGATGTCCGCGTGTTGGCATCCACCAACCGGAACCTGACCAAGGCGGTCGAAGACAAGGAGTTCCGTGAGGACCTGTACTACCGTCTCAACGTCTTTCCGATCGAGGTGCCGCCACTTCGCGATCGCGCCGAAGACGTTCCACAGCTGGTCTGGGCTTTCGTGCAGGAGTTCTCGGCAAGCATGGGCAAGAACATCGAGTCGATTTCGCGTGAGACCATGGACTCGCTGCAGAGCTACAACTGGCCCGGCAACGTTCGTGAGGTCAGGAATATCATCGAGCGGGCCATGATTGTCAGCAATGGTCCGACGCTCGAGGTCGAACTGCCGCGCGACGACGCACGCCCGTCGCGATCCTCGAGGCGCCTGGAAGATGTCGAGTGTGACCATATAAGGGCGGTGCTTGAAGCGACCGGCTGGCGCATTCGTGGTGCCGGCGGCGCCGCGGAAATTCTCGGGCTCAAGCCCACGACACTCGAAGCGCGCATGAAAAAGCTGGGGCTTGAACGCTCGAATACGAAGTGACGCTCTGCATGAGCGGATAATCATCCGCCGCCTCCAAGATTTCGGAATTACCCCAACATACTGGACGGACCGGCCGGTGCTCATCGAGCCAGCCGGCTCAAACCCATGCTGGGCCGCAGGTCATGGCAGCTGCCGAACTGGCATATATGTTGCAACAAATTGGTTGTAACCAGTCCGAGCCGAATGCGTGGAGGGGCAATGATAACCGCAACGCTGCGAATCGAGGTGGGCAAAGACAAAAGGGCTGAAGTCGACCGGCTGCTTCGATCGCTGATAGGACCGACCCGCGTCGAAACGGGTTGTCTCAGCTGCCGCCTCTACTCCGAGGCGGATAACCCAAATATCGTCACCTGGATCGAGGAGTGGCGATCCGAAGAGGACCTCAAACGCCATCTCAAATCGCCGCAGTACAGGAAAATTCTGGCGGCACTCGACATGTCCGACGTGCAACCGGAGATCCGCTTCAACACCGTGGTCCAGACCAACGGAATGCAGCTCATCGAGGAAGCGCGAGGCCTGTCCGCACCGGATTGACCTCGTCAGGAACGAGTTCAATGGCCGCAACGAACAACAAGTTGAATAACCGGAGATCGAGAATGTTGACGAATTATTGCAAGTTTCTGGCGGTGTCGTGCGGACTCTGCATGGCCGCCACAGGTATGGCAGACGAACTGATGATATTTCCGAATGACAATCAGTCAGCCGAGCAACAGGAAGAGGACAAATTCGCCTGTTACTCCTGGGCTAAGGGCCAATCGGATTTCGATCCGATGGCGCCACCGACGGCTACCGAGCCACCGCCAAAAGAGGAGAAGAAAAAAGGCGGCGCTGGCAAAGGTCTGGTCCGCGGCGCGGCACTTGGCCAGATAGCGGGCGGTGATTCCAAGGCCACCAAGAGAGGCGCGGCGACCGGCGCGGCGGGCGGCGGCATGCGCAGCCAGAACCAGAAGAATGAAGAAGAGAAGAAGCGCCAGCAGTGGGAGCAGGAGCAGGTACGCATCTACACGGAGAACCGCAATCGTTATAACCGCGCGTATGCGGCCTGCCTCGAAGGGAAAAATTACACCGTACGATAGCGGCAACGGAGAATAGCGAAATGAGAAATAAAGAATTGAAACTACTAGCCTTTGTGGCGGGAGTATTCGGCGCGTCCGTTGCCGGGGCCGATCTCGTCGGCTCCCAGGCACTGATGTGCTCTTTCGAACAGGTCATCGAATGCGACGAAGGCGGAGCCTGCAGCGACGTCTCGCACGAGAGCGTGGATGCCCCCGACTTCGTGAAACTGGATTTCAGGAAAAAGCAGCTCGTATCGACGACGGCTGGCGAAGATGGCCCGGCTGACGATATCAGTGTAACGGACTTGACCACTTATCTCATCGTTCAGGCCTCCCAGGGCAGCGGCGAGGGCGATACGCTCGGCTACTCGCTGTCGATCGATCAGGCTACCGGGCAGATGGTTGCAGCCGGCGCCGGGGAGAATGTGGGTTTTGTGATATTCGGCGCCTGTACATCGAACTAGGAGATCGACCGTGAATTTCAGGAAGATCATGGTTTGCGCCGCCACCGCGAGCGCTGCACTGTGGTTCTCGAACGCGCAGGCTGAAGAGCTTATCTACTCCGGATTTATGACCGATTACACGCAGCTGCAAAAGGTCACGGACGGATCGGCGGACTATCGGTATATCGCACCCGGCGCCGAAGACAGGTTGATTGAATACAATGCCGTCATGATCGATCAGCCCGAGATCTTCATCGCTGTCGACTCTCCGTACCGGGGCGCCAAGCCGAAACATCTCGTTGCGCTTGCCGAGGCCATCCGCGGCGGGGTCACCGCCGCGCTGTCGGAAGACATGTATGTCGTCGACCGACCGGGACGCAATGTACTCTATCTCAGCGTTGCCGCGACGAACCTCAAGTTGACCAGGAAGAAAAAGGTTGCTCTCGGCTATGTGCCGGTCGCGCTCGTTGTTGGCGGCGTCGCGCGCGCAGCGACCTCGGATCTGGCGAAAAAGGCCGATCTGAGCGGTATGGTCTTCGAACTCGAGGCGTTCGACAGCGTTTCGGGAGATCGTCTCGTCGCGGTCATTGATCACGCCGGCGATGCCGAAAGTCCTGCTACGTGGGAGGAACTCGAGGCGCTCACGGCGAAGTACGGCAGGATCGTGCGGTGCCGCTTCGACAACGCGCGGCTACCTGAGGAGCAAAGGGTCAATTGCCTGGCGCGGGATTAAAAAGAACTCGAATTGTAATCGTACTCAAAGGAGGTTTATAGCATGTGGAATGATTTAAAGAAGCTCAAATTGGGCCTGCCGCTTTTCTCATTGGCGCTGTTCGTATTTCCGGTTGCCACGCACGCAGCAGGTGGTGTCGTCAAAGATCCTACCGGCGTCGCACCGGATCGCTACGTGTACTACCCGGGCACCGAGGCACTGGCCAAGAAGGAAATCCGCGTTACAGCCTGCGGCACCGGCATGCCGGCAGCTCGGCACAGCCAGGCAGCTACCTGTTTCCTTGTCGAATTCGGCAATGGCGAGAAGCTGATTTTCGACATTGGCACGGGCTCGATGGCAAACCTTGCGGCGTACATGATCCCGATGGAATTCCTGGACAAGATTTTCCTGACGCACTTGCACACCGACCACATGGGCGATATCGACACGATCTGGGCCGGTGGCTGGACGGCCGGTCGCCCCGTGGGGCTCAGGGTTTGGGGCCCGGCTGGTCTGCACCCGGAACTCGGCACCAAGGCCGCAATGGAGGGCTTTCTGGACTTCGTTGCATGGGACAGGGAAACGCGATCGTTCAAGATCACGCCAGGACCCGGTGAGATCGAAGTGCACGAGTTCGACTACAAGGCCGAGAACGAACTCGTCTACGAAAGCAAGGGCATCGAAGTACGGTCTATACCTGCTATTCACACGGGCGACGGACCGGTTAGCTACATCATCACCTACGAGGGCATGAAAGTCATCGTCGGCGGCGACACGGCGCCGAACCGCTGGTTCATCAAGTACGGTAAGGAAGCCGATCTCGTTATCCACGAAGCATTCATGGTGCCGAATGATTTCGTCGTCTGGTACAACCAACCGCCGCAACTGGCCTGGCGCGCCTGCTGCGGGTTCCATACCTCGGGCCAGGCCTTCGGCAAGATCATGAGCGAGATCGCCCCCGAACACGCTGTCAGCTATCACTTCATGAACGAGGAAGCGACACGCTATAACCTGTATGAAGCGATTCGGGAAACGTACTCCGGCCCGCTGTCCATGGCGACGGACAACATGGTCTGGAACGTGACCCCCGAAGGCGTCGAGGAACGTATGGCGGTGATTACGCATGATGCGTGGTCCGTGCCGGGACCGACCCGCCAGGCGCCGCCAGAAACAGGTCGGCGTGCCGTATTCAGCGACTTCACAAATGCCGGTTACTGGTTACCGGCATATGAGGCGCAGAATGAGGCTATGGACAAGCACATGGAGAAGTACAATCTGCAGAATCAGGACTGGCGTCCGGGCATGATGGAAATGATGAACAAGGACCCGGTCCGTTAGAAAACCTGAAGCAAATCGTTATACTCGCAAGGCCGGGCATCGAGTGCCCGGCCTTTTCTGTAGGTACCTGATGAAAGCCAGTCAGTTCGTTGTCACCGCCTGTGCAGCAATCGTATCCATCGGCCCGCAGGCGGCGCTCGCCGACTGGATCAACCTGACCGGTTCCGAGACGGCACCCAACATCGCCGAGATTTACGTGCTGGACGATCGCGTGCATGTGAAGCTCGAAGTGTATGTTGGCGATCTCGACAAGTTCGCCGATCTAGCGCCGGATGCCTTGCTGCGCGATGCCGAGGGCCGCGCGAGCCTCGAAGAACGCATGCTACGTTTCTCGCGCGAGGGTCTG
>Ga0265303_10002155_pt1 | contig 12180 bp, 15 predicted proteins | sample Helome_2_FD_192494 | JGI IMG/M metagenome (GOLD analysis project Ga0265303, IMG submission 192494) | Marine sediment microbial communities from subtidal zone of North Sea - Hel_20160317 (Illumina Assembly) | ecosystem: Environmental > Aquatic > Marine > Subtidal zone > Sediment ...
CGGGCCCGTGACGTAAATCACGCCCTGGCGCACCTCCACGGCAACCTTGCGCAGTGACTTTCCGATACAAGGCCCGCGAAAACACAGTCCCGTATCGATTTCATAGAGTGCGCCGTGCGAGGCACAGATGATCGCCGATTCGTCCTTGGTCAAAAAGCCGTCCGGCATCCAGTTCAGTTGATGGCCGACATGGGCGCAGAAGTTCTGGTACGCGTAGACCGAACCTTCCTGGCGAACCACGAATCCGCGGAACGGCCAGTCTCCGTCACCGATCTGAAATTCACGACAACCCGGGTCGGTCAATTCGTCCAGTCGGCCGACAGGTATTTCAGCGGAGTCAGTCATTGCCTTCGTCGAGTTGACTGTGTCGAACGACGATAATCGACAATACGATTGACGGAATTCCGAGCGCCGCTGCGTAAATGAAGAAGCCGACATAGCCGATAGCTTCCTGGACATCGCCCGACCATCCAGCAACGAGCTTGCCGAAGAACACCGACAGGGAACTGAATAGCGCGTACTGCGTTGCTGTGAACTGGATATTTGTCAGGCTCGACAAATACGCGATGAACACCGTGCCCGAGAATCCCTGGGCGAAATTGTCGAAGCTGATCGTCAGCGCCAGGGCCCAGAGATCGGGGCCCGTGTACGCGAGGCCCGCGAAAAACAGATTCGTCGTCGCAATAAGGGTCGCCGCCGCAATCAACGATCTTGCGAGACCGAACCGGATAACGGACCAGCCGCCACCTGCGATGCCGAACAATGCGATCCACAGGCCGTAGAGTTTGGCAACGCTGGCAATCTGGGCCTTCGAAAATCCGACGTCGAGGTAGAATGGATTGGCGAGAATGCCAAGCACGTAGTCGCTAATGCGAAACAGCGCGATGAAGGCGAGCATCGTCAGGGCGAAACTACCGTAGCGTTTGAAGAAGTCGAGGAACGGCCCGACTACGGAAGCGGCAAACCAACTCGCAAAACCCTGTTCGAAAATTCGCCCGACCTTGGCGCCATCGGGAACGTCGGGCTCCTTGCAATACAGCGTTGTCGCAAGTCCGATCAACATGCATGCGGCCATGCTCTGGTAAGCAATCTGCCACGAGCCAAACTGCGCTATGTACAATGCGCCGGCACCGCCGACGATGATCGAAACACGGTATCCGTACTGGTACGAAGCAGCCAGCACGGCCTGCATTTCCTGCTCTGCACATTCGATGCGATAGGCGTCGATTGCCATATCCTGCGTCGCGGAAGAAATGGCAACGCCAACTGCTATAGCCGCAAATGCTCCCGTGGCCGCGGCCGGATCGACCCCGGCCAGGATGAACAGCCCGGCACCGATCGCGATTTGCGCCAGCAACAGCCAGGCGCGTCGACGGCCAAGCAGGCGCGTCAGGAGCGGTAATGTCAACCGGTCGACGAGGGGCGACCACAGGAATTTGAACGCATAGGCAAAGCCGACCCAGGCGAATGTGGTGATCGTACTCTTTTGAAGGCCGGCTTCATTCAGCCATGCCGTAAGCGTGGCATAGACAAGGGGAAACGGCAGCCCTGCGGAGAAGCCGAGGAAAAACAGGACAAGGATCTTCTCCTGCAGGTAATAACGCCAGCCTGGAGCGCTTTCAGTCGCCATGAGCCCAATCGTAATCCATGATCAACGGTGCGTGATCAGAAAATCGTTCGTCCTTGTAGATTTCGGTCCTAAGGACCTTGTCTTCGAGGCCTCTCGTAGTGACGTGATAATCGATGCGCCAGCCGACGTTCTTTGCATATGCCTGGCCACGATTCGACCACCAGGTGTATTGCTCGGGCACCTGCTCGATCGTGCGAAACGCATCAACGAATCCGTACTCGCCGAATACCTTGTCCAGCCACATTCGTTCTTCCGGCAGGCATCCCGAATTTTTCTGGTTGGACTTCCAGTTCGTGATATCGATTTCCTTGTGGACGATATTCCAGTCGCCGCAGATCACGTACTCGGAGCGACGGCGTCGCAGTTTATGCAGGTGGTCCGTGAACGTCTCCATGCAGCGGTACTTCGCCGCCTGCCGTTCTTCGCTCGAAGAGCCCGACGGCAGGTACAGCGAAACAACCGATATGCCGCCGAGCTGCACTTCGAGGTAGCGACCCTCGGCATCGAACTCGGCGTCACCATAGCCGCGCACGACCTTTTTCGGCTCGTGCCGGGTATAGATGGCGACACCGCTGTATCCCTTCTTGACTGCGTCCTCGTAGTAACAGTGATAGCCAGCCGGAGAAAACAGCTCGTCACCGAGCTGATGCACCTGCGCTTTGGTTTCCTGAATACAGACCGCGTCCGCATCCTGCCGTTTTAGCCAGTCGAAAAACCCCTTTCTCGCAGCGGCACGAATTCCGTTCGCATTCAGACTGATTACTCGAAACAAGCGGTTTCTCCCCGAGGTGTCGCGTGTCATACTTCGACGCGCACAAGCAGCCGGCAATCATACCGAAAGACTCACGACATGCAGGCCTACAAGAAAGAATTCATCGCTCTCGCACTGGAACTCGGCGTGCTGCGATTTGGCGAGTTTACGTTAAAGTCCGGACGAATCAGCCCGTATTTCTTCAATGCCGGCCTTTTCAATACGGGTTATGCGGCCGCAAAACTCGGTCGGTACTACGCGGCGGCCATCGCCGAATCCGGCATCGAATTCGACATGCTCTTCGGCCCGGCCTACAAGGGCATTGCGCTCGCTGCGCTATCGGCCGCCGCGCTTGCCGAGCATCAGGACATCGATGTTCCGTTTGCGTTCAATCGTAAGGAAGAGAAAGCGCACGGCGAGGGCGGCAGTATTGTCGGCGCGCCACTCCAGGGCCGCGTGTTGATTGTCGACGACGTGATAACGGCCGGCACGGCCGTGCGCGAGGCCTATCAGATCATCTCGTCGACAGGCGCCAATGTCGCGGCGCTTGCGATCTCGCTCGACCGGCATGAGCGCGGTCAGGGTACGCTCTCGGCCGTGCAGGAGCTCAAACAGGCCCTGGGCATTCCGGTTATCAGCATTATTCGACTCAACGACCTTATCGAAGTCCTTGAGGAATCAAGCGATTACGAGGCGTTTCTCGAACCGGTGTTGGCATATCGCAGCAAATACGGCGTAATCGCATAAGCCATTGATTTACCTATTGTTGCTGGCCGACATTTACTTAAGCTGCGCATGCTACTAAGCTCTAAATTCGCGAACCAGTCCCGCAAAAAGGGTTGCCAAACGTGGCATAGTTCCGCTATGCGAGTATTTTTCTTTGCTATCGCAGTCTTTCTTCTGACGCCCCTTTGTGCGAGCGCACAGCAGAGCGCTCCTACCTACCGGTGGGTCGATGATGAGGGTGTCGTGCACTACGGCGACAGGATCCCCGCCGAGTACGCGGAAAAACCGAAGCAGATCCTTAATGATCAGGGCGTCACGGTTGACCACCTGCAGGGCAAGAAGTCTGCCGAGGAACTCGAGGCTGAACGCGTCGCAGAAGAGCTCAGACAAAAACAGGAACTGCAGCGTCGTGCCGACATGGCGTTGCTCGCGACATATGTCAACGTCACCGAAATCGAGATGCACCGCGACCGTCGTGTGGAGCTTTTCCAGGCGCAAGCGCGCGTTACTGAGCTCTATCTTCGAAACCTGCGGCGCCGCCTCGACAGTCTGCGGTCAGAGGCCGGGCGATTCAAGCCTTTTAGCTCGGACCCGGCTGCAGCGTCAGTCGACCCGAGCCTTCTCGAAGCGATCAGCGAGGCGGAGGGCGCTATCGCGCGGCACGAAGGTAATCTGTCGAAGTACCAGAACCAGGAAAAGCAGATCAAAGACCGCTTCCAGGGCGACATCGACCGCTTCATGACCTTGAAGGGACTGACCATAACTCAGGCTCAAGCCGTACCTGAGTGACCGAACCCGCCCGCACCCCGATCACTGTCTTCGAACTCGTCAACAATGTCGAAGCGGACCTGCTCGACTGGCACGAAGACCATCTGGGCGATGCGCTCCCCCGGTTGCACCTCATAACTTTTTGAACCGCGATTCCAGCAGGATATGAATACCTGCCCCTGGTAATCGGAGTCGATCAGTCCGGTCAGGTTGCCGAGCACCAGGCCGTGTTTGTGGCCCAGACCCGAGCGCGGCAACAAAACGGCGGCAACGCCAGCGTCATCGATATGCATGGCCAGGCCGGTCGGCACCAGAACCGTTTCGCCGGGCGCGACGCTTATCGGTTCGTCGATACATGCCCGCATATCCAGCCCCGCCGAGCCGGCCGTCGCATAATGCGGCAGCTCTATCGAGTCGCCGAGGCGCTGGTCGAGTATTTTCAATTCAATCGTGCGCATGGGCATTCTGTTTCGTTGTTCTCATTCTTTGACCTTGACAATGGTCAGCCGGGGCTGTGTTGCCGCCCCCCGCGTCATTTCAAACCGCGTGGCGACGAGCCGCAGGAGCTCATCGGCAAGCTCTGTCTTCAGAGTCGCTTCAAACTCCTTGCGGCCATCATGCCAGAGAACCTCCACCGCATTGTCATCGCGGTCGAAACCGCAGTCGTCACCAACCCGGTTCGCAACGATCATGTCGAGACCCTTGTTCTGCAGCTTGCCCAGCGCGTAGTCCCGGACGTTCTCGGTCTCCGCTGCGAAACCTACAGTGAACGGGCCGTCGTCGAGCTTTGCGACCGATGCGAGAATGTCTTCTGAACGCCGCAGTTCGAGCGTCATCACTTCCGTTTTTTTCTTTATCTTCTGCGGCGACGCATCGGTGGGTCGGTAATCGGAAACCGCAGCGGCGGCGATGAAGATATCGGTGCCGTCAAGGTTTTCATGCGTTGCCTCATACATCTGTTGGGCCGTCGTTACGTGAACCACATCGACCCCTTGCGGTTCTGCGAGGGACACGGGCCCACTGATCAGCACGACCTTCGCACCGTGCGCCGCTGCCGCGCTCGCCATCGCAAACCCCATTTTCCCGGAGCTCCGGTTCGAGATATAGCGCACAGGGTCGATAGGTTCGCGAGTCGGGCCCGCCGTGACCAACACTGTCTTGCCGGCGAGCAGACCCTCACCCGGGCCAGCGGCGAGTTCCGGACCACAAACGACGGCGGCGATCTCGTCCGGATCCAGCATACGACCGGCGCCCGTTTCACCACAGGCCTGCGAGCCGTGGTCCGGACCAAGAATACGCGCGCCGTGTTCTTCGAGCGTCTTGCGGTTCGCCTGCACGGCGGGTTTGTTCCACATCACATGGTTCATCGCGGGCGCCACAAGCAGCGGCGCTTTCGTCGCAAGGCAAAGCGTCGTCAGGAGATCTGCGGCAGCACCACTGGCGAGGCGCGCCATGATCTCGGCGGTCGCCGGCGCTATCAGTACGACGTCCGCCCAGCGCGCCAGCTCGATGTGGCTCATCGAGGCTTCCGCCTCCTTGTCCCACAGATTCGAGCGTATCGGTCTTCCCGATACGGCCTGCAGCGCAGTTTCCGTGACAAATTCCCGCGCTGATGTGGTCATGACAATTTGCACGTCGGCGCCACGGCTGCGCAGGCGTCTGACCAGCTCAGGGGTCTTGTAGGCGGCGATACCGCCGGTGATGCCCAACAGAACGTTCATCATGAAGAGCTTAGCCGCTTGCTCGCTGTGATTTCCACTGAATCAGGCCCCGTCGCCCGGATTCACCACTTGTCGCACGATGCGGTTCCGGGACAATCACAAGAGATGAATAGCGCTGCGCGACAAGGATCCGTCAGAAGCGACGCCGAACTGCTGGCGACTGTTATTCGCAGCAGCGGCGGAGCATCCGCAGCAGGCGAGCTTGCCATGAGGCTCCTGTCACGTTTTGGCGGGCTTCGCCAGCTGCTCCATGCCGACGCCGATGCGCTTATGTCCGAATACGGTATTGGCGCGGCGCGCTCGGCCGCCCTTCGCGCAATTCCAGAGCTCGCGCAGCGATACTACGAAGCAACCCTGCCGCCCGGCCAGAGCATCCGCAGCCCGTCCGATACAGCAGCCTATCTTCAGGCCAGGATCCGTCATCTCGGCCACGAGATGTTTTGTTGCCTGTTCCTGGACAATCGCCACCGGGTGCTGCGATTCGACGAGATGTTTCGCGGCACGATCGACGGAACATCGGTCTACCCCCGGGAGGTCGTCAAAGAGGCCCTGGCCATCAATGCTGCAGCGGTCATCCTGGCGCACAATCACCCATCCGGCGTAGCCGAGCCCAGTCAGGCCGACGAACGCATCACGAGGCAGCTAAAATCCGCCCTCGGCCTCGTCGATATTCGCCTGCTGGACCATCTGATTATCGGCGCCGGCGAGACAACGTCGATGGCGAGCCGCGGCCTCATATAGAGGCCCTTGTATTGCGTCGATCAGGCTGGTATAAAGTTGCGCTCTCAGCCTACCGGCCGTGGGCAACTTGTTCGTAAAATCAGAGACTTAGAGTAATGTCCAAAGTATGTCAGGTCACCGGGAAGCGCCCGCAGAGCGGAAACAACGTTTCCCACGCCAATAACCGGACGCGGCGCCGTTTTCTGCCTAATCTGCACAACAAGCGATTTTGGCTGGAATCCGAGCAGCGCTGGGTACGCCTGCGCGTCTCCCACAAGGGCATGCGAATCATCGACAAGCACGGCATCGAGAAAGTCATTGCCGACATGCGCGCGCAAGGTCAGCGCATCTAAACGCCGGAGCATCAGCACATGGCCAAGAGCAATCGAGAAAAAATCAAACTCGTTTCCAGCGCGGGCACGGGACATTACTACACAGTGGCGAAGAACAAGAAGCTGCACCCCGAGAAGCTGCAAACCAAGAAATACGACCCCACGATTCGCAAGCATGTGATCTACAAGGAAGCGAAGATCAAATAACGCGATTCGACAGATTCCGGAAAGGCCCGCTCAATGCGGGCTTTTTTGTTTGCGGCCGCGCCCTTTCCACCCGCAACACCAGCTCCAGCAAGTACAATTCGACAATGCCAGAGTTACCCGAAGTCGAGACCAGCCGTCGCGGTATATCGCCATACATCGTCGGCCAGCGCATTGACGACATCGTTATCCGTGAGCGACGGCTTCGCTGGCCCGTCAGCAGCGATGTCGACGAGCAACTACCCGGCGCCACGGTCGATTCGGTAGGTCGGCGCGCCAAATACCTGCTGCTCAACACGGACGCGGGGACAGCCATCGTGCATCTGGGCATGTCCGGCAGCGTGTATATCATCGAGCGTGACGAGCCGGCCGGGATTCACGATCATTTCGATATCGAACTCGGCTCCGGCAAGTCGCTGCGGTACCGCGACCCGCGCAGATTCGGTTCGCTTCACTGGACGAACGATCCGGAGCAGCACTGGCTGCTACGCGACCTCGGCCCGGAGCCGCTCGGCGATGAATTCTCAGGAGAGTATCTTTGGCAGAAATCACGTGGCCGTCGCGTGAACGTCAAGCAGTTCATCATGAACGCCGCCATCGTCGTTGGTGTCGGCAACATCTACGCGAGTGAGTCGCTGTTTCTGGCAGGAATCCATCCGCGCCGGGCAGCAGGTCAGGTTGCAAGGGCCAGATACGATGCGCTTGCCGCAGCAATCAGGGACGTGTTGCGAAAGGCGATCAAGGCGGGCGGCACGACGCTGCGTGACTTCTATGGCGGCGATGGCGAAGCCGGCTACTTTCGGCACGAGCTGGCCGTGTATGGCCGCGATGGCGAGCCCTGCGTCCGCTGCGAGCGCCCGCTATCGGCAATCGTCCTCGGTCAGCGCTCCACGTTCTATTGCAAGACCTGTCAGCGCTAGGTCAGGCCCTGCCATATCGCTCGAGCAGCGCGAGCTTGACCTTGGGCGACACAAACTCCGAAACGTCGCCACCGAGCTCTGCGACCTCGCGTACGAGACTGGACGAAATAAACGTGTATTTTTCGGTCGGTGTCAGAAAAGCGGTTTCGACTTCTTCGGTAAGGTGTCGGTTCATGTTGGCAAGCTGAAATTCGTACTCGAAGTCCGAGACGGCTCGCAGCCCCCGAATGATCACGCGCAGGTTATTTTTTCGCGCATAGTCGACCGTGAGTCCTTTATAGCCGGTCACCTCCACCTGATCTATATCCGCAAGCGCGTTGGTCGCCATTGCGACACGTTCTTCGGTCGTAAAGAGCGGCGCCTTGCTCCCCGGGTTGTCGGCGATGGCCACCACAACACGATCAAACAGGTTCGTTGCCCGCCGCAACAGATCTTCATGTCCCAGAGTAATCGGGTCGAATGTGCCCGGGTACATTGCGGAAACGGTCATCGAGTAACTCCTTTATTGCGCTGATGCGGCGGATACGAGTGAGTAGCGTACATTGCCGGCGTTCTTTGTTTTGATCACTTGCCATCCCTCGGGCAGGGAAACCTCCGGACTCGCCCGATCTTCTTCCAGGTAGATGCGGGCATCGCGCTCGAGAACGGAAGTCTCAGCCAGAAGTCTACACAAATCACCAAGCATATCGGCAGCGAAAGGCGGGTCCAGAAATACGATGTCGAATTTCTTTCCATTGGGTCGCCGCAGAAATGCCAGCGCGTCGATTTCATGAATGGTCGCAGCCGGAGACTCCAGCGTCGCGATGTTCTTGCGCAGAACCCTTGCTGCCACGCGGGAATTCTCGACAAAGACCGTTTCTGCCGCGCCACGCGATAGCGCTTCGAGGCCGAGCGCCCCCGTCCCGGCACACAGATCGAGGCAGCGCGCGCCGACAATCTGCGGCGTCAGCCAGTTGAACACCGTCTCGCGAATGCGCTCCGATGTGGGCCGCAGGCCAGGCACATCCGCGATACGCAAAAGGCGGCTGCGCCATTTTCCCGCTACAATACGCAGCCGTCCCGGCTGGGACTTGTTGCCGGCGTTCGCGGTTCGCTTTGCCATATTCCCCTGCGACTCGTGTTGATACGTCGTGCTATCCGGACAGTTTAGGTGATTCGCCACTAACAGGTGACTTTGAATAGCGTGTTTTCGAGAAAAGAAAAACCGGCAGAACGGCAGGGCTTCATCAAGCGTCTTCGCGCCCGGCTGAATCGTGGCGACAGCTGGCTGACATACGATCTCGCAAACCTGGCGCCTGGCGGCAAGATCGACGAACACGTTCTCGAGGAACTCGAATCGCTGCTCGTGATGGCCGATGTGGGTATCGATACGACCGAGCGCATCATCGGTGATCTCCAGGCTCGTCTCGCACGCAAAGAGCTCAAGGACGTCGAGGCGCTGCGCTCAGCTCTGCATGGTGCGCTTGCGGAGATTCTCCAGCCTGTTGCACAGCCGCTTGAAATCGATCCGCGCGAGGGCCCGTTCGTCATCCTGATGGTCGGCGTCAATGGCGCAGGGAAGACAACAACAATCGGCAAGCTGGCAAGGCGCTTCAAGGATCGCGGTCTGTCGGTCATGCTGGCGGCCGGCGACACATTTCGCGCCGCGGCCGTGGAACAACTTCAGGCCTGGGGCGAGCGCAACGACGTGCCGGTCATTGCACAGCACGCCGGGGCAGATCCCGCTGCGGTCATCTTCGATGCATGGGAGGCGGCGAAGGCCCGCGACATCGACGTATTGCTGGCCGACACGGCCGGTCGGCTTCAGAATCAGCAAGGCCTTATGGATGAGCTGGCCAAGGTAAAGCGAGTTGTGGCGCGCCGTGATGAAACCGCGCCGCATGAGATCATGCTTGTCCTTGACGCAAGCCAGGGACAGAACGCGCTCATGCAGGCACAGAAGTTCGACGAGGCGCTCGGGCTCACCGGCATCACCGTGACAAAGTTGGATGGCAGTGCAAAGGGTGGCATTCTCCTCGCTATTGCCAACCAGCTGCAGATTCCGGTGCGCTTTATCGGTATCGGCGAGTCGGCCGAAGACATGCAGCCATTTGCGGCGACCGAATTCGTTGATGCGCTGCTCGCAACGGACCAACCGGAATGATTCAGCTCGATGATGTGACAAAGCGGTTTCCAGGTGGTCAGGAAGCCCTGTCGGGCCTGACGCTATCGATCGACAAGGGCGAGATGCTTTTCATTACCGGGCATTCCGGCGCGGGCAAGAGCACGCTGCTGCGATTGATTGCCCTGATTGAGAGGCCGACAAGCGGCCAGGTCATCGTGGACGGGCAGAACACCCGCCGCGTCAGGCGTCGCAAGATTCCGGCGTATCGACGACAGATCGGCATGGTCTTTCAGGACCATAAGTTGTTATACGACCGACCGGTTGCAGACAATGTCGCTTTGCCGCTGGTCATCGCGGGCGTAGGCCATCGTGAAACCGGACGGCGTGTCCGTGCGGCCCTCGATCAGGTCGGGCTGTTGCACAAGGAAAAGCAGCGGCCCGAAACATTATCGGCTGGCGAACAACAGCGCGTCGGTATCGCCAGGGCTATCGTCACGCGCCCGAAGCTACTCATTGCCGACGAACCAACCGGCAATCTCGACCCCGATCTGTCGCTTGAGGTCATGCGTATCTTTCGTCGCTTCAATGAAGTTGGCGTCACGCTGCTTATCGCGAGTCACGACCTGTCGCTGATCGATCGTCTCGGGTGCCCGAGGATCGCACTGGAGGACGGCAAACTCGTCAGCGACCAGGAGGTAGAACCATCATGGCAGTGACGCGGCATTCCGACGCCGTCGCACCGGTCCGCTCTGCCGGTCCGTTGACGATCTGGGTCACACGCCATTTCAGTACGTCAATCGGTTCGCTTGGGAGACTGTTTCGGCAGCCGTTTGCAAGCCTGATGATTATTCTCGTCATTGCGGTCACTCTCGCCATACCTGCGGCGCTCAATCTCATCGTCAAGAACGCGCGGTCGGTCAGCGCCAGCTGGGACAACGCACTGGATTTTTCGATATATCTCGAACGCGATCTTTCCGAAAGCGAGGCAGAAGGACTGGCAAGACTGATCGAGCAGCGGGCCGACGTTGAATCCGTCACGTTGATTACGGCCGCAGACGCATTGACTGAATTCAAGCAACAATCCGGTTTTGGGCAGGCGCTCGATCATCTGTCGGAGAACCCTTTGCCGCACACGCTCGTCGTCCGACCCGGTCCGGCGAACACGAGTCAGTCGATGATCCTGCTGCAGGAGGAACTCGGCAATCTGCCAGAGGCCGATATCGTGCAGGTAGACACGGAGTGGGTGCAACGCTTTCACGCGATCCTCGATATCGTTCGACAAGGCATCATCATCGGCGCTTCACTGCTCGGCGTCGCGATCATCGTGATCATCGGCAATACGATTCGGCTTGACATACAGAATCGCCGTGAGGAAATCGAAGTCACGAAACTCATTGGTGCCAGTAACGGTTTCGTGAGACGCCCGTTTCTGTGGTCGGGTTTCTGGTACGGATTGTTCGGCGGCTTGCTCGCGCTCGGCCTCGTTCAATATGGCCTGTTTCTGCTCGAGCAGCCGGCGGCCCGGCTCGCCGGTTTGTACCAGAGCGGCATTACGATTCTGAGCCTGAGTGTCAACGAAAGCCTGTCCATCCTCGGTATTGGTGTCGGACTCGGCCTGGTCGGATCCTGGTTTGCCGCTGCACGCCATATGCGGCGCATAGAACCACGCTGACTATCTATTAGACATAATGTGTCGGGCGGCATGCTCCGCAAGCTATTGATTTTTAGGGTGAAAATCGCCAGAATCTCCGGGAACCAACACACTTGTTAGCACTCTAAGGTTGCGAGTGCTAAAATTGGCAATGGAACTTGGGGGTACTGAATGTCTACAGCCGTCGCAACTATTGATCAGAATCTCATGCTGGCAGGGCCAGTAGGCAGTCTCGATGCCTACATCCATGCCGTCGGCGCTTTTCCCGTGCTGAGCAAGGAGGACGAACAGGACCTTGCTCACCGTTTTCGGGACGTCGAGGACCTTGATGCTGCGCGTGACCTCGTCATGGCACATCTGCGGTTTGTCGTGCACATTGCCAAAGGCTATACCGGTTACGGTCTGCCTCTCGGCGACCTGATTCAGGAAGGTAACGTCGGACTGATGAAGGCCGTCAAACGATTCGATCCGGACTACGGTGTGAGACTGGTGTCATTTGCCGTCCATTGGATCCGTGCCGAGATTCATGAATTCGTGCTCAAGAACTGGCGCATCGTCAAGGTCGCCACGACCAAGGCGCAGCGCAAACTTTTCTTCAATCTGCGTAAGTCGAAGAAGAGTCTCGCATGGTTGAAGAAAAGTTTGCGCTGCGC
>Ga0265303_10002156_pt1 | contig 12179 bp, 11 predicted proteins | sample Helome_2_FD_192494 | JGI IMG/M metagenome (GOLD analysis project Ga0265303, IMG submission 192494) | Marine sediment microbial communities from subtidal zone of North Sea - Hel_20160317 (Illumina Assembly) | ecosystem: Environmental > Aquatic > Marine > Subtidal zone > Sediment ...
AAGTTTGTGTGTGTGATAACAGTGTGGCAGAGATACTGGTTACAAGTGAGAAGATTAATTTTTTCTCCTTTATTGGTTCTGCGAAGATAGGATGGAAATTAAAAAGTCGATTAGCTCCTGGGGTGCGTTGTGCTTTAGAACATGGTGGCGCTGCACCAGTGATCGTAGATGAAACAGCTGACTTGAATAAAACGATCCCGTCACTACTTAAAGGTGGTTTTTATCATGCTGGACAAGTATGTGTTTCTGTACAGCGCATATTTGTTCATTCGTCTATTATAGATAACGTTGCAAAACGTCTTTCAGAAGGCGCATCAAAACTGAAAGTAGGCAGTGCAACTGAAGAAAATACTGAGGTTGGACCATTAATTTTACCTCGTGAAGTAGATCGGGTAGATAATTGGGTACAGGAGGCTGTAAGTAAAGGCGCAAAACTATTAACTGGTGGCAAGAAGCTTAGTAAAACAACTTATGCTCCAACAATTATCCTAAATCCACCTGTAGAAACAAAAGTTTCTACTATGGAAGTATTTGGTCCAGTTATTTGTTTGTACCCTTACACAGATCGTTCGATGGCAATAGAAAGTGCTAATAGCTTAAATGTGGCTTTCCAGGCGGCCGTCTATACGAGTGATTTAAATGTAGCCAATGATTGTATAAAACGACTTGATGCTACAGCCATTATGATAAATGACCACACAGCTTTCCGGGTTGATTGGATGCCATTTGCTGGGCGCCGATCATCTGGTTATGGTGTTGGCGGCATTGGCTATACCATGCGTGACATGATTCAACTTAAAATGGCCGTCATTAACGAAAGTTAATTATGAACTATTAAAGCCAAGAAAAGATACGCTTTATTATTTAGAATTACTGGGCCGAGCACTAACGTATTGGCTAGTACATTCTGGTCTTATAATTTTCTTACCACTTATAACTACCAAGATGGCGGTGATATGCTAAAACGTATAGCAAATTTAATAGCAAGCTCATCAAAAGTGTCTATATCGTCACAAAAACGACTATACTCAAACAATAGATTCCACATTTCCTGAGTACCTGAACTTTCGTTAGCAGCCTTTCCCAGACTTGAAATAAACCGATTAATTCCTGATATTTCTGGCTTCGTCTGATCATGAGGTAATTTAGCAAAAAATTCAACAAGCTCCTTAAGTCCACCAGTATCAGCACCATGTACATTTGCAAAATCAAGCATAGCACCCTTAGAGGAGGCACACGCCTCTTCAACTAAAGCAATATCTGGCAAGGAATCACAAACGATCTTTTGTGGCATTTCAAAAACAACACGGTCAGAGTCTATTTTCATCTCCAATACAGGAGAATTAATAGAAATAGATTTACCAAAAGCTTCTTCATGACGTTTATTCAGACTGTTAAAGCTATCTAACCGGTTAGTGCCTAAATACAAATAGGCCAACATCTGCCAACTAGGTTCTTTGACTAGGTCAGATTCTAAAGCCTGTTCAAGACTCAGAATCGCTGCCTCAATATCAGTAACAGCCTTACTAAGTATATCTCTTATATTAGAAGGCAATTCCTCATAATCAATTAATTCCTCAGAATCAGAAGAAACGCCTTCTGTTGTTGTGAAATCAAGTGTTGAAGTGTCTGTATCATCCATAATAGTTCTGATTATGACAGATATTTTGATTGATTTGTATCACTCTTAATAAAGTACCACCTAATATATAAAAATAAAAAATACTTAATTATGGATTATCCTTTAACTCTAGTAATTCTTGCCACTTCACGAATATGTCTTAGACTACGCATTAACTGGGCAAGATGCTGTCGATTACTAACTTGCAGGGTAAAGTGTATAGTTGTATGAGCGCCATCGCCTTCCATAGAAATATTATCAATATTTGAATCGGCTTCAGCAATACCTGCAGCTACTCTAGCTAATACACCTCGCTGGTTTGCAACCACCATTTTAATACTAGCCTCGAAAAGTTTGGTGATATCTTGACTCCATGTTACGTCTAACAAGTTATTCGAATTATTTCGATTTTTAGCAATTGATGGACAATCATATATATGAATTACTAGTCCCTGACTTTTCTTTATAAACCCAACAATTGGGTCTCCTGGAATTGGGTGACAACATTTAGCAAATTGCACTGCCATACCTTCTGTTCCAAGAATAACAACAGCGTCATTTTCTCCTCTTGGTTTAGAAATACCTTCTCCTGGTTTTACCAAACGCTTTGCAACTACGGCTGGCAAATGTTTTCCTAACCCCATATCTGTTAATAGTTCTTTTTTTGATTTGGCTCCACTTTCCTTTGCTAATTCTTCCCACTGATCAGTACTTATAGTTTGTGGATCAACATTAAATGATAATAATGCTTGATTTAACAACCGTTTTCCAAATTCAGCAGACTCTTCGTACTGCATAGTCTTTAGGAAATGTCGGATATGCGAACGTGCTTTACCAGTTACCACGTAAGTAAGCCATGCAGGGTTAGGTTCTGCATGTGAAGATGTAACTATTTCAACACGATCACCACTCCTTAGTTTTGTCCGCAGAGACGCATTTTCTCCATTAATCTTTACAGCCACGCAACAATTACCAATATCGGTATGAACGGCATATGCAAAATCTACAGCAGTAGAATCTTTTGGTAACGTCAAGATTTTTCCTTGAGGTGTACATACATAAACCTCACCTGGAAATAGATCAACTTTAAGATGTTCTAAAAATTCTAATGAATCATCAGAATCACTCAGTGTTTCCAGTAAGCTTTGTAACCACTGGTGCGTTCTCAGATGTATATCATTTAAATCCGAATCGGAACTCTTATATAACCAGTGTGAAGCAACACCTGCCTCAGCTATTCGATGCATTTCAGCTGTACGAATCTGTACTTCAATTGGTGTTCCATAAGGTCCTAACAGGGTACTGTGTAATGACTGATAACCGTTTGCCTTAGGGATTGCAATATAATCTTTAAATTTTCCGGGAATCGGATTGTATAAACTATGCAGGGAACCAAGTGCAACATAGCATGAAGGTATATCTTTTACAACGACACGAAAACCATAAATATCAAAGATCTCAGAAAATGTTAGATGTTTCTCTACCATCTTCTTGTAAATACTGTAGAGCTGTTTTTCTCGCCCGCTTACTTTTGTATTGAGTCCTGCTTCGCGTAAACATTTTCGGATTGCATCAAGAATCTTCTTTAATACTTCTCGCCTATTACCACGAATCGCCTTAGTTGCATTAGTCAAAACCCTGTAGCGTGTTGGAAAAAGATTATGAAAACTTAGTTCTTGTAATTCCTGATAGATATTATTCAAACCTAGCCGGTTTGCAATGGGCGCATAAATTTCCATCGTTTCACGTGCTGTACGACGCCTTTTCTCAGCTCTAACAGCATCCAACGTTCGCATATTATGAAGCCGATCTGCTAATTTGATTAGTATGACTCGCACATCACGAGCCATTGCAAGTAGCATCTTACGAAAATTTTCTGCCTGAGCTTCTGCATGAGTCTGAAATTCAATCTTATCAAGCTTAGAAACACCGTCCACTAGATCAGCTACTGGTTTCCCAAATCTATTACTAATCTCTGATTTAGAAACGTGAGTATCTTCCACTACATCATGAAGTAACGCTGCGGTTAATGTCTGGACATCTAAATGCAACTTACCAAGTATGCTAGTTACCGCTAAGGGATGAGAGATATAAGGCTCACCGGACTCACGATATTGTCCGGAATGTGCACTTTGGCTAAAAAGATAGGCATTTTGAAGTTGAGAAACATCTTCCGGCTTTAAATAACCGGCCAATTCATGGAATAAAAACTCAGCCCCAGAAATTGAAACAGAAGAGTCCGAAAGGCTTCCTGCCTGTGTTGGAATCTTCTTGATTTTCTGCCTCTCTAATTGATTCATAATGTAAACTAGTGAGACGAGAAATAATTTATAACGTCTCTATAGATTCAGATAATATATTTGGCTTAATAACAGGTCAAAGTAATTTTTCTTGGCACTCTGCATGGCTTAAAATCAAACTGGGCCCATATTTAGAATTTCTAGCCCTATTTCTCCCTGAGCTAACTCACGTAACGCAATTACTGTGGGCTTATCTCTTGCTGACTCTACCATAGGAGGGCTTCCGATTGAAATTTGTCTTGCCCTAATTGTAGCTGCCAAAGTCATATCAAAACGATTAGGAATTTTTTTTAAACAGTCTTCTACTGTAATACGAGCCACGTAATTTCTCCTGATATAGGATTTAAAAAATTATATCTATCCAAGTTGCGTTACTAAGTCATGATAACGAACAAGCTGTGCCGACATTCTCAGACGTTCAGACTGCACAACACAGATCAAGTCTCTTAACGCTATATCCATATTATCATTGATAATAACATAATCATATTCACTCACATGTCTGATTTCTTCTCTTGCCGCATCCATCCGTTTAGTAATAACTTCCTCGCTATCCTGGTTACGGTTTCTTAAACGATTTTCGAGTTCTTCTAGTGAGGGTGGCAATACAAAGATACTCACTACATTAGAAAAAATCTTACGTACCTGTTGTGCGCCTTGACTATCAATCTCAAGCAAAACATCTTTTCCAGACTCTATGGATTCATTAATCCATTTTTGAGAGGTACCATAAAGGTTCCCATATACTTCAGCACTTTCTATAAATTCTCCACACTCCAACATCTGTACGAAAATTTTACGTTCTACAAAATAATAATCAATCCCTTCTTTCTCTCCAGGACGTTTTGCTCTTGAAGTATATGAGACTGATAGCCATAAATTAATATTTGCCTTGAGTAGAGCTTTGGTCAAACTAGTTTTTCCAGTTCCAGAAGGGGCGCTAAGAATAAATAGCTTACCTGATACTGTTGCCATATTTGATCCTATCATTTTTTATAGAGACATGTGGATGCTCTATTTATATAAATCTGATACAAGCTAATAAACCTACCTTAAACCCAAAATAAATGAATCTTAATATGACTATAACTTTGCACACGCATCAACTGCAGTAATAATCTTTTTATACCTAACAAGCCACTCAAGCGGAATAGGAAAAGTGTTCCCCTGCTTTATCATATGAGCAGCAGTAAAAGCACCAAGCATGATTGCACGACCACAATTATCTCCTCCAGTACGAATATTGGTCTCTATTGCAGTTTGGTAGTCTGGAGCGCATTTAGCTATATGAAAAACTATAGGCAAGCCTTGTGCCACATGACAAGCAGAACCAAACCGTTCTGCAACATTAATATTATCTAGTGACTGTATAGCGAGTGCCTGCTCAAGCAAAGGTCTTAACTTGTCTCCCGCAAATTGTAATGAACTGGTCAGCGCTGATTCCATTGATTTACCATTAAGTATCTCAAATAGTGCAGCTGCCGAGCATTTTGCGGCTGCCACCGCTAAGTCATTGTTGTTTGTCACGCGCACCATTTCTTCAATTCGTTTCATCAATACTTCAAGGGTATCGGTATTGGCTATAACCATCGCAGGGAGCGCCGCCAACGATAGAAACTGGTCGTCATCTGCACCTGATGCTGCTGGAAACGCCTCTGGATCAAGTGATAATAGTGTTTTTATAGTATGGCGAGTAGGTGAATCTATATATCCTGTATACGCACCACCTGGACCAAAATGATTTCGGTACTCTGTTTGATATGCAGTACGAGTAAAACTACCATGTTTTGCCAGATGCTGAAGTAGCAACAAACATGCTTCACCATAACTTGTCGACTCTCCAGCAACCCTTCCGTCATGTGCAAAATAGCCTTTTACATCATCATAATGGCTAACATCGGGCTGTAAAAAAACGAGCCCTTTTAACTTCTCAATTTCAGAAATACGCTTTGGATCATAAATCCAGTGTAATCCGAGCGCAGCAGAATCACCTATGAGTGCACCAAGAACAGTGGCAACATTTGAGTTCATATAGTAACTTTTTCTAATATAAAAATTACTGGGTAATACACTACAAAAATTTTCCTACCAATTTATTTCTCCGATGAGATTCCTTCTTTCTTGATTAAACATTTTCATCAGCAGGTAGTTTGCGAGCCTCATCTTCTAGCATCACTGGAATACCGTCTTTAATACCATAAGCTAGCCTATCTACCTTACAAATTAGTTCGCCTTCAGCCTTTCTATACAACAATGGGCCTTTGCACAATGGACACACTAAAATGTCTAATAATTTTGTATCCATAAATTATATCCTCAATATTTTTGATACTGATACAAGATAGGCATGTAATTATATTCAAGTTTTATGTGTACATTAATTGCCAATGAACTCAAATAATTACATGGATCTCTTCTGCATTCTCGCAGATACACCTCAAAACCACCACCTTGTTCTAGTTAATTGTACTACTTCTTACTTCGTGTTTCAGTCATAAAAGTGATGTGAAAGTACCCTGCAAGATGAGCGGCCTCCATTACAGAAATAACAGACTGATGAGTGGTATTAGCATCGGCATTAATAACAATCACCGGATCCTTTTGATTGCCTGCAGCTGCCTTTAGTTCATCACTGAGTCCTTCTACACTACTATATTTGACAGGTATGCGATTAATCACATAACTACCAACAGGACTAACAGCTACGTTAATAGTACCTGGATGCTCAGACGGTTTTTCCGCTGTAGCTTGTGGCAAACTAATCTCCAGTTCGGAAAACTTTGAATATGTAGTGGTAATCATCAGAAATATTAGAATCACCAACAATACATCAATCATCGGGATTAAATTAATCTCCGGCTCTTCTTTTTGTCTTCCTCGTTGGAAATTCATTAGATAATTTAACTATTTACCAAAAAATTAGCATAAAACATACTAATCTAAGCTTTACGCTTACCGTGGACAGTCTCTACTAGTTTTAATGCTTGTAATTCCATCCCTACCACCAGTGAGTCTACTTTAGCTCGAAAATAACGGTAAAAAATCATACTTGGTATCGCCACTAAAATACCAAACGCAGTATTATAAAGTGCTACAGAAATTCCATGTGCGAGCTGTGCAGGATTGCTGCCACCTGTAGGAGAATTGGAACCAAAGATTTCGATCATACCAACTACCGTACCAAATAACCCCAGTAATGGGCTCATTGAGGCGATGGTACCAAGAGTAGTTAAATATCGATCAAGATCATGTGAAACAGCTCGGCCAGCTTCTTCTATAGATTCTTTCATAATTTCACGGGTACTTTTAATATTCTTTAACCCGGCTGCAAGTACTTGCCCTAGTGGTGAATGTGAGTGTAAACGTACAAGCATATCCGTGTTCACACCTCTTTCTTGATACTCCCTAATAACTTTTGCCAATAATCCTTTTGGAGTAACAGTACTTATTCGTAGAGCTAGTACTCGTTCGCCAATAATAGCAACAGCGATAACAGAGGCTACAATAATCAGCCAGATTGGCCAGCCAGCGGCTTGAATCAATGAATACAAGTAATATTCTCCTAGATAAACCAGATAAAATTAGTGTTGTAATGTATCTTGCCTTCGTATTTTCAGCAAGGTAAAAAGCATATTTTAAATTAAAATTATAATGTCTCTTTTTTCCGTAATTACTGTGTATAAGTATGTGGAGAATCTGTTTATAAATAACTAAAACACCAGCTCGCAATAGTGTTTATTAACCGGGCAAACTAATAAATATTAATATATTCATTAGTATCAATAGGTTATATATTTTAACAGAATTTATGCTGCCTTGCCCTATACAATGCTGAATTTTATTACAATTGTGGATTATTGTAGAATACCAAGATGAATCTCCTTCCAGAATCAGGGAATTTCCATACGATCTTAACTGTAAGCGAATTAAACCATAGCGCTAAAGATCTACTTGAACATACATTTCCATTAGTATGGATTTGTGGTGAAATTTCTAATCTTAGGCGATACGATTCAGGACATTGGTATTTTTCCCTTAAAGACTCTAATGCGCAAGTACGTTGCGTAATATTCAGCCACAAAAACAGGATACTAAATTGGAGGCCTGAAGATGGTATGCAGGTTGAAGTACGTGCATTAGTTACACTTTACAAAACACGTGGTGACTTTCAGCTAAATGTAGACACGATCCGTCTGGCAGGAAAGGGAGATTTATTTAAAGCGTTTGAGCAACTCAAAATTAGGCTAGAGAAAGAAGGACTTTTTGAATCCATTCGTAAAAAACCTCTGCCAGCTTTCCCAAAACAAATAGGAATTGTAACCTCCTCATCAGGTGCAGCGCTACGTGACGTACTATCAACATTACGGCATCGGATGCCTTCAATACCTATAGTTATTTACCCTACACAAGTACAAGGTGATGACGCTCCAGCAAAAATAGTAAAAACTATTCAAACCGCAGCAATCCGAAATGAATGTGACGTATTAATTCTTTGTCGGGGTGGTGGCACTATTGAAGATTTATGGGCATTTAATGAAGAAATAATAGCTAGAGCAATAGATATATGTCATATCCCTATTATATGCGGCATTGGTCATGAAACTGATTTTACTATAGCAGATTTTGTTGCAGATGTTCGTGCGCCAACTCCTACTGGTGCAGCACACCTTGTTTGCCCTGATAGTGGAGAATTAACTCAGCATATTAAAACTCTAAATAGCCATATTCAAAGAATAATACAAAGTTTTCTTGAAAACCATATGCAACACATAGATATGCTTTCACATCGCTTAACGCACCCTGATGAGCGAATTCACATTCAGATTATACGTCTTCAACATCTTAATGAACGGCTTGCAGGTTATTGGGTACGATATTTCGAAAATCAATTTAGGTCTTTACGTGAACTAAATCAATGTATTACTATTTCAAAACCAGATATCACTCGCCTAAACAAACAACTATACGAATTAGATCAGCGTTTGTGCCGAGCAGTATCTCATCATTTTGATGTATTCATATCTTCACTACAACGACAGCAAGCACGTCTTGATCTCCTTAATCCTAAGTCTGTATTAGAACGTGGCTATAGTATTGCTTACGACAAAGATAATAATGTGCTGCGAGAAGATAATCAGATTAACATTGGTGATACCATTCAGGTATCCTTTGCAAAAGGATGGAGTAAAGCCAAAGTATTAGAAAAAAGTAAATAAATATTAATTAGAAATAAACTAATTCTGAGAAACATAAAGCAACAAGCTTAAATAAAAAATAATGCGAATGTTAGTTGTAATGAAGTCTTACCCCTTCCCTCCTCGGACAGGCAGCCAAATAGTTGCTTACAACTATATTAAGCACCTTTCTAAAAAACATCTAATTAGTCTTGTATGCCTTCAAAATTTTAAAGGTAAAAGAAATAAGAACCATAAAGTTGCACCAGCAGAATTTGTTGAGCATCTGGAATTATTGCCCATAAAAATGTTATCTCCTACTATAAAATGGGCACGCTCTCTATTATCTTATTTACTTAAGGGTGATTCTCCATTAATCAGCGCACACTCTTCTAGACAAATGGAAGATAAAGTAGGAGGATTGATTGAGGAAGGGAATTTTGATGCTATTCTAGCATTTGAACTAGGTGCTATTCAGTACTGCCCACCTTCCTGTTTTCATAAATTAATCGTTAATATTGAAGACCCTCAATCAATAAAACTAAACCGTATGCGGGAACTTCCTATATGGTCATTATGGCAAAAAACAAAATTAACTGTAAATGCAAAATTAACTAAACGTTATGAAGAAAAATTTCTTCATAGACTGGCAAAAGTAATTTTGCTATCAGAGTCTGATATGCGTGATATGTGTAGCATAAAAACATTTGGGAATCTTACCTACATGCCATATGGAGTAGAACTCAAGAACGCTTCAGAAAATATTGACTACAAGATGCGGGAAAAAACAATTATTTTTTCTGGAAATATGTATCATCCACCAAATGTAGATGGAGCACTATACTTCTTAAAAGATATTTTCCCTTTAGTTTTGAAAGAATACCCACTAGCAGTATTATGGATTGTTGGATCAAATCCTGATAGCCGGATTCATAAAGAAGCGGCAAAATATGGAAAACAAGTCGTTATTACTGGAACAGTAGACGACATAACTATATATATAAAAAGTGCCGCCGTAAGTATCTGCCCCGTTAGATTAAAAATAGGTGTCCAAACTAAATTGTTAGAAGCATTGTCTCTGGGAACCCCTGTAGTGACCACAAGTGCTGGCAACAGTGGTATAGGTGGAGAATCTGGTGTTCATCTATGGGTGGAAGATAAACCACATAAATTTGCTTTGAGAGTCGTTAGCCTCCTTAATGGTTATGACTGGAAAGAATTATCAAATGAGGGGAAAAAACTGGTAAGCGAGCGTTTTACTTGGGAAACAAACGTAGCAGAATTTGAACAATATTTAGAATCCCTCGTTATTTCAAATAAATAAATCTAACTTATCATCTGTCTCAATAATCTATATATAGCAATTAATATGTTTAGAGCAAAAACTCAATAATTTTATACATATTCCAGACTATTAAAGTACTTAGTCAAACATTCTTGTTGCTTAAAGCTAATATGCTAAAATTACTATATAGTTATTACCTATAGCTTGGACTTGAGTAGCTATGAATAACCCTGACGATACTATTATCTAGCTAGTCATATAATAAAAACTAATGATCTTTCAATTAAGGAATAATCTCGAATGCCAAGAATCTTCCTCATGCTTGGCGCTATCAATGCGTTTCTTTGTGTAGCCTTTGGTGCTTTTGGTGCACATGGTTTAAAACAAAAGCTCTCTGTAGATATGCTTGCAGTATATCAGACAGGTGTACAATATCATTTCTATCATTCTCTCGGCCTGATTGTAGTCGGTCTAGTATTGCTACACTTTCCTAAGTCTAGGTATATACTACTATCAGGTTGGTTAATGCTTGCAGGAATTGTATTATTTTCAACAAGTCTCTACGCATTAAGTCTTACAGAAATTCGTGCCTTGGGTGCAATTACCCCATTTGGTGGCATAGCATTTCTGAGTGCGTGGTTGTTACTTGCCTATGGCGTAAAAACCACCAAATAACCCATCTGTTACTATGCCAGCGCTGATATAACATGGTCGACATGGAATCCTGCCATTTTTTTTCTCCTTGTCCACGTGGATTAGAGTTAGTTCTTGCAGATGAACTTAAGAAGCTCGGCGCATCTTCAGTACAGGCACATGATGGTGGCGTGAAATTTCAGGGAAATTGGCATACATGCTACCGTGCTAATCTTGAAAGTCGAATTGCCAGTCGTGTTCTTTGGCAAGTTACAAAACAACCCTATGTAAATGAGACTGATATCTATAAAATTTCTTATGCATTTCCATGGAATGAATGGATTTCATCAACACACACAATTCGTGTTAACGTAGCAGCAAGAAAATGCCCACTCCGCAGTCTTGAATTTGTTACTTTAAAAATTAAAGATGCAATTTGTGACAAGTTTCGCGAGTTAACTAGTAAGCGCCCTAGTGTAAATACAGTGAACCCGGATATCCGCATACATGGGTTTCTCGATACACATGAATTCACTCTGTATCTAGATACATCAGGTGATGCTTTGTTTAAAAGGAGTTTACGAAAAACTACGGGAGAAGCGCCACTCAGAGAAAACCTAGCTGCTGGTATTCTGCAGCTTTCTGGCTGGAAACCTGGCATCCCACTTCTTGATCCAATGTGTGGAAGCGGCACACTTTTACTTGAAGCTGTACAAATAGCATTGAATATTGCGCCAGGGATAAAACGTAACTTTGCATTTGAAAAATTCAATACATTTGACAATACACTTTGGAACAGGATAAAAGAAAAATCTATTAACCAACAAAAGAAAAAATTACAACAACCAATATATGGCAGTGATTTATATGGCGATGCATTAGTTGATGCTCATACAAATCTTGATATGGCAGGATACTCAGATCTAGTAGTACTGAAACAAGGAAATATTTTAGAAATTCCTGCGCCGGCCTCAACCGGTATACTTATTACCAACCCGCCTTATGGGAAACGTGTAGGCAGCCAAAAAGAACTGACAGATCTTTATCCAAAGTTTGGAGACGTACTAAAAAAGAAATTTGTCGGATGGAATGCTTTCATCCTGACCGGTGACGCTCTTCTACCAAAATTAATACGCCTAGCTGCCTCACGTCGAATACCCTTATTT
>Ga0265303_10002158_pt1 | contig 12172 bp, 10 predicted proteins | sample Helome_2_FD_192494 | JGI IMG/M metagenome (GOLD analysis project Ga0265303, IMG submission 192494) | Marine sediment microbial communities from subtidal zone of North Sea - Hel_20160317 (Illumina Assembly) | ecosystem: Environmental > Aquatic > Marine > Subtidal zone > Sediment ...
CATGCCGGGCTGGCCCGCTACTTCGGAGAAACGATCGACCGCTGTGAAACCTCATGCGACCGATGCACGGATCTCAGCGCTGCTCTCCATGACATCGCAACACCGAAGGTGACACGCCAACCACGACATGTCGAGCTCCAGCCTGAGGACGAAGCTCTCTTCGAATCGCTACGTGCACTGCGGCGCAGGCTCGCAGACGAGAGGGATGTTCCTGCCTACGTCGTGTTCTCAGACGCCACGCTCAGGGAGATGGCCTCGGCCCAACCGATGACTGATGGCGAACTGCTTGCGATCAGTGGCGTTGGCCAGAAGAAGCTCGAGACCTACGGGAGCGCCTTCCTCGACGTGATCGCAGAATCGAAGGGATATCGATGACGGCGGCCCGTTCCGACCATCGCGGGTGGCCTCGTCTGCTGCCGGGCCCCACCAACACGTTCGATCCGGCGCACGCCGTGTGGGTCGGTTCCAGAGCACTCCAACCGTCGTCCATCTGAGGACGGAAAAGCGCCTTGCAGCCGTACCCTTGCGCCGATGTCTGAAGCCCCTTTCCGCAATGTCGCGTTGATCGCGCACGTCGACCATGGCAAGACCACGCTCGTCGACGCAATGCTCGGTGCCACCGGTGTGTTCGCTTCACACGAGGCGACGATCGACCGCATCATGGATTCCGACGACCAGGAGCGAGAACGAGGCATCACGATCCTCGCCAAGGCTGCCTCAGTCGAATGGAAGCGAACAAAGATCAACCTGGTCGACACACCAGGTCACGCAGACTTCGGCGGCGAAGTAGAACGAGCGCTCGCCCTCGTGGACGGTGTGCTCCTCCTGGTCGATGCGGCCGAGGGTCCGATGCCACAGACGCGGTACGTGCTGTCGAAGGCGCTCGCCGCACATCTGCCAGCTGTGGTGGTGATCAACAAGGTCGATCGCAAGGACGCCCGTATCGACGCGGTGGTCGACGAAGTCTACGAACTGTTCTTCGACCTCGACGCATCAGACGCCCACATCGAGTTCCCGATCATCTCTGCTGTCGCCAGAGAAGGCCGCACCATGGCTGGTACTGGTACCCCGGCAGACGACGCAGACCTCAGCGCACTTCTGGATGCGATCGTCGAGACGATCCCTGGCCCATCCGGTGATGCGAGCGCTCCGTTGCAGGCGATGGTCACCAACCTCGACGCTTCTGAATACCTCGGCAGGCTCGCGATCGGCCGTGTGGTCGAAGGAACTCTGCGCGCTGGAGAACAGGTTGCGCTCTGCCATGCCAACGAAGAGGAGCCACCCCTCAAACGACGTTTGACACACCTGATGGGATTCGAGGGCCTTGGCAGATCCGAGGTGGAGGACCGCACAGCTGGCGACCTGTTCGTTGTTGCTGGCTTCCCGGAGGTCGAGATTGGCGACACCCTTGCTGATGTGAACAACCCCCAGCCGCTGCCAAGGCTCGAGGTTGATGAGCCCGTGCTTCGCATGACGCTTGGTGTCAACACCTCGCCTCTTGCTGGCCGGGACGGGAAGTACCTCACCTCCCGCCAGATCAGGGAGCGCCTCGAGCGTGAGGTGCTCGGAAACGTTTCGATCCGGATCGGGAACACATCGTCGCCAGAGGTGATCGAAGTCGCCGGTCGCGGTGAACTGCAGTTGGCGGTGCTCATCGAGACGATGCGCCGTGAAGGCTTCGAACTCCAGGTGAGCAGGCCAGAGGTCATCATCCGTGAGGTCGAGGGCAAGCCCCACGAGCCAATCGAGCGGGCGGTCGTGGATGTGCCTGACGAACATGTCGGAACCGTGACCCAGGCGGTCGCCCCCCGCAAGGGCAAGGTCACGGACATGCGGCCTGGCGATACCGGTCGCACCGTCGTGACGGTCGAGGCGCCTGCACGAGGGCTGCTCGGCTTCCGGTCTCTGCTCATGACGTCGACGCGGGGCACGGCTCTCGTCCACCAGCACCACGCCGGCTGGATGCCATGGGCGGGCGAGCTCCCGCACCGCACCGGTGGAGCCGTGGTCGCCGACCGGATCGGAAAGTCGACGGGCTTTGCACTCGACAACCTGCAGAAGCGCGGTGAGCTGTTCATCGGCCCCACGATCGATGTGTACGAGGGCATGGTGATTGGCGAGGCTTCCCGGCCTGGTGAGATGACCGTCAATCCCACCAAGGGCAAAGAACTCACCAACATTCGCACGCACTCCACCGATGATGCGATCAAGCTGAAGCCGCACAAGGTGCTCTCGCTCGAGCTCGCCATCGAGTGGATCGCTGACGACGAGCTCGTCGAGGTGACCCCCGAATCCATCAGGGTGCGCAAGCGACACCTTCAGGAAAGCCAGCGGCGCCGCCTCAAGCAGAAGTAGGGCTGGCGCCGTTTCAACGTGACAGTGCTCGGCTGAGAAACGCTGCCATCTGTCCTCGTGTCACGGCGTTGTCCTGGCAGAATCGATCGTTGTCGGGGGGATTGCATCCCAGCGTGATCCCAGCTGCGGCGATCGCTTGGATGTCAGCCTCGAACACGGATGCGTCATCGTCGATGAACCGGTCGCCGCCGACGTAGGGCAGATTGAGCGCCCTGCGCAGGAAGGCTGCCATCTGTCCGCGCGACACAGGCTGGTCAGGGCAGAAGCGATCGTTCGCAGGTGGATTGCACCCCGCCGTGATTCGAGCAGCTGCAAGCCGTTCGATGTCGTCCTCGAAGACCGACCCGTCGTCATCCGTGAAGGGATTCCCTGATCCGGCCGGCAGTGGCAGGGCTCGTGAGAGGAAGGCTGCCATCTGCCCCCTGGTGACCGGGTCCTCAGGGCAGAACCGCGTGTTGAGCGGAGGGTTGCATCCGCGCGTGATTCCCGCGTCTGCAAGCCAGTCGATCTGGGCGTGGAACACATGGTCCGTTGGCACATCCACGAAGGTTGTGCCGCCAACGGCGCTGCCAGGGAAGTCGGTGGTGATGAGGACGTTGTCGAACCAGATGTGCTGTGTCTTCACCGATCCGGGCATGTAGTCGACGATGTGGAATTCGTTCAGTCGCAGGTCGTTGGTGTCGCGCCATCGCATGCCCTGGACATCGATCTTGAGGTCACCGTCGATCCACAGTTGCTGACCTCCGTCGTGACTTCCAGGAGTGCCGGCGTCGACATGGATGATGATCTCGTGCCACTCGCCGCCGATGAGCGGTGATTTGGGTTCGTCCTGTTTGAAGAGGTTTCCGTAGCAGCAGTTCATGTCAGGGAAATAGGAGTAGAACATGAGTGGCCGCAGGGTGGAGTCTCCGTATGGGTGTTCGGGGTCGATTGTGGTGGTGAAGAAGTCGCGTCCGTTCGGAACGATCCCAGCCTTGCCGTGGGCGCTCCACCGATTGTCGATGCGGTTTCCGGAGACCGAGGCGAAGTGCATTCCGTTGCCGTCTCCACGGAGGTTTTCGAAGCCTACTTCGAACATGACATCGAACCGAACGTAGATCTCGTCGTAACCAGGCATGAACCACTTGTTGATTTCGCCCCAGCCAGGCCCCTCCGGGATCGTGCCCTCGAGTGAATACGAACCGGATCGGACGTGGGCGGGATTGGATGTGACTCCGTACCGACTGGTTGACACGTTGTCCCATGCGCTGAGGTCGCCAGACTCGAACCCGTCCTCGAAGATGATCTCGGGTGGCGCTGCGAGGGAAGGCTGGGAGAGGGCAGCCACTCCAGCAATGGCAACGAGCGCGACGACCACCGCCAGCCAACGCGACGCTGCTGCTGTGCGACTCGACCCCATCGATGACTCCTGCCGCCGTCTCACCCTAGATGCGTTTATCGGCAGCCTGGATGGTGCACTTGAACGTCCCTGGATGTTGAGACAGGAGTCTCACTCGGTACGACGCGGATGGCTCAGTGAAGCTACATTCATATCGAGTGTCTTCACCAAAGGCTGATCCACCAGCCAAACCGGCCGTACTCAAGCGGTCGCTGGGCCTATACGCGCTCCTGACCATCTCGATCGGCGCAATGATCGGGTCAGGCATCTTCGTCCTGCCAGGGATCGCATTCGACATTGCGGGCCCAGCAGTGATCCTTGCCTTTGTGCTCGCTGGGATTGTGGTGTTGCCAGCGGCACTGTCGAAGTCCGAGATGGCAACGGCGATGCCCGAAGCAGGAGGAACCTACCTCTACATCGACCGGGCCATGGGTCCACTGATGGGCACGATCGCCGGGTTCGGTGTGTGGTTCTCCTTGGTCTTTAAGGCTGCGTTCGCCCTTGTAGGACTCTCCGCATACCTCGAGTTCTTCTTCGATCACCCAGAGCGGCCTGTGGCAGCCGCGTTGGCAGTGGCGTTGATTCTCATCAATCTCGCGGGTGTCCGCCAGACAGCGAGAGTTCAGGCGGTCCTCGTGTCGGTGGTTGTGGTGTTGCTCGTTGGGTTCGTGATCATCGGCGCACCAAACACGCTGGCAGCCAGATACGAGCCATTCCTCTCGGATGGTATCAGCGGGCTCCTGTCGGCGACGGCCGTGGTTTTTGTGTCCTACATCGGGGTAACGAAGGTTGCGAGTGTCGCAGGAGAGGTGAAGCGGCCAGGTCGCAACATCCCAGTGAGCATCCTGACCTCGGTGGGTGTTGCGATGCTGCTGTACCCGGCGGTCGTGGCGGTGATGGTCGGGGTCACGCCTGCTGAGGAACTGGCCAGCACCGAGACGCCAGTCCTCGTGGCAGCATCGCAGTTTCTCGGCGAGGCCGGCACCTACATCGTTGCTGGAACGGCCGTGCTGGCCCTGTTCTCGATGGCCAACGCAGGAGTCATTGCTTCAGCGAGATACCCATTCGCCATGGCCCGCAACGGCCTCGCCCCCCAGTTCCTCGAGCGAATCGGGTTGCGTTCGGGCGTGCCCGTGGCCGGGATAGCGGTTTCAGGCGCTGCACTCATCCTGCTGGTCCTCTTCGTGCCATTGATCGAGCTCGCAAAACTTGCATCAGCCTTCCAGCTGTTGGTCTTTGCCCTGACCAACCTCGCCGTGATTGCGTTCCGTGAGGCCCATGTCGATTGGTACCAGCCCCAGTTTCGGTCCCCGTGGTATCCAGTGCCTCAGGTCTTCGGTATCACCGCCTCCCTCCTGCTGCTGACGCAGATGGGCACAGTCCCGCTCGTCGGGGCTGTGCTGTTCATCGTCGCCGGTGTGCTGTGGTATCTCGCCTTTGGCAAGTCCCGTGCCGTGAAGGAGTCCGCGGCGCGGGATGCCCTTCGACTGCGTGAGGATTCCAATCTCGTGAATGCCACCGCCGCTGCTGTTGCACATGCTGGAAGGGACCACGTGGTGGTGCTCATCCGCAGGCCGACGAGGGCGAGTCGCCAGCAAACCCTCTTTCGGCTCGCGGTTCGTCTCACCAAGGGCGACGGCGGGCGCATCCACGTGATCAACTTCGATGCTGACACCGCCAGCCTGGTGCCAACCCCTGATGATCGGGCATGGTGTGAATCGCTCGGTATCGAGGTGTCCGTGGAGACATTCACCGACGAGGACCGGCGAGGCATGGTGCACTCGTTCGTCGAGCGTGAGGATGTGGACCTCTTCATCGCAGATATGCCACAGGAGCTGCGTGCGACTCGCCACATCACCAGGGACCTGAACTGGCTACGCGAGCATCTGACATGTGATTCGGTGTTCCTGCGTAACCGCGCCGTCGATGAGATCGACACCATTGCGGTGCTCGGGACGGGTGGGCCGTATGACCCTGTGAAGATCGAACTGTCTGACTACATCGCCAGGTACGAACGGGGGAGCATCAGGTTCGTGCACCTGACGTCACCCGATTCTCCGGCAGGTCAGGCCGATGCCATCCACAGGTACCACGAACGGCTCGGTGCGGTTCTGTCAGTCCCTTGGGACGACAGGGTCCGTCCCACCGACGACCTCGTGGAGACGCTCACCGAGCTGTCGCGAGGCGCGAACCTGGTTGTGCTCGGTGCGCCAACCCACCATTTCCACATCGTCACCGATCTTGCGGACCGGATCGCCGAGGCCGTCGACTGCCCAGCGCTCCTTGTCCACACACCCGACCTCGAGCAGCCAGGAGTGGTCACCAGGGCGGTGCAGTGGCTCGTCAACTAGCGACGGTGTGGGGTGGTGGTGCCGCATCGTTACGCTCGATGATCCATGGTGAATGCGATCCGCAAACCGTTTGTGATTCCGGCTGTCGCGTGTGCCGTGGTGATCGTGTGGGTGCTGGCATGGAACTTCGATCCGATCGTGAACGGGCATCCTTCCTATCTCGTCTTCTACGTCGGGTTCCTGGTCGCGGCGCTGGCAGCGTTGGCGTGGGCCTTCTTCAAGCCCGATAGCAAGGGACGGCTGTGGTTGTCCGTGCCTGGAACGGTGGTGCTCATCCTCGCAACGATCGGGGCCTGGTTGCTCACACCCTTCGCCGCCACGGATGTAGCGTTGGACGCAATGACGTCGACAGCCGAGGTCACCGTGACCACTACTGGGTCGTCCATCACCCTCGAGCCGACGGGCGAAGCGCTTGGTGTGGGCCTCGTGTTCCAGCCGGGAGCCAGGGTCGATTCCCGTGCGTACGCCCACATTCTTCGCCCACTGGTCGAAGCAGGGCATCGAGTGGTGATCGTCAAGCAGCCTCTTGGTGTCGCCTTCTTCGCCAGCGGGTTTGCCGCGTCCTGGGCAGAGCAGCACCCCGACGTCGAATGGGCTGTGGGCGGTCACTCGCTCGGAGGGGTCGTTGCATCGATGAACGCTGCCGACGATCGGCAGCTCGGTGACCTGGTCTTGTGGGCTTCCTATCCCGCATCGGATATCTCGGACACTCCGGACCTGCGAGCGGTGTCGGTGTTCGGGACTGAGGATGAACTCACCGACCCGGCGAAGGTCGACGAGACAGCCTCTGACCTTCCGGATGGGACGGCATTTGTGCCCATCGTGGGAGCGGTCCACAGCTACTTCGGCGACTACGGGGAACAATCCGGGGACGGAGAGCCGACCGTCTCGCGTGACGAGGCGCAGGCCCAGATCGTTTCGGCGACCCTGTCGTTCCTCGGCCGCTAGAAGGCTGACGGCCTGGTTCTGCCACCGGACTGTATCCCGCCGATGAAGGGTGCTGCGAGGTGTGAGGCTGCTGCTGCGGCCTGTTTGGCTCCCGGTAGCTCCGGATTCCACGACGACAGCGAGAAGGCCACCACCCGCCCCGTGGCAGCGAGACGATCAACGGCAGCGCTGACGTCTGCGAGCAGCGGCCCCTCTGGCGCCGGGTAGTTCATCGCTGGCATTTCGGAGGGGTCGACCACATCGCAATCGATGTGGACGTAGAGCGGTCCATCTGGGAGCTCAGAGTCCAACAGATCATCCACAGAGACAACAGCGATCCCGGAGTCCTCGATTGCGGTGTCCTCGCCAGGGTCGAGGTCTCGCCCGTCCACGAGCATCACGCGACCGTCGGGAAGGGGAGTGAGGCCGGCAGCATTGACGATGGTTTGTTCTCCTCGACCGGTGACCATCGCAAGCGGCATGCCCCCGATGAAGCCTGAGGCCGACGTTTCCCGCGTATGGAAGTCACCGTGGGCGTCGAAGAAGATGAGCGTGGGTTGCACGCCCCGCCGCTCGAGACCGGCGAGGACGCCGATGATGCACACACAGTCGCCCGCATACACGACGGGTGCCTCGGTGCCAGCCACCCAACGGGTGAGTGCGTCGTACAACACCGCCATCCGCTCCTGCTGCGACCCTTCCGGAAGCTCGGGCGCCAGAACCTCATGTGGCTCAGGCACCTCCAAGCCGTCCATCGGTTCACCCATGAAGTACGGCGACGCAATGATGCTCATGAACCAAGTATCGCGCACTGAGCTGCCACAGCACCGGTTCGCGGGCCCCTGGCGTTCCCCCTCTCTGCTCGCTTCGCTCGCGTCTCTCCGTCTCAAGTCTCCCTCTCTGCTCGCTTCGCTCGCGTCTCTCCGTCTCAAGTCTCCCTCTCTGCTCGCTTCGCTCGCGTCTCTCCCCGCAGGGGAGAGACGGAATGAAGGGGAGTGAGCGAAGCGAACTCAATATCGTCTCGCCCGCTTGCGGGAGAGACGCGGCGAGGCGGAGCCTCGAAGCAGTGAGGGTGCTGGGAGTTCCGAAGCCGCGGGCTAGCTGGCCGGCCCCGCCTCCACAATCGCGGGAATCTCTGCGAGGTGATGGATGTGATGCGTGACCGGAACGGGGGGCGATGGGCTGACCGCCTTGTCGAGCCAGCAGGTGTCTATGCCATAGCCGATGCCACCTTGGATGTCGGAGCTGAGGCTGTCGCCGATCATCAACGATGTCGTGCGGTGCGGTTCGCCGAGTTCGGCGTACGTGATGTCGTAGATCTGCGAGCCTGGCTTAGCCGTCCCGACCTCACCTGAGATGACGATCGCATCGAAGTACTGGTCGAGATCGAGCCGTTCGATCCGCGCCCGCTGAACCTCGCCGATTCCGTTGGTGATGAGGGCGAGGGTGGCGGTCTCGTCGACCCTCTCGAGCATCTCCCGAGCCCCCGGATAGAGAGCTCCGAACGCTCCGAGTCCATAGACGTACGTGTCCGCCATCTCCACGGGATCTGCGCTGAGGCCGTTGCTTGCAGCCAGCTCGACGAATCGCAGCGTCCGCACGTCATTCGGAGTGAACTCCCCGGATTCGACCGCAGCCCACAGCCGCTTGTTGATGGAGAGGAAGGAATCGACCAGTGCGTTGGTCGGCTGGAGTCCGAAGGCCTCGCAGGTGTACGCGAAGGCCGCCGGCTCCGAGGTTTCGGAGTCGAACAGCGTGTAGTCGAGGTCGAACAGGAGTGTGGTGTAGGGCATTGTTGGTCTCGCAGGAGTTTGGTGTGACGGATTCAGGCGCGTGGCTCCAGGGTGTGTCCGACACACCCTACGTTTCCTCGGCACATCTCTGATTCCTGCGAGATCCGGGAACACGGATCAGGTCGCGCGCCTTGAACTGGGCATGCGAGACATGACACACGAAGAGGCATTCGCGTTCCTTGAGACGGGGACCCGGACCGGCAAGGTTGCAACGATCCGAGCAGATGGGTCACCGCATGTGACGCCGATCTGGTTCGTGATCGATGACGGTGACATCGTGTTCAACACGTGGCACACGAGCGCAAAGGCCCACCACATCCGAAGGGACCCACGAATAGGCCTGGCAGTGGATCTCCAGCAACCGCCCTACGCCTTCGTGTCGGTTCAGGGCACAGCGACACTCTCAGACAACCTCGACGAGGTCCGCAGGGTCGCGACCATCATCGGGCGGAGATACATGGGTGCCGACCGTGCTGAGGAATTCGGTGCACGCAACGGCGTCGAAGGTGAGCTGGTCGTTCGAGTGTCGATCAGCCGGATCATCGCGAAGGGCGAGGTCAGCGACTGAACCGCAGGTGGTGTGGTCGGTCAGGCTTGGATGGCGGGTTGTGCCTGGCAGCGATGTCGACCAGTCTTGATCCGTGGCGAAGACGAGCGCAGGCATCCTGTTGTATCGGACCCGAAGTGGATTCGAGGTGTTGTTGGTGCACCCAGGCGGTCCTTTCTGGCGCACACGGGACGAGGGCGCCTGGTCGATCCCCAAGGGGGAGTACAACCAGAACGCGGAGGACGCGCTCGAAGCCGCTTCCCGTGAGTTCACTGAGGAGCTGGGCCATCCGCTTCCCGAAGGGGATCTGTTCGGGTTGGGTGACGTCACCCAGAAGGCGGGCAAGGTCGTCTCGGCGTGGGCCCTTGAAGGCGACTTGGATGCTGCCTCGATGACCAGCAACACGTTTGTCACCGAATGGCCGCCACGGTCCGGCCAGCTGCAGGAGTTCCCAGAGGTTGACCGTGCCGAGTGGTTCTCCATCGATGCGGCGCGTCGAGCGATCAACCCCGCTCAAGCCGCGTTTGTCGACCGCCTCGTTGAGGCGCTGGAAGATCGCATCTGACTCCTGGGTGCCGGGCCTGCTCGAGAACGTGTCACACCCCGGTGACATCATGAGGTTCAGTCGATTCGGTAGGGGCGCACATGGAGCACAGCAAGCTCGAGAGCACAACAGAAATGACGTGGGAGGTCGACGGCGAGGAGTACCGACTGGTGCGCTTCACCGATGTACCCGAGACGCCCGAGGGCATGGTCGAATTCCTTGGCGAACTACTTGGATGCAACCGCCTGGAGGCCGAGTACGCCTATCGCATACTCATGGAGGACAGCGAGTTCATCACGTCTGTGACCAACGACATCGACAGCCTCCCGATCTACGAGGGTTGAGCGGTATCGGCGGCCAAGGTTCGCCGATAGGCTCGAACTCGTGGAACATCGAACGCTCGGACGCAGCGACGTTGAGGTCTCCGTCCTCGGTATTGGACTTGCCGCGCTGGGTCGACCCGGATACATCACGCTCGGCCACGGCAAGGACTTCGCGGAGGACTCCTCCGTAGAGGGGATGCGATCAAATGCATGGTCCGTGCTCGATGCCGCCCACGTTCGCGGAATCACTTACTTCGACGCCGCCAGGTCGTACGGCCTTGGCGAAGAATTCCTCGCGAGTTGGCTGGACCAACGGGCGATCGGCGAGTGCGACGCCGTCGTCGGTTCCAAATGGGGATACGTCTACGTAGCTGAATGGCAGGTGGAAGCCGATCAGCACGAGGTGAAGATCCATAGCCGAGCAAATCTGGACAACCAGTACGAGGAGAGTCTCGGCATCCTCGGATCACGCCTTGCCCTGTATCAGATCCACTCCGCGACACTCGATAGCGGAGTGCTCGAGCGCACCGATGTGCTTTCGAAGCTGGCCGAGATGCGCGACAGCGGGCTGATCGTTGGCGCATCGACGAGCGGGCCAGCCCAGGGCGCAACAATCGAGCGAATGCTCGAGATCGAGATCGATGGCAGGCTGCTCTTTGGTGTGGTCGAGGCGACGTGGAATCTGCTCGAGCCTTCGGCAGGAGGGTCGTTGGCCCAGGCGCACGACGCAGGTCTGGGAGTCATCGTGAAGGAGGCTGTCGCCAACGGCAGGCTCACAGCGCGGGACCGAGAGGTTGCCGACCGGATCAAACCGACGACGCAAGAATGGACAGTGGACGCAGTGGCGATCGCGGCTGCGATTCGACAGCCCTGGGCATCAGTGGTGCTCAGCGGCGCAGCCAACACCCAGCAACTCCAGAGCAATGTCGGCTCGCTCGATGTCCCCGACGCCGTAGTGGACGAACTGGAACCGGTGGCCGAGGACCCGGATCGCTACTGGACCACCCGGAGCGGACTCCGCTGGCAGTAGTGGACAGCACAGCTGTCGTGCCAGGCCACAACGCAGCCCGTTCCACAACCGGGGCATTCGAATATCCGTCCTGTCGAGGAAGGATCCTGCCCTCGATCACTCGGTCCGATGTGTCGAGGCCGGGGTTGATCCGTAACGTCGCAGCGTGATCAGCCGGCTGCAGTGGCGAGGAGTGCTTCGAGGTGGGTTGCCTGGTCGTCCACGCTGGCCGAGAAGTCGCCTCCCACAACATCCCAGGCGCCGGCCCCCGGATCCGACAGTCGCATCGTCACCTTCGTCGTGTCGTCACCTGGCTCAATGAGCAGGGTCCACGCCCAGTCCTCGATATCGCCCACGGTGTAGCGGAGCGTGATGTAGGAGAACGGCCGCCAGTCGGACACGTGCTCGAGGATGACGTCGGGCCCATGCATGCAGTGGTTGACGGTGCCAACCCCACGCCGGCCCTCGGTCTGGGTGATCACTTCGCTCACAAGCTTCTGCCATTCCGGACGCTTCACAGGATCCGTGAGGTGGTCCCACACGACGGCAGGAGCGGCGGGGGTGTCGAATGTCACCTCGTGCACAGCGTCTGATGAGTTGACGAAATCGCGGTTGCGCTCCTGCTCGAAGGTCCAGCGAACGTCGAGGTCCTGCACGAACACCTCCACTTCACCGATGTCGTCGAACGTCTCGGTGTGGGGCACGAAGCCGAGGATCGAGGGACTCATCGCCATGGAGTCGAGTGTTGCCTTCGTGTACACGGCATAGGCGTGCTTGCCGACGATGTCGGCTGCGGTTCCCTTGGCGAGCCTGTGGACGAGGATCACATCGGGGCCCGTGAGTTCCTCAGAGCGGGCGATGTGGCGGACAACGTACTCGCCGTCGTGGATGAAGAATTTGAGGTCGAGACTCGGGATACGAATGCATGCATCGCATGGGCAGGAT
>Ga0265303_10002161_pt1 | contig 12159 bp, 10 predicted proteins | sample Helome_2_FD_192494 | JGI IMG/M metagenome (GOLD analysis project Ga0265303, IMG submission 192494) | Marine sediment microbial communities from subtidal zone of North Sea - Hel_20160317 (Illumina Assembly) | ecosystem: Environmental > Aquatic > Marine > Subtidal zone > Sediment ...
ATTTTTGCGAAAAAAATAACTTTAAACTTAAAATATTGCAACTTTATACCCTAAGACCCAGTATGAAGAAACCCCGTGACATAATTGTGTAATCACTATCTTTGCCCTTATAGAATAATAGTTTATGACAACACCAATCCAGGGTTTTTCCAAACTTTCCAAAGAAGAAAAAATCAATTGGATTGCCGATAATTACACTGATAATTCGGATACCACAAAACAAATTCTTAAAAAATACTGGAATGAAGATTATAAGTTGCAAAAACTCCATGATGAATTCATAGAGAATACCATTAGCAACTATTACCTTCCTTTTGGGATTGCACCAAATTTTCTTATCAATGATAAACTATATGCCATTCCAATGGCTATTGAAGAAAGTTCTGTGGTCGCGGCCGCAAGTAAAGCTGCAAAATTCTGGCTTGATAAGGGCGGATTTAAAACTAACGTACTAGGAACTCAAAAGATAGGACAGGTACATTTTATCTTCAAAGGCTCTTCTGAGAAACTGCAAGAATTTATTGATGAAATATATCCTATTTTAATTAATGATTCTAAGTCCATCACCCTAAATATGGAAAATCGCGGGGGTGGAATAACATCAATAGAACTTAGGGATCAGACACATAAACTTGATGATTACTATCAGTTACATTGTAAATTTGAAACCCTGGATGCAATGGGTGCAAATTTTATTAACTCCTGTTTAGAACAATTTGCTGCCACCCTGAAAAGAGAAGCTCAAACCTGTACTTTGTTTAATGAAGATGAAAAGCGAATAGAAGTGGTTATGAGTATTCTTTCAAACTATGTTCCGGAATGCCTTGTGCGAGCAGAGGTAAGTTGCCCAATTAATGAATTAGAGGTAGAACAGTCTGTTTCCCCAAAGGAATTTGCAGAAAAAATGGTGAGGGCAGTAACTATTGCCAACGTTGAACCCTATAGAGCGGTTACGCACAATAAGGGGATTATGAACGGTATAGACGCCGTTGTGCTTGCCACAGGAAACGATTTTAGAGCTGTAGAAGCTGGTATCCACGCTTATGCAGCGAAAGATGGATCTTATAGAAGCCTTACACATGCTTCTTTGGAGAATGGTATCTTCAAATTTTGGATAGAAGTTCCCCTGGCCTTGGGAACCGTAGGAGGGCTTACCAGGTTACACCCCTTGGTAAATCTCGCTCTGGAGATTCTTCAAAAACCATCGGCCCGAGAATTAATGCAAATTGTTGCAGTGGCCGGATTGGCACAGAATTTTGCGGCGGTCAGATCATTAGTTACCACTGGAATACAGGAAGGCCATATGAAAATGCATTTGCTGAATATTCTTAATCAAATGGGCGCCTCCGATGATGAAAAGAAAACTTTGGTGGCTTACTTCAAAAAAAATACTGCCACGCATAGTGCTGTTGTTGAAGCACTTCAAAATTTACGGAACAAACTATGACTCAACAGCTCTACAGCAATGGAAAGTTGTTACTAACTGGTGAGTACGCAGTTCTTGATGGTGCTTTATCCTTTGCGCTACCTACTAAATACGGACAAACGCTAGCGATAAATGAGTTAGATTCTCCAATACTCTTATGGACAAGCCTGGATGAAAAGGGTGAAAGTTGGTTTCATACTTCTCTGGATCTGGATCTTTTTCGGAATTCGGAAACGGAAGTTTCAAATGAATTGGAAAACTTGGCGGCATCAAAAGATAGAGTATCGGAAATGCTTTTAAGAATTTTGCTTGAGGCCAAAAAATTGAATCCCGATTTTTTAATGGGGGAAATTGGATATGAAGTGAAAACAACTTTAAGTTTTCCCAGGGAATGGGGACTTGGATCTTCCTCAACCCTCATCAACAATATTGCGCAGTGGGCCAAAGTTGACCCCTTTGCCCTTTTATCAAAAACATTTAATGGAAGCGGGTACGATATTGCCTGTGCACAGCATTATCATCCAATTCTTTATCAGGTAAAAGACGGTGAACATTTTATAAGAGAAATTGAGTTTAACCCTCCTTTTAAAGATGCATTGTACTTTGTACATCTCAACAGAAAGCAAAACAGCAGAGAGGGGATTACCAGATATAAGGAAATGGAATTTGACAAAGAAACTTTAATTAGGACAATTTCAGAACTAACCAGAGAATGTATTCGTTGTATTGAAATAAGGAGGTTTAAAGAATTAATGGACACTCATGAATTACTTTTGGCAGACATCCTTAAACTAATACCTGTGAAGGAGAAACTATTTCAAGACTTTAAAGGGTCTGTTAAAAGTTTAGGGGCATGGGGCGGCGACTTTGTGCTTGCGATAGGGGATAATAATACTCCTGACTACTTTATTAAGAAGGGATATAAGACTGTAATTCCATATAAAGAAATGATACTATAAAAAATGCTTCTCAATGAGAAGCATTTTTCTGATAATGATTTTATTAAAATCTTTTTTAGCAAACTATAACGGCTAAGCAATGGTATTCTTAATAGAAAGTTGCTCTGTTATCTGTAATCTCTGAATTTTCCTTTAAGGCATCGAACACACCTGTATTCACCCGGGTTCCGTTTGAAGCCTGCAAAGAATTGGCGAAGGTGGTATAATTTTCCAGCTTAGGGCCCTCTTCTTTTTTTGTTACCTCAATTTTAAAAACCCCGGTCTCGCCTTCAATAAGATCTGAAACATTCCCCTGAACTAAAGCGAATGCAGTGCCCACAACCAAAGGTTCTCTTCCGGCACCAGGTATTGTAGGCGTTTTAACCGTTAATGCAGAAGCAGTGGATATATTGGTATTATTGTCTGAAGCTAAATCCTCTAGTGATTTCCCCTGGTTTTGAGAAATAATCTTTGCCGCTTTTTTTCTTTTCCTAATTTTCGGAAGAGCAGTTGCTGAAGCATTTTCAACAGACGTTAAACCTTCTTCATACTTAGCGGTTAGCTGTACAACAGCATAACCGTTGCTAATTCCAAACCTCTTAATATCGCCTATTTCTGTTTCCGGATTATATGCCCACTGAACAATTGACCTCTGGTTTGAAAGTCCGGGAAGGTTTTCATCCAATTCATTTATTTTATTAACAGGTCTTACTATGTATTCATTTTCTTTAGCCAAATCAGTAAAAGACATTTCTGATGAGGTTGCCGCCATTTCAAATTTCGTGGCATCTGTAAAAAGTGCATTTAATGTTTCGTCTGAGGCTTCTATTTCCCTGCTTAGTGTTGCCAGTTGAACCAGATCTTCTTTATCATCTACACGCACAATATGATACCCAAATTCTGTTTCAACCAGTCCAATATAACCTTCTGCATTTCCAAACGCAAAATCATTAAACTTAGGTGTCATAACCCCTTCCTGAAAGTAACCCAAGTCACCACCTCTGGGAGCAGATGGCCCGTCGGAATTATCTCTTGCCAGCTGAGCAAATACAGACCCTTCAGCATTAGCTTGTTTTAGCAAATCGTTTGCTCTGGCCTCGGCCTCTTCTTTGGTTCTCTTTATTTCAGGGTTTGCCCTTTCGGCTCCTTCCCAAGTAACCAAAATATGGCTGGCCTTTACAGATCCATTAGGTTTTTTGTCGACCATTTTGGTAATTTTCAAACTTTCACCATCCTGGTAAGGTCCAAATACCTCCCCAATATTTAAGGCCATTAGCGTATCAGCAAATTTTATCGGAAGTTCATTTTTCGACTTATAAATAGTATCGAATTTGCTGTCCGAATTTCTATCAAGAAAAGCTGTGTTGTCTGTTGTATTTCTAAACCCAGGAATGGTGTCTGTTTCATCGCGTTCCTCAAAATATTCCACAGTATCACCAAGAAGCTTTGTTATTTGATCTTTTATTACAGCTTCATCATCTGCAGAAGCTTTATCTTCAAAATAAACAAATTGAATATCTCTCGACCTTTGTTGCCTGTATTCTTCCTTATGTTCATTAATGTAGTCTGAAATTTCCTTTTTAGTAATTATAAAAGTACTGTCGGAAATGGAAGTGTAAGGAATCCTTACATATTTGATATCCACTTTATCTGTAGTTAATTTATAATCCAATTCTCCTTCTTTCAAAGTGGCACCAACTCCTGCTCTAATTAAGTTAAAATAAGTTTGTTCCTTTGCGCTTTGAATGATAGCCTCTTCGTCCTGCAACCAATCGTTATATTGGGCAGGGGCATTGATTTTAAGTTCAGCAATAAAATCCCGAAATTTTGTTTCATCAAATATTCCATTCTCATCAGTAAATTGCGGGTTTTGTGCTATCCCGGGGCTCGATTTAATTACATTTATTATCTGGTCCTGCTCAATAGAAATACCCAGATCTTCTATCTGTTGTCCTAAAATAGTGTTTCGTTCAACCTGGTTCCAGACAGAATTTACTAACTGCATAGATGAATTTGTTGGACCCGATCTTCTTGACGCCCTCTCAATCTTTCGTCTGAAGTCATCGATAGAAATTTCGTCTCCATTAATTTCACCTACAGAAGACCCAACTTTTCCGCCAGAAAAATCATTGCTCGTAAAAATTCCAGAAATTACGAACGCAAATAAAGCCATCCCAATGATCAGGATTAATACAGTAGTTCGTTTTCTAATATTCTCTAGAATTGCCATTTTTTGTTTATTTAAAATCAGTTGGCGAAATTAGTATTTTCCATCAAGAAATAAAAACTTAAAGCAGGCTATCTGACTCATATTTATGGGTTTAATCTTTTTCCTTAACCTGAAGTGACACTAAATCTATTTTTGTGCTGGAAACTTCCAGGATAGTAAACAAATAATGCTCTACAAGTATTTCAGAATTCTTGTCTGGGATCTCTCCAGTTTCATTCACTATAAGGCCTCCAAGCGTTTCGTATTCCTCACTTTCAGGTAGTTCTAGCTTGAATTGTTCATTTAGGTAATCTACCTCCAGCCTGGCAGAAAATTTATAGGTATTACTATTTAGTTGCTCTTCCACTAAATCCGTTGAATCATGTTCATCCTCTATTTCACCAAAAAGTTCCTCAACAATATCTTCAACGGTCATTATTCCTGAAGTACCACCATACTCATCGAGCACTACGGCGATACTTTTTCGTTTTTTCGTCAATACATTGAGGATATCCTGGATTAACATGGTCTCCGGCACCAATTCTACGGGCAGGAGAATACTTTTTATTGTTTTAGGTTTCTTAAATAACTCATAAGAATGAATGTACCCAATAATGTTATCTATTGTGTCTTTAAAGACTAATATTTTTGATAAGCCGGTTTCGGTAAAAAGTTTAGCAAGGTTTTTTGGAGTTTCATGCAATTCTACAGCGATAATCTCAGTTCTGGGAACCATAACTTCTCTTGCCTTTACCGCTGAAAATTCAAGAGCATTCTGAAAGATCTGTATCTCAGAATCTATATCGTCTTCTTCCATCACCGTTTCCATTTGTTCTGTAATATAATCCCCTAACTCAATCTTGCTAAATGCAAGTTGTACCTCGTCTCCATCGGTCTTGAAAAAGGCTTTGAGAAGTACATCCGAAACTTTAATGACAAAATCAGAAACGAATGAAAATAACAAATAGAAGAAATAGGCAGGAGCGGCAAAAATTTTAAGGAGCTTGTTCGCATAGATCTGAAAAAGTACTTTAGGCAAAAATTCTGCAGTAAGTAAAATTAGAATTGTGGAAATTAGAGTTTGGGTCAACAGGCTAAAGTCTGTAAACATAAGTTGAACAAAGTTATTACCAGCGGGTAATTTGGTTTGGAACCAGTTCATCAATAACTCTCCCATGTACAAACCATATACCACCAAAGCAATATTATTTCCGATTAGCATGGTAGCAATAAACTTTGATGGCTTATTTGTTAAACGGGTAAGTATCTGGGCTAGCAGACCTTCCTGTTTCTTTTCAATTTCAATATGAATCTTGTTCGCGGAGATAAATGCAATCTCCATTCCAGAAAAGAATGCAGATAACACTAAACAAATACAAATGATAAGTATGCTGGAATCCAAGGCTATTGCTGATTATCCCGTTTTCGCTTTTCGAAACGTTTTCTATAGTTACGCCTAAAAATAAACATTCCTATAGAGACGATTGCAAAGAAAATAAAGATGTATGTACCCTCTCTGTTAATATTCCAAAGTTCAATTATCTTATAAACTGATATAATTGCCACTACCAAGTACAAGTATTCCGTATATCTCAGTATTTTAATCATGTTTGATCTTCCTTAATTGTGATTAATCCATAGGTCTTATGGGCATTGAAGAAACTAAAGTCTTTATTGAAATCCATTCCCTCACCATCCATAATAGTTCCATCTTCCGGATTAGTAAACTTAAATTTTCGCTGGGTAAAAATCCATTCGTTCGACTGATCATAAAAAAGCTGAGGAGCTTCGAGCTTTTTTCCATCATGAGATTCTATTACAACATTACCCTGCAGGTCTATTAAATTAGTATTGGAATAAATAATTCCGTAATCGGCCTTAATTGTACTTTTGTTGTCTTCTTCATCAAACAAATCCACTTCTAATCCATTTGGAAAAGTTCTAAACTTAAATCTCATATTATCATAGTCTTCACTCAACGGACTTTTCAATATAGCAATAACCTTAGAATTTTCAGTGTCTTCGCTTCCCAATTTCTCCCGAGTCTCTGTATAGGTAAGAATGAAATTTTGAGCAACTCCCTGAGGATAAATTGTTTGCTGCGCTTCTTCTCCAACCCTTTTGTAATTATCTTTACAGCCATAAAACAACAATGCCACAGAAAATACCGTGGCAATGTTTATTAATTTATTTCCGTAAAGATTATTCATTATTATAGATTAGGCACAGTTACGCTGCCTCCCACCCAACAACTAAAGCTGATGGATTTACCTGCCAATCCAGAATTAAAAATATCTGTCTTTGACGGTGCCTTTGCACTATAGCTGGCTGCAGATTGATTCGCATTTCCGCTTAATGAAGGATCTACTCTCCCTGCTCTTCTGGCCATATCTGCGGCTTTCCAATAAATAGCTCTTTTCTCAAATGGGGTGCTTCCACAATCATTTGCACTTGTTGCATATAAATTTGCTATAAGTAAATATGCCCTGCCGTTTGAAGGATTAGCGTTTATTGCTTTCTGAGCATAACTTCTTGCTGTTGATTTACTGGTTCTTCTATAACTGGTTGCTATCTTATACGCAATATTTGATTTCTTTTTGGAATCTGTCTCCAATTCCAGGGCCTTGTTAAAATCTGCTATTGCTCCTTTGTTATCTCCTGCTTTTTTCTTTAAGGTTCCACCATATACATAAGCATCTGCTGAAGGATCCAGTGCTAATTGCGCTTCAAATAGTTTTTGAAACATAGGATCATCTATACAGTCTTTGCTAAACATTCTGCCTACTGCCCTTTTTACCCAGGTTACGTCGTTCTTTTTGGCGTCAAAACTCTTTTGATAAAGGGGAATAAGATTGTCGCAATCTGCCAAGGCACCTAATTTAGCATCCACACTTCCGGCAATCTTGCCATAAGATTCAGAATTTGTAGTTGCCACCTTCAACCTTCTCTTTTCTTTTGAAGTAAGGGTACCGGCCTCCTCTTTAGGAAGCAGTTGGCTAATAATATCTGTTAATTTTGCATTCTCCTCTTCTATCTTTTCATTAACATCATCATAGGTATCAAACACTGCCTGAAGATCTTTTTTCCCTTCATTATAAAGATCTACAAGACTTGAAAAATAAAGATAAAGGGCTTTAGGGTTTTTAAAATTTGCTGCGTCTTGTTCAAAGGCAACATGAAGCATATTATATAACTCTTCATCAGAAGCCATCTTGTTATCATATAAGAGCAAAGCTTTATCTATGGCTACCGCTGCTTTAGGAAACTTATCGGGAAAAACTTTTAAGCTATTGTCATATAACGCGAGTAAGTCACTTATATAACCATCTTTTTCTGTGCCCGAACTATTTTTAATCTTATAAGACAGAATTTTTTCCCCCAGTGAAAAATTCGCCTTATTAATAGACGGACATGTTTCATATACCATTTTCCATGGTGTATATGCAGCATCATAATTTTTTACTTTTGCATGCTCGGCATAAATAGAAAGATTGGTCATACATTCCGGATTTTGGGCCTGCGCCTTTGCCGTACCCATTATTGCCAATACCCCAATCATCAAACAGTAAAACTCCTTTTTCATCGTATATTAATTTTAATGTGGTTAATGTACTAAATTTTTATCAATTTATTTTCCTTTTTTGGAACCATTTATCGTTGAATGACAGTCCTACACTGACTTTGAAATAAGATTCCTCAACTAAATTAGCCACTGTAGTTCCACGTTTCCCGTATTCGAAACCTAAATTCAAATTGGAAAAACCTCCTCCAACCGGCAAACCAAGACCAAAAGTTATGCCAAAATCATGAATGGATGTGTCATTTACTATTAAGCCAGTCCTGGAAGTGTGCGCACCTGCCCTGTAAGTGATTCTTTTCAAATAACTTGTAAATGACGCGTAATCAGGCACAAAATATCCGCCCACTCTAAGGGTATTCGCGTCTTCATATGCTACATTTTCCGGATCAATAAAGTCGTTTCTAAATGAACTAACATCTTGAAAACGGTATTCTGCCCCAATAAACCATTTTTTATCCCGCCCAAATCCAAGCCCAAAAGTAGTAGTAGTTGGAATTTTCAGTTCTGTATTCCTAAGATTTGAAGGTTCTAAATCTACATTCCTAACTTCAATTTCCTCTCCCGTGCTTACTGAAAATGATCCTAACCTTTCACTATTTGAAGACACCAGATTGCCCTGTGTATTAACAGTGACTGAAGTAAACAAAGTGTATTTATTTTTAATCCTAGGAGTATAGGTTGCACCGTAATTAAAATCAAAACCGTTAACTTCAGAATCACGGATGTCTATTGTACCATACTGAACTCCATCAATACTTTGAACACTTTGGTATTCTAAGTTGCCGAAGCTAAAATTGGCAGTTGCCCCAATATGCAGATTTTTGGTAATTTCATATCCCGCTGATAAATAAACTTTATTTAAGCCCCCATTCCCGGTATATTGATTTAACACTGTATCCTGGGTGGCATTCGTAGTTTCAGAAAAAATATTATAACCTACAGCCGTATAAGGAAGAATTCCAAACCCGATGCCAAACTTTGGTGATATGGGAAATGCCAGTGAAATATACTCAAGAGAAGTGACCGACGAACTTTCTTTATCGGTAAAATCTTTCAATATTACTTCCTTATGTCCGCCTCCTGCCGTATAAGTTACTAACCTAAGTTTGCCGTAAGCCGCTGGATTATTGAGGTTAACATGTATACTGTCTGTGTACATGCTTAACCCTCCCATTGCCTGATTTTCTATAGTCGCCTGAGGTCTAAATTCTCCTGCACCTGCAAACGAATATGGAGATACAGATCCGTTACCACTCTGGGAGTAAGATGTTATTGCCGTTAAGCAGAGTATAAGCAATACGATTTTCTTTACCATCTAGCGTTTGTTGTATTCCAGCAAATAGTTCAAGCCTTTTAGGAGAAAATTAGAATGCGCAAAGATGGTATTTTTTAATCGTTTAGACAAAATTTGAGCGTCACCGCCTGTTAAAATAACTGTTAAATCTTCAAAGCGCGATTGGTATTGGCCTATGACCCCTTCTATCTCTCTGCAAATGCCATTTAAAACTCCGCTATGGATACTTGCATTTGTAGAATTTCCAATTATATCGACGAAATCTTCGGGTTCAAGCAAAGGTAACTCAGACGTATATTCATGCAATGAACTATAGCGCATACGCAGACCAGGAGAAATTGCACCTCCAAGATACTCTCCATAGTCATTTATCATATCATAAGTGATACATGTACCTGCGTCGATGACCAGGGTATTGGCATCAGGATTATGGTAAAAGGCGGCTGTGGCAAGTGCCACCCTGTCCATTCCTAAGGTCTGTGGCGTAGCATATGAATTTTTAAAGGGAATTTTAGTGCTATGACTCAATAGGTATACCTCAACAAATACTGATACTAAAGAAATATATTTTTGATCAAATTCCCCTACTGATGAAATAATTGCTGCTTGTATAGCCGGGTATTCTTTAAATACTTTTTTTACGAGCTTTGGAAAGTCCTCTGGTTCAAGCTTTTGTTGCCATAATAGGCTATGCTCCTGAAAAACGGCCAGCTTTATATAAGTATTCCCAACATCAACAATAAGGTTCATAGCGCAAAGATTATAAATTGAAAAAAAACAAGAGGCTTTTTTTTCTTTTTTGTTTGTAGTTCCTAAATTTGAAAGTATATTTGCCCCCTCCTACGCACGGCGCATTTGCTTGTGCTTCGGAGGGTGCAAACACTAATTAAATAAAGGTACCTTAGCTCAGTTGGTAGAGCAACGGACTGAAAATCCGTGTGTCCCTGGTTCGATTCCTGGAGGTACCACAAGAGTAGCGAGTGGGAGCTACAGCAAAAAGCACGCAATTATGCGTGCTTTTTTGTTTGGCGCCAGCTAAACAAATCGAGGTCTATGCCGCGCAGGCTGAAAGCCGCAGTGGTAATTCCTGGAGGTACCACTTAAAGCGCCAAACCCGCTCCTATAAAGGAGTGGGTTTTTTATTTGCTTAGACGTGGAAAGTTCACTTTCCTATGGATTGGGTAAATAAAAATCTCTGCCAAAGGCAGAGGCGTTTGGCATTTTCAAGCGAGGTTACAAAGGAACAACGACCCCCCCATAGCTATCGGGGGAGTTATCTCCTGTAGGTACCACAGGAGACCCATATAGACCTAGTGTTTATTGGGGTTTTGATTTTTGGTTGACAATTGGATTGATGTTTAGAACTGCCATTCCATTTAAAATATAACCTTGCTGGCAATATAAAAAGTAATAAGACCTCCATTCCTACCATACCATATAAAATTCCCTTTTATACTTTAACATTTGACCCTGCAAGGAATATGCAGTGGTCTTGTTTATTGTATTCTACAAAAGCAAGATGGAAGCAATAAGAATTAGTATAACACTAAAACATTTACTCATTGAAAACGAACCTAAAGTTGGTCTACAGTTCAGAGCTAACCCGATTGTTCAATCATTAGTGGATTCTTTATCGGACATAGAATGGAGTGATAAGTTTAATATGCATTACTGCCCCAATACCAAAAGACATTTGAACGAAATCTATAATAAATTTAGAGGAATTGCATGGGTGAACGGTAATTACTTTTTCAGAGATAAACCAATTAAAGTTGGCTCATCAAAAAACAAATCTAAACGTCTTTCGAAATCATCTACTCAAACCATTCCCACAAGATATATTGAAAAACTTGAATTAAAAGCATACTCTGCTAATACTATCCGAACTTATGTATCTTGTTTTCATGCTTATTTGGACTATCATTCTTCTAGATCAATCAATAGTCTTGATGAGAACGACGTGCGTAATTATCTCAGGTTTTTGGTTAACAAAGGCAAATCAGATTCATATTTAAACCAGGCAATTAATAGTATCAAGTTCTACTACGAAGTTGTCCTTGGCATGCCTAATAGATTCTATCAGATCGAACGACCTCGGAAAAGGAAGAAACTACCCGAAGTACTTTCACAAATTGAGGTAAAGAGTTTGATTGCACACATAGATAACGTAAAACACAAATGTATTGTCGGTTTACTTTATAGTGCCGGATTAAGGAGGTCAGAACTTTTGGCTTTGAAGCTTAAGGATATTGACAGCAAACGGATGCTGGTTATTGTGCGACAAGGAAAAGGTAATAAAGATAGAATAACGGTTTTAAGCAAAAATCTGCTGTCTGATCTGCAAAGCTATTATAGGTGTTTTAGACCTCAGGAATATTTGTTTGAAGGGCCGGGAGGAGGTCCCTATTCAGCGAGCAGTGGATTGAAAATTGTAGCTAAGGCTGCTTGCAAAGCAAAAATCAGAAAAAAGGTTACCCCTCATATGCTCAGGCATAGTTTTGCCACACATCTATTGGAAAAAGGAACGGATCTTAGAACTATTCAGATCCTACTGGGGCATAATTCCAGTAAGACTACGGAGATTTACACTCATGTAGCAGAAAATTCTTTCAAGGATATTGAGGATTTGCTAAATTAGTCACATAATAGATATAAAGTGCATACTCACTTTATTCATACGTTGTGCTTCATTGCTACTTGGCTAAAGCTACG
>Ga0265303_10002163_pt1 | contig 12158 bp, 13 predicted proteins | sample Helome_2_FD_192494 | JGI IMG/M metagenome (GOLD analysis project Ga0265303, IMG submission 192494) | Marine sediment microbial communities from subtidal zone of North Sea - Hel_20160317 (Illumina Assembly) | ecosystem: Environmental > Aquatic > Marine > Subtidal zone > Sediment ...
AGAAGTTTGATCGTCCCTTCATAATCGCGGGTAACGTAGTGCCAGTAACTGGCGCCGACAGCGTAGAGTGGGTGGTCTTCCGGGAATTCACTGACGAACTCGGTAATGGCGTCGTCATCACCAAAGTCCTGATAGATCGTCAGGAGATGGCCACCGGACAATGGATCCTCGCTGAGCTTGATCTCCTGCAGCCCCCATGCGACGGCTTCGTCAAGCCGCCCGAGTTTTTGCAGATGGTTGCTTAAATAATTATACGGGGTCGACCATTCGGGAAAGATTCCGGCTGCCCTGACCAACATTTCCGTGGTTTCATCGTTCTGGCCCCGCTTTGCATAGAAACTCGGCAAGTTGACATACGGGATGCGACTGAGTGGGTCGATGGCGAGGGCTTTTGTCAGTAATTCGATTGCGGCGTCCGTTTCACCTTCAGCTTCTCGCAGAGAGGCAAACCAGACATAGGCATCGGCGAGACTGGGACTCATCGCAATCGCGGTCTCGAAAGAACTTGCGGCGTTGGCATTGGTTGGCCATCGCGCGACTTTTCCCATTGCATCATTTCCAGAAGGCCGCGCACTGCATAGGCCTCGGCTAGCTGTGGATCGACCGCCATGGCTTTGCCAATGGAGCTCGCTGCAACCGAGAATGTCTCGGACGGTGTTATCGCTTTGTGATTGGAGAGCGTAACCAGGACAGTCTGCGCGAGCGCGGCGTGAGCTTGCGCGTAGTCGGGGTCGAGTTCGATCGCATTCTCAAACTGCCCGCGCGCTTCGTTGAGCGATTCGAAACTCCGCTCGGCAAGATTCGCTCTTCCTTTGACGTACTCCGCGTAGGCTTCAATACTGTCAGTTGGAATCGTTGCCAGGCGTAGTTCTTCCGCCGGCGTTAAAGCAGCACGAAGCGAGGACGCGATACGTGAGCTTATTTCGCTCTGTATTTCGAAGACGTTCTGTATTGTTAATGCTTCGTCATAGGTCGAAGCCCAAATATGTTCGTCAGTCGCGGCATCGATGAGTTGAACCGTAACGCGAACCTGGTTGCCGGAGCGCTGAACTGCACCCTCAACGATCGTCGCGACGCCAAGCTCTCGGCCAATTTGTCGCATGTTTTTGGTCGTATCGCGATATTCGTTGACTGACGTTCTGGAAATAACACGCAATGATTCGACGTCTGCTAGACGGGTGAGAATGTCATCGTGAATGCCATCCGCGAAATACTGATTCTCCTCTTCTGTGCTGCGGCTGGAGAAGGGCAGAACGGCTATCGAGTCGTGCGGGACGGATGCAACAGCTGGCGCGGTACCGCCTCTGACCCCGGTGACGTTAAAAGTAATTGAGACACCAAGGGCGAGAACCAGAAGCCCGATGATGGCCGCATTCATGGTGTTGCGCGAGCGCGGCTGGTCGCTCGTTCTGTCAATATCGCGTTCCAGCTTGACGCCTTCCGGGGTAATTTCGAAAACCCAGGTGGCAATTAATGCCAAAAAGAATCCGCCGACGACGATAAGAATGTAGTTCTTAAAGATCCAGTCGGGTGCGCCGAAAGTTGGCAGCAACACTGATCCGGCCTCTATGAGAATCCACGCGACCAGCGCGTATGCCGCAGCAACTCGCAGCACATTGCGTCGTCGAAGTTCTGTAACGAAGGTAGTCATCATCGGATTATGGCGTGATTCGACTCCGTACGCAGTATTCGAGTTCCTTAAAATTTTGTTGCGATCTTGTTGTGCCGACTTCGCGGCGTGCGACGGGACTCGTTGTGCTCCATTTGCGTACACCGATTAAGGGCAAGTGCTTGTATTTAACATAAGCTCTCAAGCTCAATATTTTTCCATTTAAAAATCAATAAGTTAACGTTCAACACCAGCAGCGTTATTGCTTTTTGAAGCAAAAGATATCAAAATGATATCAAAATGGATCACTGAAGGAGAACACCATGATTCGCGAACAAGTAAGGACCGTATCCTCTGGGTACCTGATGATCGTCATGCTATTGGCAGCACAATTCGCGGCGGGTTTCCTGGTGTTCCTGGCATTGCGCGCACAGTCTATCGCTGGCGCGATCGCTGCCATAGTGCTCTTTGCGATTGTCTTGGTTTGCTGGGCAGGCCTGTTCATGGTGCATCCGAACGAAGCCAAAGTATTGCAGCTGTTCGGCAAATACGTCGGCACTGCACATGAACCGGGTCTCAAGTGGGCCAACCCGTTTTTCGCGAAGTCCAAGGTATCGACTCGCGTTCGAAACTTCGAAAGCGGTCAACTGAAGGTAAACGACTCAAATGGTAGCCCGATCGAGATTGCCGCAGTTGTTGTCTGGAAGGTCTTTGACACGGCGGAGGCGTTGTTCGAAGTTGATGACTACGAGCAGTTTGTGCAGATTCAGAGCGAATCGGCCTTGAGAAACCTGTCGACGACGTATCCGTACGAGCCTCATGAAGGTGAGGGGACTGCATTACGCAGCCATCCGGTCGAAATCGCGCAGGCGCTTCGTGAAGAAATTCAGGACCGTCTGGAGCAGGCCGGAGTCACAGTTATAGAAGCGCGTATCAGCCATCTGGCGTACGCACCGGAAATCGCCAACGCGATGCTAAGGCGCCAACAGGCGTCGGCCATTATCGCTGCACGTCAACTCATCGTGCGCGGCGCTGTCGGAATGGTGGACATGGCATTGGACGAATTGCGCGATCACAACGTGGTTGAGCTGGATGAAGAGCGCAAGGCAGCGATGGTCAGTAATCTTCTTGTCGTGCTCTGTAGTGAAGAGAGCGCGCAGCCTGTTTTGAACACAGGTTCGCTTTATACCTGATCCGCTGCTGTCGACGAGCGAACTCGGAACGCACTATGGCAACTCGCAAATCGTTCGCGCTGCGCATCGACGCGAAAACGCTCGAAGCCATGCAACAGTGGGCCAAAGACGATTTGCGCAGTCTCAATGCACAGATAGAATTCGTGCTGCGAGGATCTCTGCGCAAATCAGGCCGCTTGCAACGTCAAGCTGGTGATGAACAGAGTTCGAACGGTGATAGCATGGAGCGATGACGATCACGATCATCTCCATAGCCTCAGTCGTGCTTGCGTTAGTCACGGCAGGCTGTATCGCCTACGTTGCATGGGATCTAACGTCGGAGGACAAGCTGTCCGACGTTACGGACGACGATGAGCCGGCCGAAAGCAACTAGGATCTAGCGCGACCGCGCTTCAGATCGTTGCGCACTTCGCGCGGACCCTTCCTTGTTATTTCTGTTCGACGTTCGTTCAGGTGATTTCCTGGCCGCTCTCTCCTGACGCTGCGGCGCGGGACGGCTGGCCTGCTGGCGCTGTTGCGGTGCGGCACGGCTGGCCTGGCGTTGTTGCGGCACGGCACGGCTGGTCTGGCGCTGTTGTGGTACGGCCCTTCTGGCCTGCGGTTCGGCGCGTCTCGATCGCACTGTCGCTTCTGTGCGTTGCGGTCTCGCCGCGGGTTCAGAGCGACGTTGTTGCGCGCGAGAATTGCGTTGCGATTGTGCTTGCGGCTGCCGCACACGGTCCTGGCGTTGCTCGCGGGTCGTTTCGGATCGGTTTCGTGTACGGAACTGGACAGGCTCCCGGTTTCGTTCGCGCGGAACCGAGTTGCTTTTCACAGCTGATCTTTTCACAGCTGATCGTTGCTCGCTTGATCGTTGCTCGCGACGCAATGTTGCATCGCTACGTGAGCTCGGATAATGGCGACTGCGAGTCGCGCGACGATCTGCGATGACGTCCCGGGAAACGAAGTCCCGGCGATTGGCACGTGGCTGCCAGCGATCACCACTGTAGTAGCGATTAACCGTGACATTGGTATTACCGCCAACATAGGCTGTGTTGTGCAAATTCATGGTCGGTCGGCGGTACCACCAGCGATTCCAATAGGAGCGGCCGTAATAAGGGTGCCCGCGGTAGCTGTGGTGGTGGACGTTTAAGCTGTCGGAAAACCAACCTATCGAGAACGCAGTAGTCACGCCCCAGAAATAACCGCGGTCAAACGCGTACGTTGAAGAATAGGGATAGTAGTAAACCGGGCGCGGGCGCGGGTAGTAGTAGTAGACGGGTCGCGGTTGATAAACAACGACTCGCTCTGGCTCGTAGTAGGGCACATAGATTGTATCGTCGGCGATGGGGACGATCTCAATTATTCCCTCGTCGCGTGTAACATTCTGATAGGAGTCGCTCTTCAAGTTGCCCGCGGCATACGCACGGTCACGAAAAGTCTCAATCGCGGCTACGACATCAGTTTGCTGCGAAACGACGGCCTCTCCGAGACGCCAGGTCCAATCGATGTCGTCATTGAGTAACTCGATGACCTCAGGATAATTCGCAAGGGCAACGACCGAGTCATCCCAGTCGGCGTTGGGCTCCAGGGACGGGTCGTTCTCCAGCGCCTCGAGAAATCGGGCTGCATCGACGATTTGTAAGGGGTAAGCCGACGCGGGCAGGACTATCGCCAGCAGGTCGTCAGGGTAGAGAGCGATGGGGCCGACCAGTTCTTCAAGATCTACGGTCGACAACAACGGGATATTCTCATTGCCGGTTGTCTCGGCGGAAGGCACGGAAGAGGATGCGTCGACGCTGTAGTCGCCAATAACCTCGCCGTTCTCATCAACAGGGACTTGCGCCAGCGCCATTGCCGGCAGCAGAGTGGCCCACACGAACTTGACGAGGAGCGGTCGAACCCATTCAGATTCAAAATTCGGTGCGTATTTCATACAGCCTCCCGGTCCAGAATATCTTGCGGACCTGTCTAACATGGGGTGCATTGTAGCCCCATGTAGCTGAACCAAGGCTTAACCGCGAAGGTACCCGATCGCCGGGTTATGGCAATACCGTATCAGTCGTCGGAACCGCCAGCCCAGGCAAGGAACTTCCAGCCTTCGTCCGTGCGAACCAGGATATCGGTGTAGCGGCCATTCGTGGATTTGATGCCGCCGTCTTTTTTCTTCAGCTCGTCGGCGCTCGTGAACAGGTAATGCGCGACAGCGACATTATCGTGAACAACGATCGATAAAGGGTATAACTCGTGCGCTACCATTTTGCTGACCCGCTTATTGAAGCGATCCCACATTATGGTGGAGGCCTTGTTTCGCGGCGCCGGCGACCCGTTACTCCAGCCCGAAAAATCCTCTGTCAAAAGACGATTCATCGATTTGTCGTCGCCCCGTTCTTCAGCAGCCCATTGCAGCTCAATTAGCGCCCAGACATCGGCGTGATCATCAGCCTGCGTGTCGGGTGCTGTTTGTGCATTCGTCGTTGCCGCGCCGATTAAGAATGTTGCCGCCAGAATAAGCCTGAGCCCGTTGTTGAATTTCATAGTGCGCGTCTCCCTAGATATTTGCGTAAGTAGCAATCCGTAAAAGAAGCTATCTGTGTATGAAGCTATCCGTACATAAAGCATTATGCAATTCTAGTCGTAAAGTGTGGCAACGACAAACGTGAGCTGCCTTTCCTCAACTTTCAAGAATCAGTGTTTTCAAGGTGGAGACGGCATCGTTTGGCAGGGCCGACTTGGTGTCGTATTCATAGAGGCCGCGAAGGTCTTCCTCAGAAAGATAGTCGGGGTGATGTGTTTCGACGATAGTCGCATATTCGAGGACTTGTTCGTTCCTGACGAGTAGAAGCTGGTAAATATGTAGCGCCAGTTCCCGGGGGCCGGCAATTCGCATCAATTCGCCGATTGCAGTGCCATCAGGTGGCAATGTGATGTCGCCGATAAAGAGTGTTTGCTTGTGCAAGTCCCATCCATGCGATCGGAAGCATGCTCCTATCGAATTGCCGGCCAGCACTTCGGTGTGCTCGTCGCGATAGCGATCATCAAGTTGGTCGGCAAATCGTACAAGGGCATAGGTGCGACAGGTCAGCGTGTCGCCTTCGCGGCTATACAAACTGGAGCGGCGCAAACCTGCTTCACTGGCAAGAACAGAGATTCCATAACTGCCGAAACGACGCTCAATGCGCTCGCTGTTGAGTAGAACGGGCTCTGTTGCACAGGCACTGAGAATTGCGGCCAGGACGGCCGGTGGGAAAGTTGTCGGGCTCATACCGTGAAGCTAACGCAATAGAGTGGCTGAACCATATACTGTGACTATCCGGGCGTAAAGAAGAAACCTTTACGGTCTCACAGGCATCTAATGAAAAATAAGTCGCATTCAAGGGAGACTCATCGCATGCGAAAACTGATTCAGACGGCTCTGGTAATGAGCCTGTCAGCGGCGCCATTGGCGTCAGCATCCGAAACGGGCTGGGTGGAGAAAAGCAACGCTCATGCGGAGATCGTGCTCGAGAGTATTGCCCGATTTGCCCCGGAAGGGGCGGGCAGCCTCGGTGTGGACGGACTCGATGAGAAGATTCTCGACCTCGGGCCGGGAATACAGGATCGTGGGATCGCGGATGCTGAGAGGATTCTCGCCGAACTCGAGCGGCGTCTTGCATCGGAAACCGATAGCAAAGTACGACAGGATTTGGGAATTCTAATCGGCGCTGTCGAGGACAGTATTCGATCTTCGAAACTCAACTACGAGATGTTGCTGCCTTACTTCAACATCAGCCAGACCGTGTTCTACGGTGTGCGCGGGTTGATTGACCCACAGATACCCCGGGAGCGGTACCCCGCTGCCGTTACTCGCATTGAGAAGTACGCGGGCCTCGTGGACGGCCATACCCCGCTTACCGAATTGGCGAAGGACCGGACGCGCGAACGTTTTGAGACGGAAGGCCTGGTTGGGCCGTACCGCGGTGAAGTCGAGCAGGACCTGGAGCGAGCCGAGACGTTCGTGACCGGCATTGAGGAATTGCTGTCTGGCACTGACCTTGAGGGATGGCAAGAGAGCTACGGCGAAATCGCTGGACAGCTGCGCGACTACAACGACTGGGTCCGTGCCGAAATACTGCCGCGAGCACGGGACGATTTTCGCTTGCCCGCTGCCTTGTACGAGGATGCACTGCGAAACTGGGGCGTGGATGCCAGTCCGCTCGATCTCATAGAGCAGGCGACCAAGGGTTACATGGATATTCGCAATGAAATGCAGTCGCTCGCTCCGTTGATCGCCGCTGAGAAGGGCTATGAGACCAGCGACTATCGCGAGGTCATCGCGTTGCTGAAAAAGGAAGGTGCAATCGACGGTGACAAGCTTGTCGATCACTACCATGCGGTGCTGCGCGACATCGAAGAGATTATCGTGCGTGAGAATATCATTAGCCTGCCAAAACGAGAGGCGGGCATACGCATCGCGTCTGCGGCTGAAACAGCAGCGCAACCAGCGCCACATTTGGATGCTCCTCGCTTGCTCGGCAACACCGGAGAATATCCGACCTTCGTTATCCCGTTGCTCACGCAGAACGAAGACGGCAGTTGGCAGCAGACCGACGATACCTATGAAGCGGGGGCCTGGACGCTGACGGCGCATGAGGCACGACCGGGTCACGAAATGCAGTTTTCGAGCATCATCGAATCCGGCGTATCGATTGCGCGTGCCATTTTTGCATTCAATAGTGCCAACGTCGAAGGCTGGGGTCTTTATGCGGAGGCTATTGTCCGTCCGTATTTGCCGCTCGAAGGGCAGATGATCAGCTTGCAGTATCGATTGATGCGCGCGGGCCGAATGTTTCTCGACCCAATGTTGAATCTCGGACTCATAACACCCGACGAGGCGAAAAGCCTGATCATGAATGACATGGCAATCGGCGAGACGTGGGCGCAAAACGAGGTGGAACGCTACACCTACCGGATGCCAGGGCAGGCCACAGCGTATTACTACGGCTACAGCAAGATGCAGGCACTACGTGCACAGACAGAACTGAAATTACGAGATGACTTTGACCAGCAGGCGTTTCACGATTTCATCCTGGCGCAGGGCATGTTGCCGCCGCATATTTTAAAAGATGCGGTCATGAATGAGTTTGTGCCTGGCCAGCTTGACTGAGACGTTATACTGCGCGTTCCCCACTATCGGGAATACGCATGTCTAGTTCTATTGCCTGTTATCGCTGCGGTGCGTCAGTAGTCGCCCTGTCACTGCCATTATCGCGGCGAGACCAGTGTCCCGAGTGCAACGCAGATCTGCACGTCTGCAAAATGTGCGTGTATTTCGATCAAGCAGTCCCAAGGCAGTGCCGCGAAGATGGCGCGGAAGATGTGGCGGAGAAAGAGCGCGCCAATTTCTGCGACTGGTTCAAGCCATCGGACACCGCATTCGATCCGGAAAGAAAGTCGGACGCTGATGCGGCCAAGGATGCGCTGGCCGCATTGTTCGGCGACAGCGACAATGCTTAGTCGCCGACGATTCCTGGGGCTGGCAGGCGTTGCATTGGCGGCGCCGCAATTGTCGGCGTGCGGCGGTGCTGACAAGATCGCCACGCCCGGTTCGCCGCGCAGCGCGTTTAATGAGGACGCGACGGCTGAGGAAGTCACTGATGGCGTCGACTTGACCGGCAAGCTCGCGGTGGTAACAGGGTGCACATCAGGCATCGGGTTTGAAACCATGCGTGTGTTGGCAATGCGAGGGGCCTACGTCGTGGGCACGAGCCGTTCGCTCGAGAAAGCGACGGCTGCCTGCCGTCGTGTTATCGGTGCCACCGTTCCGGCACAACTGGAGCTGGCCGATTTTGAGTCGGTCGTATCCTGTGCGGAATCTATTCGCAAAATTCGTGCGCCGATAGACATTCTCGTTTGCAACGCAGGGTATCGAGGTGGCGGCAATGAACGACAGCTAGTTAACGGCATCGAAAAACACTTTGTCGTCAATCACCTCGGGCACTTCGTATTCGTAAACAGACTGCTGGATCGTCTGTACGCGGCCACGCAAGGCAGACTAGTGGTCGTTGCCAGCCGCGCGGCCTATCGTGGTGCGCCTGCAGCCGGCATCGACTTCAATGACCTGGAGATGGCACGCGACTACAGTGACTCTCTAGCTTATGGCCAGTCAAAGCTCGCGAATGTGTTGTTCTCACTCAAGTTGGCGGAATTACTTCGTGGCACACGAATAACCAGCAATGCTCTGCATCCCGGCGTTATCAATACCGACATTGATCGCAACCTCAATCCGGTGACGCGGTTTGGATTCGGACTACTGACCCGCTTGAGCGGCAAGACCATTGAGGAGGGTGCCGCGACCAGTTGTTACCTTGCGACGAGCGATTTACTGGGATCGACCAGCGGGCAATATTTTGAAGATTGCAATGCAGTTACAATTCAGGGCGACGGTCATATGCAAAATATGCAGATGGCCGAGGAACTCATGCGAGTATCTGAGGAACTGACGGCCGCTTACCTCGTAGAACAGGCGAGGCCGGAGATGCGTGAACTCGACGATGTAGCGCGCGACTAGAAGCAAGTAGTGGAATTAAGCGAGTGGCGAAAAAAATCGAAAAAGCGCTGGTGGTCTTATCGGGCGGGCAAGATTCGACAACGTGCCTCTTTTGGGCAATCGACAGGTTTGGACGAGACCATCTCTCAACGCTGACCTTCGACTACGGACAAAGGCATCGTATTGAACTTGAATGTGCGGCCCGCGTCGCGAAGCATGTCCAGGTCCAAAATACTCAATTGCCGATTGATACGTTCGCGGCACTCGGTGGGAATTCACTTACCGACACAGACGTTGAAGTGGGGGATCAAGACACAACCGGGAACGGCTTGCCCAATACCTTTGTGCCCGGTCGAAACCTCATTTTTCTGACGTTTGCGGCCGCTCATGCGTACCAACACGGTATCGGCCACCTGGTGACGGGCGTTGCCCAGACGGACTACAGCGGTTACCCGGACTGCCGCGATGAAACGATTCGCGCATTGCAGGCGACATTGCGAGCCGGGATGGAAAGCGACATCGTTATCCACACGCCATTAATGCACCTATCCAAGAAAGAAACGGTCGACATGTGCGCGCGTTTAGGCGGTCTCGACGCTATGGCGCTCACACATACTTGTTACAACGGTGCGCGGCCGCCGTGCGGTCACTGTCCTGCCTGCGAGTTGCGCGCGAAGGGATTCGCCGAGGCAGGTGTTGATGATCCATTGTTGTCGGTGCGATGACGTATTCCGTTAAAGAGATTTATTACACCTTGCAAGGAGAAGGCGCGCAGACAGGTCGTCCGGCCGTATTTCTGCGATTTGCCGGCTGCAACCTCTGGTCCGGGCGTGAGGCGCATCGATTGGACGCCATTTGCCGTTTCTGCGACACGGAGTTCGTGGGCACGGACGGGCCCGGGGGCGGAAAGTTTGACACTGCCGGGGAACTTGCGGACGCGGTGAGGGGCGCATGGCCGCAAGCTCGTGTCGGTACGAAACCCTATGTTGTTTGCACAGGTGGCGAACCCCTATTGCAGCTTGACGCCGCCGCCATCGACGCTCTGCATGCCGTTGCGTTCGAGATTGGCGTCGAAAGTAATGGCACGCTGGCCGCACCTTCTGGAATCGATTGGCTTTGTATTAGCCCGAAAGGCACGGCGCCAGTGGTTCAGAATAGCGGTGATGAATTGAAACTGGTGTATCCACAAGTTGAAGCTGAAGCACAACCCGGCAATTTTGAGCGGATGACCTTTGAGCATTTTTTCCTGCAACCGCTAGACAGCACTGAGCGCGACGCAAATACACAAAGCGCTATCGACTACTGTCTTGCTAACCCGCAATGGAAGCTGAGTTTGCAGACCCACAAAATCGTTGGTATCGATTAGCTATGAACCATCGTATTGGACGCGTGGTTTTCTCGCTTGCGGTCGGCATAGCTGTCGCTGTGTTTGCGTTTCAATGGATTACCAATCCTGAACCGCGCGCTTTGCGTGTGCAGCAAGAACAGGTTGTGCAGACGTCGCGTTCATTGCTGGCAACAGTATTGGCGTCTGATGGTCTGGAGATAGTCGATCCTCTGGCGCCCAATCGAAAAGTCGGCAAGGTGTACGTCTATGCCGAACAACCAGGCTGGGCTGTGTCAGGTTATTACCGCCGCGATCAAGACGACCCTTGGCATCCCTATCTGTTGACGTTGACGGACGGACTGGACCTGGTTCTCCTGAAAGTGCAGGACAAGGCGCTTGCTTCAGAGCCCGACCGCCACCCAAAACTGGTCGTCACAAATTGAGTGCCGTTATTCAGAATATTGTCAATCCCCGGAGCAGGTATTTTCCACGACCTGCGAGTCGCGCCATGTTACGTCGTTTGCGCTAGAATTCGCGATTGATTGATCGATAACCAGCAAAGGACGTACTGTGGCTGTAAAAAGTGACATCGAAATCGCGCAGGCCGCAACTGTCCGGCCCATCCAGGAAATCGCCAAGCAACTCGGTATTCCCGAAGACGCTCTGGTTCCGTACGGGCACGACAAGGCCAAGATCAATGCAGACTTTATTAAAAAGAAGAGCGGGGCGAAAGACGGCAAATTGATCTTGGTTACAGCCGTCTCGCCGACGCCTGCCGGCGAGGGCAAGACGACGACAACGGTAGGCTTGGGAGACGCACTCAGTAAAGTCGGCAAGAACGCGCTTATTTGCCTGCGTGAGCCCAGTCTTGGTCCCTGCTTTGGCATGAAGGGTGGTGCCGCCGGTGGTGGTTACGCGCAGGTCGTGCCAATGGCAGACATCAACCTGCATTTTACCGGCGACTTTCACGCTATCGGTGCAGCAAACAATCTGTTGGCGGCCCTGATCGACAATCACATGCACTGGGAAAATCAACTGAACATCGACCCGCGCCGTGTGACCTGGCGACGTGTCGTTGATATGAACGATCGCGCACTGAGATCAGTAACGTCGGGCCTTGGTGGATTTCACAATGGCGTCGTGCGCGAAGCGGGTTTCGACATTACGGTCGCATCGGAAATCATGGCAATTTTCTGTCTGGCGACGGACCTCAAGGATCTGGAATTACGGTTGGGCAAGATAGTGCTTGGTTACACGCGCGACAATCAACCCGTTACTGTTCATGAGCTCAATGCTCATGGCGCGATGACGGCTTTGTTGCGCGACGCATTTCAACCCAACCTCGTGCAAACAATGGAAAACAATCCGGCACTGATGCACGGAGGGCCATTTGCTAACATCGCGCACGGTTGTAATTCCGTGATCGCGACGAAGACGGGTTTAAAGCTGGCTGACTACGTAGTGACAGAGGCCGGATTTGGCGCAGACCTTGGCGCCGAGAAGTTCTTCAACATCAAGTGT
>Ga0265303_10002164_pt1 | contig 12154 bp, 9 predicted proteins | sample Helome_2_FD_192494 | JGI IMG/M metagenome (GOLD analysis project Ga0265303, IMG submission 192494) | Marine sediment microbial communities from subtidal zone of North Sea - Hel_20160317 (Illumina Assembly) | ecosystem: Environmental > Aquatic > Marine > Subtidal zone > Sediment ...
CTGGAAGCGGTTGTATCAAAAATATGAATAAGCTAAGTTGAGCCATCAGTCTATTCCACCAGGCCCCCGGGCATTTTTTCTGACAACATTTTGTCAGGAACTGAAGGTTTTCCGCCGCGCCTTTCCGGCACCCGACACCGTCACTCATATGAAACTACATCTTTATGTCGCGACATCAGAAGTGCTCCAATCGTCCTCGTCGTCGTGCTCGTCCTCGAAATCGAAAGATACACAACGACCTCGAGGACGAGAACGAGGACGAGGACAAGACAAAGGGCGAGCTAAATCCGCACCCCGCAACTTTCATATGAAACTTAATGAAACCGACGGACTTATGAGTATTAGAGTTACAGGAGGTGAGTGCCATGATATTCAACCACCCATCCCATCGCATCTTAATAGTACTTTTTCTAACTGTGATTTTCTTTTTAACCACACAAACATTCAGTTTTGCTGCTAAAAAAGACAAGCCAAAAGGTTTTGTCATGACCGAGGTCGAGCTGCAATCTGAACTGATGAGTTATGCCGACCGTTTTGCGAGCATTATCACCCAGGCCCTGGAAGATTATGAAACTTTAAATCCTCCGCCCCAGGCACGTCAAATTATATTGAGCGACCTGGTGTATTCCCTTTCATCTGTCTATACGGTTGCGGCCGAGCCGAATCCGCAGGTGGGTTTGCTGGACATGGTCGCCATTACAACGTTGGGGCGCATCATCTATGAAGATAACATGCGCCGCAAGTATGGCAGGTCCACTGAGGTGTTGGCCACCGGTTTTCAGCAAATGGAAAAGGACATCTGGCGCATCGCCGCCAAAGTGCTCACCAGTGAGCAGCGCGGTGAGTTGCGTCAACTGATCCTGCTCTGGCGCAAAAACAACCCGGATAAGCTGGTTTATAACTACCTGCGTTTCAGCGATTTTGCCGCCCAGCGGCGAGATTCCACACTCGTAAAAAAAGTGCAGGCCGGCGGCCTGTTTAAAACGGTTCAGGAGGTGACCCAGCAGGTCGAAGAGACCCGCATGCTTGCCGAGCGGGGCATTTTCCTGGCAACCCGCCTGCCGCTGCTGACGGGCAATTTTGCCGAGGTGTGGATGTCGCAGCTGCTGGTCAGCCCTGAGACAAACAAAATTCTGGCCGATATCCACACCGTTTCCACGGTGTCGGAACGCATGGCCACGGTCGCCGAACAACTGCCGGATCAATTGATGAAAGATATATCCAAACTGCGCTGGCAGACGGTCAACCAGGTTATGAAAGGAATCGACGAATGGAGTGAAAAAACCCTCAATGACGTGTTTGCAAGAGTTGCCATCGAACGTGGGGAATTTATCAGTCAATTCATGAATCGCCTCATCGGCGAGCAGAAGAATGCGCTCGAGGCAATAATGATTGAAGAGCAGCAGGCAACCGTGCTGGTCACCGAAATCCGCAAGGCGATCGAAGGGGGCAATAATTTGCTGCTGACGGCCAATACCCTCACTGAAAAATTCAAGGTCGGCGAACCTTCCGCTGAACCCAAGGATTCGAAGCCCTTTGACATCAAAGATTACCAGGACACGATTGCCGAAGTCACCACGCTGGTCGAATCAACCAACCGGCTTGCCGGCACGGTTGGCCTGGAACAGTTGTTACCCCAGCTTGTCAAGGCGATTGATCAAGTGGGAAATGAAGGTGAGGAGATCATCGACCATTCCTTCCGGCAGGGAGTTCTGTTTATTCTTATAGCGATGGGGGCTTATGTCATCGCCAGGCTGATGTATAATTTTTTGAACAAGAAACTGATTGAATCACGGGCCTAATTCGCAAGGGGGATGATGAAAACTCACCTGTAACTTGATGCGCATAGACTTAACTTTATACACCGGTTTTCATCCGCGAATTTGGTTTCAGGTGTCAGGTGTCAGGAAAGTAGGGCGGGCCTCCGTGCCCGTCCCGCTCACAGGGGGATCGGCACAGAGGCCGACCCTACTTTATTTCGATGTAGTTTCATACGAGGTTTCAGGTGTCAGGAAAGGTAGACCCAATAGCATATCCTGAATCCGCCTACGGCGGAACACCCGAAAACTTGCGTCCAAACGAGGAATAAAAGTGGGATCACTTCTTAAAAGTAAAAATGGGAAAGAAAGCATGATGTTCACCAGCCCAGTACAGACCCACGTCTGGAGGATTTGATATGCAGATTACGAAATTCCCCAAAGGGCAAAAAACGAAAAAGACAGGTTGCAGATGCGCTCTTCTGATTGCGGCAGCGCTGTTTCTGATATCAGGTTGTGCGGCTCGGGGGGCCAGGCGTGTGCCAGGGGATCGATTCGATTACAACGGCGCAATTGCCCAATCAACACGAGAACAAATGCTGCTGAATATAGTTCGCAGCCGGTACCTGGAGGTGCCGGTGTTTTTAACCGTCAGTTCAGTGCTGACCCAATACGAATATGACAGCAGCCTCGGCCTGACCGGAATTTTAAAATTTGGCGGCGGCACCTCCTGGGATACAGGCATCGGCGATACGAACCTGAGATTTTCAGAGCGCCCGACCATCACCTACCTGCCGGTCGAAGGCCAGGAATTCGCTGCGCATCTGCTTTCAGACATCCCGGCTGAAATTATCTTCGCCGCTGCTCAGGCCGGCTGGCCGGTAGACGTCTTCATGCGAATCGCTATTCAGCGACTTGGAGCGGCGGAAAACATGTCATTTGGAGAGATTCCCGCCTCCGGCGACAGTGATTCGAAAACGCAGGTTGAATCTGACTTAAAGAAACTGAAGCGTTTTGAAAGAATGATTAACTTAATTTTTATCCTCAGCGATAATGAGGTTATTGAAGTTCAGGGGGTTGAAGAAGATGACAATAGCGAGCGCCATTTGATAATCGCCGAGGAAGTCCCGCAAGATTTGCGTCCCAGGCTCAACGAGTTGAGACAGCTCATCGGGCTTGGCAATCGCAATCGGTTTCGCATAACAGACCGGGTGACCAATTTAAAAGACGATGAAATTTCTATCCAAACCCGTTCGGTCATGGCGATGATGGAATTTATGGCGCGCGGGGTTGAAGTTCCGCTTGAGCACCTCGAAGATGGATGGGTAATCGACTACGGGCTGCAGACCAGTGAGGGTGAAACCGCGAAGGCCCTGATCCCCTTTAAAATGCATTCAAGTAAAAGCCGGCCGGAAAAGGCGTTTGCCGCCGTACGTTTCAGGGATTACTGGTACTATATTGATCATGCCGATATAATCAGCAAGCGGGCCTTAAGCCTGATTATCGTGCTGTTTCGATTGCAGGCCCCCACACCATCCGGCGCTGCGCCTATTTTGACTCTCCCAACGGGTTGATAAGGATGAAATTTAAAGTTAAAGACTACGTAAAAATCGGTTTAAAAGAAAAATTAATAATTTTCAGCCCGGCTGTGGTACTTGCGATCCTTGCATTTGTTTTTGCTTACTATTTTGTGGATCCGTTTCCACCGCGGCGCATCTCCATTGGTTGCGGGCCGCCGGAAGGCGCCAATTTTAAATACGCCCAGGCCTACCGGGAAATTTTAGCTAAGGAGGGCATTTCACTGGAATTGAGAAGCACGGCCGGCTCGGCGGAAAACCTTAAACTGCTGGGCGCGGCGTCAGGCGGTGTTGACGTTGCATTTGTTCAGGGCAGCATGAAATCGTTGGTCCCGAAAACAGATCTGGTATCACTGGGAAGCCTGTTTTTCGAACCGTTGTGGATTTTTCACCGCAACGACCTGGCCTTGCGGCGAATTTCCGATTTGAAAGGACTGCGGCTTGCGGTCGGAAAAGAAGGCGGTGGTACCAAAATTTTGACCATGCGGTTGCTCGAACTCAACGGCGTCAATTCACAAAATACTCGAATTCTTTCATACGGTTACCAGAAGGCCGCCGATATGCTTTTAAACGGTGAAGTGGATGTGGCCTTTTTTGTATCCACGCATCTTAGCGCCCACGTTATTAACCTGATCGACTCAAAATCTGTAAAACTGATGGGACTTGAACGGGCTGAAGCCTACGCACTGCTGTATCATTACCTTTATGTGTTGAAAGTGCCCGAAGGAGTAATCGATTTTGAGGCCAACATCCCTGCCCGTGATCTTACCCTGGTGGCTCCAACCACCCAGCTGGTAGCACGACCGGATCTGCATCCGGCCCTGATCAATTTACTTTTAGAGGCCGCCGAAATCGTTCATGAATTCGGTGGGGACTTTGAACGTGAAGGCGAGTTTCCGACGCCGAAATATCTGGATTTCAAATTGAGCCAGGACGCGGAGCGATTTTACAAATTCGGCCCGCCTTTCCTGCAGCGCTATCTCCCCTTTTGGATTGCCATCCTTGTCAGCCGCATGACGATTTTGCTCCTGCCGCTGGTTGCGGTGGTTTTACCTTTATTTAAGCTCATGCCGCTAGTCTATCGGTGGCGAATGCGGTCTAAAATCTATCGCTGGTATTCCAAACTGCGTGCTTTTGATCCGGAAAGACATAAGGAAGAAGGAACCGAACGTTTGAAGGAGTATCTGGTCAAGCTCGAAGGGATCGAAGCAAAAGTTTCCAACATCTCGGTGCCGCTGTCATATTCAGAAGAACTTTACCACCTGCGCATGCATATCGACTTGCTGCGAAGTAAGCTTAAGCAAATGATAGAAAACTAAATTTATTTCTTTTGGTTCTATCAATTGAAAGGATAAAAGAGTGTGAAATTAAGGATATTCATCAATTTTGTCATTGCGATATTTCTCACCACTATGCTTATTGTGACCAATGCAGGTGCGCAAGAAGCCTCTTCGGAAGAATCCACATTACCACCTCCAAAGGATGATTATTCTTTGGCAAGCGCTAACACTCTGCTCAAACCACCGAATACGGCCAGCCCACGGGCGACGCTGCAAAGCTTTATCGAAAATATGAACCTTGCCTACGGTATGTTGATGAAGGCCCATCGGACAAACTTGAAAACACCCGGATACTTTCCCTCAGAATCGGTCCGGCAGATGGCAACACAAGCAGAGGAATTTTTCGAAAGCGGCGTCGAATGCCTGAATTTGAGCCAGGTTCCGAAGAACCTGAAAAAGAATACAGGTTACGAGGGCGCTATCATGCTCAAGGAGGTTTTCGATCGGATCGACCTTCCGCCGTTTGAGGAGATCCCCGACGCCGAAGCCATCGAAGCTGAGGAAGAAAAGGAGAAAACAGCGGAATTAAGTCGCTGGCGAATCCCCAATACAGATATTATCATTGACCGGGTTGAGGAAGGTCCCCGCGAAGGGGAATTTCTATTTACCCCTGAGACGGTTGCCCGGATCGAAGAGTTCTACGGTAAAGTAAAAGACTATTCCTATAAGCCCAATGCGCTCATCAGCCATGGTTTTTTTGATTTTTATGTAACTAATCCCGGCCGTCTGCTGCCGCCCAAGTGGAGCCAATGGCTGCCGGGCTGGTCAGATGCGACCTACCTTGATCAGACCCTATGGCAGTGGTGCGCGCTGGTTGTTCTGCCACTTGGTGTCTTGCTGGTTGTTCGGATGCTTATACTGTGGTGGTATCGAAGGACTGCCGAGCTTTCTTCAGGGAAAAAAACTGTTGGATGGCTTTTGGTTGTTCTGGTTACCGTCATAATGGTCAGTCTGATCAAGTATGTCCTCGACGAGCATATCAATATTACCGGATCGGTGCTCACATTTGTCGAGAGTACCCTGCAACGGATTTTTATACTCTTGTTGATCGGCTTAATCTTATGGCAGTTTATGAAATCCCATATTCAAAAAAATATCGAGGAAGACGTACCGGAACAAGAGAGTCAGGGGGAAGAAGGCGGTGCCGGCGGCTCCCGGAGTGAAACCTTGCTCCTTTTGCTGCGCAAAACGATAGTGGTCGTGATGTTCACCATCGTATTCCTACTTTTTCTCTCCTCGATGGGGATAAACATCGGCCCGCTGCTGGCAGGTGCCGGTGTGATCGGTTTGGCCATTGGCTTCGGTGCCCAGACCCTGGTAAAAGATATCATCGCAGGCGTCTTCTTCCTCATTGACGATGCTTTCCGGGTCGGCGATTACATCGAAACTGGCGGCCAGAAAGGCATGGTGGAACACATCTCCCTGCGATCGTTGAGACTGCGCAACCCCCGTGGTCCTGTGCACACGATACCCTTCGGCGACATGGGCACGGTGACCAATATGAGCCGTGACTATATCATTACCAAGCTTGATTTTCGTGTTCGTTATGACACAGATGTGGACAAAGTCCGCAAAATCATCAAAAAAATTAACATGGAAATAGAAAAAGACCCGGAAATGGGGCCCAACCTCCTGGACAAAATTAAGTCCCAGGGGGTCAGAGAATTGGACGACTCCGCCATGATCATGCGCTTGAAGTTTAAGACGATTCCCGGAGAACAATTTGTTATCAGACGGGAGGTGTTCCGGATGATACAGGAGTCTTTCAGGGAAACCGGCATTGAATTTGCCCATCGCAATGTCACGGTTTACCTGCCACCGGGTGAAGAAGCCGATGAACATGATAAGAAAGTTATCGGAGCCGGTGCTGCTGCGGTTGCCGCTCAGGCTGATACCGATGCAAAACCTACCCCAAAACAATAGGATAATAAGAGGTTAACTGAAACTGGGTATTAAATATAGTTTTTAAATTGAAAAATTTCAGTCACCAAATAATGATGAAGGCTTTCGTCTGAAAGGTGAAGGTTTTAAACCAGGTGAATGGAAAAATAAAAAAGGCGATAATTTTATGCAAGAAAATAGAAAAAGTTTTCATTTATCCACTGCTTTGTTGAGCATTTGGGCGTTTCTTTTTATCGGCATCGTGATTGGCATCCTGTTCGGGTGCTCGGGGGATTCGAAGCAAGCAAAGGCCTCTAATGAAAGAGTGGGTGAGAAAGGAATTATAACTGAACTGCCGAAGATTGGTGAAAGTGTCACAACTGAGAGAGCCTTAGAACTTTGTGAACACTACGGTTTCAGTCACCTTGTACAACGAATTGAAGGCAACCCGGATCTTTTCAAAGAATGGGAATTTGATGGATGCTCAATGACCCCTGATGCAGTCTTAAGCGAACTCATCAAGGTCCCATCTTTAATAGAAATCTGTCTCAGACATGATCTTGGATACGCCTATGGTGACCCCGGCAATAAGGAGGAGCGTTTAATCGTTGATAAAAAATTTCAAAATGACCTGTTGGGTGGTGGTGCCAGTGAGTTCGCCGCAAAAGCTATGTTTGACGGTGTGCGGGTAGGCGGTAAAGAAGAACTCTGTCTTCCTTTTTCATGGAGTTTTGCGAGAGTGGCGTCTTGCAAGCCGGGTTTTGGAATTGAAATTAAATAAATAGATCTTCGACGTCCATATCCGGTAAGGCTAAGCTACTAAAAAAGACACCTGTCATTTTTTAAATGCCTAAAATGCACTAAAATGCCTAAAGTGGCTAAAATTAATGAATTTTATCTATTTTAGTTGGATTCACCCGTTCCGATAAGCGCTTAAGGTAAGGGAGACAGCAAAATTAACGCGATATATGAACTGATCAATGTTCAGATGCAAAACTGATAATTAGCGCCCAAACTGTGCTATTGTCGATTAGAAATTAAACCGATCGTGCTGAAAGCACAGTCCACAATTTAAGGCATTTTAGGCACTTTTGGCATTATAGGCATTTCCCAAACGAGGCTGACCGCTTAATAGTCTAAATCTCAATTTTCATGCACACATTTGTGAGAGGAGCTGATTATTTAACCTTCTCATTAAATTTCATGGAAGATTCAGACAGTAACGCTCAAGGAGGAAGTAATTTATGAAAACAATCTCCAGGAACGAAAAACATGCTGGTTCTGAAACATTTACGATTATACTTCTTCTGATTCTGATCATTGGGTCAAACCTCTTTGCAACGCCTTCACCGGTAATGGCCCAAACCGCTTCGAGCAATCAGAGCAGCTCAAAGGAAGGGTCGGCGGCAGAACAACCTGAGCCTAAAGTCGTGCAACCCCTGGGACCCGTTGATGAATTCAACCGGGGTGTACCACGTAGCAGTCTGAAAGGCTACCTGAAAGCAGCGCGTGACGGAGATTTCGAGCGGGCAGCCAAGTACCTGGACTTGCGCTATCTACCCGACAGGATAGACGCAAGCCAAAGATCCCAACTGGCGCGCCAGCTAAAGATCGCCCTTGATAAAGTCATCTGGTTCGACCTGGATTTGGTCAGCGCAGAACCCGATGGATCTTCTAACGATGGTCTGCCGGCCGACCGCGACAACATCGGCCAAGTCAAAACTCCGGAAAAAGCCGTCGACATTCTGATGCAGCGGGTTCCGCGCGGTGATGGGGTATTAATCTGGAAAATTTCCAATCAAACGGTGGCTGAAATTCCGCATCTTTATGAATATTATGGTTACGGACCTTTCGAGGAATCCCTGTCAAAGATTTTTCCGGATGTACAGTTCCTCGGTTGGCAGGTATGGCAGTGGGTTTTGTGGCTCCTCAACTTGGTCCTCACATTTGTCCTGGCATTTATTATAACCTGGATTGTAAATTTGTTCGTGAGTCGCAAAGACACGGCCATGAGGCAGCAGATTAAACGGTTTATCGCCTGGCCGGTCCGTTTTCTGCTGTGGTTGTTTTTGGAACAGGCGGGCCTGTCCTTTATCGGTTTATCCATGACCGTCCGTACCATTTTTCGATTTGATCCGGTGCTTCCGTTCGTAATGACATGGACGGCTGTCCGGCTGGTCGATCTTCTCGTTTTCTGGTGGGGAGAGCGGCTGAGACGCAACGGGCGGGAAGATGCCATCGTCCTGTTGCGACCGGCCCGCACAGCGATCCGGGTAACAATAATAATCGCCGCCCTGCTTTTCTGGTTGGACAATATGGGCCTTAAGGTCAGCACCCTTCTGGCAGGTCTTGGCGTGGGGGGTCTGGCCGTCGCTCTGGCCGCCCAGGACACCTTAAAGAACCTGCTGGGCAGCGTCATGATTCTGCTGGATAAACCCTATAGGGTTGGCCAGCGGATCGTGGCCAAAGGGCATGACGGAATAGTGGAAGAAATCGGTCTGCGATCGACCCGGATCAGGCTGCTGACGGGGCACCAGACCACGATTCCCAATGATGAAATGGCTAATACCGATATTGAAAACATTGGCCAGCGTCCCCACATCAGAAGGTTGGCCAATATTGGCATTACCTATGACACCCCCCCCGAAAAAATTGAAAAAGCGGTTGATATTATTCTAGAGATTCTGGATAACCATGAAGGCATGGTTCCGGAACTTCCGCCCCGGGCCTACTTTAATGAATACGATCCGTACTCTTTGAATATTCTGGTACTTTACTGGTACCACCCGGCGGACTACTGGGGTTATATGAAATTCAGTCAGTGGGTGAATCTGGAAATAGCACGGGAATTTCAGAAAGAAGACATCAAGTTCGCTTTTCCCACCACGACCACTTATCTGAGCCAGGAGGATGGCCAGCCGCTGAACGTTAACCTGGGTGGAAACTCGTCTTTCGATCGATAAAGAGCCCAAACGGGATGATGAGAAAGGAGAGAAGCGAATAGCTTGACCCGTATGATAAACGCAGGCGGATTATCGTCTCTGGACACCCCCTTCCGCAACCGACAATCAGCACATCTTTTGCAAAGCAGACAATTCCAAGATAATTCCAGGTTAAAATGATCTTCGCGAGCATTGTTGGAGTGGTAATGGGGAGGTGGCTTTTATATGATTATTATGGTATCTGTTATACATTTCATTGCATAATAATCTTTACTCCATTAAAACTTTCCCTTGCCGGAAATGTTGAGAATTGCAATTTTCCTGGAGATGTTTATGAATCTTATTTTTGACTTCAGATTTGTGCTGATAATAATAATCCTTTTTTTCACTCCCGTTTTAACCCTGGCCACAGAAGAAATCGAATCCACACAGACTATGAGTACGAAGAGCCTGGAAGAAAAAGAGGGTGGACACCATAACAAAAACGAGTTCTCCCAAGGAACCCGGAAATGGCGGACATATGCGTCCTTTGCCGGAGGCGATCGAGGCAAAGGCAATCTGTATGCCCTCCATATTGGTTATGGTAATTTCTTGTGGGATCAATTTTCATTTAATGTTGATGTTTTTGGAACCTATATTCGCTCGGGAATCGATGATAATGGTGCAGGGTATGGTTTAGACCTTATTTTCCGGAAGCACTTTTTAATGAAAAATGATGACACTTACTCTGTTTATTTGGATTTAGGAGGCGGATTTGAAATTCAATCCACTGAATTTGCCGGCACCCGGCAATTTAATTTTCGAGTACTCGGTGGTGGTGGCGGAACCGTTCGAGTTACCGATCACGTTCGGCTGATGGGCGGTCTACGGTATTTGCATATCTCCGATGCTGGTATCGATGGTGGTGGCGGTGGTTTCGACGGCTACCAGGTATATGCCGGCGTGATGATGCCTTTCCCTGGCGGGCAGTAGTTTATCTGGTAATAAAATCCATATGCCGGACAATTTTCATCCCCGTTTTGTTCGGTAATCTGCAATCTACCGACAGCCGCCATACGATCCTGTCCATCCTGCAACTCTTTTTTCTTCTAATATTTCTTTTATCCTTGCGCCTCGGCATTGAATTAGGGGCCTCCACCGGCACCCGGGCTTTTGAAAGCATTGCAGCCGCAATGGTCGGCATCTCGGGCGGCTGGGGCTGGGCTTATGCCATCAAAAATCATCGTTTGCTACTACCCGACGTTACCGAACAGTATGCCTATCAATTGAGAGATCGTATTCTGGCAGAGCCGATCACCGCTATCATTACCGTTCCATTAGCGTTTGTCGGACCGATCCTGTGGGAGATCTCCTGGCTGAGCTATCCGATGGTGGTTTGGCTGGTGAGACGGCGGAGGCGGGCGATAGGGGTGTAGGCCATATTCCGACGATACTGTCTGTGTGATATTCCTGATCTTCTTCTCGGTAACCCAATACTTCGCGGCAATATCTGATACTGCCTTGGGTGGTGCTCTACTCCATTATTACCTTAGCTTCCACTCCGGGATCCGTTTTTCGAAAAAGGCGTTTACGCCTTCCTTGGCATCTTCGGTGGTGCAAAGCCGTGCAAAGGCCTCATTCATGTATTCGAATGCTTTGTAATAATCCAGATCTGCGGCCGCATAAAATGCCTTTTTGCTGATTTGCACTGCGATCGGACTCTTGCGGGCCAGAGTTGCAGCCCAGTCGCGGGTCTCTTTTGCCAGATCGCCGTTCGGCACCACCCGGTTGATAAGTCCCATCTCCAGGGCGACCGGGGCCTTTATCAAATCGCCGTAAAGCAGCAATTCAAGCGCTCGTTTCCGGCCCACCGAGCGGGTGACCGGAACCACCGGGCCAATGCAGTTAAGCCCCACGTTTATGGCCGTCAAACCAAAGCGCGTCTTGTCGGCTGCAATTGCCAGATCGGCCGCAGCGACCAGACCGGCTCCGTTGGCCGCGGCCACGCCGTGTACCTGGGCGATGACGGGTTTGCTCAAGCGGCTGATGGTCACAAGCGGTTTTTCCATGTGTTCAATCCAGGCCTTGTATTCCGTGGCGGTTTTACCTTCAAGCTCATTGACGTCGATACCGGCGCAAAACGCCTTACCCGCCCCTTTGACGATGACGACCCGCACATTTGTGTCAGCATCTAATTCTTCGAGAGCCTGCACGAGTTCGCCGGCCAGAGGGGTGTTGAATGTATTGAGTTGTTCGGGACGGTTGAGGGTGATTTCAGCCACAAAGTCATCGCCAATTTCAGTTAAAAGGTTTTCATAGCTCATAATTGCTCCTGTATTTTAATCATATTTTTGTCCGTGTAGTATTTGAGAGGACAACCCATTATTGTTTATAAATATAGTAAAGTCAATGAGTTTTGGGGCCTCAACTTAGGGGACGCCCTTTAGTTTTTTAGTTCCAACGGGCTGGATCAACTAAACTGAAAATCTAAAGGGCGTCCCCAACTTCCGTTTCAATTAAATAAAAAATATTCTAGTTATGAAACCATATGCTTAATCCCGGTCTTCCCTATGGATGCTCAGCACGTCACGACAATATCGGATGCTGCGTTTGATGGTGTCTTTTTCCATTTTAAGGGCTTCTTGCATGTTGTCGAGCGGGATTTCCATTTCCGTTTC
>Ga0265303_10002166_pt1 | contig 12149 bp, 9 predicted proteins | sample Helome_2_FD_192494 | JGI IMG/M metagenome (GOLD analysis project Ga0265303, IMG submission 192494) | Marine sediment microbial communities from subtidal zone of North Sea - Hel_20160317 (Illumina Assembly) | ecosystem: Environmental > Aquatic > Marine > Subtidal zone > Sediment ...
ATCCGAACTTGAAGGCCAGGATTCCTCAAAATTTGCGCGATAAAGAGAACTACTGGTTTGGATTATCGCAACGCGCACGCGTGATTTTCTATGCCAGGGACCGGGTCGATCCCACTGAGTTGTCGACCTACGAGGCCCTGGCCGACGCCAAATGGAAACAGCGGATCTGTATCCGTTCCTCTGGCAACATTTACAATCAGTCGCTGGTGGCGTCGATGATCGTGGCGCACGGGATCGAAGCATCCGAGACCTGGGCCCGGGGCCTGGTTGCTAATTTCGCGCGTAAACCGGCTGGCGGTGATACCGATCAGTTACGTGCCGCCGCCGCCGGCCTATGCGATATCGCGATTGCCAATACCTATTATTACGGGCGACTGGTTAACAGCGCCAACGAAGACGATCAAAAAGTAGCCAAAAGCCTCGGCTTGTTCTGGCCCAATCAGGCAGGGAGGGGGGCTCACGTCAATGTCAGCGGCGCCGGCATCACCCGGTATGCGAGTCATCCCGAGGCGGCCGAGCGTCTGCTCGAATACCTGCTTAATCCTGAATCACAGGCCTGGTATGCCGAGGTCAATAATGAATACCCGGTGGTAGCCGACGCGAAAACACCCGCTACCCTGATGGCCTTTGGAGCGTTCAAGAGCGATGCTCTTAACCTGTCGCTGCTCGGTGAATATAATCGCGCGGCGGTGCAACTGATGGATCGAGCAGGTTGGCGCTAGATTCCAGATTCGTTCAACTGTCTGTAGGTCACACCAGGACCGGGGGCACCGTCGGCGTGCTGCCGGCTTTTTATTAGGCTGACAATAATCCTTATCTTTACTGCGCGTAGGGTGCGGGCATCTCGTCGGCGTCGATGCCGGGCACGTGCGTAATACCGGCACGCTGCTTCCAGTCAACCGGGTAAGCCGTATAAAAAATGACACACTTGTCATCGCACTCGTATTTAACGTGGTTGTCTTTCGGCACGAACATCAGATCGCCCGGGTTTAGCTCGTAACGGACCTCGTCGACGACTAGACGAAAGGTGCCCTGCAGGCAGTAAATCATTTCGTCGCAGGTCAGGTCCCAGGGTACCGAGATCTTGTTCAGTGCGTTAATGCCGCCTGCCATCGATTCGCTGATCGCAGTGGTGACGAAAGGTTTGATATAGGTGCCGTTTTCGGGCAGGTTGTCGATGCGCTCCTGTATATCGGCAATTCTAAATACGCTTGGTGCAGTCATGCTGTTCTCCGGGGTTTTTAAAGTGGAACTGGTTTAGTCAAGCAACTCGGAAATTGTCTGGTCGAGATAGCGTTCGAATTCGGGGCTGTTGCCGGGTGACGCCACGCAGTGGCCCCAGGGCGATTCGTAGATACGTAGTTCGCCGTCGGCGATATGCTTGATTTCGATCTGGTTATCCTCGGGACGGAAATACAAGTCATTGTCGCAGGCGATGACGATGGTTTTCGCCCTGATCGCGCTCAGGGCGGCCTTGAAATCATGCTGGTACCGATCATTGGCGCTGATGTCACCCCGTTGCCAGGTGCGCAGCTTGCACAGCAAATCGTTTGCATCCCAGTCGAGGTGGTCCTGTTCCCAGTCCTGTAATAGCGCCTCGGTGCTTTCGAAACCCTTCAGCCGATACATCTGTTCGCGGTAAAAGGTTTGTGAAAAGGCCCAGCCGGCGTAGACGCGGCCGAACGCTTTCAAACCCTTTACCGGTGGACTGGTGTAATGACCATCGGCATAGACCGCGTCTGCCTGCAGCGCCGCTTTGACGCCCTCGAGAAAGACGATATTGTGTTCCGAGGTTTTCGCCGACGCGCAAAACGGCAGTATCGCGGCGACGAAATCCGGGTACTGCGCCGCCCATTGAAACGACTGGCAGCCGGCCATCGACCAGCCCGCGACCAGCGCAATTCGGTCAACACCAAGCGCCTCGGTCAGTAATCGATGCTGAGCACGAATATTGTCGTACAGCGTGATATCGGGAAAGCTGGCCGCGTTAAACGGGTCCGGCGTATTGCTTGGTGAAGACGAGATGCCATTGCCGAACAGGTTAACCGACACCACGAAGTGGCGTGCCGGGTCGATGGCCCGCCCCGGTCCGAAGTAACCCTCGTTACGCATATGACTGCCGGTGTAAAAAGTCGGCAGTACCACGACGTTGTCCCGGCTTGCGTTCAGCTCGCCATAGGTTTTATAAGCGAGCTGCGCGTCGGGCAGAACCACACCCGACTGCAGTTCGAAGTTTTCCAAATGGTATATTTGGTAGTCCATAACTAGGCGTCATTGCGAGCGTAGCGAAGCAATCTTCTAGGATTGGGAGATTGCTTCGTCGCTTCGCGCCTCGCAATGACCAGGTTCATTAAAACAGGCGTAGATATTCCTGTACTTCCCAGTCGGTCGTAACCTGGTGGTAACGCTCCCATTCGTCGACTTTATAGGCGACAAATGATGACAGCATTTGCTGCCCGAGTACCTTCTGCGCCAGTTCGCTGCGGCCGAGTTGCTCGGTCGCCTCGAGCAGGTTCCGTGGCAACTGAGTCAACTCCTGCTGTTTTGCTGCATCCATGACGTAGAGGTCCTGGTCCACTGATGGGCCCGGATCGATTTTATTGACCATGCCCTCGATCGATGCCGCCAGCGTCATGCCGAGACCGAGATAGGGATTCATGCACATGTCAGCGGCACGGTTTTCCAACGCAAAACGGCTTTGCGGCATGCGCAGCATCGCCGAGCGATTGTTCCAGCCATAGGTGATATGCGTTGGGGCCCAGGTATAAACACCACCCTCGAAACCGCCAACCTTCGGCACCAGGCCGTTATAGGAATTCACCGTACTGCAGGCGATCGCGGTGATCGCAGCACCATTCTTCAAAATTCCGCCGACTGCATGATAAGCGGTCTGACTCCAGCCGCCATCTTCGCCGGCAAAAAGATTAACTTCCGGGTTATCGATTGCGACCATGGAGGTATTCATATGCGCGCCCGAGCGCCAGTCGCCAGTGGTCGGCTTGGGCATGAAAGTCACGAACATGCCATGCTTTTTCGCGATTTCTTTCAACAACACGCGCAGGAATACCATGCGGTCGGCCATTTCCAGCACGTTGGTGTAGTGAAAGTCGAGTTCGAACTGCGAGTAGGCACCTTCCGCGACCACGTCGTGTATTCCCCAACCCATGTCGTTCAAGATGTCGATCAGTTCACCGAGAAAACCCATCGCGTCGATCGAGTACTCGACATCGTAACCGAAGGCCTGGCGGCGCGGGCGGATGCCTTCGCCTTCGGCGGGATCGTCATCGAACGCCTTGACCGGCTGGCCCTTGTCATCCCATTGCATGGTAATGAATTCGGGTTCGATGCCGGCCATCATCGCGTAGCCCTGGTCGGCAGCGTCACGGATGACGCGTTTCAGTGCCTGGCGCGGGCACAGGTTGTAGGGTTTACCTTCCCACCACAGATCAGCGAAGACCCAGGCGCAGGTCGGGTCCCAGGGACAGATTTGAATAGTGTCGAGATCAGGCACCGGAATCTGGTCGGCATCGGCGGGTCCGAGCTCAGGCACAAACGATACCGAATGCACCGCAAACTGGGGACCCTTGCCGAGACAGAGCTGTTCGAAATCACATAGTGGAACGGGCTTGGTTTTAGGTACTCCAAGCAGGTCTATCCAGCAGGATAGGATGTATTTTACCCCGGCATCCTCGAATTTTTTTTGCTCTTCCGCAATGCGCTCCTTGCTAGGAAACGATTCTTCCATGGTTTCAAAATAGGTGTTGCTCATGGATTTTGCTCCTCTGGTGGTTGTTATTGCGCCTGCCTTTTCAGCAGGAACTGATTTTTAAACATTTCGATGCCGCTCATGACTTCGATCTGGTCGATGTCATCGTGGCCGAAACAATGTTGTTCGAGAAAAGACTGAAATGCGTTACTGGTTTCGCAGACCACCTCGATGAGCAGGTCGTAGCGTCCAGAAACCCATAAAACGTAAACCACTTCGCCCAATTCACTGAGCCGCAGTGCGACATCACGTGGGGTGGAGGGCGTTGCGACCTTGATGCCGATCATCGCATCGGCCTGGTAGCGAATCGCCATCGGGTCGGCGAGTGCCACGATTTTGAGCGCGCCGCTGCGTTTCATCGATTGCACGCGATTACGGATCGTGCCCTCGGAAACCTTGAGCGCGTTGGCGATATCCTTGTAGGGCAGGCGCCCGTCCTGTTGCAACATCTTGATAATGGCGCGATTAAGCTCATCCTCGGTGGAGGCAATGCCACGCACCCTGGGTTCGTCGGAGACTGCAGCCTCAGAAGTCATATTTATGGTTTTCGCGATTGAATGCGCGGTATTATTGACGAAAGTGTAGAATATTGCAAAAATATTTGCGGAAAACGTAAAATAATCGACAAAATTTGTTTCGCGAATGAGTAATTCTGTGCTAATTTAACGCGCTCTGACAGGTTCTGGATCATGCTGGCTCAGTCATTATTTCGCGATTTTGATGCGGTTGAATCGGTACCCTATGGTTTACCGGCGCTTGCCTATACCAGCGATGAATTTCTGCAACTCGAAAATCAGCATCTGTTTGCCAAACACTGGATGTTCGCCGGTTTTTCACATGACCTGGAAAATACGGGTGATGCAAAACCCATCCAGATAGCCGGACTGCCGATTTTCCTGTTGCGCGATTCCAGGGGTGGAATTCGGGCCTTTCACAATGTTTGCCGGCATCGCAACCTGAAATTAATCGATGGTGATGGAAACTGTGGCAAACTGATTCGCTGCCCTTACCACAGCTGGAGTTACGATCTGTGCGGTAATCTCAAAAATGCCCCCTATTTTGGTGGTGGCGCACAGCAGCAGCCCGAAAATTTCGATTTTACCGAGCATGGTTTGATACCGGTGCATTGCGCAATTTGGCATGACTGGATTTTTGTCAACCTGGCCAAGAATCCACCTCCATTCGAAGATTTCCTTGCACCGATCAGGAAAATGCTCGGCAGCAATAAGGTCGAGGACTATAAACCGGTCGTGACTATCGATTTTGGTGAAGTTGCCTGTAACTGGAAGCTGTTGATGGAAAACTTCATTGAGCCTTACCACGTGCAATTCGTGCACCAGACCACCACCAATCAGCCGTTGCAGAATCATCGCACTTTCATCGAGGCGCATTGTGTTGGTAGCGTGGTGGAACTCAACGCCGAGCAACAGGCCAGTGCAAACTTGAGCGCACTCGGCGTGACTTCGCATTACCTGACACTGTTTCCGAATTTTGTTATGGGTACTTATCAACCCGACCAGCTCGGTGTGTACCTGCACCAGCCGGTTGACGCCGGCCATACACGCCAGCGCCGTGTTATTTACACCCATAAGGACTCGAACTATAGTGAGGCCGAAATTCAGCAGTTAAGGGATTTGTGGCATAGAGTTCATCTCGAAGATCATGCAATGTGCATGCGTATGCAACAGGGACGGCAATCGTCGCTTGCCGCCGACGGCGGGGTATTGTCACCCTACTGGGAAAACAGCGTGCGCCGATTCCAGGAGATGATTGCTGACGTGATCCGACCCGCATTAAAAGAATAGAGGTAAACCATGAGCGATCAAAAACCCGATTTTCGATTCGACCATACGATGATTCGTGTATTCGACCAGGATAAAACCCTGGATTTTTACACGCGTATCCTGGGCATGAAGATATTACGTCAGAACGAGTATCCAGACGGGCGCTTTACGAATACCTTTGTTGGTTACCAGGGTGAGGATGAGGGCACGACGATCGAAATGACTTACAACTGGGATCAGCAAGAGCCTTACGACATGGGTAATGCCTGGGGGCATTTCGCGCTCAAGGTGTCTGATGTTTACGCCACCGCGGATTACTTGAAATCCGAAGGCGTCGAGTTTGTGCGCGAGCCCGGCCCGATGAACGCGGGCACGCGTATTATTGCTTTCTTCAAGGACCCGAATGGGTACGTCATCGAACTCAACGAACCCCTCGGAAACGCTTAACTTTCGTCATTGCGAGCGTAGCGAAGCAATCTCATAGATTCGAGAGATTGCTTCGGCGCTATGCGCCTCGCAATGACGTCAGGAGTCGATGCTTAGACCAGTTCGTCGAGGCATTTTTCGAGGATATCCATGCCCTCGTTAATCAGTGCATCGCTGATGTTCAGCGCGGGCAGGAAGCGAATGACGTTACCGCGTGCGCCACAGCTGAGCAGTGCCAGGCCATTTTCATAAGCAGCCCCGATCAATGCTTTGGTCAGGTCCGGGTCCGGTTGCTCGGCATCGCCGTTGCTGACCAGCTCCATCGCCATCATCGCGCCATGGCTGGTACGCAGGTGGCCGATGTTGGCCGGGAATTTCGCCTGCAAGGCTTCGAGGCGCTTAGCAAATACTTTGCCCACGTGACTCGCTGAGTCGACCAGGTTTTCTTCCGCGATCACGTCGATCATTGCCAACCCGGCGACACAGCCCAGCGGGGAACCGGCATAGGTACCACCGAGGCCACCGGGTAGTGGCGAGTCCATGATGTCGGCTTTACCGACAACCGCCGCAATCGGGAAACCGTTGGCCATGCCCTTGGCCACTGTCATCAGGTCGGCCTCGATGTCGGCATATTCGCTACAGAACATCTTACCGGTGCGCGCGAACCCGGTCTGGATTTCGTCAACGACCAGTACGATTCCATGCTCGTCGCAAAGTGCGCGCAGCGCCTGCAAAAATTCCACTGGTGCCGGGTAAAAACCACCTTCGCCCTGTACCGGCTCGACGATTATCGCGGCGACATCGCTGGGGGCAATATCGGCCTTGAACAGATTATCAACTCCCTTGAGTGCGTCGGCCACCGAGATACCGTGGTACTCGATCGGGAACGGGGCGTGGTAGATTTCTGCCGGAAACGGACCGAACAGGTTCTTGTAGGGAGTAATCTTGCCGGTCAGCCCCATCGCCAGCATGGTTCTGCCGTGAAAGCCGCCGTTAAAGGCGATCACGCCGCGTCTCCCGGTATGGGCGCGCGCGATCTTGACCGCATTTTCGATCGCCTCGGCACCGGTGGTGACGAAGATCGACTTTTTCTTGCCGGGCCCAGGCGCCAGTTCATTCAGTCTTTCGGCCAGGCGTACCGAGCTGTCGTAGGGAGTGACCATGACGCAGGTATGGCTGAACTTGTCGAGCTGTTCGGCCACTGCCGCGGTGATTTTTGGATGGCAGTGGCCGGCCGAACAAACGGCAATACCGGTACCGAAATCAATATAACGGTTACCCTCAACGTCCCACAATTCGGAACCTTGCGCACGCTCGACATAAACCGGCGCAATATTTCCCTGGCCACGGGCCACGGCATCTTCTTTACGGGTTTGCCATTCTTTGTTGGAGAGCCCAGCAACTTCGGTCATTTTCAGTTTTGCGTTACTCATTTGTCGATTCCTCCCATGCACAGGTACTTGATTTCGGTGTAATCATCGAGGCCGTACTTCGAACCTTCACGGCCCTGCCCGGATTCCTTGACACCCCCAAAGGGCGCCATTTCATTGGAGATGATGCCTTCGTTGATACCGACGATGCCGTATTCGAGGCTCTCGGCGACGCGCCAGATGCGCCCGATATCGCGCGCATAAAAATAGCAGGCGAGGCCGAACTCGGTATCGTTCGCCATCTGGATGGCCTCGTCCTCGGTGTCGAACTTGTACAAGGGGGCGATCGGCCCGAAGATCTCTTCACGGAATACCCGCATTTCGCCATTGACGTTGGTTAAAATGGTCGGTTCAAAGAAATTGGTGCCGAGCTCGGAACGGTTACCGCCGACCACCATTTTTGCGCCCTTGCTGATCGCGTCAGCGACAAAAGCTTCCATATCGTTGGCCGCCTGTTCGGTGATCAGGGGTCCAACGGTAACACCTTCCTCGGTGCCATCACCCATCTTGAGGCCGCTGACGGCGGTTGCCAGTTTGTCGGCAAAGGCGTCATAGCAGCCCGCCTGGACCAGGATACGATTGGCGCAAACGCAGGTCTGACCGGCGTTGCGATACTTGCTGATCAATGCGCCCGCGACGGCCGCATCCAGATCGGCATCGTCGAAGACGATGAAAGGCGCGTTACCGCCGAGCTCCATCGAGGTCCGTTTTACCGTCTGCGCACACTCGGCCATCAGTTGCTTGCCAACCGGGGTCGACCCGGTGAAGGTCAGCTTGCGCACGATTGGATTCGAGGTCAGTTCCTTACCGATGGCCGCGGTTTCACCGGTTACCATATTGATGACACCCGCCGGAATGCCGGCCCGCTCGGCCAGTTCGACGAACGCGTAGGCGGATAACGGGGTTGCATTGGCAGGTTTACAGACCACGGTGCAGCCAATCGCAAGCGCCGGCGCAATTTTGCGCGTCAGCATGGCATTAGGGAAGTTCCACGGTGTGATACAGGCGACGACACCAACCGGTTGCTTGATACAGACGATGCGCTTGTCATTGGAAGGTTGCGGGATGGTGTCGCCGTAGACGCGCTTGGCTTCCTCGGCAAACCACTCGATATAGTTGGCACCATAGGCGACTTCACCCCGCGACTCGGCCAGCGGCTTGCCCTGTTCGACAGTCATGATCATGGCCAGGTCTTCCTGTGCTTCCATCATCAGGTTGAACCACTTACGCAGGCAGGCGGCACGCTCTTTCGCGGTTCTTTTACTCCATTCGGGAAACGCGGCGCCGGCGGCTTCGATCGCGCGGCGGGTTTCGGCGCTGCTGCATTTGGCAACTTCTGCAATGACTTCGCCATTGGCAGGATTGGTTACCGGCACCGTCTCGCCGCTGTCAGCGTCGACCCATTGGCCATTGATGTAGGCCTTTGTTTTAAGTAGCGCCTGGTCCGATATTTGAATGCTCATGTGCGTGTTCCCAAGAAATTTGCCGGAAAGGCGAGAAGCATAACGATTTCGCTGATTCGGAACAATGGTATTAAGGCGCTATCGCTGAAAGATTGAGCCGCGTACCGGACTCCTCTGGTAGAATCGGGTTCTGATGATCCCAACGAGGAGCTGAAATGCCTGATACCGGTGCCCCGAACAACAGGAAGCAGCGCACCAACCTGGATTTTTATCACAGCCCCACCCAGATGCGCTTCGATACCTGGAATCAGCTGGATGAGTTCGCCAATCGGCTCAACGCGAAACACATGCGCAAGGCCGACATCGCGAGTCTGACCAAGAAAACCAGGGATGCGCTTACCCTGTTAGATACTTTTGAAAGTTACAATGCGTTTCCGTCCGACGAAGATTTTGCGCTGCTGTGGCAAATGTTCAACGAACAGGAGTTCGAGCTGTTTGCTCGCATTGTCACCCGAATCGTGCGCGCGCTGACTGGCGGCACCTATCGCTCAAGGCAGATCAACCTGCGCGTTGCTTCCGAGCTGGATGAAAGGAATGAGGTGAGCCAGTATCACGACGAACTGTCACACCAGCAGCGCCCTTATTTCGAGGTGCTATTCGTCGACGAAAGCGGGCCGGAAGATGTCAGGTTTATCCGCGAGAGCTTGCGCAAAATCCGGCGCCCGGAAGATCGATTTATCTACGACATTGTCGTCGTACCGAGCTTCGAAGACGCGTTAATCGCGGTGCTGTTCAATTACAACATCCAGGTTGCGGTGATTCGCTATGGTTTTCCACTGCGCTCGGTCAATCATCTCGAAATTTTGCAGCGCTACCTCGCCACGATCGATGAAACCGAGTACGAAGACTCGCTTGATACCACACGCGGACCGCTACTTGGCAACCTGTTGGCCGAGGTGCGTCCGGAACTTGACCTGTACCTGGTTACCGATGCCTCGGTCGAAGATATAGCCGGGAACGTGTCACAGAAATTTGCTCGAATTTTCTACCAGCAGGAAGACTATCTCGACCTGCACCTGAACATTCTGCGCGGTATCGAATCGCGCTACGAGACGCCGTTTTTTACCGCGCTGCGCAAGTACAGCCAGCAGCCGACCGGGGTTTTTCATGCGATGCCGATATCGCGCGGCAAATCGATCACCAAGTCACACTGGATCAAGGACATGGTGCAGTTTTATGGAATGAATATTTTCCTCGCCGAAACCTCGGCCACCTCGGGTGGTCTCGATTCGCTGCTGCAACCGCATGGACCGATCAAGAAAGCGCAGCAACTGGCGGCACGCGCTTTTGGCGCCAAGCGTACCTATTTTGTTACCAACGGCACCTCGACCGCTAACAAGATCGTGGTACAGGCGCTGGTCAAGCCGGGCGATATTATCCTGGTTGACCGCGATTGCCACAAATCACATCACTACGGCATGGTCCTCGCGGGTGCTCAGGTCTGTTATCTCGACTCCTACCCGTTGAACGATTACTCGATGTATGGTGCGGTACCGTTACTGGAGATCAAGAGCAAGCTGCTGTTGTATAAAAAAGCGGGTTTGCTGCACAAGGTCAAGATGCTGTTGCTGACCAATTGCACCTTCGATGGCGTCGTTTACAATGTCGAGCGCGTCATGGAGGAATGTCTGGCGATCAAGCCGGACCTGGTGTTCCTGTGGGACGAGGCCTGGTTCGCGTTTGCCAGTTTTACGCCGACCTATCGACGTCGTGCCGCAATGGCGACTGCCAAGCGGTTGCGCGGACGTTATCGCAGCGAGGCATACCGGAGCGAGTATGCCGAGTACCAGCAGCGAATTGCAAAATGCAAGGATGAGGATTTGCTCGACGCACGCCTAATGCCCGATCCGGACCGGGTGAAGATTCGCGTTTATGCGACCCAGTCGACACACAAGTCCCTGACTTCTTTGCGTCAGGGCTCAATGATTCATGTTGCTGACCAGGAGTTTAATCACAAGGTGCATGAGCCGTTTAACGAAGCCTTCATGACCCACACCTCGACCTCACCAAACTACCAGATCCTGGCCTCGCTCGATATCGGCCGACGCCAGGTGGAACTGGAAGGCTTCGAGCTGGTGCAAAAACAGCTCGAGCTGGCGATGGTGATTCGTGAGCGCGTCGCATCGCATCCCCTGCTGAGCCGGTATTTCGGTTTCCTCGAGGCCAAGGACATGATCCCAGAGGAGTACCGCCCCTCGGGCATAGACAGCTATTTCGATCCAGAAAACGGATGGCGTAACAACAGCATGGAAGAAGCCTGGGAGATCGATGATTTCGTCATCGATCTAACCCGGCTGACGCTCTACGTCGGCAAGACCGGTATCGACGGAGATACCTTCAAGAACGATTATCTGATGGACAAGTACGGTATCCAGATCAATAAGACCTCGCGCAACACCGTGTTATTCATGACCAACATCGGAACCACGCGCAGCTCGGTCGCTTTTCTGATCGAGGTGCTGGTAAAAATTGCAACTGAGCTCGATCAGCAGCAGGAGGACGCCAGCCGAGTGGAGCGCAAGTTGATCGAGAAGCGTGTGAAATCACTGTCCGAGGACTTGCCGCCATTACCGGACTTCAGCTATTTTCATGCCACGTTTTGCCCGGGGTCGCAGCTTAAGGTCAAGACCACGGACGGGGATATCAGGAGTGCCTTCTTTTACGCTTATGATGAGGAAAATTGCGAATACATCACCATCGACGAGGATACCATTGGTGCCGAGATGAAATCGGGGCGGGAACTGGTATCGGCCAGTTTCGTGACGCCATATCCCCCGGGATTTCCGATCCTGGTGCCGGGTCAGGTGGTGAGCGACGAAATACTCGCGTTTATGCGCGCACTGGACGTCAAGGAAATCCACGGTTACAACGCCGAAATCGGCCTGCAACTGTTCACCGAGGAAGCCCTCGAAAAGTTCCAGCAATAAATTCCAACATTACCCCCCGTTCCGATTCTTGGGTCACGCTTTCGATGCAAACGCCACTTCGGAAGTTAGCCCGCAAAAGACGCTCCCAACCGGCGCAAGCGCCGGTTGGTCCATCCATGGAATCGCTTGGAGCGCGGCATCCCTGCCGCGCTACACTTTTGCGGGCTAACTTCCGAAATGGCTGAATATCAAAGGTGTGGTCAGCGGTTAGAACTTCAGAACGGGTACCGGTTGGCTGGTGTAAACCTCGCCGTAGGCCTGGCTCTTCGGTGGGTAGCCCTCGGGATCGACGAAAGCAATGTGGAAGTCACGTGCGCTGAAATCCTGAAAGTTGAACGCCCAGCTATTGTGTG
>Ga0265303_10002167_pt1 | contig 12148 bp, 13 predicted proteins | sample Helome_2_FD_192494 | JGI IMG/M metagenome (GOLD analysis project Ga0265303, IMG submission 192494) | Marine sediment microbial communities from subtidal zone of North Sea - Hel_20160317 (Illumina Assembly) | ecosystem: Environmental > Aquatic > Marine > Subtidal zone > Sediment ...
GCAGGGCAAGCTCGACCAGCTGGAAACTGCCATTCAAAGTGGCGGCAACATCGGCATGAAGTCCATGGATGGCGCTCTTATGGACCTTGTCGAAAAAGGCTGGGTCTCGGCGCAGGAAGCCTACCAGCAGGCAAACAACAAGACCAAGTTCGAGAAATTGAGAGAAGTCGAATAGCAGCACTGTGGCATAATCGCGCCGACAGCCAGCCGAAAGCCACCAACATGTCCGCCAAGAGAAAAATCCTCGTCACGAGTGCGCTGCCCTATGTCAATGGGTCACCCCACATGGGACATCTCGTGGAGTACCTGCAGACCGACATCTGGGTGCGCTTCCAGAAACTGCGTGGTCACAACTGCATCTATGTGTGCGCATCGGACGCTCACGGCACGCCGATCATGCTCAAGGCGCGCGAACTGGGAATCAGCCCGGAAGCCCTGACGGAGGGATACTCGGCGGAATTTGTCGACGACTTTCGTGACTTTGGCGTCGAGTTCGATAACTACCACACCACACATTCGCCGGAGAACGAGGCACTGGTCGCCGAGATGTTCATGGCCCTGCGTGACAGTGGCGATATTTATACGCAGACCATCGAGCAGTCCTACGACGAAAAAGAGGGCATGTTCCTGCCCGACCGATTTGTGCGCGGCACCTGCCCGTTCTGTAAAGCCGAAGACCAGTACGGCGACGCCTGTGAGAATTGCAGCAAGACCTATACGCCTGCCGATCTGATTGATCCCGTCTCAGTCATCTCCGGCACCGCTCCGGTCAGGCGCGAATCCGAGCATTACTTCTTCAGGTTGAGCGAGTATGAGGACCGTTTGCGCCGCTGGATGAGCGATGCAGCACTGGACAAGAATGTCGTGGCAAAGCTCGAAGAATGGTTCGAGGCCGGCTTGCAGGACTGGGATATCTCGCGCGACGCTCCGTATTTCGGTTTCCGCATACCGGGGACCGAGGACAAGTATTTTTACGTCTGGCTCGATGCTCCGGTTGGTTACATGGCGAGCTTCAAGAACCTGTGCGATCGCCGCGACGATCTGGAATTCGACGACTACTGGAGGCCGGGCAGCGATGCCGAGGTCTATCATTTCATCGGCAAGGACATCATGTATTTCCATACCTTGTTCTGGCCGGCCGTCCTGCAGGGATCGGGATTCCGTACGCCTACGAGCGTATTCGCGCACGGGTTTCTCACCGTCAACGGCCAGAAGATGTCGAAGTCCCGCGGCACGTTCATCAAGGCCCGAACCTATCTCGACAACCTGAATCCGAGTTGCTTGCGGTACTACTACGCGGCGAAACTCGGCCCCACGATCGAGGATCTCGATCTGAATCTCGAGGACTTCATTGCGCGCGTGAATTCGGATCTTGTCGGAAAGCTGATCAATATCGCCAGCCGCTGCGCCGGCTTCATCAGCAAGCAGTTCGACGGCCAGCTGGCCGGCAGCCTGCCGGACGCGGCGCTGTTCGCCGAATTCGCAGACGCTTCGGAGCCCGTAGCGCGGCACTACGAGCGTCGCGAGTATTCGAAGGCGATACGCCTGATCATGGCACTCGCTGACAAGGCGAACCGTTATATCGACGACAACAAACCGTGGGTCCTGGTCAAGGACGAGGGGCGCCTGGATGACGTACAACTCGTATGTACGCAGGGCCTGAATATGTTCCGCAGCCTGATGATCTACCTCTCGCCCGTCATTCCAGCCGTCGCTGAACAGGCGCGTACATTTCTCAGCGAAGATTCATGGCGATGGCAGGACGCAGCGTCACCGCTGCTCGGGTCAACGTTGCCCAAATTCACACCGCTGCTTACCCGCATGGAACCAGAGCAGGTGCAGCGCATGGTCGAGCAATCCCGGGAGAGCAGCGCAGTGCCTGAAGCCGAGACGGAAGACAATACGATCAGCATTGACGACTTCACGAAAGTCGACCTGCGGATCGCGCGCATCGAGAAAGCCGAACCTGTCGAGGGAGCGGACAAACTGCTCGCCCTGACGCTGGACGTCGGCGATGCAACCCGCCAGGTCTTCGCGGGCATCAAGGCCGCCTACGATCCGCAGAGCCTGGTCGGTAAACAGGTGATCGTGGTTGCCAACCTCGCGCCGCGAAAAATGCGGTTTGGGGTTTCTGAGGGCATGGTGCTCGCAGCTGGCCCCGGCGGTGAGGATATTTTTCTGCTCTCGCCCGACGACGGCGCAAAACCCGGCATGCGCGTCAAGTAATCCTTACAATAGCAGAATGACTGAAATCGTCGTCATTCTCATTGGTACCGTCCTGGTCAACAACTTCGTGCTGGTGCGGTTCCTGGGGCTGTGCCCGTTTCTCGGCGTATCCCGAAACCTCGAAGCAGCGATGGGAATGTCGCTGGCAACTGCCTTTGTGTTGACCCTGTCATCGGCGACCGCTTACTTGCTGCACCAATACGTCCTGGTACCGCTCGAACTCGAGTACCTGAGAACCCTCGGCTTCATTCTCGTCATTGCGGCGAGCGTGCAGTTTACAGAGATCATGGTGCGTCGCATGAGTCCGCTGCTGGACCAGGTCCTCGGCATCTATATCCCGCTCATCGCTACAAACTGCGCGGTGCTGGGTGTCGCCTTACTTAACGTGCAGCAGTCCAAGGGATTTGTGCAGTCGGTGTTTTACGGTTTCGGCGCCTCCGCAGGATTCGCGCTGGTGCTCGTCATGTTCGCCGCCATTCGCGAGCGCCTCGAAGCCGCTGACGTCCCCGCCCCCTTCCGCGGCACGGCAATCGCCCTGATGACCGCAGGGATGATGTCACTCGCGTTCATGGGTTTTTCGGGTATGGCCCGTCCCTGATCGCTGCCAATGTGGATCGCCATAATTACATTTACGCTTATCGCACTTGGCGCCGGCCTGGCTTTAAGCTTCGTTTCCCGACGACTGCCGTCGGACGCGGGCGACCTCGTGGAGCAGGTGAATGAGCTATTGCCGCAGACACAATGCGGACACTGCGGATATCCCGGATGCCGCCCGTATGCGGCCGCCATTGTTGAGGGCGCCGCAACGGTCAATCTTTGTCCGCCCGGTGGCAAAGCCACTGTGCAGCGCATCGCCAAGCTGTTGGGCAAAGAGATTATCCCGCTGGCCAAACAGGTTGAACCTTCGGTCGCCGTTATCGACGAGTCGTCATGCATTGGCTGCATGCACTGCCGCAATGCGTGCCCTGTCGATGCGATCGTTGGCGCTCAGCATTTCATGCACACGATTATCGAGAGCGAATGCACCGGCTGTGAGCTCTGCGTCGCGCCTTGTCCCGTGGACTGTATCAGTATGAGATTCCTCAATTGAGTGCGCCAACCTTTGATCTCGGCAAACTGCACGGAGGCTTGCGGCTGCCCGGGCACAAGGCGGCGTCGACAGCGGCGCCGATCGCCGATGTGCCGATACCGTCGCAACTTGTCCTGCCTATCACGCAGCATGTTGGCGACCCGGCTCAGCCGGTTGTCGGCATTGGCGAGCGTGTTCTAAAGGGGCAGCTACTCGCGGAGCCCGATCGCACATTGGGCGCACCTGTTCATGCGTCATCGTCCGGCAAGGTCGTCGCCATCGAACCCTGGCCCGTGTCGCGGCGCTTCGGCGATAACGCACCGTGCATCATTGTCGAATGTGACGGTGAGGACCGTACGATTGAGCACGTTGAGACTGCGAAGGATTTCGTGTCGTTACAGCCCCGGGACCTCTTATTGCAGATATTGCGGGGTGGTATCGTCGGCCTCGGCGGCGCCGTCTTTCCAACCGCGCAAAAACTGATGCAGGCACAGACCTGCGAGACCGAATACCTGATTCTGAACGGCGTCGAATGCGAACCGTACATCAGTTGTGACGATATGCTCATGCGCGAGCGCGCGGCACAGATTCTGGGCGGCGCGCGGATTCTGATGCACGCACTTCAAATCGATGCCTGCTATGTCGTCGTCGAGAGCGACAAGCCAGAAGCATTGCACAGCCTTGAAATGGAACTGGGCGAACTTGACGACGACCGGCTCGTACTGAAGCAGGTACCAACGATTTATCCTTCAGGCGGCGAAGACCAGCTTGTGCAGCTTGTCACGAATCGCGAAGTGCCCAGCGGCGGATTACCCACCGATGTTGGCTGCCTGGTGCAAAACGTCGGTACCGTGGCGGCGATCCACGACTGGATCGTCAACCACGAACCTTTGATCTCCAGGGTCACAACGGTTGCAGGCGACGGCATCGCCAATCCCATGAACGTGCGAGCGCGAATCGGCACAACGATCGGCGACATTGTCGCTTTCACGGGCGGATACGCGGAACGCGCCGATCATCTGATCATAGGTGGGCCCATGACCGGTAAGTCGGTGTCCACCGACCGCGTACCCCTGGTCAAGGCCACGAATTCCATCCTTGTGGTACTCAAGACGTCGTTCCAGGGCCGTGAGTTGCCTTGCATTCGCTGTGGCGACTGTGCCTCCGTCTGTCCGATACAGTTGTTGCCGCAGCAGCTGTTTTGGCACGCGTGCGCCGATAACGAAGCAAAGTTGCGAGAATTCGGTCTGACAGACTGCATCGAATGCGGTTGCTGCGACCTGGTCTGTCCCAGTCACATACCGCTGACCGCCAACTTCAAAATCGCCAAGGGGCGCATCCAGGAGCTTGCAGATGAAAAAGCCCGCGCCGAGCGGGCGCGTCGGCGATTCGAGGCTCGCAACGAACGCCTGGATCGTGAAAAACAGGATCGAGACGCCGAATTGGCACGGCAGAAGGAATCGGCGAAGCAAGCCGGGCCAGCCGCCATCGCCGAGATACTGAAACGTAAGAAACAACAAGAGGAGGACGACTGAGCGTGGAATTTGCACGACGCGAATCACCCTACTGGTCGGCCAGGGTCGCGGTTCCCGCATTGATGTTGCAGGTGCTCGCCGCTCTGGCGCCCGCCGCGATCGCGCATGTCTGGTTCTTCGGACCCGGTTTCATATTCAACCTGTTGGTCGCGTCCATTTTCGCCGTCGGCGGCGAATGGGTGATGATGTACCTGCGCAAGCGCCCTCCGGAAGTTGCGCTGACCGACTACAGCGCGCTGGTCACGGCCGCGTTGCTCGCGTTCGCGCTGCCATCGCTGACACCGTGGTGGGTTACGGCCACGGGCGCCCTGTTCGCGATCGTCGTCGCGAAACATCTATACGGCGGCATCGGTTTCAACATCTTCAATCCGGCGATGGCGGGGTACGTCGTCATCCTCATCGCGTTCCCGATGCACCTCAACCTGTGGATCGCGCCACGCATGGGTGATATCGACTATCAGTACCTGACGATTCTGCAGACGATCAAGTTTACGCTGACCGGTTCGCTGCCCGACACACTCGGTTTCGACGCCGTGAGTCGCGCGACGCCGCTCGACGTCATGAAATCAGGGCTCAATGGCATGCGTACTGTAAGCGAGATACGCGCGAACCCGATCATGGGCGACTTCGGTGGCCGCGGCTGGGAGTGGATCGGCAATTTCCTGGCCATCGGCGGTTTCTGGTTGCTGATCAAGAAGATCATCCGCTGGCACATCCCGGTCGGCATCGGTATCGGGCTGCTTATTCCGGCAGGCATCATGTACCTGATCGAGCCGGGCACCCATCCGAGCCCGGGCTTCCATCTTTTCGGTGGTGCCACAATCCTGTGCGCGTTTTTTATTGCAACCGATCCGGTTTCCGCCGCCACAAGCCCGAAGGGCCGCCTCGTATTCGGGATCGGGATCGGCTTTCTCATTTATTGTATACGTACCTGGGGAAGCTACGCCGACGGCGTTGCATTCGCCGTTTTGATCATGAACATGGCCGTGCCGGCCATTGACTACCTGACGCGACCGCACATCGTCGGCCACGACCGGCAGGGTGACGCTTCGTGAACGATACGGCCGTGTTCAAGAGTGGCGTGACGCTGGCGGTGATTGCGGCGATCTGCACGGCGATGGTTGCAATGACCTACCGCTTGACCGAAGAACGCATCATCGCCAACGAGCAAGCGTGGCTGGAGCGCAGCCTGCAACCCGCCCTGTCCGGCCTTTTCTTCGATAGCGGCGTAACCGAGTCGAAGATCGTTGTTCCTCCGCCGCATGAATTGCCAGGCTCGGAAGCAGCTATCATCTATCGGGTCTATGCCGAAGGCGCGCCAGTCGCAGCACTGTTTGTCGTTACGGCCCGCGACGGCTACGCGGGACCGATCCGGATGCTTGCCGGCATCGACGTGACCGGGCTAGTGACGGGAGTCCATGTACTCGAGCATCGTGAAACGCCCGGCCTCGGGGACCGTGTCGAATCGACAAAGTCGGACTGGGTCAAGCAGTTTGACGGTCATTCACTGCTCGACCCTGAGCCCGCCGGCTGGAGCATCAAGAGCGATGGTGGTCAGTTTGATCAGCTGACCGGCGCATCGGTGACGCCAAGAGCCATCATCAAAGCCATCAAGGAGACATTGTTATACTTCGATGCACACCGTGACGAGATATTCGCCGAAGCCGTGACGGAACCCGATAAAGAAGAGGAAAGCCCGTGACGCCACGCGGAATTATTGACCGCTTCAAGACCGGCCTGTGGCACGAGAATCCCGGACTCGTTCAACTCCTGGGGCTCTGCCCGCTTCTCGCCGTGACATCGACCTTCGTCAACGGCTTCGGTCTCGGCATCGCCACACTTGCCGTGCTCGTTGCCTCGAACGGGCTGGTGTCGGCAACACGGCGCTGGATCAGGACCGAGATTCGGATACCCATCTATGTCCTTATCATCGCGAGCCTCGTCACCTGCATTGAATTGATCTTCAAGGCCTGGTTCCCCTCGCTCGACCGGTCACTGGGTATCTTCATCCCGCTGATCGTTACCAATTGCGCCATCGTCGCACGCGCCGAAGTCTTTGCCTCTCGAAACCCCGTCGGTTCGAGCATCGTCGATGGTCTTGTCATGGGATCGGGCTTCGCATTGCTACTGATGGCTATCGGCGTGTTCCGGGAACTGCTCGGACAGGGTTCGCTGTTCTCTCGGCTGGACATGCTGTTTGGCGGCGATCCCATGCGCGGTCTGGTATTCACCGATGGAGGCTGGCTGCTCGCGATATTGCCTCCGGGCGCGTTCTTCAGCCTGGCGCTCGCAATCGCAGCGAAAAATACGATCGATCGGCGGCGCCGCAAGAATCGTCACAGCACGATGCCGCGGCGTGCCCGTAAGCTGTCGCAATAAAGTCACCGCGGTGAACAGGGACAAACGCACGGCCATCTACCGGACACTTCGGGAGCGCACGCCGGCTCCGGATACCGAGCTCGAGTACCACAACCCTTTCGAACTCCTCATCGCCGTCATCCTGTCCGCCCAGGCAACCGATGTCAGTGTCAACAAAGCAACCGCGGATCTTTATCCCGACGCGCGCACACCGGAAGCCATTCTGGCATTGGGGGTCGATGGACTGAAGCCGTATATCCGAACCATCGGGCTTTTCAACAGCAAAGCCGCAAACATCATAAAGACCTGCCGAATACTCGTCGAACGACATGACGGCGAGGTACCGCGCTCGCGCAGTGAACTCGAGGCATTGCCCGGCGTCGGTCGCAAGACCGCGAATGTGATTCTCAACACGGCGTTCGGTGAACCCACGATAGCGGTCGACACCCACATTTTCCGTGTGGCCAATCGCACCGGCATCGCGAAAGGCAAGACACCCCTCGAAGTTGAAAAGCGGCTCGTGCGCCTGACTCCTGATGAATTCAAGAAGGACGCCCATCACTGGCTTATTCTGCACGGGCGGTATGTGTGCAAAGCCAGGAAACCCCTGTGCGGCGAGTGCCCGATTATCGAATGGTGCGAGTATCGCAAAAAGGAACTGCCGTGATTTTCGGCCAGGACCGCAGCGAGTTGCGCAAAATGTATGCCGATGCCTGGCACAAGTATCGCGAACGACTGCCGACATCCACGCTCGAAGCACAAATAGCGGCAGTAATCGAGTGGCATCCCGAATACCACGATGATGTGACGAGCGACGACCTTGATCGCGAATTCACGCCTGACGGCGGCAAGACCAACCCGTTCCTGCACATGGGTCTGCATCTCGGCATCCGTGAGCAGGTCGCCACCGATCGCCCGCCCGGCATCGCCTCGGTCCACTCAACGCTACTCACGAAAAGCGGCGACGCGCACGCAACCGAGCATCAGATGATCGAAGCCCTTGCCGAAACCCTGTGGGAAGCACAGAGCGCCAACAGCCCACCGGACGAGCAGAAGTACCTGGAACGACTGCAGGGTCTGACACGATAATTCGATGTAATAAACGAGGGCGATGACAGGTCTGATGAAATAACGTCCAAACGAGGAACTCATGAGCAACGAGCAGCCACAATATCCGGTTCACGGTGCAGGACTTGGCCTGCGGCGGGCGATTATTGACAAGCTGATGGCAGATCCGCCGGCGGACGTGGATTTCATGGAAGTCGCACCTGAGAACTGGATTCATGTTGGTGGCGCGCTCGGCAAGAAGCTTCGGTTCTTCACCGAACGTTACCCGTTCCTCATACATGGTTTGTCACTGTCCATAGGGGCGCCCTCGCCGTTGAATGAGCAGCTGGTCAGAGACATCAAGGAATTCATGGCGGAACACAATATCCGCCTGTATTCCGAACACCTGAGCTCCTGCGGTGATGACGGCCAACTCTATGACCTGATGCCAATTCCGTTCTCAGAAGACGCGGTGACGCACGTTTCTAAGCGCGTGCGCCGGGTACAGGACATTCTCGAACAGCGCATCGCGCTCGAAAACGTCTCTTATTATGCGCCGATCGACTCATCGATGAGCGAGCGGGAATTTCTTCTCGCCGTCCTCGAAGAATCCGATTGCGACCTGATGCTCGATATCAACAACATCGTGGTCAACAGCATCAACCACCGCTACGACGCAAGCGAATTCCTGCACGCGATGCCAGCAGAGCGCATCAGGTACTTTCACCTCGCAGGACACTACGTCGAGGCAGAGGACCTCCGCATCGATACTCACGGAACACCTGTCGACGATCAGGCCTGGCAGCTTCTTGAAGAGGCTTACTCACTGTTCGGGCCGGTGCCCACGTTGCTGGAGCGTGATTTCAATTTCCCGCCAATGGACGAGCTGTTGGACGAAGTCCGCCGTATCAAGCGTCTGCAGCTGGAAACTGAGAAACGGAAAGTAGCCAATGCCTGAGCGACCGGGTTTTCAGGACAAGCAGTACGCTTTCGCAGCGCACCTGCGGGATCCGCAGAACGTCGCGGCACCGGACGGTATCGAAGACCGCCGCATGGCGATCTACCGGCACCTGTTCTTCAGCAATCTCGACAACTTGCTCGGCACGATGTTTCCGGTACTGCGCAAGATTCATAGCGACGCGCGATGGCGCCGGATGATTCGACAGTTCATGCGGCAACACAGGGCAGAAACGCCCTACTTCCTGCAGCTGCCTGAAGAATTTCTCGGCTTCCTGGAAGAGGAATTCGAGCCCGGGCCCGACGACTATCCGTTTCTGCTGGAACTCGCGCATTACGAGTACGCGGAGCTCGCCCTGTCCATTTCGACAGAGGAAAACGATCTTGACGATATCGACCCTGACGGCGATCTGCTGGCCGGGATACCGGTCAAGTCGGTGCTGGCCTGGGCGTATGCCTACCACTACCCGGTGCATCGCATTTCGACTGATTTCCTGCCCGAAACACCGTCCGAGCAGCCCGTTTACCTGGCAATTTACCGCGGCAGCGATGACAAGGTCCGTTTTCTGGAACTCAACGCGGTCACCGCAGGCCTCTTGGATATGGTCGAGAATAACCCGGATAACAAGAGCGGCGAGGCTCTATTGCGAGAACTCGCCGGGAAAATTCACTACCCGGATGTTGACGCTTTGATCGCGCACGGGGCAGATGCACTGGCAGAAATGCGGCAACTGGAAATCTTGACTGGCACTCGCAGTGCTAATTGAAGGAATTGAATAATGGACACGCTGATCAAACTCAGGAATCAAGTCATCGGCATGCTCGATGGTGCCGGCGACTGGTTCGCGTTACTGCCTATTCGCCTTCTCATGGCGTATGAATTTGGCCGGGCCGGCATCATGAAACTCAATGGCAACAACTGGTTCGCCAATGTGCAGGACAACTTCCCGTTTCCGTTCAATGTGGTCCCGGTCGAGATCAGCTGGTTCATGGCGACCTGGATGGAAATACTGGGGGCCGCCGGCCTGGTACTCGGACTGTTCACGCGGTTCTGGGCACTGGGCTTGATCGTTGTGACGATCGTCGCCATTTCCGGCGTTCACTGGCCGGACGACTGGAACAGCCTTGCAGAGCTCTGGAAGGGATACTCGGTTTCGGACAAGGGATTCGGCAATTATCGCATTCCATTGCTATTCCTCGCCATGCTGATACCGCTGGTGTTTAACGGAGCCGGAAAGATCAGTCTCGACAAGGTGCTTGCCAGGAAGTTTTCCTAGCGATAAAGAACGACGTGGGTTGCGGCGACGCACTTGCCTGACCTGTCGCAGAGAAGTCCCTGGTTCCCGGAAGATGGCGCGCGACGGCTATCTGCTAGTATCCGCGCATGGTAGCCGACCACGCAAGCAGTCTTCGCCGGGATATCGGTTTTTTCGGCGCGTCGTTCCTCGTCCTTAACGCAATGATCGGCGCCGGTATTTTTGCGCTGCCGGGAAAAGTCGCTGTCAACGCCGGACTGCTGAGCCCGTGGCTGTTTCTCGTCGTCGGTGTGCTGTTCCTGACGGTCGTACTAACGTTCGCGGAGCTCGCCAGTTATTACGAAGAAACCGGCGGTCCCGTTCTATACGCGACCGAGGCATTCGGACCGCTGGCGGGATTCAGTACCGGTTGGGCGATCTATCTCGCGCGAATGACGGCGTTCGCCGCGAACGCGAACGTAATGGCGATCTACCTGGCCTCGCTTTCCGACCTGTTTGCCGGCGATCTTGCAAGAGGGATCATCATCACCGCCGTGACGATCGGCCTTACATGGGCAAACTTGCTCGGCGTCCGTGATGGCGTGCGCACGATGGGCGTGTTCACAGTCCTCAAAGTGACGCCACTCCTAATAATGGTCCTGCTCGGTTTCCAACATGTAACGGGTAGCACGTTGATTCCCGGAGCTCCATTCGTCATCGACGAATTGGGCGGCACCACGCTATTGCTGATTTACGCATACGTCGGTTTCGAAACGCTGGCCGTGACCGCGGGAGAGACTTCGCAACCCCGGAGCACACTTCCGAAGGCGCTCGTCGGTACCGTTATCGGCACCGGACTACTCTACTTCGTCATCGTACTGGTATTCGTTTCGATCATCTCTGCCGACCAATATGCAAGCGCAACGCTGGTCGACGTCGGCAGGGCGCTGGCCGGACCTGCCGGCGCATTCGCGATCACTCTGGCGGCGGTTTTCTCGATCGGCGGAAATCTTGCCGGATCGATGATCGCGGCGCCGCGCCTGATTTTTTCCCTGGCCGAGAATCGTATGCTGCCGCAGTGGTTCGGACATGTGCACGCCAGGCACGCTACACCGGACCGATGCATCCTGATCATGGGTGGCATGGCACTGGTGCTGGCGCTCACAGGTTCTTTCGTCAAACTGGCGATCGCCAGCTCAGTTGTAAGGTTGCTGGGCTTCGTCATCTGCATAGCATCACTGCCAGTAATACGGCGTAAAGCGAGCGACGAAGCCCGCAAGACAGCCTACCGCCTCAAGGGTGGTTATTCGATCCCGGCCATCGGACTCGCGATCTGCGTCTGGCTGCTCATGCAGGCAAAAGCGGAGTCCTGGATCGGCGTCTCGATACTCATTGCTATCGGTATGTTCTTCTTCTGGATCGAGAAACGCAGCGGCGTGCAGGATGCTCCCGACCATTAGCGCTTCTTCGGAATGTAGAGATCCGTCAACGTTCCTTCGAATGCTTCGGCCGCCATCGCTACCGTTTCGGACAAGGTGGGATGCGGATGAATTGTCAGACCGACGTCCGCTGCATCGGCACCCATTTCGACGGCAAGACCGATTTCCGCGACAAGGTCCCCGGCATTGGGTCCCACAACGGCACCGCCCAGCACGCGCTTTGTTCCCTTGTCGAATAAGAGCTTGGTGAATCCTTCTGCTCGACCCAGCGCCAGCGCGCGA
>Ga0265303_10002168_pt1 | contig 12143 bp, 14 predicted proteins | sample Helome_2_FD_192494 | JGI IMG/M metagenome (GOLD analysis project Ga0265303, IMG submission 192494) | Marine sediment microbial communities from subtidal zone of North Sea - Hel_20160317 (Illumina Assembly) | ecosystem: Environmental > Aquatic > Marine > Subtidal zone > Sediment ...
CTGGAGGCTTGTCGCAGGATCGCACTTCTACGCACTTGGATATGAATGGAGGGGCTCGGAAAAACCCGCGATATGGGGCGGAGTCGACGCCGCAAGTGCCAATCTGCAAGACAGCAACCACCCCAGATTGGCGCGCGCGACGAGGCTCAGCTTGCCGGGTCCTAGCCCTCAAGTGCAACCGACCCGATCTGCAAGCTGAGCCGTTCGATGTAGCCCCGTGTCGCGGGTTTTTCCGAGCCCCGGTGTACTCCAACTGACCCTGTGATAAGCCCCCCACCGTGCCCCACGTCTACTGCGCCCTCATCCACCACCCCGTCGTCAACCGCCAGGGCGAAGAGGTCACCACCTCGGTCACCAACCTCGACGTGCACGACATCGCCCGCAGCGCGCGCACCTATGGTGTCCGCGGCTACTTCGTGGTGAGCCCCATCGATGCCCAGCACCCGGTGGTTCAGAAAATCATCGACCATTGGACCTCCGGCGCGGGAACGAGCCGCTTTCCAGAGCGTGGCGAGGCGATTGCGCTGGTTCGCCTCTGCCACTCGCTCGACGATGCGATCGCCGAAATCGAGGCGGAGGAGGGGGAAACACCGCGGCTCGTCGTGACCTCGGCAAGGGTCGGCCCCGACCGGAGCTCCTATGCCGACGAAGCGCGGCGCCTTGAAACCGGGTCCCGTCCGACGCTCCTGCTCTTTGGCACCGGTCACGGCCTCAGCGACCGTGTTTTGCAGCGCGCGGACGTGTTTCTCGAACCCATTGTGGGCCCGACCGACTTCAATCACCTTTCGGTCCGGGCCGCGGCCGCCATCACGCTCGATCGGCTTTTGGCACCGAAATCCGCGGCGAATAACCCCGTTTGACCCCGTTTTGACCCCGTGCTACCTCCGGGCTCCGTTTCGTAAGAGGCTTACTGATGAGTGGAACCGTTCCTGAAATCGATGCGATTGAGAAGTCGCAGCTGCGTGACCTCACCCCTTTCCGGGTGGGTGACACGATCAACGTCCATTTCCGAATTCGGGAGGGCGAAAAGGAGCGCATCCAGGTCTTCAAAGGCGTGGTGATTCGCAAGAGCCGCGGCGGAGCAGGCGCGACCTTCGCGGTCCGAAAGGTCTCGGGCGGCGTCGGCGTCGAGCGAATTTTTCCGCTCCACTCGCCGCGCATCGAGAAGGTCGAGGTCGCTGCGCGCGGTCACGTCCGCCGCTCGCGTCTCTATTACCTGCGCGACCTGCGGGGCAAGAAGGCTCGCCTCCGCGAGCGTCAGCGCCACAACAACTAGCGCTGTTTACGGCTCTCGAATCGTCAGCGTCGATTCCCGGAAACCGTTCGTCCCGGGCACGTGAACCCAGAGGCGACGTTCCGCAAGCTCGCCGTTCATGACGCTCACGACGATGTAGGCGCACGGCCACATCAGCTCGCCGTTGTTCGCGAAGGTCGCAGCGTCTTCGTCCGAAAAGTACGCACCCGCATCGCAATGGGAGTGGTAGATGACTTTCACCGGCCGCCCCTCGGTCTGCCCCTCCTCGAAGGTGCGCGCCGCGCGGAGCTCGTTGATCTTGAAATACATCTTCGAGGTGCGCGGAAATGTGACCGGATCGAGCTTGTGGTACTTGTCCGCTTCGTTCTCCTCGGGCTGAAGCCCGTCGAGAAGACCAGGCTGGTCGGCCGGTCCAAAAACGAATCCGCAGCTCTCGCTCGGATAGCATTCGAGCGCATGTTGCTCGATCTCGTCCATCACCGACCTGTCGATCTCGAGGTCCCCGGAGATCCACGGAAACGACTCACCACTCATAGTGCTTCTCCCACTTCATCGGCGCGAAGTACCGGTCACCCCGGTCGCAGGCGATCGCGACGACGCAGCTCGCATCGGGGCGTTTGGCCACTTCGAGCGCAGCCGCGACGTTCGCGCCCGTCGAGTGCCCGACGTGAAGGCCTTCTTCGGCCGCCAATCGGTCGGACATGTCCCAGCCCGTATCGGTGCCGATGGGCAGAATCTCATCGGGAACCTTCGGGTCGTAAATCTCGGGTACGAGCGAGCTGGCCATGTGCTTGAGGCCTTCGAGACCGTGCAGCGCTTCGGCGGGCTCGACCGCGATGCACTGGACCTTGCGACTGTGCTCGTGTAGTCGCCGCGTCGTTCCCATGCACGTCCCGCTGGTCCCGAGCCCGGCCACGAAGTGCGTGATCTCATCACCGACCTGTTCGATGACCTCCTGCCCGGTGCCGAGGTAGTGCGCCCGCGGGTTCGAGGGGTTCGAGTACTGGTCGGGGTAGAAGTAGCGGTCTGGATCCTCGGCCACCATCTTGCGCACCATTCGGATCGCACCGTCCGAGCCCTCCATCGGGTCGCTGTAGATGATCTCGGTGCCGAACGCCGTGGTGATGTCCTTCCGCGCCTGAGAGACGTTGGACGGCATCACGAGATGAATGCGAAATCCCATCGCGGCGCCGAGCAAGCTGTACGCGACACCGGTGTTACCGCTGGTCGCGTCGATCAAAATCTTGTCGCTGCGAAGCCGGCCATCTTCGATGGCGTCGAGCATCATCTGACGGGCAGGGCGGTCCTTCACCGAGCCGCCTGGATTCGCGTATTCGAGCTTGAGATAGAGCTTCGTCCCGGGCGCATCCTTTTCGAGCGCGCGCAAACGGACCATGGGGGTGTTGCCCACCGCCTCGACGATCGACTCCATCTTACGAAAACGCATCAAGCCTCGTCGCTCAGTCTCAACTCGCTCGGAAGCTCACGCGCCACTGCGATGCCCAAAACCTCCTTGAGGTGCTCGACCGCCGAAAACGCGCCCAGTATCGTGGCGGCGGACTCAGCAAGGGCCGGCGAGCCCGCGAAGCGCATCAGCGCGGACGTGCTCGGCACGCGCAGCGCCGAGCCGCTCGGGTCCATCGCGCAGCCCGCCCGTTCGAGATAGTCGGCCGCCACCGCATACGCGTCCGCATCAACGCCCACTCCACGGCAAAATCGGGCATCGAGCAGGCGCTGTTGACCTGCCTCGCCGATCTCCCCAAGAAGAAGCTGACGTGCGTACCGGCGCCGTACCGTGGCGTCGAGGCTCAACGTGCGGCCCCGCCCGCAATGGCCGGAACGATGCTCAGGGTGTCGCCGTCTTTGAGCGCCGTCTCGAGGTTGTCGAGAAAGCGGATGTCCTCGTCGTTCGCGTAGATGTTCACGAATCGGCGTACCCCCTTGTCGTCGCAGAGGCGATCCTTCATGCCGGGGTGGTTGGCCTCGAGGCGTTCGATCACCTCGGACACCGTGCCGCCGTCGACGGAGACTTCGTCTGCTCCGCCGGTCAAGGTTCGGAGTGGGGTTGGAATGCGTACCGTAACAGCCATGTTCGTTCCTTTCTGAGTCCCAACAAATGGGCGCAGGCGTCAGGCAGCGCAAGCCGCCGTGTACCGCTCCATTCGCAAGTCCTGAATCTCTCCTGCACACAAAGGGCAGTCGCTCCGACGTCGTACGAACGTCTTTCGAAGCGAACCCTTGAGCGCGTCATAGTGCCAAAGCTCACCGCCGGGGCGTTCACCCTGGAGCAAGCGAATTGCGAAAGCCGCTTCGAGTCCACCGAGCACCCCAACGACCGGACCGACCACACCCGCTTCGGCACAGGTCTCGATTCGGTCGCGCGGGATGTCCTCGAACAGGCAGCGAAGGCAGGCCGAATCGGGAAGGGCGCAAAACGCCCAACCCGCCCATCGAATGGCGCCGGCCTGAACGGCCGGAACTCCGCTGAGATGCGCCGCGTCGGCAACCAAAAACTTCGTCGCGAGGTTGTCCGCCCCTTCGACCACCAGGCTCTGGCCCTTCAAGAGCTCCATCGCCGTGCCGGGCACGAAGCGGCCTTCGACCGCCTGAACCGAAACCCCGGGCGCACGCTCGCGAAGTACCGCCACCGCGCGTTCGATTTTCGACCGTCCGACGTCGTCGCGGGTGTAGAGGGTCTGCCGGTGCAGGTTGCTCTCGTCGACCCGGTCATCGTCGATGACGGTGATCTCCGCCGCGCCGCTCTGCGCGAGCAATCGAAGCACCGGAGAGCCGAGCCCGCCCGCCCCGACGACCAAAACACGATGCGCCTCCTTCACTTGAAGTACTCCCCCAAGCTGAAGTAGCGCTCGCCCGTGTCGCAGAGAATGGTCACGACCGTCTTGTCCGGCCCGAGCTCTTTGGCGACCTCGACCGCCGCCCAAACGTTGGCGCCCGCGCTGATGCCGAGGAGCAACCCCTCTTGCGTCGCTAGCTCGAGCTTCGTGTTCCAGGCGTCTTGGTCGCTGACGCCGATGACGCAGTCGACTACGTCCGCGTGATAATTTTTCGGGATGAAGCCTGCGTTGAGGCCTTGAATCTTGGTCGGCCCCGGACGCCCACCCATGAGCACAGGGCTCGCTGCGGGCTCGACCGCGAACACCCGCGCCTCGGGGTTGCGCGCTTTGAGCGCCTCGCCGACACCACTGACGGTCCCGCCCGTGCCGACCGCCGCGACAAAGGCGTCGATCGTCTGCCCCTCGAACGCGCGCAAGAGCTCGAGCGCGGTCGTTCGCGCGTGCACAGCTGGATTGGCCGGATTTGAAAACTGCTCGGGCATGAACGCACCGCGCTCGTCGACGATTCGCCGGGCGGCCTCCATCGCGCCTTCCATGACGCGGTCGGGCTCGGTGAGCACGATTTCAACGCCGTACGCTTCGAGCAGGGCGCGCCGTTCGAGCGACATGCTCGCAGGCATCGTGAGGACGAGCTTGTACCCTTTGCGCGCACACACCAGCGCCAAGCCGATGCCTGTGTTTCCACTGGTCGGCTCCACGATCGTGTCGCCCGGCTTCAGCCGGCCCTCTGCTTCGGCCGCTTCGATCATCGCAAGGCAGATCCGATCTTTGACCGAGCCACCCGGATTGAGGTGCTCGCACTTGCCCCAAATCGTCGCACCGTCTTCGGGCGAGAGATTGCGCAAGCGGACGGCGGGGGTTTCGCCGATGAGATCGAGGACGCTTTCGACGACGGCTGCGGACATCAGATCGAATACACATAGCGCCGAGGCGGCGCGCGGCGAACTCCGTGCGCATCGCCTCGATCACAGAGATCTTGGATCGTGACTGCGTCGAAGCACGCCTCGATGTTGTCGGACAACTCGGAAAAGACGGTTTCGGTCACGACGCGGCTGGTTTCGTCCGCATCGCTACTCCCATCGTTGCCTGCCAAGAGAATCGGCCCCTCGAGCGCGCGCACGATATCGCCGAGCCGGATGTCGTCCGGGTCCATTGCGAGGGCATAGCCGCCGCGAGGCCCACGCTTGGACGTCACGAGCCCCGCGCGCTTGAGGTCCTGAAAGATCTGTTCGAGAAAGCGAGGGGGGATGGCCTGCCGCCGCGAGATGTCTTTGATCTGCGTCGCCTTGCCACCGCTGTGAAAGGCGATGTCGAAGATGGCGCGGACGCCATATCGGCCTTTGTTGGAGAGCTTCACCCTGCGGGATCTATGGTTTCCCACATCGGAATTGTCAAGAATGACCTTTGCCCGAGGACTTGGCGCTACTCTGCAGGCGCGATCGGCACCCGGCCGCCGGTGGACGCGGCTCGCTCGTCCTCGGGCAGGCTAGGGAGCCCGTCGCCCACGTGGAGCGCGGCCCGTTCGACGATGGCCTCGCAGAGGTCGCCAAAGTCATAGCCGGCCCCTGCGGCGATTTTCGGCAGCAAGGACGTCGGGGTCATGCCGGGCAGGGTATTGACCTCGAGGACGTATTCGTTCTCGTCCGAGGTCACGAGCAGGTCGACCCGGGTCGCGCCGGTCGCGCCGACGGCGTGCACCGCGCGCTCGGCCAAATGCAGCACGCCCTGGTAGCGTGTCGGCGAAAGCCGGGCAGGGAAGTGATATTCGCTTTGTCCTTTTTGGTACTTCGACTTGTAGTCGTAAAACCCGCCCTTGGGCTCGATTTCTATCGCGCCGAGCGCATTGCCGTCGAGCAGCCCAACCGCCACTTCGCGGCCTCGAATGAGGCGCTCGACCAGAATCCACTCGTCGAAACGCGCCGCATCCTCGCAGCACTGCCGTAGCTCGCTCAAGCTCGTGGCCGCACCGGCGCCAACGCTCGAGCCGCCGCTTCGGGGCTTGACGAAGCTCGGGAATCCAAACGAGCTGTGAATCTGCTCGAGCCGGTCGAGGTCGTCGCGTCGCACCGCGTAGTACGAAGGCGTCGGCACGTTGTAGAGCCGAAAGAGCTCCTTGCTCTTGAGCTTGTCCATCGAAAGCGCGCTCGCAAGGACGCCCGAGCCCGTGTAGGGGATGCCGATCGTCTCGAGCAGGCCCTGGATGCAGCCATCTTCACCGTAGGTGCCGTGAAGGGCGATGACCGCGAGGTCGATCTTGGTCTGCCGCAGCACTTGGTCGATATCCCCGTCGACGAAGACCTTTTGGACGCGGTACCCGCGGGCCTCGAGCGCCTCGAACATCGCTTCGCCGGTCTTGAGGGAAATCTCGCGCTCCGCGCTGACGCCCCCGAGCAGTATGCCAATCTCTTTGTCCTTCATTCGATTCTCCTCGAAGCGCGACCAATGCGAAGAGCGGGCCAACCCACTTCACCCCAAAAACGCTGCATTGGGTCCCACCGCTCGTGTCTTGCGTGCCACAGCGGCGACGCCCATCCGACACAAACGACCACTGCCCATGCCCGTTTGGCTGTAACAGCGGCGATCGGCCAGAGCCAATTACCGGCAAAACGGCCGTATGGGCCTCGGGTCTGCCAAAGTCAAATCCACAGGGATTAAGGCCCATAATCGAGCGGGCGCGAGGATGGGGACCTCGGACCGGCGAGATTTGTCGCCTTTGAAGGTCACGTTTCGTTGCCTCGCCGTGGGCTCGGTGGTACCGAGAACCTACAGATGGGTCCTTCGACCCGAAAATCAATTCAATAACCGCTTTTGTCCGGTGGAAGTGCGAACGAGCATAGCTCACGGCCCTCAGGGGGACGGAGCAATGCGCGGGTGGAGCGAATCTCCGCTCCCCGTCGCGACCCCTCGTATCGCCCACTGGAGTGACAGGAACAAATACAAAAATGACATTCACGGAAGCAGCCGTGGAGGTTCTCCGCTCGGCCGGAAAGCCCCTCCACTATAAGAAAATCACCGAAATCGCGATCGAGAAAAACCTTCTTTCACACGTCGGTAAAACCCCGGAAACGACGATGAGCTCGAGGCTCGCCACCATGGTCAAAAAGGACCGAGGCGACGCTCCGATCCTCAAGGTCAAGCCGGGCGTCTTCGCCCTGCGGGAATTCCCCGAGGACGCCATCGAGGAGGCCGCCGGCGACGCGTCCGACAGCGACGCTCCCGAGGCCGCCGCGCAGAAGGCCGGCGACGAAGATGCCAAGGCCCCGGTGGACGCCGACGACGCTGAAGAAGAGGTCCTCGTTGCGGCGCAAGACCTTCCGGGTGCGGATGTTTTCCCGGAAGAAGACGATGACGACGAGCTGATTCTCGCGAATCTCGACGACGATTCACGCGATGCCCGCCGGCCCCGCAAGCGCCGGCCCCGACGGCGACGCGAACGGGATGCCGACAGCGCATCGGCTTCAGAAGCCAGGCCGGAACGGGAGCGCCGCCCCGCCGCACGCAGCCGGAGCCGCAAGGAGCCGCCGGCGCCCGCACACAGGGCCGCAGAAGCAGGCGAGCCCGTAGGCCGGGACCTTTCCGATGCCATCGAAACGGCGCTTCGTGGCGGCAGCCGCAAGCCGAGGACCCTGGTCCAGGTCGCCGAGGCCCTGATCGACACCGGCAGGCTCGCCGGGACCCCAGCGCTCCTGGCCCCGACCCTGGGTGCCGCAGTCAGGGGCGACAACGCCAAACGCCGGGCATCGGGCGGGCGCCCGAGGTTCCGGGAAGCCGATGGGCTCGTCGCCCTGCTCGAATGGGACCTTCCGAGCGATGCCGTCAACGCCGAGCGGGACGCCCTTCGTGCCGCGGACCGACAGCGTCAGAGTGTGCGCCGGGCGTTCATCAAGCGCCTGCGAAGCATGCCCGATGGCGCCTTACTCGAGCTCTTGGCGACGTGGCTCAACGCGGTGGGCGTTCATTCGCTCCGAGGCGTTCGCGCCGATGCGGGCGACTTCAGCCTTGCCGGCACGCTTCGACGGGGTCCCGAAGAAACCCCGCTGGCGATCACGATCTTTCGAGGGAATCAACCGATCCAAAACGACGCCGTCGTGGCGCTACGCGGTGGGCTTCATCATTTCGACCACGCACGCGTCGGCTGGCTGATCACCCTGGGGCAGGTCCGCGAGGGCACCGTTGGTGAAGCGCATGCCGAAGGCGCCCCGCCTTGCGCCGTCTTCGACGGGGACGCGCTTGCCGTGTCGATGGAAGAAGTCGGCGTCGGGATTCACCGCGCCTCACTTCCCTTGGCCGTGCTCGACGTCGAGTTGCTAGACTCGCTTGGAGGCGTCGCAACGCGCACCAGCAGCAGCGCCGCGAGCGCCGACGAGAACGGGGACTCGGACAACAACAAGCGACGACGAGGCCGACGCCGGGGCCGGCGGCGCGGTGGTCGGGACGACGCGAGCGAAGAGGGCAGCCGGGACGAATCGGCAGAGGCCAGTGAGGCTTCGGACCGCTCGGAGAGCTCGGACAGCGAACCGGACAAACTGGAAGCCGACTCGGAATCCACTCCGCAACCCGCTGAAGACACTGAGAAAAAGCCCGCAGAAGCAGAGCCGTCACCCGAGGCCGAAGTCGAGCAACTGTAGCCAAATGGATACACCCGAGCCACCTGCGGGTGGCGCAAGGTAAGCGCATGTCCTACCGTTCCGGCCCTTTAATGGTTATCGGGATCGAGGCATGCGAATCGCACTATTGGTCATCGGCGTTGTTTTTCTCAGCGCTTGGCACTCGCGCTCAGAAGCGGGTCCAACGTTCGCGGAAGAGCTGCAGGCTCCCGCGGCGGAAGGAATCGACTACCGCAGCGAGGTCGGTGACCACCCGACCTCACTTGCGCTTGCGCGTGCGATCGACGCGCGCCTGATCGTCCGCGAGAGCCGGCAAGGCAGACCGATACACGTGCAGCACTGCCGCGTGAGCGACGGCGGATGCCGCGCCCGCATCGCGACGCTTTCGCGTCTGATCACCGAGGCGAGCAACCGGGCGGGCGTCGACCCGTTCCTTACGGCAGGCATTGCCGTCCGTGAATCGGGCCTCAACCCGCTCGCCGTAAGCCCCGTCGGCGCTCGCGGCGTCGTGCAGCTCAATCCCAAGTACCGAGGCAAGACCGTGCCGTTCGTTTATAACGCGCGCTACCGCGACAAGTGCAGCCGTCGGCCGGGCGCCTGTCAGCGAGAGGTCCTCGAAGCCGGCCTCGGTCTTTACAAATGGGCGGTCGGCCGCTGCGGCGGAGACGTTCGAAAGGGCCTGGCCTGGTACAATTCGGGCCGCTGCGACAAGCAGAACGGGTATGCCTCCTCGGTTCTTCGGGAGCGACGAAGGCTCCTTCGGCTCGCCAAGGCGACGGAACCGGGCCTCCAGGCCGTTTTCGCCGATTAACCCTGCGATTTCTGTGAAACGATGAGCTGCTCGAAGGCCCGCCCCATGGCGTCGGCGATCCCTTCGATCGCCGTCGACTGGGGCGCCGGATCGTTGGCGCAGAGGACCCCCACCATGCGAGAGCCGACCAGGACGGGCAGCACGATGACCTCACGCCCATGGCTCCCAAACGCAGCCCGGAAGAGATGATCGGCGGCGGTTTGGCCGTAGGCCCCGTGGAACGCCCGGCCGCTGTGGAGGACTTCGTTGAGAATCGAGGGATTGGTCGCGGGGATCCAAAGGCTTCGAATCCCCGCGCTCGTCACCCCGTCGCCGGCGCCATCCCATCCGCGAAACACGCCCTTGCGTAGCGCGAGAAATGCGGCGCCGCGCGCGGCGGCCAGGCAAGCCTGGCAGGCGACGCGCACGACTTCATCGCGCGTGTTCGCGTGCGCGAGCTCGTCTAGCTGCGCAGCGATCGCGGGATCGGACTCCGGAGCCGGCGGCGGGCTGGAGGAACCAGGAAGCGAGGAGGGCGCGGCAGGGTCTGGCCGGCTCGAGACGGACGTCGCAGGATGGGACGTGACCGACGGAGGGGCGAAAGCATGCGGCGTCAGCGTCTTGGAGAGATGCGGCAACGGGATATGGGTCGCCTTGGGCGTGAGCGAAACATCACGCGTCGGCGTCGTGGTGTTCCAGGCGCGATCCCAGACCGGGCTCGCCGTCGCGACCAGCTCGGACAGCGACGCCTCGAACGAAGGCAATGTTTGTTCGCTGCCGCTTGCCGGCTTCGCATTGACCAGTGGCACAGCACCAGTCGGCGTCGCCGAACGAGCGCGCTCCAAGGCCAAGGGATCGCTGACCGTGGTCGATGGCTCCGGCGGATAGGCACGGTCGATCGACTCGAGGAGATCGGAGAGCTTCGCGACCGTCGGTAGGATACTGTCCCCGAGCAGCTCGCTGAGCTTGGCCACCGACCGCTCGTCGGTCGGGTCGGCCATCGCGACGATCGCGCCCACACGGCTTGGCCGCAAGGGCATCGCACAAAGGTCCCGCGCTACGGCTCCCGGCAAACGTCGAACGAGGTCGGCGTCGGCGCGCGCAAGCTCTCGGGCTCGAAGCATCGGACCGAAACCCATTCCGACGAAGAAGCCGGCCAAGACGCGTTCGTCGAGGCCTTCTGCGACGAGGCTTTGAGCGACCCGAGCCGAAGGAACGAGCGGATCGCCCGCATCGCTCGCGCGCGCCTGAGCCTCGGTGACGAGTCCGGCGTCAACGAGCTGATCTACCAATCGCCCTGGCATACTCCCATCCCTAGCCAGGCTGGAAGCGTGCGGCAAGTGCGAGAGGCTGATAGCATCGCTTTCCAATGGCTCGAGTGCTGCACATCGAGGACGATCCCAACAATCGGCGCCTCGTGCAGAAGCTGCTCGGGGCGGCCGGTCACGAGGTGATCGAGGCCGAGTGCGGCGTCGACGGGATCCGGCTCGCGCGCGAGATGGTCCCGGACCTCGTCCTGGTGGACATCAATATTCCGGACCTGGACGGCTACGAAGTGACCCTGCGCCTCCGCGGGATGCCGGCCCTGCAAGACGTGCCCATCGTGGCGATCACGGCCGAGGGCGACCGTGCATCGACGCTCGCCGTGGGCTGCGATGGCTTCATCGCGAAGCCGATCGCCGCAGCCCACTTCGCGCAGACCATCGCAGAGTTCCTAGGTGGGCATCGTGAGTGGGCCGACGATGGAAGCGATCGATTGCTTCGCGAGCGCACGCAGAAGATCGTCGAGCGGCTCGAGAAGAAAATCGTCGAGCTCTCCGAAACCAATCAACGCCTGGAGGACATCGCGCGGCTTCGCCGGGAGTTTCTCCAAAATGTCAGTCACGAGCTGGCGACGCCCATGACGCCGGTGGTGGGTTACCTGCGTCTCTTGCTCAACGAAGAGCTCGGCCCGCTGACCGATTTGCAACGCAAGTGCCTGGGGTCGATCGAAACCTCGACGCAGCGACTTCGAACCGTCGTCGATACTTTGCTCGACGTCAGCTCACTGGAGACCGGGCGCATGCACTACTACACGCGCCCGTATGACTTTCGCGAAGTCGCAGTCAAAGCGCTCGCTCAAATTCGGCCCAGGCTCGTCGAGCGCGACGTCACGCTCGTCGAGCGTATTCCGGACGACCCGATGCCGGCGCAGGGAGATCCGGACAAGCTCATGCGCGCCATGGCTCACGTGCTCGACAACGCGTCGAAGTTCACGCCGACAGGCGGCGACGTCGCGGTGGAGGTTCGCCCAGAGGGAGACGAGCACTTGCTCTTCGCGGTGTCCGACAGCGGTCCGGGGGTTCGTCCAGAGCACATCGCGCGCATTATGGAGCCGTTCTATCAGGTCGACGGATCGGAGACCCGCGACCACGGGGGGGTTGGATTGGGCCTGGCCTTCGCAAGGCGGGTCACCGAGGCGCTCGGTGGCGGCATCGAGATTTCGAGCCCGCCCGCCGGCGAGGTGGCCGAGCGGCAGCTGGCAGGCACCCTGGTCGAGCTCCGGGTTGGACGTCTGCCCGAACGGCCCGAGACTCCCTTGACGTGATCTACCTCGACCACCACGCAGCAGCGCCGACACCCGATTCGGTCCGGCT
>Ga0265303_10002169_pt1 | contig 12136 bp, 7 predicted proteins | sample Helome_2_FD_192494 | JGI IMG/M metagenome (GOLD analysis project Ga0265303, IMG submission 192494) | Marine sediment microbial communities from subtidal zone of North Sea - Hel_20160317 (Illumina Assembly) | ecosystem: Environmental > Aquatic > Marine > Subtidal zone > Sediment ...
GATTGAGGGACTTCGCCGTCTGTGTGCCAGTATAAAGTTGTTCGAAAAGACGGATTTGAATAATGTCATCAATATTTCCAGCCCGGCACCGGATGCCGGAGTTTCATTCATAGGTTCAAACCTGAGTCAGCTCCTGGCAGACAGTGGTATGAATGTATTACTGGTTGATGCAGATCTGCGCGGGGGGGGAATTGAAAAAGACTTCGGAGTCAGTCAGGCACCTGGTCTCTCCGACTATTTGCAAGGCAGCAATGAACTGCCGGACCTTGTGCATAAGATCAGTGAATCGAACTCTGGCGAATTGAATTTTATAGCCAGGGGAACTTCGATCAATAACAGCGCGGAATTGTTGATGAATGACAGATTTGCTGACTTCGTTCAGGCATGTAGTGCATCCTACGGGATGGTGATATTCGTTACGCCACCTGTTACAGCGGTTACCGATAGCGCCATCGTTTCGAAGTTTGCGGACCGGAACTTCCTGGTAGTGAGACATGGCAAGCAAAGCAAGCGCGAAATCAAAGCAGCCCAAAACATTTACAATCATGCTGGAATCGAGAATAAAGGGGTTATCTTCAACGCAATGATCGAGCGGCGGCGTGATGGATACAGCTATTCGAACAGACGCGATTCCTAGGAGACCTTCGCCCGTCTACAAGGCGCTGCTTTGACAACGTTAATACCGTGATGTAGGCTGATATCGTGTCGCCTTTAAATAAGGGCCAAATATACATATTTCATACATTTATAAAGGGATTCTTCGAAATTAGCTGAACGCAAGGAGCGCGTTATGTACTCACTTAGCAGAAACTCTATTCGCCATTACTTACTCACCGTCTCACTTGTTGGGCTATTAGGTCTTCCGGCATCCCTGTTAGCGCAATCCTTGTCGGATACTCCGTGGACTGAGTATTTCGGGGCCAGTCATGGACCATATGTTGGCTGGGGTCACACGAGCCGTATTCAAAACGATCGAACGGGGCAGATAAGAAAAACAACCAGGCTGGGCGCAGATATTGTTCTCGGAGATATCTATGGTCTGGGCAGTGCCAATCAAGAGGACGCAGTAGCGCAGTTCATGGACTCCATCGAGGCTGACAGCGGCCAGTCTTTCAGACAGAAAATCTTTAACCGCGTTTTGCAGCTTGATCAGTTGCAGCTTGATATTGGCACGACAAATCAAGTTTATTTTTGGCAATTCGGCAACGAAATAACCAGCATACAATACGCCCTGAACCTTCGTTCATGGGCTGAACAGCAAGTGCAACCAACTCGGCCTGCTGACCCCTTTATTATTCCCCTCTATGCCGAGTATTACCTGGCGCCTGCAGTTGAGGCGATCCATGAGGCCGAAGTTGTCACCGGCATCAACATCCCTGTAATGCTCGGATCTATTGGCAATGCGAATATCCCGAACAGAAGGGAGTTTCTGAATGAACTACTGAACTACCAATTGGTCGGCACATACGCCAGCACATTAACGGGGTTAAGCGTGGCAGACATTGTCGACTACATTGATGTCCACTATTTAGTGGACAAAGACTTTCATGTACAGAATCAACAGGGGAGAAACATCAAACACCTGCAAGGGAGTTACGAACTCGCGCTGAATGAAATATACGATCCATGGGTAGCCACAGGCATTCTGGACGGGATATGGTCAACCGAGGAGGTTGGACGAAAGGCTTCAGACGGAGGCTATGGAGCAGCAACGGCCATGGTGCTTGCGGCGAGATACCTGCACTGGTGGGATAAAAACGGCTTATCGTCAGACCAGGGGCGCACCCTGTTGTGGGGCACCGGTTTAGGGCCGTCCAATGTCTCGGCTAACCTGGCGATGAGGACCTTGTTCGATTTCCTGGGGGAGACCCCCCTGGTTGAGGTTCCCGGTGCGGTTGTTCCACCGGCCGACGACTGGGAGACTTATCTGTTTGAGTCTGTAGACGATGCCGACAAAAGGGTCGGATTCGTCATTCCCAGTTGGTCAGATATCGAAAACGGCACGTTCACTTCATTCGAGATCGATGCTGCAGGCTGGTCAGGGCGGACATCAGCCGAAGTCATTGTCTATGGTGTGGGTGCAAGCAGTAGCAGTAGAACTACCGTTACTCGCCGAAATAACGTGCTCACGATCAAGGTGCCGACGCCAATTACAGCTACGGCAGGCAGACCCCCGTCTATAGTCATACTTTTGCAGAGGAACTGATCAACCTGCCGAGAGGCTTTTGCGGTAAACTTTCCTTAACTGTCGCCCCGTCCCTGGAATTGGCTTTGGACGGGGCGACTTGATATTCCGAGAGTACAAACAGGTTCTGGAATCAGGCATGACTTCATCACAGTTTCCCAATTTCTATTCTGAGAGAACCAGAAGCAGCACCCTGGGGGACGGCGTTCACGAGTGTCCTTTCGGACGCATTCCCGCCCTGTTAGGGTCTCTGGATTCGTTTTTTTCTGAGCGGTCTCTGACACCCGATACCACTTTAGCGCTTCAGACGACCAATTCCGTTCCCGGCGCTATCGTGTTGCTGTGGCTGATTCAGCATAAATTCCGTTTCTTTTTGGTGCCTCCCACCCAGAACAACGAATCCGTCTGGGAAAATATCCCCGCTTTTTGTTCTTTCCTGATAAAAATTGAAGAAGGTAACCTTGATGCATTTACCCTGGATTCTCCACCATGGGATCGACTTCTCCAGGCGGAAGCAACTCCAAAGAGCTTAAAGGGAGAAAACGGGACCTTACAGCATCCGCAAGGTATGTTGTATTTAAGAACTTCCGGCTCAATGGGAAAATCAAAAATTGTCAGTTATACACTCGATAATCTTTGGGCCCAAGCGAGAAATAGCGCAAAGCACTACGAATTCAACCACCAGGACCGGGTGATGATCCCTGTCCCTGTTTTTCATCTTTATGGCCTGATGAGAGCCTTTTTACCGGCCTTGATCGGAGGGGCCAGCGTCGAGGTACAAAAAAACTCCAACCTGATTAAATATCTGGCCAGTGAACGGCGGTTTCGCCCCAATATTGCCTTCCTCACCCCTTCTTTATGTGAAATGCTCTATAAGGGAAAACGTGATAACACAGCCTATCGGCTCATCGTAACCGGGGGCCAGAGTATTCAACAGAAGCTATTTGAGGCTTTCGACACCAAATTTGGCGGGGCTCTGGTCAACAGTTACGGGTCCAGTGAAATGGGGATGATGACCTCTTGCAAGCCACATGATCCCATCGAACTGAAGTGCCTGACCGTGGGTAAGCCACTGCCCGGGGTTGAAATCCTGGTGAAAGAAACGCAAGACGGGCTTCAGGACGCAAAGGCAACATCAGGGAATGGAGGTGGGCTGCTGTACGTTCGGAATCCCTGCGCTTTCTCCGGCTACGTTGCTGATGAAGGAAACTATAAGTTACGGCACCAGCCGGATCAGTGGTTCCGCACTGGAGATTGCGGTGTAGTGAATCCGGATGGTTACCTCAGGGTATTAGGCCGGGCGGACAATCGAGTGAATCGTAGCGGCTACCTGGTTTCACTTTCCGAAATCGAAACAAGGATGGGTGAACTTCCTCAATTGTCCACGGTAGTGATGCTGGCTCTGGCGGAAGAATCCCAACGGGGTCAAACCCTGGTTGCTGTTTGTGTGCTGGACACGGAAAATTCCAATGATGAATCTTCGGCGTCTATTGACAGCACAATAGAAAAAATTCAGCAAAACTGCCATGAAATTTTACGGCCCTATACGGTACCAGATCGAATATTGGTGTTCCCCTCTCTGCCCAATTTACCCAGCGGAAAACTAGACCGCCAAAGCCTCAGGCATATGGTCGAAAAAGAGCTTGAAGATCAAAATGTGCTTCAGGCTACCGGCCGGAACACGGAATATTCCAACGGCTCTTCCTGAAGGCTACCGCCCAACAACGGGTTCCACTACCTCAAGGATTTGGTCCACAGCGACATTCTCCAGGGTCTGTACGATTCCACTTGGCCACTCAATCAAGATTTTTCTGATCCGTCTGGCATTACCCAATCCGAAATGCAAGCGCTTGTAATCCTGGCTGTACCGGTGCATGCCGCCATTTTGATCTCGCACCTGATTTTTCTTTTGGGCACGGACCGTCACCCGTGCACCGATCCCGTCACGATTGGACACCACCCCCACAAGGTCGATCTCGATCCAGTGGGCGCTGTTTCCTAAATTGCGAAAGAGCTGATCGGGGCCCCTCTTTTCTGCTGATCCTTTACCCGAACCATTGGTGACGAACATGTCAATGAATCCGTCTTCGTCGAAATCCGCGAGTGCTACACTATCACCAGCACCCCCGCTTAAGCTTCCAGCGGCGACACCCGCGTTCGTCAGAACCTGAAATTCCCCGTTCCCCAGATTCTCATAAATTACATTCGGCAGATTGACCACCGGTGTTGTTTGTCCAACCCGCAACGGTCCGCCACAGACAAGGTAGAGGTCGATGTCCATGTCATTATCCATGTCTGCAGCCGCAACCGAACTGCAGTTGGAAGGCAACTCTAACTGATCGGCTGGGGCTGGCGTTGCATCCCTAAATCCACGGGAAGTTTGCAGGAACAAACGGTGACTGGCCACATCCCCCGTACTGACAAACCCGTCCGTCGCAAGCTCAGAAATCTGGCCGTCGTGGGCAACTATCGAAAAGTTAAAGTTCAACCAGCGGTCCTTACTGACAACGACCTGCCACAGATTCGTCACCGTGTCGAAGCCGATGTACAGACCGAAGTCACTTCCGGATGAGTGCGGTATAAGCCCCGCCACATTGCTGTCATCGCTGTTGAGAACAAACTCTTGGTCGGCCGGGTTCCAACCATTGCCACCGATGTAGATATCAGTATTTGCAACACTCGCAGCCGGACCAATTCGAAAAGAGACGTTACCCACAGCACTGAACGAAATAGCCTTTTCATCGCCATCGACAACGAGCCTGCCTGAAATAGTGGCTTCGTCGGGTTGTGACACGTCGGAAGAAGTCACAGCCCGCGCCACAAAGATATCCTGTAATCTGTCGCCATTGAAGTCTGCGATTGCGACGTCTACTGTTTTCGATATGGATGGCAGACCAAGTCTGGCCGTTACGTCCCGAAACGGTAATGTATCGGTCAGGTAGACTCGGTCGGGAAAATTATTGCCATGGATCAGCAGAGCGGGATAGCTCCTCCGGGTGAGGCGAATCATCTGCGCAAATTCATTGCTCTTGGTGTTGCTGATGCCCGTGACAGCATTGTCTTCAACGAAAGTGCCGAATTGCTGAGTAAAAATCGCAGACGGAAACTGCTTGTCGGTGCGATTGGTATTGGCCAGAAATACATCCAGCAAACCGTCACCATTCCAGTCAAACCACAACGGTGTGCGGCCTCGCCCATCGGGATAGTCCAGCCCATAAAAGACAGACTCTTCTACCAGGCCCAGACTTGTATTGACGAACAATTCATTTGGCGATGCCGGAAACAATCCGCCAGAACCACCGCCACCCATCTGAAGCAGGTCCTGGTCCCCGTCATTGTCGAAGTCAGCCCATGCTGCCCCATGCCGGTCAGCCTGCACAAAATCGAAATAGGTATCGAATACATCCTCAAATTGGCCATTGCCTTTGTTAAGGTAGATTCGACGAGTTTCGCTTTCGCGATGACCCAGCACCCAAAGATCCGGTAGGCCGTCGCTGTTGAGGTCACCCCAGGAGGCGCCATAAGATTGACTATTGTTATTGACCATCCCTGCCGATTCGGTCACTTCCTCGAAGGCAATTTCTGCATGAGCAGAGACGGAGTGTAAGAGTGTGGCTGACGCCATGCATACATAAAACAAATTCTGGTTCATTCCAGGTTTCATAGTTTTGGATATCCTGCTAATGCGCGCCGTGGCGTTGACCAACAACTTGTATTGTCTTGATCAAGACAAAGAAATCGTACCATAGCGTCCAGTTTTTTGCATACCAGGTGTCCATATATACCCGGGTAGCGAAATCCGTATCACTGCGGCCGCTAATCTGCCATAAACCGCTAATGCCTGGCTTAGTCTGCAAATAATAGCGAACGTTGTCACCGTAGCGTTCGAGGTCGACCTCTTCCACGGGTCGTGGTCCTACCAGGCTCATCTCACCCTTGACTACGTTCCATAGTTGAGGCAACTCATCGATGCTGGATCGGCGTAGAAATTTACCAAATTGTGTAACACGCGGATCGTCTTTGAGTTTACATTGGCGCTCATACTCTTCCCGAACCGATGGGTCAGCTGCCATCATTTCCTTCAGTCGTTGCTCAGCATCAGGCACCATCGTACGAAACTTGTGAACATAAAACGGCTTACCATTCTGCCCAATCCTCCTGTGATTAAACACGATTCCGTCCCGCTTCCAGCCAAGAACCACCACGCACAGAAACATCAAAGGGGACAGAAGAACGATTAGAATTATTGATGCGACCAGATCAAAGACCCGCTTTATCCGTTGGGGGATTTTACGAGCCAGATTGTTACGGATTTGCAACATGAACAGTTCGTGCCTGAAAAAATGCAGGACTTCCATGCCAATTAGTGGCAGTCCTCTTAGGTTGGGTACGATATTGAGTGTAGTTTGATCCAGGTTTGTATCGAAAAGAAAACGCGTCACCTCCAACATGTCAGCGGTATCCGGAGCGACAACCGTATTGGTGACTTCGTATTTCGACATGACCCGGGCAGGCTCATCACAATCCCTTATCACAGGAATTTCCCTGCCGTTGAATGTTATCGTTCCTTGATCTGCAATTTTATCGTCAGTTCGTTCACCCAGTTCTTGTGGTGGTTCGACAAAAGCGACAATTTTCATTCCAAATAGCGGTTCTGACTCCAGCATTTGTGCGGTATCCAGTGCATTCTTGCCGGTACCGACGATCATTGTGTTCTTGATCCAGTGACCGCTCCTGACGAGCGACCGTTTGAGGTAAAAACGCGTAAACGGAATTAACAAGAGAACCACGAACCAGGTGATTACAAACCAAGACCTGGAAAACGTCCACTTCATCATGAAGAACAATAACAACCCCAGCGTTGCGGCAAATGTCACGGACTTGATCATATCCAGCCATTCATCCGCTGCCGGACGCCGCCAGGTATAGTGTCCACGCGCCCAGAATATAACGATCAGGACCGGCACAATAACCAGGAATTGCCAGGCGCGGACCCATGCAATGTCGAGTAACCACTCATCGAGTGGCAAAGACAGTTCCATCAGGCCGGTCCAAAGACAAATAATCCCCGCCAACACAAATCCCAGAACAATGGAGAAGACATCACCTGCAACAATTACCAGCCTGTCCAGCCGGGCCCGCGCTTTTCTGTTCATTTTGATCCTGCTCCCTGGATACTGTCCTTGTGGCCAGGTTTGGTGCCTTCGGGAAGGTGTTCCTGAACCAGTTTTGCAATTTTGTCTTTGAAGCTCTGAACACTGAATCGGCTGGCATAATGCCGCAGTTTGTCCCCGCGAAATTGCTCATCAGGCAAAGCCTCAAACCGACTGATTGCGTCAATCAAACCCTGTGGCGTTTGAGGTTCGAACAATATACCCGTCTCGCCATCAATGACCGTGTCCAGTATCCCGCCAACCCCGTAGGCAATCACCGGTTTGCCCGAGGCCATAGCCTCGACCGGGACGATGCCAAAGTCTTCTTTTCCCGGAAAAACAAGTGCCTTGCAACGCGAATAGTAATCCACCAGAACATCACCGGGTTGTGAGGATAAAAACTCTATATTGGATCCGGCTTGCTTCTTCAGGGACTGCTCCTCGGAGCCCGTTCCAATAATCACCAGCCGTTTGCCGGTTCTGTTAAATGCCTCGATGGCTATATCCACCCGCTTATAGGGTACAAGTTGACCAACCGCGAGGTAAAAATCCTCATGGTTTTGTGCGGCATGAAAATTCAGGGTATCCACCGGCGGCGGAATAACAACCGCATCCCGCCGGTAGTTCTTCAGAATACGGCTCGCAACGTATCTCGAATTAGCGATAAATACGTCCACGCGATTAGCGCTGGCTACATCCCACAACCTTAGCCAGTGCGTGATTAAGGGCATGAACAAACGTGTCATCATGCCTGCATGCCGGCGGTACTCGTGATACATGTCCCAGATATATCGCATCGGAGTATGGCAATAACATATATGGAGGGTTTCCGGAGCAAGAATAACGCCCTTGGCGGGCCCGGACTCACTGCTGATCACCAGGTCGTAGCTGCTTAAGTCCAGTTGTTCCAGGGCAAAGGGCATCAAGGGCAGATATTTCTGGTACCAGCGTTTAGCAAATGGCAGCTTCTGGATAAAACTGGTATGCACCCGGTGTTTGCGAATGGTTGCGGAGACATTTTCAGGTATGTAGACGTTCGTATAGATATCCGCCTCTGGAAACATTTCGCAAAGAGCTTCCAGCACCTTCTCACCGCCTCGCATTCCGACGAGCCAATAATGAACTAACGCGACTTTCACTGACCAGCACCCACTTTCCTGTGCTCCAAAGGAGCCATCCAATCTCCGAAATCATCAGCCTGATCCCCGAGAAGCTCTCGCAGGTTTGTAATCTCAGATCTAAAAATCCCCTGCAGGTAGCGCTGATCAGAAGGTGACAGACGGGGGCGGTCATGTTCTGAATAGGGCACATACAGCAGGCGCCTTAAAAATCCACGCTTGGCACGTCCGACCACGCCCGCCAGTCCAAGCCGGCGCGCTTGCTCAGCTGCGAATTTCATCGTCCGTGCAGCACCGCCACTGCGCGGTCTTGATGCCGATAGAACCCGCGTATCATAGGGGAGCTCTTCAACAAAATCCATATCAAGAAAATTGAATAGTTGCCTGGCGAATTCACGGCTGTCGGCCTTGAAATCATTAAAACTGAGAATCAGAATCTGTTCCCTGGGAAAGCGATCGAAATACACCTGCAGGTGAGTTGCATATTGGCTGTTCTTAATGAGTTCAGGAAACTGCTGCAATGCCTCGCGAAAAGGTGCGCGAGTCAAACCACTGCGAACCAGGTATAGATAATGCGAAAATGTCCTGTCCATCGGATCCCGCAGACAGGTAATCAGTTTGATGTCCGGCAAGTGCTTTTGAATGCGGTCCGCCGCCAATTCTGAAAACAGGTAATCATGGGACAGTTCACCTTTCACAAGCTCCAAAGCGGCATCGGCCGGGTTGAAGAACTTCCTGTACCAGTCCATTCCAAAATGATAGTAACGGTTAAAAAAATACAGGTCTTTTGCGGCCGGGACAAAACACTGCGGATGCAAACGCAGCATTTCGTACATCCATGAGGAGCCTGTCTTATCCGGCCCGATGAATAGAAAATCAGGCAGTTGCTCAGGCACGATCAACGATGACAAGAATGACATCCCGGCTGGTAAGCTTGTCTTTCGTGCTCACCGTCAACATACCATTATTTAGCGTAAGCTCGGGTTCAAGCCTGGTCTGGCCTTGCTGACCGAAAACTATCACCTCGACCAGTGGTTCTTTTTCACCGTTCCATTTGGTTTTAAAACCGCGAAATCGAAAACCACCCTGTTTTTCCGAGGCATACGCCACAATCAGCAATTTTTCATTCGATGTCTTGAAAATATGGGATTCATAGCCTCCCGTGGACTGCAGAGTGACCTCCCCTTCGGCCATCGAAATCAGCTGTGTATCACCGACCAGCCCCGAAAAAGTCTGCATCGCGTCACTTCCCTGCGTTCCAGTGTCCCCCATATTCCATCCCCAAAAATTTACCCGTCCCTGGCTGGGGTCGATCCCAAGTTCATTCCACAAGTCCATGTAGCGTGACAATACACTGATCGCGGTCGCACCACCCACACCGGCAACGGCCCGTTTTCTTCCAATTTCTTCGGTAACCCAGATACCGCGAATACTGCCCTTACCCAGCCATTTTCCATACAGGTCCCGCATAGCGGTGCGCCATTGCGGACCCCAGCTGGATGCCATGTAATGAAGGGCTATGATATCAACGACCTCACTGACCTTGCGGCCGGCGAGTTGTGAGGAATAATCACCGCGAATCCGATAATTGAGAAGGGTATCGAGCCAGATTCGGGCCTTTTCGCTGCGCGAGTTCGCTATTGTTCCCAGAACAATTTTTATCCGGCTATCATATGCCGGGCCCTGCTTTCGGGCATTGATGAGCGCCTGCGCCGTAGGCGCCAGAAAATATTCAACGTATAAAGAAATTTCATCGAGGCTGTTTCGTTCGCGTCTTTTTGACTTGCGCCTGAATTTCTCATGTTTCGCCTTGCGCTGTGTTCTCTCAGCCTCATCCTCTTTTTCCATCAGGCGAATGTCTTCGACCGGGTCGCGGGTAACGACCTCATCTGAGTCCAGCCATGGTTCCAGCGTTTCCAAATAGTGCCAGCTATTTATTTCATTGCCGATTTGCCAATAGACCTGACGCTGTGGAAAACGGTTGGCTACAGCCGTGGTTTGCTCAAAAACCAGCCGGCGCCAGCGCTCGCCATTGTCATATCGAATCAAGCGCATGTAATTGTCCACGATATCCACACGGCGACCGGAACCCAGTCCACCTACCGGCAGGATCAGGTCCTTGGTGCTCGTCACCTGATCAACTGACTGCAGGAGGGGCTGAAAATTGAAGGTTTTGCCGGTTGAAACTCTGAGCACGCCCCAACCGGAATTGCCACGCGACATGCCACGTACCGTATTGGCCCACTCGGCCTCGCCATCCTGGGTCGACAGGTAGTCTTCCCATGTCGTTTGGGGAATCTCCGAGCATGGCACCGATACCGCCATGCTCAGGAGCAAGATCAGGATGCCTTTCATGACGAAACAGCCATTCCCATATCAACACCTCCTGGTTGTTTGGAAATCAAAAAAGATCTTTGTGCCGCCAGCGCCACCCCTACAACAGTAGTCAGCGGTAACATTAACGACGGTGAGGCCAGCGCATGTCCCGCCAATGCACAAATCAAGGCGAAGACAACCATACCCTGGGCCGCTATCATCAACGAATGCATGTCTTGCCAATCCCGAAATTCCCGGGCAGCCGCCAGCAGGCGAAAATAGATGCTGAACCACAGCCAAAGTAACAGCGCCAAACCAACCAGACCGGTTTCACAAAGTGTGTGAATGTAAGAGTTGTGAGCGTTGCCTACCGAAAATACCTTCTTTCCGTCAAATGCCATGTAAAAGAGACCCTCTATACCCGCCTGATCGAGCGAGCCGTCATTATAGCGCCCGAATCCGATACCGAAAATCGGGCTCTGGGAAAAACGGCGAAGGGCATAAGTCCAGTACATGACACGCGCCATGATGTTATGACTGGCGCCAACCAGGCTATCGCCCTTTTCCTCGGCCTTGTCACCGGCACTGGGCTCAAAGTATTTGGAAGCGTCAATCTGCTCAACAACGTTATCAAGCAACTCCACCTTGAAAAGACTCACCGTGCGATTGTACGTGTGTGGAAGCAACACCGGCATTGATGAGACAAATACCAGCGCAGCAATAACTCCACCGACCAAAACCTTCCGGTTACGCACCTTCAACACATACCACACAGATACCACCAAAAATCCCAACATGGCCGCACGTGATGCAGAAGCGAGCATCGGTATCACCATTAACCAGCCGACAAAATGGAAAAGCCGTTTTCCGCTCAGATGCCCGAACAATATGAGAAAAACGCTCACCACACCGAAAAAGGTTCCTGCTCCGGTATGGGAAGTCAGAAACCCCACGTAGTTTCCGGCCATTCCCTCCGAAAGAAAAGAAGCTCCGGTAACCATCCACACAGCACAAAAAAACAGGGATACCAGCGCAACATGAAAAATGGTCTTGACCAGAATATCAATGTTACTCCATTGAACGACGGTAGCGCCGAACAGGAATAAGGGGCTGTAGCTGACCAGGATACGTCCGTCGGCGTTCAAAAAGACAGGATTCAGAAGATCAAGGGGAGCAATCGAACCGACCAACAAACCACTGAACAGCCAGTAAGCAACATTCAGCAGCAGAATCAACATGATCCGGTCAATACGCGCACGATTGGTAATAAACAAAAAGGTTCCTGTCAATATGAATAGCAGTGCAAGCGTCAGGGGCAGCACCAGCGCCAGGAAAAATGTACCCCAAAGAACCAGCACAATCAC
>Ga0265303_10002170_pt1 | contig 12134 bp, 7 predicted proteins | sample Helome_2_FD_192494 | JGI IMG/M metagenome (GOLD analysis project Ga0265303, IMG submission 192494) | Marine sediment microbial communities from subtidal zone of North Sea - Hel_20160317 (Illumina Assembly) | ecosystem: Environmental > Aquatic > Marine > Subtidal zone > Sediment ...
CGGGCATGATGCCGTCAGTGTTGCTACAAAGATTATTCGTAAACAGCTGTGTCTCATTCGTTTGATCACTCTCTTGCGGATTTCTCGTTCAGGAAACTAACGCACAATGACCTGCGTGGTGACGTTTCGCTCGCGGCCATCTCTCTGGAAACATATCCGGATCTCATCGCCCGGTTGGAGCGTTTTGAGGGCCTGCGCATAGTCGCGCAGCGTTGTTACCGATATTTCGTTTACCGCGATGATGACATCGCCTTTGCGAAGACCGGCCTGTTCTGCCGGAGTACCGGCACGTATGTCGTCGATAAGTACGCCATCCCCGGCGTAGGCATAATCCGGTACCGTACCCAGACTCACGTGTCGCTTGGTACCGCCGTTCGGGCTTTGGGCAGGCGACTGTGCGCCAGCCAGCGTGGAGTGCAGGGGCTCGGGGCGTTCCGCCAGATAGCCTGTGATTTCCTGCAAGACTTCTGCGGTCTTGACCAGACCGGATAGATCAATCTTGTCCGGCGTGTCGCCGGGACGGTGTATGTCCTCGTGCACACCGCCGAAGAGTTGCACCGCAGGTACACCGGTTTCAATGAAACTGGTTTGATCGCTGGAGCCAATGTCATCAGCGACCGGCTTGACCGGGACTCCAGTTACGTAACCGGCGCCACGCAGGATATGCACCCATTCATCGGCGGTACCAGTGCCAAAAGCCGTCAGCGGATTCTCGCCAAGACGCCCGACGGTATCCAGATTTACCATGGCAATGATCTTGTCTGCCGGATAGCGGGTTACGTGTTGCACATAGTGACGTGAACCCAGGCGACCGGTTTCCTCGCCGGTGAACGCCACAAACAGGATGGTGCGGGGGCGCGGTTTCCCGCCCAGTTTGCGCGCCAGCTCCAGCATTACCGTGATGCCACTGGCGTTGTCATCGGCACCGGGATGCACCTTGCCCCGATCCTCGGCATGATCGGGATACTCGCCGCGCCCAAAATGATCATAGTGGGCGCCGACGACCAGGCTTTCACCGGCCCGGTCCGGATCGGTACCCGGCAGTAGACCAATCACATTCTTCATTGTCGAGGTACCACCGAGGGTTGCAACCTGTTCCTGCCAGGTCTGAAAGAAGCCGTCTTCATCACCGCCCGGTTGCAGACCGGCGGCACGGAACTGTTCCGCGATGTAGTCGGCAGCCTGATCCAGTTCCAGGCTGCCAAGCCCGCGACCTGCCATGGCGGGTCCCGCCAGTGCACTGATGTCACGCTGCATACGGCGGGTAGAAAATTTCTCCGTTGGCGCGACCAGGGCGGTGCGCGGTGCGAGGGAAGCTCGCGTGGCGTCAGACGCTGCGGCATGGTTTGCCGACACCGGTACCGACAGTGGGGAGTTCAGCACCGGCCACTGACCCTTGAGCACATTGGCAGGTTCTTTCCCCGTGAAGGCAAGATAGCTGTAACGCCCATAGTGAGGCAGCTTGCGACCCAGACCGGGCAGGGCGGCTGCATCATTCGTGGCGAGCCAGCCGAGTGCCTGGTCGGGATTTTCGGGATGACGTCCGAGCACGACCAGTGAATGCGTTTTAGAAGGTAGTTCCGTTCCGGCGATGCGGATGGTTTCGCCCTGATCCTCGAATGCGTATGCTGCCACAGCCTGGGTTAGCTGCGCGCGAAAACGGTTGCGCCCGCCAAACAGCCAGATCGCGCGGTCCCTGGGGAGTTTCTCGATGTCGCGGTCAAGGGTAATCCCAATCTGTTCCGGTCGGCCCTGTTGCCAGGACTGCGCCAGGGATTCGTAGGCGTCCAGCAGCGGCGCTGGCGCTTGCGCCGGCAACACGATCAGAATCCGTTCGGCACCGAAGACCTGACTGATTGCGGGAGGAATTTCTTCCCGATGCAGACGCCGGAACACATCGAATTCGGGATCGATGTCGAGTCGCAGCGGAGCAGCTGGCAAGTGAATCTCGACCGGTGTGCGTTTCCCATCGAGCGATACGCGCGTCTGCCAGGCTTGTTCCCTCCCATCCAGATGCACAGCGACGGGCACCTGAAGGGCATAGGGTGCATCCGGTTGTGTCTGTTCAATGATAGCCGAAAGGATATGGCCGTCGTCCTGCGCTTTGGCGCTGACTTGCGAGACGCTCAACATCGGTGCGCCCGGCCGTTCGACCCATTGTTCGAAAAAAGTATCCAGTGGTTGCTCTGCGGCCTGGGTGAAGACCGCTTGCACCGCGTCATAGTCGGCGACCTGAAACTGATACCGGCTATACAGGTCACGCAGGCCCTGAACGAATGCCTCATCACCCAGTTGCTGGCGCAGCATGTGAAACAGCATCAGCGTCTTGCCGTAGCCGACGGCCTCGGTAGTAGGGCTGTGGCGCGCACGAAAGTCGGTCAGGGGGAAATCCTGTTGCTGACGTACATAGTCGGTGTATTTCTGCAGTGTCGTACGCCGATAGCCGGTGCCCTGGCCACGCTGTTCTTTGATTAAGTGATCGGCCAGGTAGCTGGTGAGGCCCTCTGCCCAGTTGCCGCCCGTGTAGTCGATGTAGACGCTGTTGCCCCACCAGTTGTGCAGAATCTCATGTGGATAGGAGGAATGCAGAATAAAGGGAAAACGGATTACTTTTCGACCCAGCAGGGTGAACGACGGCATGCCGTAACCGGTCTCCCAGAAATTCTCGACCATGGCGAACTTGCCGTAAGGGTAAGGGCCGATCAAGTCCGAATAGAGTTTTATATAGTCATGGGTGGTGTCCAGATATTTCTGTGCCAGCGCCGGGTCGGGTTCGCGCAGCAATACCATCGCCAGCACGCCATCGGTGGTCTGCCGGTACTCGGTAAAGGCGCCGGCGATAAGATAGATTTCTTCCTGCGGCGTATCACAGCGCCAGTTTTCCTGTTCGTTGCCAGTACCGGGCTTACGTTCCACTCGATCTCCCTGGGTCATGCCGTGCCAGCCCTGTGGCAGGTGCAGTCGCAGATCAAACGTGAGTGGCTCGCCATCGACGTGCGGATACCAGTAGCTGTGGCCGGAGAGAAACACACCGTGCGTCGAGATCGTCCCGCGCGTTTCACGAAAACCGCGGGCGTACTCTTCCCCCTGCTGAGCGAGTGCATGCCGGATTTGGCCGTGATAGCGCAGCGTCAGTTGTTGCTGATCAGGGGGCAGTTCGACTCGATAACGCCTGGGGTTCCAGTCAGCGTGGCTGGCATCGAGATTGAGTGCCGGAAGTGCGTCGCTATCGCCGCCAGGCAGCCTGGTCAGGCGTGCCTCGGGCGTAAGGATCTCAAGCTGCAATGCGGGGTGCAGCGTAAATTCCAGCGCGCCGGATGTCGTATCAAATCCGCTAATCGTATCCTGCACTACGATGGTGTATTGATCCGGACTCAGGGTTGCCTCGAGTGTATGGTGGAGCGGGGCGCTGATTGCCAGTGGCACCCACAATGACACTAACCAGCATGCGAGGCATTTCGTTCTCATAAATACGTTAAGGACGAATTTAATAATCCCATTCATCGTGCTTCCGGTGCCGGCCGGACCCCATTAATCATGCATATAAATATTATATAATACATATATTTGTATAATATAATTAATGTTATTACTAGGTACTTTGCAAGCGTGTCAGTTCGTAGACTGCTAGAGGTCTGACGTGGTTCCCTCAATCAGCTGATCGACGACGGTATGCAGTGCCTCGACGGGTGACTTGCCGGCACGGACCGCGTCTTCATAGGTCATGACCTGCGTGTGGGCGCTGGTGCCACGTTCGGGGATGTCCAGGGCGTGTTCGACTTCCCGGGTGCACCCCAGCTCTTCAGCGTCCTTGTGCACCAGTTCCACAATATCCTCCAACACCTGCTTTACCGGGACGATTTCCGCGGTGGCAAAGTCCATCAGACCCTGATCATACCCGTAGCGCATGGCGCGCCAGCGGTTCTGGTCGATGAGAAAACGAGAATACACCGGCCAATTGTTTCGTGTACCTTGCATGCGATAAAGATGATGCAGCAGGGATTGCGTGAGCGCTGCGATGCTGATCGTATCATCCAGTCGTGTGCATACGTCTGCGATACGGCATTCGAGCGTGGGATAGCGCGCACTGATGCGCATGTCCCACCAGATAAACGTTGCATTCTCCATAATTTGAGCCCTTTTCAGGATATCAACGTGGTGTTGATAGTCGGCAAAACTGGCAAATTGCTCGGGCAGACCGCTGCGCGGGAAATTGTCAAAAATGGTGAGTCGGTAGGACTTCAGACCGGTGTTCTCACCCTGCCAGAAAGGCGAAGAGGTACTCAGTGAAAGGAGCAGAGGCAGGAACTGGGCGAATTGATTTAGTAGTGTGAGACGCAACTCATCATCTTCGATGCCGATGTGAACATGCATGCCGCATATCAGCAGTCGTCTCGCCAGGGATTGCATGTCCCGGAAAAGTGTGTGATAGCGAGCCTTGTCAGTGGTCTGCTGCAGATGCCACTCGGCAAAGGGGTGTGTCGAGGCCGCAATGGGTGCAAGCCCGTAGCTCGCGGCGACCGTACTGGCGACGCGGCGCAGGTGCGCCAGTTCCTGTCTTGCCTCTCCTACCGTCGTACAGATGCGCGTCTCCACTTCGATCTGGGAGCGCAGCAGTTCCGCTTCCACCACACCATCGCCGGCCAGCGACTGGCATTGTGCAAAGAGCTCGCGTGGTGGATCAATGGCGACATCGCGGCTCTCGCGGTCGACCAGCAGGTATTCTTCCTCGATCCCGACAGTGAAAGACGGCGCCGAACGCCCCATTAGTTCTCCCAGACCTGGTACAGCTGCGGATCAGACAGGATCTCGCGCAGGGCCTCGTGAAGCACTGTTGCCCAGCGCTCTGCGCCTTGTTCCGTGTTTACCAGATCCTGGCGAATTTCGATGGACACATGGGGCAGTCCTGCCGCCTCGGCGTGGTGATCAATGGTGTAATCCGCCGGATGCTTGCCCGAGTAGGGTTTGTTATCGCCGACGTTGAATCCATCCGGGTGTGCACGCAGTCGCTCTATCAGCGCTACAGGTATGCGTGGGTCTTTATCCCACATCAAGCCAATGTGCCAGGGCCGCTTGAAACCGGCCATTTGCGGTGTAAAGCTGTGAATCGAAATGAATGCCGGTGTGATGCCACGTGTCCGAAACCGGTGTAGCACGTGATCGATGGCGGATCGATAGGGAACGTAAAAGGAGTGCACACGGGCCGCTTTGTTTTCGTGTGATAAATCGCGATTGCCCGGAATGGGGATGCCGTCGCTTTCTTTGGGGAACGCAGATGGATCCTCGAGACTACGATTCAAATCAACTACCAGCCTTGAATAGCCCGCCACGACCGCGGGTGCGTCGAGATGCTGTGCGAGGTGGGTGAGCAACTTCCGGCTACCGATATCATAGGCGACATGTTGTTCCAGCACCGCCTGGTCCAGACCGAGTGTATTGAGTGCCCTCGGGATACGATTGCTGGCGTGGTCTCCGGTCAGCAGAACCTTTGCGGATCCCTGTTCATTGAGCACCGTTAACGGAGAGGGCTCTCCGGGGCCAATCAACGGGTGTTTATTAGTTTCCGTCATTGAAGAACAAGTTCATAGGTCAGCTCTTGCGCCGCTGAAAAGCGGCGTTCGCGGCGAACCTCCAGGGTAACCGTCTCCCCTGGTTTTTTATCCCAGGTTGCAACGCGCAGATCCGCCATGCTGGTAATGAGCGCGCCGTTTATAGATACAAGCTGGTCGCCGCGCTTGATGCCAGCCGTTTCGCAGGGACTGTCCGGCATGCATGCAGAGACATTGAGCAAGCCATTGTTATGCTCGAGTAGCGCACCGAATTTTCCGGCAGGAGGCAGTGAGTGTGGTTGCGGAAGCAACAGGAAATCAGCCAGGCCGGCCTCAGGGGTGCCATCCCAATTGTTCAGCACGATGGCGCTACTGACCGGCAGGCGCCGCGTCAGCCGCTGCGGGATACCGCTGCCGTAGGCAAGATGGCCGCTGCCGGCCAGAATCACCATGTGGTACTCGGGATGAGCCGTGAGCCAGTTGGCAGCCTGTTCGGCCATTCCCTCGTCCCACAGCAGTTGTACCAGAAGAAAGTTGGTGAAATTTTGCCCATTATGCGGGTGCTGGTCGAAAATTTCCTTGATACGGCGCTCGTAGTCTGTGTCTGAATAGTCGATTTCACGGGGAACGTTTCCCTGTTCTTCCGCGGTCAGACTGTCGAGACCGTTAAGCCCCGCTTTTCTGGTCAGTTCCTTGGGCAGATTCAATGCGACCACAGGTAATCGATGCTCTTTCGCGTAGCGCAGAATCGGGGCATATAGACGAAAATCATGCCGCCAGCGCTGGTAGTACTCGGTGCCTTGCAACAGTTCCTGTTCGCTCAACTCGCCGGCGACATAGCGATCGAGAAATTCCTGAAACGGTTGCTGGAAAAACTCCAGGCCTATCGCGAGCCGGGGCTGAATCGCGTGCAGGCGTCGAATGATCTCAAGCTGTGTCAGATGGTGCTCGTAGCGGTTGTGCGTCTCGCCAACGAAGACCACACGCTTTTCGGCGAGCTCCGGAATGATGCCTTCCAGATCTGACATGGCGCCGAGATTGACGCTGGGTGTCGCCTGTATCGGGGTGGCAACGGGTGCTGCACGTGCAGGGTGTTTTGCCACGGGTGGTGCTTTTTGGGCTGATGGCGGTGTCGAGGCGCACCCGGTCATCAGGGCCAGGGCCAAAACAGGGCTGAACCCCTTATACCACTTCGCGAAATAGTTCCAAATGGACAAAGCTGCCGGTCTCCACACCTTGCCTTCATCATACCCGGCAATGCCGGTCGTACAAGCGGATCGATCTAGACCATGCGCGTGATCGGCACACCCGGCAGGCCAGAAAAGCCCCTGCTAAATCAATGGTTAAGTCATTCGTAGTTTTAACGCTACATATCGATACGGGCCCGGAGCGCGTGAGTCTCGCGTGGGGGATCTCCGCAAGGGCAGGGAAACGTACCGATGGTAGATAGATGAAGCCGAAGGAATCTTCGCTGGCTGACCAAAGCAACCGCCTCCAGCAACTGGAAAAGGCGCTGCAGCTGCGCGAGCACGAGATTCAACTTTTGAAAGAAACCGCTGACGCTATTACCGGTCAACTTCATCTGGAAATCCTTTTGCAGATGGTCGCGGAACGCGCCCGCGACCTTATTCAGGCTGAGACCGTGCTGATTCCGGTGCTTGATCGGGATTGCGAGGAGTATACCTACACCGCAGGCGCGGGACGCGATGCCCGGGAAGTTGTCGGGGAGAGCTTGCCAATCGAATACGGTGTCTGCGGGTGGGTGTGGAGACACCGCAAACCCTGGTGGCACGGCGTTCTGGAAGAGCTTGATGACGAGGAACGTGATCGCTGGGAAAGAGAGGCGGGCACCGTCATCATGGTGCCGCTGATTGGCAAGGCGCATTTACTCGGTGGTATTTCCGGTCTGAACAAGATCGGCGGCGGAAGTTTTGATAAACGTGATCTTGATTTGCTTAGCATGTTCGCGAGTCAGGTGGCTGTCGCGATTGATAATGCGACAGCCTTCGAAGAGTTGAACGATGCGAAGAGACGCGCGGAAGCGTTTCAGGAAGAACTGCGACAGGTTAACCAGGAACTGCTGAAAACCAACAAGGACCTGGAACACATGGCGCTTTACGACAGCCTGACCGGGCTGCCAAACCGCTATCTGGTCCAGGATCGTCTTGAGCGGGGCCTGTGTAGCGCCGAGCGGGATGGCGGGTGCTTGACGATCCTGATGGTCGATCTAAACCACTTCAAGGAAGTAAACGATACCCTCGGACATCACGTAGGGGACGTATTGCTCAAGGAGGTCGGTGTCCGTTTCCGGCAGCAACTTCGCGAGGTGGATACAGTTGGTCGTTTGGGCGGTGACGAGTTTGCGATTATTCTTCCCCACACCGACGCTGAAGGTGCCGCCTCGGTGGCGGGGCATCTTCACCACGCCCTGGAAACACCCCTCGAGCTCGAGGGTGGCTCGTTCCGGGTTGCAGCCAGTATCGGTGCTGCGATTTATCCGCAGCATGGACGCGATTGGCCGACGCTGTTTAGACGAGGCGATATCGCCATGTACACGGCGAAACAGGGCAGCGACCGGTTTTCCGTCTACAACCCGGAATATGACCGGCATTCACCTGGTCGCCTGTCACTGATGGCCGACCTTCACAAGGCCCTCGAACTTGGGCAGCTCGAATTGTTCTATCAACCCAAACTTGATCTGTGCAGCGGTGCCATTGTAGGTGTCGAGGCGCTGATGCGCTGGCATCACCCGGAGCACGGGATGGTTCCGCCTGACGTTTTTATACCGATCCTGGAGCAGAGCGGGTTGCTCAAACGCCATACCTATTGGGCACTTGAGACGGCGATCGCTCAGTGCAAGGCATGGAGTGACCGGGGATGGGACCTGGGCATTTCGGTGAATCTTTCGATGTGCAACCTGCGGGACCGCGATCTTCCTGACCGGGTGAACAGTTACATACGGGAGTACAACGTTCATCCCGCGGCTCTGGTGCTGGAAGTTACCGAATCCACCGTCATGCAAGACCCCGACAATGTTTCTGAAGTACTGGATAACCTGGTTGCTGTCGGCATTCAGTTCTCTATTGACGATTTTGGTACGGGTTACTCCTCACTGAGTCATCTCAAGCGCCTGTCGGTGTCGGAACTCAAGATTGATAAATCGTTTGTCATGGAGATGGTGGTCGACAGCGATGATGCGGTCATTGTGCGGTCTACGGTGGATCTGGCCCATAACATGGGATTGCGGGTCGTTGCCGAGGGTGTTGAGAACGACGACTGTCTGGTGATGCTGCGGGAAATGGGATGCGATCTCGTTCAGGGTTTCCATATTGCCAAGCCGATGCCAGCCGCGCAATTTGATTACTGGTTGCGTCAAAGTGCCTGGCGGGTATTCCAGACAGGCGATGTCGCCTGAACCAGCAGGCGGGGATTTTGCCTGTTAAAGCCATGCATGTTGCGGTTTTCTCCTTAATTCAATCGTCTAACGCGAACTGGTAACACCAGCGCTCAATGAATGTGCGCTGGTCGGGTCGATTAGATTGGTTCGAAAAGGGCGGGACAGGGCCTTTCCCTGGGTGACGCACTCTGATGCATATTTCACGGCCCCCCACCGGCACTCAATCACACTACAGAGACGCCATGTTGTGCTACCCTTCGTCAGTTTGCAGCATCTGGCCATTGCAGCCCGCCGTTACGTGATGTGCGCGTAATGGTCCTGGTGATGGCAGGGGAAGAGGACCGATATATGACACGACCGACCCAAGTATTTGTCTGGATGTTTCCGTTTCTCGCTCTAGTTGGCGTCGCGGTGTTTCTTTTGTATGGGCCGCTCGCCAATGCGTTCTTGTCCAATCCGGTGTTCAACAGCATCATTGTCGGTGTTTTCCTGATTGGCATCTTAATCAATCTCCGGCAGGTTGGCATGCTGTCTTCGGAAGTTGCGTGGGTAAACAAGTTCAGGGGGCAGCAGAAGTGGTTTAGCCGACGTGCGCCTGAAGAACCGAAGATGCTCTCACCTTTGGCAAAGATGCTGGGCAAGCGCGACCACGAATTTCTCAGCCTGTCGCCATTATCGTTACGATCGCTGCTTGACAGTGTGCGGCTGCGACTTGATGAGTCCCGGGACATTTCCCGTTATATGATCGGTCTGCTGATTTTTCTTGGCCTGCTGGGCACGTTCTGGGGCCTGCTGATCACAGTGGATTCGGTGGGTCAGATGATCGGAAATCTGGGCAACAGCGCCGGGGACGGAGGCGCCATGTTCGGGAGCCTGATGAAAGGGTTGCATGGCCCGCTGTCGGGGATGGGGACGGCGTTCAGTTCCTCATTATTCGGGCTGGCCGGTTCATTGATCCTGGGGTTCCTCGACCTGCAGGCCGGGCACGCCCAAAACCGTTTTTTCTATGAACTTGAGGACTGGCTGTCCGGGGTGACGCGGCTGGGTGTGGGTGGCCCGGTGGGCGATCAGGAGCCCAGCACGCCAGCTTATATCCATGCCATGCTGGAGCAGACGGCGGAGACGCTGGACAGGCTGCAACGCAACGTTTCACGTGATGAAGCCCAGCGGCGTTTGATCGGCGAACAGATCCAGATGCTGGGCAAGGAAATGGCTGCGTTTTCAGACCTCAGTCGAGACGAGCAGCGCCTGGCCTCGCGGGTGGTTGAATCGCGTGGCAGCTTTGATGAATCCCTGCAGGAGCATGTGCGCAGTCTCGATACCAGCCTCAAGCAATTGCTCGATGAAGTCGCGACCGGGCGCGAACGACTGGTCGATGAGATCCGGGATGAACTGCGTCTTATGGGCCGGGCACTGACATCGGTTTCCGATTCGTCTCAACGCGAGCAAGAACAGGCCAGCAAGGAAAGACACTAGTATGTTCGTAATGACACGCCGGCGTCGCGTACTCGATATCTGGCCAGGCTTTGTCGATGGGCTGGCAGCGCTGCTGATGGTGGTGATCTTTGTGTTGCTGCTGTTTTCGGTGGGAGAGTTTTTGTTAACCGATGCGCTCATTGGCCGGGATCAGGCGCTTGATCGTCTCCGCGTCAGTATTGCCGAGCTTAGCGATGTCCTGGCGCTGGAGCGCACCGAGAAAGCCGGTCTGCAGGACCAGCTCACACGCGTATCAGGTGAACTCGATGAAACAGTGCAGGCAAGGGATGACCTGACGGCACGGCTTGAGGCGATGCGGGCAAGGGCAGAACAGGCGAATGCGGAAACGCAACGCGTGCACGCGGCATTGGAAGGTGCGCGTGCGGTCATTACAACCAGGGACAGTACGATTGAACAACAACTGGGTGCTATTTCCGGACTTGAAACAGATATTGCCGCCTTGCAGGTTACCGGTCAGGAACTCGAGGCGGATCGGGACCAGCTGCAGGTGGCGCTCGCCGCAAGCCAGAAGGATACGGCGCAACAACGCGACTTGACTGAACAGGCGCAAACCCAGGTAACAACATTAAATCAGCAAATTGCTGCATTGCGTAAGGAACTCCTGCAGCTCAATCAGGCACTGGATACGTCGGAAACGACGGTCCAGGAGCAGTCCGCGGAAATCGAGGATCTCGGGCGGCGTCTGAACGTTGCGCTCGCCAACAAGGTCGAGGAACTGAGCCGCTACCGATCGGAATTTTTTGGCAAGTTACGCGAAGCCTTGAAGGATAGTCCGGACGTCCGTGTTGAGGGCGATCGCTTCGTGCTGCCTTCGGAAGTTCTCTTTGCCTCTGCGTCCGCGGATCTGGATGAAAATGGCAAGCAACAGGTGCAGGCCGTTGCGACCACACTGAAGGAAATCTCGGCCGAGATTCCGGACGACATCGACTGGGTGTTGCGTGTCGACGGGCATACCGACAAACGCCCCATCCGTAAACTCTTCCGGTCGAACTGGGAGCTTTCCTCGGCGCGCGCAATCAATATCGTGAAGTACATGATCGAGCAGGGCGTCCCTGCCCAGCGTCTGGTTGCGGCCGGATTCGGCAAGTATCATCCACTCGATCCGGCAGATACAGCGGAGGCGTATAGCCGCAACCGGCGGATTGAGTTGAAACTCAGCAGCCGCTAGTACTCTTTCAGGATGATATTGCCGGGATCAGTTGGTCTGTCAGCGTTCAGGGCACCAACAGTAGGCGCTTTAGGCGAGGCACGCCTCGCAGGGAATGGCCATAGTCCTTTCCAAGAGGCGGAACGCAGCCATGGACGCTGACAGGCCAACCCTTCGGGCGCACCTGTGGCGCCCCGCAGCGGCGTTGCCGCGCTTGACAAGGACTAAGGCCATTGCCTGCGCACGGCGCCTTGCTGCGAAACACCACAGGTGCGCTGAACCCGGCAATATCATCTTGAAAGAGTACTATTAGCCTCAGCCGGCAGGGATTATCAGGGGCGGAGTTTTCATCCAGCTCGCTGTACGTGCCTGGATGGGGTCAAGGGCCAAGATTCGGCCAAAACACCTTATCCATTAGACAGTGAAACCAAAGCTTTGTAATCAATATTTAATGCATTTTCCCAAATTTGGTCTATACTCATCTGGAAAAACAGGAGAGGGTGGTCATGGACAGTTTATTTGGAATAGTGCTGCTTTGGGCAGC
>Ga0265303_10002172_pt1 | contig 12127 bp, 9 predicted proteins | sample Helome_2_FD_192494 | JGI IMG/M metagenome (GOLD analysis project Ga0265303, IMG submission 192494) | Marine sediment microbial communities from subtidal zone of North Sea - Hel_20160317 (Illumina Assembly) | ecosystem: Environmental > Aquatic > Marine > Subtidal zone > Sediment ...
CACGCCACGCCTTGTTGCGAAACATGCTGTGGACGCTGAACAAGGCAATATCTTCTTGAAAGAGTACTAGGAGCGCGCGAGAAACCGCCAGGACCGGGATAGGAAAGCGACAAAACAAGGCGTAAACCCATCGCTACGCGCAGATTGGTTTGTTTCTGCAGATGATTCAGTACTTTGCAGCACAGTCGCTTTCCGGCCGGTGACGGATGCGGGCTAGGGATCAGGGAAGGACAGTTGCAGGCTTCATTTTCCATTCGCGGTTGCATTGGGGATGTGCAGTTCAACAATTATCATCGCGGCCGACCCGTCAAGGCTCGCAGAGTCAAAAGGTGCCGGCGTGTAAAGGCGACAATACTTTGGGGGCACATCCCATCTTATTCCGTCGACAGAATTGACGGCCTACAGTGCTTCAGTCGACGAGTTCCCAGTCCTGCCAAGCCGTCGATGCCGAGGGGTTGGCAAGCATTCGTTTTGCCTCGGTTGCATCCGAGTCCCGCGTCTTCGGGTCTGCAACTTCCATGTCTGCACCAGCCTGGGAGAAAAGCTCTCTCAATGCTGCGAGTTGCGGTGGATTGTGCGTTATATACTGAACGCCGATGCCATACGCGGTGATGCGCGCGATTCGGGCGCGTACACGAAAACGATGTTTTCCATCGGGCAGGGAAACAGAAAATGCCACTTCGACGTGCGTGCCGGGCTCGATATCATTCTGTTCGAGTTCAAGCTTTGTCGAGCGTGCGTCCCTGAAGGCCAGAAACATGCCGCCGCGCGAGATTTCACAGATCCCGTAGGCCCTGGACTGAAGGGAGGGAATCGCGACAAACGCCTGGATTGCAAGAGCGCATCTCGGATCGATTCGCTTGTTTTCATCGGCGACCTTCCGTTGGTTTTTCTCCAGCGGTTCAGCCTGCGACTCTGTCCCGGCTTGTCCTTCATGTGTCGAAAACTGTTGCTTCATGGGAACGCCCCTCTCACAGCAAACGGCCATGGCGAATACGAGCTCCGCCCGGCTATACAACGTGATATCGGCAGCCGGGATGATTTTTGAACCGTATTCGCGAACGGTCTACTGCTGCCAGGAGGCATGGTCTGAAGATGGAATACTCTTGCACAACACGGATGTTCCCTAATTGGCTCGACGGCAGGTGTTGGCCTTCGGTCCGGGGGCCTTCAATCGCCCACCGTGCGACGCTCGCCGAGATTCGGCCGCACCAAGACGAAAAGCAGCAAGGCAAACACGGCACCGAACTTATCCGCAAACATATCTTTTTACGCATCCCAGACGTCGGCCTGAGAGCCGAGAAACTCGATCCCGCCACTGTGGGCCGAATCAAGATCCTGACGACCTGTGTGCCAGGGCACATTGCCCGACGGGGTACCTTTCCTTCGCCCTAAAATTGCGAATCAGTTCCGTATTTGCACACCGGTGCTGACGCTAAAGTTCGTGACAGCAAAAAAGCGGATGGTGGCGATAGTGATGAAGAAACCTAAAATCTTTGCAGACTCGGGCTGGAGCCAGTCATGGATCGAGCTGTCGATTCTTTATTCATTGACCTCCGTGGCCACCGCCCTTTTACTCGATATGCACTGGTTGGTCGCCATGTCGGTTGCACCCGGCATCATGATGGCGATGCTGCTTGCGGTGATGGCGTTCGTACAGATCCTGTGGATGCTGGTTGTCGGAGTGGAACGGATTGGCTCTGCGCTCGGAATGAGCAAGAGCCCTTTGTCCTGAATCCGAGCCTTCTTAGCGCCATACGCCATCGGCGCTGTCGTAACTCTGCAGAACCCGGATGTAGTTGAGCCGCTCGTAATCTGCGGGATTCTGCACACTGGCCTGGCTCATACGGCCACGCAACTCGTCGAGCTGTTCAAACCCCTGCTGTTCCATCCATTCCTCAAGTTCACGGATCAGCGTGCTCAGGTGTCCGGGTCCCTTTTGCAGCAGGGCATGGCAAAGATGCACCACGTCTGCACCGGCAAGTAACACCTTGATCGCGTCCTCGGCTGTATGTATGCCTCCGGTGGCGCCGATCGAGCAGCCCACCCGTCCATGCAGTATCGCAGCCCATCGCATCGCAAGCAGTGCATCGGTGGAGCGGGTCGCGGTGAGGGCATGCTGCAGACGCATGCCGTCAATCTGAATGTCGGGTTGATAGAAACGGTTGAACAGCGAAACACCCGAAACGCCGGCGGCCTCGAGTTTCATCGCCATGTTGCCGATCGAACTGAAGAAGGGTGAGAGCTTCATGTTTATGGGGATCGAAACCTGTTCACGCAGTTCCTGCAGCAAGGTCACATAGCGTTGCTCGACTTGATGTCCCTCCTCCCAGACGTCGCCGGCGACGTAATAGGCGTTAAGTTCGAGCGCGTCTGCGCCGGCGTCGGCAATCTCGGTCGCATGCTTCATCCAGCCGCTGGCGGTCACACCGTTCAGGCTGGCGATCACCGGGATCTGCAGCGTCGCCTTCAGCGAGGCAACCTGTTCGAGGTAGCGATCGAGCTCGCCGGGGAAATCCTGGTGTGCCGGCAGGTAACTGCTGGCCTCGGCGCTACCGGTTTCCTGGTGATGCAGAAAACGGGTCATGCCCTCTTCCTCTGCCCGCACCGCCTCTTCGAATAGTGAGTACATGACGATTGCAGCGGCGCCGGCATCCTGTAGTCGTTTGGATACATCCAGGCTGCGTGACAGCGGTGAGGCCGAGGGTACGAACGGATTCTTAAGCTCCAGGCCGAGCCATCTGGTATCGAGATGCATAGTCAGGACTCCTTGAGTTTTGGGGACGCAGAGGGCACAGAGATCCGCAGAGCAAACAGAGAAAGTGTTTTCTCTGACCAGGGGGATCTGGAGACAAATAGATCTCTGCGCACTCCGCGCTCCTTTGTGGTCTCTGCGTCCTACTCTGCATCGCTTTCGCCAACAGCCAGCTTCGCCAGTTGCTCGTACAGGTGGAACTTGGCCCTGGTCTGGTGCTGGGCGATCTCCATGAAACGGTGCGCGGCATCCGGGTGGGTGCGCTCCAATACCGCAAAGCGGGTCTCGGTCATGGCGAAATCCCGGTATGGCAGGCTGGGTTCCTTCGAGTCGAGGTGAAGGGGATTCTCACCCTGCGCGGCCTTGCGCGGGTCGTAGCGGAACAACCCCCAGTGGCCGGCGTTGACCGCCAGGTCCTGCTGACGCAGGTTGTTCGACAGGTCGATTCCGTGCGCGATACAGGGAGAGTACGCGATGATCAGCGATGGCCCATCGTAGCTCTCTGCTTCGAGGAACGCGCGCAGCACCTGGACATCTTTTGCCCCGTAGGCCACCTGGGCAACGTAGACGTTGCCATAGGCCATGGCCATCATGGCGAGATCCTTCTTGACGACGGGTTTGCCGCCGGCCGAAAACTTGGCCACCGCGCCCAGCGGCGTCGCCTTCGACGTCTGACCGCCGGTATTCGAGTAGACCTCGGTGTCGAGTACCAGGATATTTACGTTGCGGCCGGAGGCCAGTACATGATCGACACCGCCGTAGCCGATATCGTAGGCCCAGCCGTCTCCACCGATCGCCCAGACGCTCTTTCTGACCAGGTAGTCGGCGATGCCCTCAAGAGTGCGCGCCGCGAGTCGGTCGATGCCGGCAAGCCGGGTCTTCAGTTCTTCCACGCGCGCGCGCTGTTCGGCAATACCGGCCTCTCCGTGCTGGTCTGCTCCGATGATCTTATCGATTAGGGGTGTGCCGATCTCCTCAGCCAACTCCCGCAGCAGTTCGGCCGCATGCTCGGCCTGTTTGTCGATGGCCACGCGCATTCCCAGACCGAATTCCGCATTGTCCTCGAACAGCGAGTTGTTCCAAGCCGGTCCGCGACCGTCCGGGTTGCTCGTGTAGGGTGTTGTCGGCAGGTTGCCGCCGTAGATCGAGGAACAACCGGTGGCGTTTGCAATCAGCATGCGGTCGCCAAACAGCTGGGTTGCAAGCTTGATATAGGGTGTCTCGCCGCAGCCCACGCAGGCGCCCGAAAACTCGAACAGCGGCTGCATGACCATGGCCCCCTTGAGCGTGGTCTCTTTGAGCTGGCTGCGATCGAATTCGGGCAGCCCGAGGAAGAAATCCCAATTGGCCTGCTCAATAGTTCTTCTTGAACCGATTGGAACCATGTTCAGCGCCTTGCGCTGCGGGTTGCTCTTGTCGCGGATCGGGCAGATTTCGACGCACAGGCCGCAACCGGTGCAGTCGTCCGGTGCAACCTGATAGCTGATGTGGGTCCCGGGCGGCAGGTCTTTACCGCCCTTCACCTGGGTATGCAGAAAACCCTCGGGCGATTCAGACGCGAGTTTCTCGTCAAACAGTTTGGAGCGGATGGCCGCATGAGGGCAGACTAGTGGGCACTTGCCGCAGTGGGTGCACAGATCCATCTCCCATTGCGGGATCTCCAGTGCCAGCTGACGCTTTTCGAATGCCGCGGTGCCGAGCGGCCAGGTACCGTCCGCGCTCATCGCACTCACCGGCAGGCTGTCTCCGTGCCCCGCGATCAGGGTGGCGGTTACCCTCTGCACGAACTCCGGTGCGTTGGCCGCGACCACGGGTGGCAGCTCCATTTGGCTGCTGACCTGTCCAGGGATCTCGATCTCGTGCAGTCCGGCGAGGGCGGCGTCGATCGCGGCAAAATTACGTTCGAGCAGGTGCCTGCCCTTACGCCCATAGGTCTTTTTGACCATCGCCTTGATCTTGCCAAGGGCCTCATCGCTGTCGATGACATTGGCAAGTGCAAAGAAGCACACCTGCATGATCGTATTTATGCGCCGGCCCATGCCGGTATCCTGCGCGATGCCATAGGCGTCGATGGCGAAGAATTTCAGCCCCTTGTCGATCATCTGCTGCTGCACCGGGCGTGGCAGGCTGTCCCAGGCTTTGTCGGGCGTCATCGGACTGTTGAGCAGGAAGATGCCACCGGCAGCAGCCCTGGCCAGCATATCGTAGCGAGTCAGGAAGTTAGGCTGGTGACAGGCAACGAACTGTGCCTCGTCATTGCCGACAAGGTAAGTCGACCGGATCGGCCGGTCGCCGAAGCGCAGGTGCGACACGGTAGCGGCACCGGCCTTCTTCGAGTCGTACTGAAAATAGCCCTGGACGTGCAGATCGGTGTTTTCGCCGATGATCTTGATCGAGTTCTTGTTGGCCGAAACGGTGCCGTCCGAGCCCAGGCCGTAGAACAGGCAGCGCGTGATGCCGTGCGCGGCCGACGGGGTGAACCCGCTGTCCCAGGTCAGGCTGCTGCCAGTGACATCGTCGTGGATGCCGATGGTGAAGTGGTTTTTTGGGTTGTCCCGGTCGAGCTCGGAAAAGACGCCGGCGACCATGCCAGGCGTGAATTCCTTCGACGACAGACCGAATCGGCCACCGATCACCCGTGGCATTCGAGTGCACTTACCCTCCGCATGGGCCTGCGACAGCGCCGTGATCACGTCCTTGTACAGGGGTTCGCCATCGGCGCCCGGCTCTTTGCTGCGGTCGAGCACCGCCAGTCCTCGGACACTGGCGGGCAGGCAGTCGAGCAGATGTTCTGCCGCGAAGGGCCGGTAAAGGCGCACCTTGATCAGGCCGACCTTCTCGCCACGTTCAATCAAGGTCTCGACCGTCTCCTCGGCAGCGCCCAGGCCCGAGCCCATGAGCATCACCACGCGCTCCGGGTCTGCTGCGCCCAGATAGTCGAACAGCCGGTACCGGCGCCCGGTCAGATCCGCGAATCTGACCATGACATCATTCAGGATGCTCGGTAATTCCGTGTAGTAAGTGTTAACTGACTCCCGGCCCTGGAAATACACGTCCGGGTTCTGCGAGCTGCCGCGCAGGACCGGGTGGTCAGGTGACAGGGCGCGCCCGCGGTGTGCGAGCACCAGGTCTTCGTCGATCATCGCACGCACGGCGTCACGGTCCAGCTGGCTGATCTTGTCGACCTCGTGCGAGGTACGAAATCCATCGAAAAAGTGCAGGAAGGGCACCCGCGAGGCGAGAGTTGAGGCCTGCGCAATCAGGGCAAAGTCCTGCACCTCCTGCACGCTGGCCGAGCACAGCATCGCGTAGCCGGTCGCGCGGCAGGCCATCACATCGGAGTGATCTCCAAAAATGGACAGGGCCTGCGCGGCGAGGGAGCGCGCAGATACATGCAGGACCGTCGGGGTCAGCTCGCCGGCGATTTTGTACATATTGGGGAGCATCAGGAGCAGGCCCTGCGAAGCGGTGAAGCTGGTCGCCAATGACCCGGCTTGCAGGGCGCCGTGAATGGCCCCTGCCGCACCGGCCTCGCTTTGCATCTCGATTACCTGCGGGACCGTGTCCCAGAGATTCCTGACCCCGGTGGCGGACCATTCATCCGCCCACTCGCCCATCGGCGAGGCCGGGGTGATCGGATAGATCGCTATCACCTCATTGGTAAGATGAGCGATTCGCGCGGCGGCCTCATTGCCGTCGACGGTGACGAGTTCCTCGTGCATTGGATAATCCAATGGTGACCCTTGCCATTGCTAGACTGGGCGTGCTGCGCTGCGGCAAGCAACCGCAGGCGCTGGCTTGCTTGACTTGGGTCAAGCCCGGATCAGGATAGCCGGATGTTCAGAAAAGACCGTCTTCGTCGCCCAGCGGGTCCGGCACGGCCTGCCATTGCGACCGCAGGGTCTTTCGGAACAGCAGTTTCTGCTGGGCGGACTCAGGCAGGTCGGTGAATCGGAATACACCGCGGCCCACCAGAAGATCGACCACGTCTTCAAGCACCCTCACCAGGTCGACGTCCAGATTGCGCAGGAATTCCTGGACTTCGGGGTCATCGATAGAGGCGGCTACCGCGCCGTCGGTCGCCGTGGCGGACAGGCTCGCAATGTCGCCTTTTGCGTCACGGACGATAAAGACCTTTTTCATGACGGGAAATCTCGATTGCCCCGGGGATTAATTCAGGATTTCGGTAAAGCCGACGATAACTTTATTCCCAGACGGGATTATTTATCTGGCCGAACCGGGAGAAAAAGGTTTGAGCGAAACAGCGTTGAAACTGGATTTGGAGACCGAGTTCTCCACGCCGGACCCGTTGGTTGCGTGTCTGTTGATGCTCGCGCGTCAGCATGATCTGCCTGCGTCGGAATTTGCCGTCACCTCCGGATTGCCGCTCGAAGGTGGTCGACTGAGCCCCCGTATGTTTGACCGTGCGGCGCGCCGGGTCGGGCTGCGTGCCCAGGTGGTGCAGCGTGGTCTGGCGGCACTGGACGGTCTCGTCACGCCCGCCGTCCTGCTGCTGGACGACGATCGTGCCGGCCTGTTGCTGCGGCCCGTAAGCGACGGTGAAGCGCGGCTGTTGCTGCCTGAAAATCCGGAGGCCGAGGTCCGACTGCCGGTGGATGAGCTCGAGGGTCTTTATTCCGGCTACGCTATCCTCGCCAGCCCCGCCCATCGTTACGATGCGCGCACGCCGGGATCGGAGGATGGGGTGGCGGAGGGTCACTGGTTCTGGGGAACGCTGCGATCCTCTTGGCGGCTCTATCGCGATGTGGCCCTTGCATCCATTCTGATCAATCTATTTGCGGTCGCCAGCCCTTTGTTCGTCATGAACGTCTACGATCGGGTGGTGCCAAATCAGGCCCTGGAAACCCTTTGGGTACTCGCGATCGGCGTAACCTTGATCTTCGGTTTCGACTTCGTCCTGCGAGGGTTGCGGGGACGATTCGTTGACGTGGCGGGCAGCAAGGCCGATATTGAGTTGTCTGCGCGCTTGTTCGAACGCGTGCTCGGGCTGCGTCTGGATGCGCGACCGGCATCCGCCGGTGCCTTTGCGAACAATCTGCGCGAGTTCGACGGTATTCGCGATTTTTTCGCCTCTCTGACCCTGACGGCCCTGGTCGACGTACCTTTCGCCCTGCTGTTCCTGCTGGTGGTCTGGTTTGTGGCCGGCCCCTTGGTGCTGGTACCCCTGGCAGTCATCCCGGTCCTGCTCGTATATGGTCTGTTCATGCAGCCGCGCCTGCGGCGCGCCTCGGAGCATGGGATGCGGGCCGCCGCGCAGAAGAATGCCACTCTGGTCGAGGCCCTGGTTGAGGCCGAAACGGTCAGGGCGTTGGGCGTGGAGGGGCGGTTGCAGGGCCAGCTGGAAAGGAGCGTGGCCGAGTCTGCTCGCTGGAATGCGGAGGCTCGCCAATGGGCCCTGTCGGCGGCCAATCTTGCCACTTTCCTTCAGCAGATGGTCTCGGTGGGCGTGGTCGTGTTCGGTGTCTATCTGATATCAGACGGCCTGCTGTCCATGGGTGGTTTGATCGCGGCCGTCATGCTCAGCGGACGTGCGGTGGTTCCCCTGGCACAGATTGCGGGACTGCTGACCCGCTTCTTCCAGGCCAGCACGGCGCTGCAGACGCTCAACGAGGTGATGAAGATGCCGGTTGAGCGTCCAGAGGGCAAGGTATTCGTTACCCGACCGGTGTTGCAGGGAAATATCGAGTTCGACCATGTCAGCTTTATGTACCCGGGACAGGAGCTGCCGGCGCTGCAGGATGCGAGTTTCCGCATCGAGTCGGGTGAACGCGTGGCGATCATCGGCCGCGTGGGTTCCGGAAAGACGACGGCCAACCGGCTGATTGCCGGTTTGTATCAGGCACAGAAAGGTGCTGTACGTATCGATGGTGTGGATATTCGCCAGCTCGACCCGGGCGATCTGCGACACAACATCGCTTATGTGTCTCAGGACAATCAGCTGTTGTTCGGCTCCATACGAGACAACCTCACCATGGGAATCGTGCATGTGGACGATGAACGTATCGTGCGTGCAGCCCAGCTGTCCGGCGTGGCGGCCTTCGTCAATCGCCATCCCCTGGGTTTCGACATGCCGGTTGGAGAGCATGGCAGCATGTTGTCGGGCGGCCAGCGCCAGGCGGTGGCCCTGGCCCGGGCCCTGGTCCAGGATGCCCCGGTATTGTTGCTGGACGAGCCCACCGGGGCGATGGATAACAGCAGCGAAGAACATATCAAACGCGAACTTTCCGGCGTTGTGCAGGGCAAGACGCTGATTTTGATCACGCACCGCGCGTCTCTCCTGGAACTGGTCGAGCGGGTGATCGTGGTCGATGCAGGCAAAGTGGTAGCAGACGGGCCAAAGGCACAGGTGCTCGATGCATTGCGTGCCGGGCGGATCAAGCAGACGCATTGAGGAGATTGCGCGTTGAACCAGAATGAAGCGCTCATCAAAGGGCCTCGTGCGGACGGATTTGTCGTCGACGCCGCGGCGGCTATCCGTACACGCACGGTACGCGGTCAGCAGCTGTTGGTCTGGGTGATATTCCTCTGTCTTGTGGCGATATGCGTCTGGGCCTACCTGGCGGTACTCGATGAGGTCGTGCGCGGCAGCGGCAAGGTGATACCCACGTCACAGGTTCAGGTGGTACAGAATCTGGAAGGAGGGATCATCAAGCAGATCGATGTGGTCGAGGGTGAACTGGTGACGCCCGGCCAGATCCTGCTGGCCATTGACGATACCCGCTTCGATTCCTCTCTGCAGGAGAGTCGCGTCCGCTCGTTGAGCCTCCAGGCCAAATTGATCCGCCTGCAGGCCGAGGCCGAGGGCCTCGATGCCATGCCGCAGGTTCCGGCAGAGATAAGCCAGGCCTTGCCGCAGATCTTTGAGCAGGAACGGCAGCTATTTACCGAGCGCCGCAGTGAACTCGAGGCCAATCACCGCATCTTTGGTCAACAGGTGGCACAGAAGAGGCATGCCATCGCTGAAATGTCGTCCCGTAGCGCACGGCTGAAGCGGAGCCTGGATCTGACTGCAAAGGAATTAAACGTGACACGTCCGCTGCGCGATCAGGGGGCGGTGTCCGAGGTTGAGGTCTTGCGTCTGCAGCGCCAGGTCAACGACCTGCGCGGTGAATTGGACGAGACGAAGCTTGCCATTCTGCGTGCCAGGGCCGAACTGGCCGAGGCCGAACAGCGCCAGGTCGAACTGGATGCCGGTTTTCGCAAAGAGGTGCGTGCCGAATTGAATGAGGTGAGCGCGGAGCTGAATGCCTTTAATGCCAGCAACGTGGCTTTGGAGGACAGGGTACGGCGCACGCAGGTGCGTTCACCGATTCGTGGTGTCGTGAAATCACTGTCGGTGCGGACCGTGGGCGGTGTGGTGCAGCCGGGTATGGATCTCGTCGAGATTGTTCCGGTGGGCGAAAGCCTGCTGGTCGAGGCCAAGGTGAACCCGCGAGACATCGCCTTTTTGCGCCCGAAGCTGCCTGCAAAGGTCAAGCTCACGGCCTATGATTTCGCGATTTACGGTGGCCTGGACGCTCAGGTTGAGCACATCAGTGCCGATACCTTCATCGAGGAGAACGGTGACCCTTACTATCTAGTGCGTGTTCGCACCACTGACCCTACGTTGGTCAAGGACGGAAAACCTTTCTCGATCATGCCGGGTATGACGGCCGAGGTGGATATCCTTGTTGGAGAAAAAACCGTACTTTCCTATCTGCTCAAACCCGTGTTGCGTGCGCGGGAGAATGCCTTGCGGGAACCCTAATCGATGGCACTGGTAGTCGCTGCGGGTAGCGATCACGATATCCTGATGCGTTGGTCCGATATGACACACAAATCGGGCCATGAGTGCGTCATCCTTCCTCCGGCCAGCCTGCTTGGCGCGCCACAGATCGGGGTTGGGGTCTGTCTCTACGATATGGGGCGGCGTGGAGGTTCGGATCCGCAGCCGCTCTACGATGCTATCGAGGCCTGTCCGCAAACCGCATTTATCGCCATGTCGCCGAATCCGGAGGCGCAGGAAGGTCTGCGTCTGTTGCGCAGAGGCGCGCGTGGATACTGTAACCGCCTGGTTTCGGCCCGGGTTTTGGCAGTCCTGATATCCACGGTCGCGAGCGGCGAGATATGGGCCGGCAAGCAGGTCACCGATTATTTGCTCGAGGCCGCACTTGCCGAAAAGACAAAGGCGCCTGCGCCGAGAGAGAGTCTTTTCGGGCAATTGACTGCGCGCGAGGCGGGGATCGCCAAGCAGGTCGCCGCCGGCCACAGCAACAAGGTCATCGCGGCCGACAGCGGTATCACCGAGCGCACGGTGAAAGCCCATCTCAACAGTATTTTTCGTAAGACCGGCATCCGTAACCGGGTGCAACTGGCACTCGCCGTATCGCAGGCGGACGAAGATCCTCGCCGCCTATCGAACGGCTGACCACAGCCCTCTAGTACCAAGGTCCTATAAGGCACCTTGGCGCCCTGCCGATACCAAGCATACAAACCGATCTGTATCTATGCCTGGAGACCATCATGGCTGAACAAAACGCTACCCAACCTGCATCCACTGCTATTGGCGAGGTGCAGTCAGTTACCGGCCGGGTAGTGGCCATCGGGGCCAACGGCGTAGAGCGCCAATTGTTTGCGGGTGACCTGGTATATCCCGATGACCTGATCAAGACCAGCGGCCAAAGTGCCATCGTGGTTGCGCTCAAAGACGGTACCCGTTTCGATCTCGGCCGCGATGCGGAGGCGTTGCTGGATGAGTCTGTCTACAGCGACGATGTTGCTGCGGTCAAGGCCGCTGCGTTGGCGGAGGTGGCTGAGTTACAGCGCGCAATCGCAGAGGGCGCCGATCCAACGGAAGTGGCCGAGGCCCCGGCCGCCGGCGGGGAACAGGGTAGTGCCGGAGAATCCGTCCAGTCGGCTGTGGGGCTCGACAGGACCGGGCGGATCGGTGCGGTCGAAGCCGGTTTCGAAACGCGCGGAGTGGAACAGGAAATCGATCCTGTCGTCATCGATCCGATCGATTTCGGGTTGGGCGCCGAGCCGGGTTCGACGTCTGGTGGCGCAGCGCCGGTTGCGCTGGTGCTTACGGTTTCCGCCCCGGACAATACCAATGACAACACGCCGACGATTACGGGTGCGACGGATGCGGCTGCTGGGAGCACAGTAACCCTGGTCGTCATCGACAGTGCAGGTGATACGCAGAATCTTTTGGCCACCGTGCAGCAGGACGGAACCTACAGTGTGGAAGTGGCGACGGCTCTGCCGGAAGGCGACTTCAAGGTGGATGCCAGCGTCAGTGATGCGGATGGTAATGCCGCCAACGCGTCGGATCCAGGCAGTGTTAATGCGGTGAACGACGCCCCAACGGCGGTC
>Ga0265303_10002174_pt1 | contig 12119 bp, 11 predicted proteins | sample Helome_2_FD_192494 | JGI IMG/M metagenome (GOLD analysis project Ga0265303, IMG submission 192494) | Marine sediment microbial communities from subtidal zone of North Sea - Hel_20160317 (Illumina Assembly) | ecosystem: Environmental > Aquatic > Marine > Subtidal zone > Sediment ...
GCTGCTCGCGAAGACGCCCGGCCTGATGCAGGGTTACTGGAACAATCACGTGGCAACCAGCGAGGTGATCGACCCCGAGGGCTGGCTGCATACCGGCGACCAGGCGCGCATCGAGAACGGGCATATTTACATTACCGGGCGCATCAAGGACATCCTGGTGATGTCCAACGGCGAGAAGATCCCGCCCATGGACATGGAGCTTGCCATCAGCCTGCTGCAGACCGTCGACCAGGCACTGGTGATCGGGGAGGGCGAATCGTTTTTATCGGCAATACTGGTGCTCAATCCGGAAGAGTGGCCCAGGCTGGCCAAGCGCTTTGACCTCGATGCCGACAGCAATGACGGCCTGGAAAACCAGAAACTGCATGCCCACCTGCTGAAGGGCATCAAGGGAACGCTGAAGGATTTTCCGGGCTACGCCAAGATCCGTCGGGTCATCCTCACGCATGATGCGTGGACGGTGGACAACGGCCTGCTGACGCCGACACTCAAGGTCAAGCGGTCCAGGGTGCTCAAGCAATTCAGGGAAAGGATCCAGGCGCTCTACAGCAGCGGCCCGAACGGACACGGCTGATCAGGCTGCACTACCAGCTCATGTAGGCAAAGCCCCGTTCCTGCAGCAGCATGATGTCATCGACCCCTATGGGGACCACCTTTGCATACGGCTGCAGGTCCTTGTCGGTCCAGTCCAGCGACTTCATGGTATTGCCGCAGGCGTGAAAGGCGATGCCGTATTGCGCCAGCGAGGATGCACGCTGACGCAGCTCCTCTGACACCGGACGCCCCGGTTCTTTTGCGATCAGGTGAAGCCCGGGGCCGATCATGGCCACCACGATCTCGACATCGTCGCCGTACTTGCGCAACAGCTCGCCGACAGAAAACAGCACGCTCTGCAGGTAATCGGTATCGGCCTTGTTGCACTGGTAGACGATCTTGTGGGCCGAGGCATCCTCGAAGTGGGTGTCGGTGTGGTGCGCCCGGGCCTGGCCCAGGGCGAACAGACCCCCGAACAGACCGAGTGATTTCAGTAGCAGTCGGCGTGACAGGCTGCGTGATTCCATAACTGGCTCCCGTGTGTTCATGCAATATTTCGACAAATTTAATTCATAATTACTCAGTCGAAAGCGCAATGCGATTATTTTTATCCGCTGCCGTACCGGTGAGGCCGAACGGTGGGCGTGACGGCTCGACCCGGCACCGGGTACAGTGTAATACTCATGCCATCCTGCAAACAGTCACTGCCTTATCGCAGTACCGTGCTTTAGAACTACATACAAATCAGAATCTTGGGAGGGTGTTGCCCGATGACCGGGGCGTGGCTTTCCGGGCAGATCGGGGGTCAGGCGCATCGATCACCCTTACTTTTCACAGTCCATCGATTCCCGGAGATAATGTCGAAAAATCTAACACGTGGCCCCTGATATCGATATTTCAGCCTAAGCTCCTGATAGAGCAGAAGGATTTCAGGATTCTGTAAACCCGGAAAACAGCAGAAATGTCGGGAATCTTCACAGCCATGCCATCGGTAAAAAACAGCTTTCATATAAGCCATTGAAATCTGATTAGATATATTTATGGAACAGATTTTGCTTTTAATACTGTGCTGCATGAATCGTGCGTAAAGATACGAGCGGCAAAGATAACAACGATGTTGTTCAAAATAAAATATACGGAGAGAAATGATGAAATTTACTAGCAGCGTAGCTGCCATCGCTTTTATAGCCAGTATGGCTGCCCCTCAGGCAATGGCGGCCACGACCGGGCTGGATTTTGCAGGGGGCTGCCCTGATTCGGAACAGAATAGTGGACTCTGTAACATGGGCGGAAACGCTGATGTGCCGAATGTAGCGGCAATACTCGGAGTCAGTCAGTCACTGGTGTCCCAGGTCTTCACCGGTTTTAACGTTACCGGAATCAATGATGATAATGGTGACTGGACAGTCACTGATCCCACTATCACCCATATTGCATTCAAATCGGCCGGCCACTTTATACTCGGTGCGGTGACGGCCGGAAGTGGTACTTGGGATAATTTCACTGTCAACACAGATAGCTGGGATCTCAGCCTCGCAACTTGCCCAGCAACGATATGTTCTAATGGTCCAAGAGCCTATGTCGATGCGGATTTCCTGAATGGCGGCTCACAAGTCGCTGATCTTTCCAATGTCCGCGCCTTCTCCGTGGTACCCGTTCCCGCCGCTGTCTGGCTGTTCGGCTCAGGTCTGCTGGGCCTCGTTGGCGTTGCCCGCAGAAAACGCAGCTGACACCGTAACATCTGCTCTGTACAAAAAACGGCCACTCAATCGGGTGGCCGTTTTTTTTACCCGCCACAAAGACGCCCCGGGGCATTCAGAAACCCGTCTTTTGACAGCTCAGGCATGAGGCTTTATAAAGAATCCAGCTCGCGGGTGTAGTTCAATGGTAGAACTGGAGCTTCCCAAGCTTCAAACGTGGGTTCGATTCCCATCACCCGCTCCATCATCTGCTTCAGCGCCCCCATAAATTAATTTATACGCCTATAAATAAACCATAGTTGTATTATTAGTAAATAGTAATATAATGAATATCGAATCTTGGGCAGGCGCTCTGGAAAAATTCTAAACCGTTTTCTTTATAAATAAACATCGGAGATACAGATCATGAAAAAGATTGCGCTCACAATGACAGCGGCAACTATCGCCATTGCCTCGACCGCGGCCTCTGCCTGGGGTCCTTATAATGACTATGGCTACAACAACGGCTACGGCGACTTCCTGGGTGACGTCGATGGCGGCTTCAGCTTCGGCTTCAGCGGCCACGGCAGCGGCCGTGGTTATGGCCGCGGTTACAATCGTTACTACGACGGTTATGGCCCTTACGGCTACGGCTATGCCCCGTACGGCTATGGCGCCCCGGTTGCCCCGGTTGCCCCGGCTGTCGAGATGACCGCCGAGCAGAAGGAGGCCATTGCCAATCAGCAGGCCCGGTTCATCGAGAACATGCAGAATACCCAGAAGCAGGCGGCCGAGCAGTTCCAGGCGATGCAGAAGCAGGCTGCGGAGGCCCAGAAGCAGGCCGCCGAGCACTTCCAGGCCATCCAGAAGCAGCAGGCCGAGCAGTTTGCCAACCTGCCGCAGACGGCGGCCTACCCGGCTGATCCGTTCTTCGCCCAGGATCCGATCTTCGCCCAGATGGACGCCCAGCACGACGCCGCCATCAAGGCCATGGACGCCGAGCGTGATGCCCGTATCAAGGTACTGGATGCCGAGCGTGACGCCCGCATGAAGGCGCTGGACGCCGAGCGTGGCGCACGCACCAGAACCCTGGGTCCCGACCGCGAGACTCGCAAGAAGGAAATGGACGCTCGCATGGAAGAGTTCCGCAAGGCTGCCGAAGAGCGTCGTGCGGCGCGCGAGGAAGCCTACCAGGCCCGCCTGGGAGAGCGTACCGTCAATGTCGAAGCTGACAAAGGTATCTAAACAACCCGTCAGCTGATCCCGGCACTTCTCAGTGCCGGAACAGTCGAAGAGGGCGTGTGGTTTTCCACGCGCCCTCTTTTTTTGTCAGCGAAACGTGACAGTCAGTCCACTAAAATTTACAAATCAGCATCCAATGTGAATTATCATACTCAGTATCGCCACGGCACATCGGGGCCACAGGCAGAATAAGGAAAGACTATGGGCAAGTTACTGAAAATCCTCTTCTCACTGGCGGGAATCCTGGTACTCCTGCTGATCGTCGCCATCGTGGTACTGCCGATGGTGGTGGACCCGAACGACTACAAGGATGACATCACCGCCGCGGTAAAGGACAAGACCGGGCGGACACTCGAGATCGACGGGGACATCGCCCTGTCGGTGTTCCCGTGGCTGGGGATGGATATCGGGCCGACCCGCCTGGGCAACGCGGCCGGTTTCGAGGCACCGCACATGGCGAGCATGGAGGCCGTCGAGGTCCGGGTCAAACTGCTGCCGCTGTTGAAAAAGGCACTGGAGGTCGACACGGTCAGGCTGGCGGGCCTGCGGCTCAACCTGGCGAAGAATGCCCAGGGTGTCACCAACTGGGATGACCTGGTCGAGGCGGCCGGCAAGGAAGACGAGGCAAAGGAAGAAAAAGCGGATGATGGCGGCACAGGTCTGAAAGACATCGGGATCGGCGGCATCGACATAACGGATGCACAGCTGGTGTGGGATGACCGTGCCGCGGGCAGCCGCTACGAGATCAACGACCTGTCGCTGACCACCGGCGGGATCGAGCCGGGCGAGGCCTTTGATCTCGACCTGGGCTTCAGGCTCGCGGCCAGCGAGCCGGCCATTGACGGCAGGTTCACCCTGGATGGAAAGGTGCTGGTGACCGAGGGCGTGCAGGGCGTCAATATCGATGATGCGCGCATCGGCGTCGATGCGACCGGTGAGGGTCTGCCGGGCGGAAAATTGCAGGTCAACATTGGCAGTGACGTGGCCCTCGACCTGGCGGCCGGCACCCTGTCGTTACCGAATTTGAAGCTGGATGCCTACAACCTCGCCATGACCGGCGTGGTGTCCGGCACGAACGTCAACGGTGAGGACCCGCAGTTTAAGGGCAATCTCAACGTGGCCGGTTTCTCACCGCGCGAGCTGATCAAGGCACTGGGCCAGCCGGTACCGGAGACCGCCGACAGCAGTGTGCTCAACCAGGCCGATGCCAGCCTCGACTGGGACGCATCGACCAAGCATTTCAACGCCGGCAAGGTGCTGCTGCACCTCGATGACACCACGATCAATGGCTCACTGGGTGTGCGTTCCTTTGAAACGCAGGCAGTGGGCTTCAAGCTGGCCGTGGACAGCATCAATGCAGACCGCTATATGCCGCCACCACCGCCGGAAGGCGAACAACCTGCAGAAAAGGCAAAAACCGGCGAGGCGGCCGAGCTGCCGATGGAGGCCCTGCGCAAGCTGAACCTGGACGGCACGATTACCATCACCGAGATGACGGCGATCAACATGAAATACCGTGACGCGAAACTGCAGGTCCGGGCGAAGAACGGTGTGGTGCGACTGAACCCGTTTGGCGCCAGTATGTACCAGGGCAGCTACAAGGGTGACATCACCCTGGATGTGCGCAATAAAAAGCCGCGCCTGTCCGTCAACGAGCGTATATCCGGCGTGCAGGCCGGTCCGCTGTTGCTGGACCTCACCGGCAAAGATCGCCTGCAGGGCAAGGCGGATGTGACGGCAAAATTCACGGCGACCGGGATCACGCCGGACGAGATCAAGCAGACGGTCAGTGGCCAGGCGGCGTTTTCGTTTTCCGAGGGTGCCGTCAAGGGTGTGAATGTCGCCTCTCTGATCCGCAAGGCCCAGGCCGCGCTCAAGGGGCAGTCGGCACCAGCGGGCGACCAGCCCAACCAGACAGATTTTGCCTTACTCAAGGGCACGGCGAATGTGACCAACGGCCTGGTCACCAACGATGACCTGATCCTGCAGTCGCCGTTCCTGCGCATCACCGGCAAGGGGCAGACGCACCTGGCCAAAGAAACCATCGACTATACCCTGACGACCAAGCTGGTGGGCTCGCTGGAAGGCCAGGGCGGCAAGTCGCTCGAGGAACTGAAAGGGGTGTCCATCCCGGTGCTGGTCGGCGGTACCTACAGCAAGCCGACCTACAAACCGGACCTCAGCGCGGCGCTGTCTGACGCGGCCAAGGCCAAGGTGGAAGAGAAGGTCGATGAGCAAAAGGAAAAGATCCAGGAAAAGATCGAGAAAAAGATTGGCGACAAGCTGGGTGACGATATGCTGAAGGGCATCTTCAAGTAGTCACTGCAGTTGTGATGAGAGGACTGGTCGCGCTACTCCTGCTGGCGCCTGCACTTGCCAGTGCGGGCAAGATCCTGGATTCGTCGGTGACCCTTGAAGACGGCGTGTATGCCATCGCTGTCGATGCGCGCATCATTGCCCCGCCGGATACCGTCTTCGGGTTCCTCACTGACTACGACCATCTTACCGCGATCAATTCATCCATCCGGGAAAGCAACATCGTCCGCACCTACAGCCCGGTGAAGCACCGGGTACGTACCCGCATTCGTGCCTGCATCCTGTTTTTCTGTCGCAGTGTGCTGCAGGTGCAGGACATCGAGCGGCAGGACAAACACCTGCTGGTTGCACATATCATTCCGGAGCTGAGTGATTTCAGGCAGGGCCGGGCCGAGTGGCGCCTGTCCGATGCGACCGGTGCGACCGACATGCATTTCACGGCGCGACTCGAGCCGGCATTCTGGGTGCCGCCTGTCATCGGTCCCTGGCTGTTCAGGCACAAGATTGTCAGTGAATTGCTGGAGAGCGCAGCGCACATGGAAACGGCTGCCCTGAAGGCATCCGGTCAGTGAAGGCGGCCGACTTCAGCCGGCAGGTGCTCGACTGGTACGCCGTGCATGGCCGCCGTGACCTGCCGTGGCAGCACCGGCCCGTGCCATACCGGGTCTGGATCTCGGAGATCATGCTGCAGCAGACGCAGGTGGCCACGGTGATACCCTACTATGAGCGGTTCATGGAGCGCTTTCCCGACATCGCGGCACTGGCCGGGGCGGAGCCGGACCAGGTGCTGCACTACTGGTCCGGGCTGGGTTATTACGCCCGCGCCCGGCACCTGCATGCCGCGGCGCAACAGATCGTCGACCGGCATGCCGGCCGCTTTCCGGAAGTTTACGACGAGGTTGTCGGCCTGCCCGGCGTCGGGCGGTCGACGGCCGGCGCCATCCTGTCGCTTGCCTGCGGTCAGCGTTACCCGATTCTCGACGGCAACGTGAAGCGTGTACTGGCGCGGTTTCATACCGTCGATGGCTGGCCCGGCAACACACGGGTCCAGAAGACACTCTGGGAACTGGCGGACCGGCATACCCCGCAAAACGATGTCGCCGCCTACACGCAGGCGATCATGGACCTGGGCGCAACGGTCTGCACGCGCGCACAGCCGGCCTGCAGCCGCTGTCCGGTGCGTGCGGGCTGTGCCGCCCGGGCAGCTGCCTGCCAGGCGGATTACCCGGCGCCCCGGCCGAAAAAGTCCCTGCCGGTGCGCGAAGTGGCCATGTTACTGATTGCCAATGACCGGCATGAGCTGCTGCTGGAGAAGCGCCCCCCGTCCGGAATCTGGGGCGGGCTGTGGGGCCTGCCGGAACTCGAGACGAGTGCTGATATATCGCACTGGTGCCGGTCTGAACTGGGCCTGCAGGTAGTGCGGTCCCGTGAATGGCCGGTCCTGCGCCATACCTTCAGCCATTTTCACCTCGATATCATCCCGGTGCATGCCGAGGTCAGCGGCCAGGCCGACCGGGTAATGGAAGCGGGGCACCGGCTTTGGTATAAACCTGAGGGTAATGACGAACGGGGGCTGGCGGCCCCGGTCGCGAAACTGATACAGCGGTTTGGCAACAGGCCACAAGAGAGGAATCCATGACACGCACCGTACACTGTGTAAAGCTCGGCAAGGAAGTGGAAGGGCTGGACGCACCGACCTACCCGGGTGAACTGGGCCAGCGGATCTTCGACAATGTCTCGAAGGAGGCGTGGAAGATGTGGCTTGGCCAGCAGACCATCCTGATTAACGAGCACCGCATTACGCCGATCGATCCCGAGGCCAGGAAATTCCTGGAAACGGAAATGGAGAAATTCTTCTTCGGCGGCGGCTCCGAAATGCCCGGCGGTTTCGTCATGCCCGGCAAGCCGGATCAGTAATTCGCCACAGCACCACACGATAAAATATATTGCTTGAACCCGGATAACATCGCTGTAGGAGCGCACCGCGTGCGCGATTAAAAGACTTGATTGTGTGTTAATGACCACGCATGTATCTCAGAGCCCCGTCATTCCCGCGCACGACTGCAGGGATGCAGGAGGTAGAGCAATGCATGGAGCAATTGCCGAGGCGGGAATCCAGTCTGAAACTATCAACTACAGATAAAATCATCTGGAATAAGGATTCAGGGTAAGAGTGTTAATTATTCAAAATATATTGGACGCCTGTGTACATATTTACCACTGGATTCCCGCCTGCGCGGGAATGACGGGATAAAATTTTTTCCCGTTGCTTATCTCTATGACTATGGGAAAATCTAATGATTCTTTACGGCTTTGCTGTGAACAATGATAATTAGACGCCTTACTCGCGGGCAAGCATGCCTTACTAACTGTTGTATTATCAACAAGAGAAAGATAGTTTGCACAGAGACAAACGATAAATGAGCGTAAGCAAATGAAAGGCATCATCCTCGCCGGTGGCAGTGGCACGCGCCTCTATCCGCTCACCCGCGCGGTCAGCAAGCAGCTCATGCCGGTGTATGACAAGCCGCTGGTCTATTACCCGCTGTCCACGCTGATGCTCGCCGGCATCCGGGATGTGCTGCTGATTTCCACGCCGCAGGATCTGCCGAATTTCCAGGCACTGCTGGGCGATGGCAGCCAGCTTGGCATCAGTATCGAGTATGCGGAGCAGGCAAGGCCGGGTGGCCTGCCGGAGGCCTTTCTCATCGGTCGGGAATTCATCGACGGACAGCCTGTCTGCCTCGTACTCGGTGACAACATTTTCTACGGTCACCAGCTGGCCGGGCTGTTGTCTGCCGCGACCAGTCTGACCGAGGGCGCCACGGTGTTCGCCTACCGCGTGAGCGATCCGCAGCGTTACGGTGTGATCGAGTTCGATGCGGATCGCAAGGTGCTCGGTATCGAGGAAAAGCCCGCACAGCCGAAGTCGAACTTTGCCGTGACCGGCCTGTACTTCTACGATGGACAGGTCTCCGATATCGCCGCGCAACTGAAACCGTCCGCGCGCGGTGAGCTCGAGATTACCGATGTCATTTTGACCTATCTGCAACAGCAGTCGCTCAACGTCGAACTGCTCGGGCGCGGTACTGCCTGGCTGGATACCGGCACTCACGAGGCACTGCTGCAGGCCGCGACCTATATCGAGGCCATCGAACAACGCCAGGGCCTGAAGGTGTCATGCATCGAGGAGATCGCCTGGCGGATGGGCTTCATTTCCTCGGCAGAGTTGGAAAGCCTGGCAGCCGAATTCGCCGGCAGCAGTTACGGCGAGTATCTGACCGACGTGCTGGAGGAAGCGTAGTCGTTCATGAAAGTCATTCCCGCCGAACACCCGGAAGTACTCATTATCGAGCCGGATGTTTTCGGTGATGCGCGCGGTTTCTTCATGGAGACCTGGCACCAGGCGAAATTTGCCGAACACGGTATTGCCGAAACGTTTGTGCAGGACAACCATTCCCGTTCCGCACGGGGCGTCCTGCGTGGCCTGCATTACCAGCTGAGACACCCGCAGGGAAAACTGCTGTGGGCGGTCAATGGCACCGTCTTCGATGTGGCCGTGGATATCCGGCGTGGTTCGCCGCGCTTCGGGCAATGGGCGGGTATCGAGTTGTCCGACAGCAACCGGCGCCAGGTGTACGTGCCGCCCGGCTTTGCGCACGGCTTTTGCGTGCTGAGCGAGCAGGTGGATATCATCTACAAGTGTACGGATTTCTACCTGCCGGACGACGAGTACGGGATTGCCTGGGATGACCCTGAACTCGCGATTGCCTGGCCGCCGATGGATTACGCGCTGTCGGACCGCGACCGGCAACTGCCGGGTCTCTCGGAGAACAGCAATCTGCCAGATTACCGGGCCGCCTGATGAAAGTGCTGGTCACGGGAGGCAGCGGCCAGCTGGGCAGCGAAGTCGTTCAGCGTCTGCAACGGGCAGATTATCAGGTCATCGCGCCGCACCGGAATGACATGGACTTCATGCAGCCGGATACGCTGGGGCAGTTTATTGCGCACACCCGGCCTGACTATGTCATCAACTGCGCCGCATACACACAGGTCGACAAGGCGGAAGACGAGCCGGAGGCCGCATTCACGGTCAATCGCGATGCCCCCGGCCGGCTGGCGGCGGCGGTGGCCGACACGGGCGGCCGCCTGCTGCATGTCTCGACGGATTTTGTGTTCGACGGGAAACAGGAAAGGCCCTACAGGGAATCCGACCCTGCTCATCCCTTGAGTATTTACGGGCGCAGCAAGCTCGAAGGTGAGGAAACCGTCATGCGTGCCTTGCCCGGGGCGGTGATCCTGCGCACGGCATGGCTGTATGGCATCAATGGCCACAACTTCGTCAAGACCATGTTGCGTGTCGCGCAGGCAGGCAAGCCGCTGCGTGTCGTCGATGACCAGACCGGATCGCCCACCTGGGCGGCGGATGTTGCCGCTGTCATCCACCGGCTGGTAGACAGTGATACCGGCGGGGTATACCACTACACCAGTGCCGGCAGTACCTCCTGGCATGGCTTTGCCTGTGCCATACTGGAGGAAGCCGCTGAAACCGGTTTTGACATCAGGACGCGGGACGTCGAGCCGATACCGACGACAGCTTATCCGGCCCCGGCCGTGCGCCCGGCGTATTCGGTGCTGGATACCGGTAAGATAGAATCATTGCTGTCCCTGTCCATACCGGCCTGGCGCGACAGCCTGAAGAAGATGCTCGAGGAATTGCATACATGCGCAGACTGCTTGTAACCGGCGGCGCGGGCTTCATCGGTTCCAACTTCATCCGCTACTGGCTCGACCGGAATACCGGTGACCGGGTCGTCAATCTCGACCTGCTGACCTATGCCGGCAACCTGGAAAACCTGGCGGACATCGAGTCGTCGCCGGATTACCGTTTCGTACATGGTGATATCGGCGACCAGTCACTGGTCGAATCACTGCTCCGGGACGAGGACATCGATACCGTCGTCAACTTCGCCGCCGAGTCGCACGTCGACCGTTCGATTCTCGGGCCCGATGCCTTTATCGCGACCAACATCATGGGTACCTTCTCGCTGCTGGAGGCAGCCAAGGCGGTGTGGGGCGATACCGTGCAGGACAGGCAATTTCTGCACGTGTCGACCGACGAGGTCTATGGCAGTCTTGCCCCGGACGAGGCGCCGTTCGACGAGCGGCATTCCTATGCGCCCAACAGTCCCTACTCGGCCTCCAAGGCGGCCTCCGATCACCTGGTGCGCGCCTATCACAAGACCTTCGGGCTGCCGGTGCTGACCACCAACTGCTCCAACAATTACGGCCCCTACCAGTTTCCGGAAAAACTCATCCCGCTGACCATCCTGAACGCGCTCGAGGGCAAGCCGATCCCCGTGTACGGCGACGGCAGGCAGGTGCGCGACTGGCTGTACGTTGAAGATCACTGCACCGGCATCGCGGCGGTGCTCGAGGGTGGCCAGCCCGGCGAGGTATTCAACATCGGCGGCCTCAACGAGTGGCACAATATCGATATCGTCAGGCTGGTCTGCGAACGACTGGATGAAATGCAGCCCGGCAATGCCTCTTACGGCGACCTGATTACGTTCGTCACCGATCGCCCCGGTCACGATCGCCGCTATGCCATCGATGCCACCCGCATGCGCGAACGATTCGGCTGGACCCCGGCACATGATTTTTCCTCGGGCATCGATGCCACCATCCAGTGGTACCTCGCCGACCGTGACTGGTGCGACCATGTACGCAGCGGCGAGTATCAGAATTACTACGAAAATCAATACGGTGAACGGGTGCTATAGGAGCGGGCCGGTCCGCGATTACGCTGTGATCGCCTTGACTACCGGCAGGCCAGCCGCTTTAATACACAACCCCATTGGCCAGGTAGCTCAGTTGGTAGAGCAGGGGACTGAAAATCCCCGTGTCGGCAGTTCGATTCTGTCCCTGGCCACCATTATTATTTCGAATAAAAACAATAAGTAGCCAGCCCACGCAAACATCATTCGAACCACTGAATCGACCCGGGCGGGCGCTGCCAGTATCGTGGGGCTCGCACTCGATGTGGACGGCGGCACGATTGAGATATCAGTTCGATAGCGGGATTTATGCCGATGGTATCTGCCCGGCAGAATGCCATCGGTGTGGAACTTGCCAAGTCCTGCCGGGCTAACACAATTTTGCGGTATGAACTCAATTCACCATTGCGTGCCGGGTATCCCGGGTTGAGCGGTACCAGACGGATTGAAGGTGCTGATCGCGGCCGTAGGGGTCGTTCCCGAAATGCACATCGCCTTCATCGTCGGCCCAGACGTTCAAATAGACCAGGTAGACTGGAATTGTATCCTTGAGCGCGACATTGTGCGTCGT
>Ga0265303_10002175_pt1 | contig 12118 bp, 11 predicted proteins | sample Helome_2_FD_192494 | JGI IMG/M metagenome (GOLD analysis project Ga0265303, IMG submission 192494) | Marine sediment microbial communities from subtidal zone of North Sea - Hel_20160317 (Illumina Assembly) | ecosystem: Environmental > Aquatic > Marine > Subtidal zone > Sediment ...
ATAGATGCCGACCCATGGGCGGCCCTGGACGCCGATTCATTCACGCCCACGCCACCCGAATCCACCCCAGAAGAACCCGTCACAGATGTGACCGAGAGCGCGGTTCCCGATCCGCCAGCCGTACCTGGACCTCCCCCCGCCCCTGCCCCAGAGCCTGACCTCGAACATGATCTTGAACAAGATATCGAATCCATCGAGATTGAAGAGCCCAACGGCGACGTATCCGACATCGATACTTCCGCACTGGCAGATGCTGCTGACCCGGAGGGGGAGGGCGGCCTTGACCTCGGCGACTTCGATCTCGATGACCTGGACATGGGAGCTCTGGAATCCGATCCGCCGTTGCTTGATTCTCCAGCATCTGAGATCATTGACCTGCCAGCCGGGGACGTCGACTTTGATGAGATCTCCGCCACACTGGCCGAGGTGGACGGGATAAGTGAAGACGTTGACGCCACCGTTGTTGACGCTGAAGACCTCGAATCGGACGTCGAAGTAACAGAGACTCCAGGGATTGAGGAACTCGACTCCGTAATCGCCGAATTAGACGATCTCCCAGAGCCAGGTGAGTTGGCGGAGACGTCGAGCGATGAGATGCCATCGACACCACGCTCTCCCATGTCGTCTTTCCTGGCTGGGTCTGGGCTCTTCGAAAGCAGCTCGTCGCCTTCATCGACGCCGGACATGGCTGAATCGGAAGCTCAGGATGCACTCGAGCCCGACGCAGAACTCGAAAGTGTTATGAGCGACCTCGAAGAGCAGACCGATCTCGGAGATCTCCCCGCGGCGGCCGACATCGAATTCGACTCCGGTTCTGTGCCTTCGGCCTACAAGGAGCTCGAATCCTTGGGTGTTGAGGAAGGTGCAGACACCGACAGTGACGCTCCAAGCTCGGTGGAAATCACCGACGAGAATGCTCAAGATCCAGACGAGCTAGCTGACCCTGATTCGCCAACGATGGACGATATCGATTTCAGCAGCTTGGAGACCGACGATTCTGCATCTGAGATAGAACCCGACCAGCCCGACTTTGCAGAGCCAGAATCTTCGATCGAAATGGGTGACATCGATTTCACGAGCCTTGAGACCCCCTCTGTGTCTGACGTGGAAGCCTCAGAAATTGCGGACGAGGACCAAGAAGATGGAGACAGCCCAGTGTTTGGAGCTGTCCTCGGTGAGGGAGATCGAGTCACGGACGACGAGTCGGATGACCTGGACCTCGGAGTCTCGTTTGGTTTTGCTGGAGACGAGCCAGCAGGAACTACGAGCGAACCCACAGAACAGGGTTCGGTGACTGATGATTCTGCAATGTCCGACATTTCTACGGACATCGAGGGAATCGACCTCAGCTCGATTACCGGGTCCGCGATCGAGTTCACAGACCTAGCTGATGATGTGGCGAGCACTGATGTACTTCCAGCATCGGACGACACCATAGAAGATGCGACAGACAGCGACATCAATGTCGAGCTGGAAGGTGACGTTTCATTCCCAGAGGAAGATGCGACGTCCGATGATGAGTTCAGTGCGCTGGCCGCGATGGTGGCCGACGTGGAGCCAACGGTTCCCGACAGCACCGACCCAACGCCCGTCAAAGAAACCGACGAACTGAGTTGGCTCGATGACGACCTCAAGAGCGACGTGATGCCCCCAACGGGTGCCGAAGCCGCTGACGAATCGGTGGACGAACTCATTGCCAACAGCGAAGAAACCGTCGAAGAGGCTACGGCCGAGTCTTCCATGACTAATGACGCCGCAGAGACCGACGATTTCGAGATCTCAGCCGATCCGTTCTCGTTAGCGTCACCGGTTGAACCGCCGCCGGTGGACGAATCGCCCCCTATTGACATCAAAGTAGAGACGGAAACGACCGAGCCGGTTCTCAGTGCCACGTCGGACCTTGAAGTACCCGACCTTGAAGTACCCGACCTCGACATCATGAACGTGCCTGCCGTGGGGCCAGCCGATATCGATGCAGACTCCGTCGAAGCAGATCACGAAGGTAAAGAGAATGACGGCGCAGGCGTACAAGAATCTCCGGTCGAGGCGTCCATGTGGTCCGGTGATGTTGCCTCAGAGACGGGCGAACAACCGTCCGACGACACGTGGGGCATCAAGTGGACAGAATCTCGCCAGGGTTGGATCGATGACGAAAGTGGCCAACAGTTGTGGCGGCCGATCGTCACAACCAGCCAGGAACTCTCCGACTTCGCGATCGACGAATACCTCGGAGTGGTGTTCGGAGACACAACGGTTTCTCTAGCGACTGCCTCAAGCATGGCGATTGCCGACGCACGGGATACAGCCAGCCAGTCAATGGTGGCTGAAGCCATGACCCGAGGAGCGCATGCGGTGATTGCCGCGTCCATCACGGTCCAGACCGTCGGGAGTAACGTAATGGTGTCGAGCTCTGGCACCGCCGTTGCGTTGAAAGCGAAGGTCGTTGACCCGCCGACGGAAGAGCCAGCTTAGATCAGCTTTCTGTCAGTCGCCCATCTGGTCAGCTCATGACGGTTAGAAAGCTGGAGCTTTCGAAGAACCGCTGAGACGTGAGTTTCGACGGTCTTGACGGAGATGAACAGGCGTTCACCGATCTCTTTGTAGGTGTAACCGCGGGCGATGTGTTGCAGAACCTCCCGCTCTCGGTCGGTGAGTTGATCCAACTCCGGGTCGATATCGACTATGGCGATCGAACTGAACGCATCGAGCACGAAACCAGCCAATTTCGGCGAGAATACGGCGTCCCCATCGTGCACCCGCTGAATGGCCTCACCAAGTTCTTCGGGCGAGATAGTCTTGGTGACATATCCTCTGGCGCCGGCTCGGACAATCGCAACAACGTCCTCAGCCGCGTCCGATGCTGACAAGGCCAGGAAGACAATGTCCTCATTGGCAGCGTGGACTTCCTCTAGGACCCGTTTGCCACCTCCGTCCGGCATATGTACATCGAGGAGCACAACGTCCGGGACGCGATCAAGAATCATCTCGATTGCTGGTTCCACTTCCGAAGCATCTCCGATGACCTCCACAACATCGGGGAGTTCCGAACGCACGCCTGACCGGAAGAGATCGTGGTCATCAACTATGAATACGCGAATCATAGGGCCATCTTAAGCGTTACCTCGGTGCCCACGCCACTAGTTGACACGATCGTGGCCTCTCCCCCATGGCGCCGCATCCGATCCTTGATGGAACTGCGGATGCCCTGACGCTCTTCGGGAACCGTATCAATGTCGAATCCACGCCCTCGGTCGCGCACGAACAGTTCCGCTTTTACGTCCGACAATTCGGCATATACGGAAATGTAGGGGCTATCGGCATGCCTAGAAGCATTGATCGTGGCCTCTCGACCTGCGGCCAGCAGTGCTTGGAGTTGATCTGTCATCTCGGTATCCCCCACCACAACCACTTCGATCGGAGTCTGGTACGACTCCTCAACCTCGGCGCACATCGCCACAACAGCATCCTCGAAACGATCAATCACAGAGGGACGGTTACCGAAGAGCCACGTTCTTAGGTCTCGCTCCTGTCCGCGAGCGAGCGTAACCACTGCCTCTTTGTCTCCGCTACTTCGTTGGATGAGCGCCAGCGTCTGCAGGACAGAATCATGCAAATGCGCAGCCATCTCGGAGCGCTCCTCCGCTCGAATGCGTTCCCCTCGTTCCTGCTCGAGGGCGGTCTCCGCCTCGTTTCGTAGCCGCTGGAACCGGCGGAGGACGCCGACTCCCCAAATAACCGGTGCCGCGATAAACGGATACACGAGCAGCGTCGAGCTAACCACCGTCACGTCGCCAGCATTGGCCCCTTGGGTGAGCCGCCAGATCGCTGTGATCGAAAGCACACTCACGGTCGCCACCGCCATCCACAGACCTCTACCAAACACGGAGAGCACAACCGCGGAGATGGGATAACCACCGTAGAAGTTGGCAGACCCGGCGAGGTCCGGCCCGATGAGCGTGCCCGCGGCAATCAGGGCATCGACGACCAAGAACGCCCACGACGACAATACCTGTGGCGTCCGATACGACGCACCGATCGTGACTGCCGACCACACCATCACGACGCCGACCACAGCCCACACAATCTCCGGTCGCTCCGTGACGGGGTCCCGGACGGTAATCACCGCCAGGATCAACAGCCACACTGCTGCAATCGCACGATATCCAACGACGATCCGTCGAAGTGAGGTTTCGAGATCGGCTTGCACGCCGCCCCTTGGCTAGTCGATATCGACCAAGTTAGCGGAGGCGCTCCACGATCATCGCCATTCCCATGCCGCCGCCGACACACATCGTCTCGAGACCGTACGTCTTGTCGAGGGTTTCGAGGTCATTGAGCAGCGTGGCCATGATGCGGGCACCGGTCATTCCGAACGGGTGACCCAGAGCGATGGCACCCCCGTGAGGGTTGAGCTGGTCTTCGATAGAGATGCCGAGTTCATCGCACACCGGAAGGACTTGGGCGGCAAACGCCTCGTTGAGCTCGACGATGTCAATGTCCGTGATGGACATGCCAGCCTGCGCCAGTACTTTGGTCACGGCCTCGATGGGACCGACCCCCATGATCTCCGGGGCCAGGCCGGATACCGCCGAAGCGATGATCCGGGCTCGGGGCTTGAGGCCGAGCGAGTTCGCCTTGTCCTGGTCCATGACGAGAGCTGCGGCCGCACCGTCGTTCAGCGGGCAGGCATTGCCGGCGGTGACACGGCCCTCGGGGTCGAACACGGGAGGCAACGTCGCGAGCTTCTCCAGCGTCGTGTTGGCACGCGGCCCGTCGTCAGCCGTAATCAAGACCCCATCTTCAATGGGATAGGGCATGATCTCTCTGTCGAAGAAACCATTCTTCTGGGCCTCGACAGCCCGGTTTTGGCTGAGCACGGCGAACTCGTCCATACGTTCGCGACTGATGTCGTACTTCTTGGCTACATTCTCGGCGGTGTTACCCATAGGGATGTACACGAGGTTGATGAAATCGTCGCGTTCGGGATCGGTGAACTTGGGATTGAGGTCCTCGCTCGTGACACCCTTACCCAAGGTCATCGAGCAGCTTTCAACGCCACCGGCGATGAAGGTATCGCCCTCGCCCGCCTTGATGGCATGAAAGGACTCGCGAATGGTCTGAAGCGAGGATGAGCAGTAGCGATTGACAGTGTGGCCCGGCACGGCATCCGGCAGGCCACCGAGCAACGCCGCGTTTCGTCCGATGTTCATGCCAGAAGCATGGTGAGGAAGGCCACAGCCCCAGCTGACATCAACAATGGAAGCTGGATCAACCGCGTCGTTGCGCTCCATCAGCTTCTGGATCACAAAACCGGACATGTCATCCGGACGCACTGAGGCCAGGGAACCCTTAAAGGCTCGACCAATCGGCGTGCGAACAGCATCAACAATTACAGCTTCAGGCATGGCGTTTCCTCTGTGAGCGACCCAGGAATATTAGCCTAAGAAACTATCCATGTGTGAACGATCGTTAACAACCCGACACATCAATACCCGGGGAGACCGTCGATGCTTTCAGCGTTCTTGGTGACGCGATAGTCAGCCATGGCTTGTTCGCCCTTGTTCTCGGCGTAGTCGATCATGCGGTCTCTCTGCCCGACGACCTCCATCAACGGGACCCCAAAACCGCATGACGACCCGACCTTCTCGATATCGATAGTGATGACCGCTCTCGCTCCCGGATACTCAGGAAACATCGCGGCGAGATCTTCGTAACCTGGCTCCCCGAGCTTGACCACTGAGCCGGTTCCCAGGAGTCGGACAATGTTGGGAGGCCCGTCGTAGGCGCAAAACATGATGGTGATTCGCCCATTCTCTTGAAGGTGAGCAATTGTCTCGACACCCGACCCGGTCAGGTCCAGATAACAGGCCTTGTTCGGTCCGAGCACCTTGAACGAATCCAGCCCCTTGGGCGACACGTTGACGTGCCCCTCGTTGGCGGCCGTGGCAACAAAGAACATCGCCTGCTTCTCAATGAAAGCCTGGTGTTTTTCTGAAATAGCTCCGAAAAATGATCCCATGGGGGCATCCTATCGGATGCCGGACTCGGGACGCGAGACTCAAGACCCGAGTCGAAGCCACCAAACCCACGGAGGAGGTTCTCTTCACCCCATCATTCTGGATCAAGGACGATATACGAGAGGGTCGAGAGAGCACCCTCTCGCAGCACCTGCAACGACACCTCCGTGCCGTCCTTCTCTAGGTACAGGGACAGGAGTCGGTCGTCTCCGCTTTGGCGGAAGCTCCATCCTGAATCAGCAGCCACCCGCTCATAGAACCCCGCTATCGCGTCCAGGTCGTCAGAAGATTCGAAAACCCAGAACCGGTCCTCGCTGACCTGAGGAAACCAGCCTGTAGAAGCCGCTTCCGGATACACAGGGATCACAGCTTCAAGCTCCGACACGGCACTGGCTTGCCGAAAGAGAGCGAAGCCGAGAAACGCCGCAAGCAAGATCATGATGAGGGCGCCGCCATTGAGCCGGTCACGTGAGTGCAGAAAGGTATTGGGCAGCCGAGCCGCCCAAAGAAACAAGACGGCTATTGCTACTGAAAAGAAAAGAAGAAACAGAGTCATTAGCTACCGCGACACTACCGGTCCTGGCGCTTACGCCTTCGTTAGTTCCTCGTACAGCGTGCTTCGTTGAGCCGGCGTCCGACCGATTTCTCGGATCGTTCGTTCGAAGTCTCCCGGATCGAGTTCGGTGCCGTGGCTGGCTCCTGCGGAGCGGGTGATGATCTCGTCCATGAGGGTCCCGCCCATGTCGTTGCATCCGGCCAGGAGTAATCGTTTGGCGCCGTCGAGCCCGGTCTTTACCCAGGAAGCTTGGATATTGTCAATGAGACCGTCAAACGCCAGGCGAGCCACGGCATGGATCAGTATCGTTTCGTCCCAGGTCGGGCCGGGGCGCGCTCCCCCGCGTAGCCAGATCGGAGCCCCCATATGTACAAAAGGCAACGGAACAAACTCCGTGAAGACTCCTGTCTTGCGTTGTACCTCCCGCAACACCTCATAGTGATTGGCCCAGGATTCCGGACCATCGATATGCCCGAACATGATCGTGGCGGTCGATCGCAAGCCAAGCTCAGACGCGGCTGTCATGACTTCGGCCCACTGCGAAGTCCGGATCTTGTCCGGGCAGAGATGCTCACGGATGTCATCGTCCAGAATCTCTGCCGCAGTACCCGGCAACGTGCCCAAGCCGGCCGCAGCCAGCCGGGCCAAGAAGTCCCTGATCGGTACGCCTAATGTCTCGGCACCCTGCCAAACCTCTAGAGGCGTGAACCCATGGATATGCATATCGGGCATCTCAGCTTTGATGGCGTCGACAACCCCTACGTAGAAGTCACCAGTGAATTCGGGATGAATCCCGCCCTGCAAACAGACTTCTGTGGCACCCCGTTGCTGAGCCTCCCTGGTGCGTGCGACGATCTCCGGCACACCCAGAAGGTATGGGTCGCCTCGAAGATTGAGCGACTTCGGGCCCTTCGAGAATGCGCAGAAGCCACACTTGAAGTAGCACATATTCGTGTAGTTGATATTGCGATTGATGACGTACGTGACGGTGTCGCCCGAGGCTTGTTGTCTCAGCTGGTCGGCCACATACGCCACGGCATCGACCTGATCGCCCCGGGCGGAGAACAATGCCGCAAGTTCGTCTCGACTCGGTGGGGAACCGGCTAGCGATCGTTCGAGAATAGGCCGTAACGACCCTGCACCATCGAGCCCTTCCGAAGCGGTCCCAGCTGTCCAAGCATCATCTCTCCACTCGGCGGACATGCGCCCTTCTGGCACCGGAAGCGGTTCTTCACGGCCGGGCGCCCACCCATACCGAGGCCGGGCCGCCGAGCTCCCATCGATCTGGTTCAACCACGTCGTGAACGTCTCCTTCTCGAGCATCACCCGAGCTTCGTTGACAGCCAAGCCAACAGGCAGGGCGGTGCGCTCGACCAACGGACCCTCAAGGGCGTCTCGAAGCTCACCAATCTGCTGAACGTCCCAATCGCGAAGAACCAGGTCAGTGGCCCCCTCCGCTACTGCATCGACGGCATCGGCTACCGTGTCCACGTACACCGAAACTGCGGTCTCGATTCCTGGTAAATCTGCGAGAGTGGCTGCTTCGCTGACTCTCGACCGGCCCGTTCGCAGAAACGCCGCTCTGGTACGGGCGACTGCATCGAGCACCAATTCGCGCGGCCCTTCGTCTAGCACCGTGATTCTGGCACCATCGTGTCCTAGCTTCACGAAGGCCTTGACATCATCTGGCGCAATGATCCATGCCACGGGGACGCCCTCGCCAAGGCCAACCGAAACAGGCAAGACTCCGCCAGCTAGCGCCGCTGAAACAGCTGCCGCAGTTATCGATTCCACCTCAAGTGTCGTCGTGCCTTCGCGGCGTCGTGTCGCCGCGGTCAGTTCGTTAACCGTCTCAGCTGGTCTCGTGCGTAGGAAGGTGATCATGTTGCGAGTCTCATATCGGCCAAAGCGTACCCATCTCCATCGGTCGCTGCCCGAACGCGGTCGATCAAGGCAGGATCGATCCACTCCTCGCTAATGAACTCGGGATATACGGGAAGTCGCGCTTTGAGTTCGAATCCACCTGCGTTGGTGCGTTCCTCAAGCTCAGCAAGGTGCGGCCAAGGCTGTTCCGGGTTGACCCAGTCGATCGTGAGTGGGGAAACTCCGCCCCAATCGTTGATACCAGCGTCGAGATACACCTCGTATCGTTCTGTGAGGTTCGGCGGAACCTGAAGATTCATCTCCGCCCCGAAGATCCACCTGGCTGCGGCCACAACTCTGGCAAAATACGCCGGGACAGGCTCAGCCGATTTTCGCATGCGGGTATCGGCCTTCGCCCGAAAATTCTGGACAATGATCTCTTGAATGTGGCTGAATCGGCCGCCCAGCGCAGCCAACGCGAACAGGCTGTCAACAATCTCCACATCGTTTTCGCCAATGCCCACGAGCACGCCCGTCGTGAACGGCACCTTCTGCCGACCGGCTGCTTCGATTGTGGCGACCCGGACGACCGGATCCTTATCAGGGCAATTGTGGTGCGGCATCCCCGGTTCCATCAATCTGGGCGAAATGTTCTCGAGCATCATCCCCATGGAGACATTCGTGGGACGCAGCGAGGCGATCTGTTCATCATTCATGACGCCGGGGTTGGCGTGTGGAAACATCGAGGTCTCCTCAACAATCAGCTCAGACATCTGACGGACATAGTCAATGGTCGACGTCGCGCCCTTTTGATCCAAGAACTGACGGGCCTGGGACCATCGGGCTTCTGGATTGTCTCCGAGGGTCAACAGTGCCTCTGTGCATCGATGACGATCACCAGCTTGCGTGAGCGCCAACACATCCGCGGGCTCCAAATACTCGCCACCGTTGCCTGGCGGCTTGGCAAAGGTGCAATAGGTGCACGTGTCCTGACACAGCGTGGTCACCGGCACGAAGACCTTGCGGCTATAGGTGACCGTTCGGCCCTTGCCCTCGTCGCGCAAACGCTGAGCCTCAGCAAATAGCGGGGCCGCTGGCACTGTGCCATTGATGTAGCCAAGAGCTAATTCGGGATCGGGGATGGGATGGGGCATCGCTACGAACCTATCACGGGAAAGAACCTAGTTCTTGGTTCTGTCTAATCGTGCTTGAGGCCGACCTTGAGCAGAGCTGTGAAACCACCATAGAAGGCGCCACCGACAATGGCCGTCCACGCTGCTACGGCCGCCGCCCGACCGGGCGAGATTCCAGAGAAGTACATAATCGCCAAAAAGAACACGAATGTCACGGGGGTTCCCAAGCCGATTCCCCAGCGAATATTCTTCGCCATCTCAGTCGCTGCCTGGTCTAGATCGATATCTGACATTCCTACTCCTCCTCAGTCGAGGACTCTACCAGGAGTCCCGGAAGGGGCCGGATCACGACTACTCGATCATCCATGCGAATCTCCGGGACCAGTTCGGCTACAAACGGCACCAACACGCTGCCGCCACCTTGGGTGATTTCTAACCGATTCTGCGCCTCACCCAAATGCACGTTCGCCACAGTGCCCAGAGCTGTTCCATCGACGTCCACGACTGTCATTCCGACGAGATCAGCGGGCCAAAACTCGTCTTCATCGAGCGGGCGCTGCTCGGCCCGCTCCATGAGAAGCTGTTGCCCACGGAGTCCTTCGGCGATATTCCGATCGTCGACTTCGGGGAAGGACACTAAGAACCCACCTCGAACCGGCTGCGAACCGCCCAGCGTCAAGACCATCCCCGAAGGATGCATACGAACAGATAGCCCCGGCGCAAACTGCTCGGGGCTATCTGAGTAGAACTTGACGACAACCGCGCCACGAATTCCGTGGGCACGAGTGACGTGACCGATCCGAACAAACTCGTCCGGGATGTCGAGTTGGTCTGGGTTAGTCCAGGAACTCAACGCCGGCTTCAATACCTTCTTCGTCCGCAGCGGCCTGCGCAACGGTGCGAATAGCCTTGGCAACCCGCCCCCGGCGGCCAATGACCCGACCCATGTCCGACTTGTTAGTGCGGACTTCCGCCAACACCTCGTCAGGACCCTGCTCGATCATCATGACCTCTACGGACTCTGGGTCATCAACGATTTCTTTGATGACGTAGTTGACCACGCGTTCCACAATGTTGCCGTCACTCACTTTCGGAATCTCCTGCATCTTCGGCTCCATCTTCCGCGACATCTTCAGCGATTTCATCGGCAACCGGCTCGGGAGCCTTCTTCGGCGTAACCGTATGAATCTCACCCTTGGCGACCTTGTAGGCCGACCAGGCACCGGAAATCTCTAGCAACTTCTGGACAGGCTCGGTGGGTTGAGCACCCTTGCCGAGCCAGGCGAGCGCCTTTTCGTTGTCAATCTCGATGAGAGACGGCTCTTGGCGTGGGTCGTATCGACCAATTGCCTCGAGATAGCGTCCATCACGCTGCTTGCGGCCGTCGGCCACGACGACTCTATAGACAGGCTGCTTCTTCTTGCCCATCCGCATCAGACGGATCTTGACCGCCATCTTTTACCTCTTCCCTTTTCTCGCTAGACCATCAGGCATTCCTGGTAGTCCAGGGATGTTCTTGCCGTCGGCCAGCATCTTCATCATCTTTTGAGTTTCACCGAACTGCTTGAGCAGCGCGTTGACTTGTTGCGGGTGTGTGCCGGAGCCCCGCGCAATCCTCCGTCGTCGACTTCCGTCGATGATCTTGGGGTTTTGTCTCTCTGTCGGAGTCATAGACCGAATGATGGCCTCGACCCTCGCCAGATCCTTATCGTCCACTTCAATATCTTTCAGTGCCGATCCGGCGCCAGGCATCATAGCAAGCAAACCCTGAAGAGGCCCCATCCGCTTGATCTGCTGGAACTGCTTGAGGAAGTCCTCAAGGTTGAATTCGGCCTTGCGCATCTTCTCAGCCATGGCCTCGGCCTCGTCCTCATCGAAGGCTGCTTCCGCCTTTTCGATGAGAGTCAGCACATCTCCCATGCCCAAAATGCGTGATGCCATACGTTCGGGATAGAAAACCTCAAACGCTTCCAAGTCCTCGCCAATGGCGGCGAATTTGATGGGCCGGCCCGTTACTTCGCGCACCGAGATCGCCGCGCCTCCGCGAGAATCACCGTCGAGTTTGGACAGAATAATTCCTGTGAGATCAGTGTATTCGAGGAATCCCTGCGCCACGTTAACAGCGTCTTGCCCGGTCATGGCATCCACTACCAACAGAACTTCGTCGGGGTCTGTGGTTTTGCGGATAGTCGCCAATTCGTCCATGAGCTCTTTGTCAACGGCGAGGCGTCCAGCGGTGTCGATGATGATCGTGTCATGGCCGAGTTTCTCGGCTTCGCGCATCGCGGTCTTCACAACCTTGGCTGGCTTCGATTTCCGATCGGCGAAGACCCGCACCCCGATCTGTCGACCGAGAGTCTCTAATTGATCGATAGCGGCGGGACGGGCTAGATCGGCTGCCACGAGCATCGGATTGCGACCCTGTGACTTGAGGTGCTTGGCGAGCTTTCCACTGCTGGTGGTTTTGCCCGAGCCTTGGAGTCCGACCATCAGAATAGTGAAGGGTGGCTTTTTGGGTATCTCAAGGCCCGCTTCACCACCGCCTAAGG
>Ga0265303_10002176_pt1 | contig 12115 bp, 15 predicted proteins | sample Helome_2_FD_192494 | JGI IMG/M metagenome (GOLD analysis project Ga0265303, IMG submission 192494) | Marine sediment microbial communities from subtidal zone of North Sea - Hel_20160317 (Illumina Assembly) | ecosystem: Environmental > Aquatic > Marine > Subtidal zone > Sediment ...
CGGCAGTTGATCTGCCAGCTGCAGAGCGGAGGGCAGCGGTATGCCGCACACCGCGCCGCTCTGCCGGTAGTCCTTCCAGCCCGAGCCGATCAGATAGCCGCGCACCACCGCCTCTATCGCCAGCGGCTGCAGCCGGCGGGTGACGATGCTGCGGCCAGCCAGCGGCGCCGGGTCCACGCCGGGCGGGAGCACGGATTCCAGGCTGTCATCGAGCAGATGATTGGGGACGATGTCACCGGTGCGCTCGAACCAGAAATTCGAGATCTGGGTCAACACATCGCCTTTGCCAGGGATCGGGTCGGGCAGCACCACATCGAAGGCCGACAGACGGTCGCTGGCGACGATCAGCAGTCGCTGCTCGTCGATGGCGTAGACATCGCGGACCTTACCCTGGTGGATCAACTCCAGACCCGGGATGCGGGATTCGAATACCGTGGACACGAGGAGCCTCAGTGCGCGCCGGGGTCAGAGTTCAGCGGCGGCGAGGGCTGGACCTCGCGCGGGAAGTTGTCGGGGTCTTGCAGCAACTCAGAGAAGCGCAGGGTGGCATCTTCGTTGCTGCCCAGATCCCATGCCTGTGCCGCGTTGCGGCCTTCCTCGCGGATCTTGAGCGCGGCCTCATCGGTAGCACGGTGGAGCATCTTGAGCGTGCCCGTCACCTCTTCACGATTGCTGCCCTCGAAGGTCATCAGCGCGTGGCCCATGGCGTTGATCCGGTCTTCCTGTTCCAGCTTCTGCGGCAGCGAGTCGTGCTGGCCGATCGCCTCCAGTGCGCCGAACACATAGTGCAAAAAATAGGTATGCATCACCGGATCCTCGAAGTGCTCCGGGCCGGCCGCTTTTGCGGAGAATTCTCCGAACAGCAGGGCCTGTCGCGCGGCTATGGCGACCGACTCGAGGCGCGCGTCTGCCGTGCCGGTATTGTCCTGTCCTGATACCATTCGTCCGAATCTCCCCAAAGCGAAAAATTTAGCGAAACACGAGCTGGCTGCGCCAGCCAGGAAACCCAGCATTCTTGCAGCAGCCATGAGTGTCCGTCAATTCCCGTCCCGATGCCTATGCAGACGCCCCGTTGAGGTCCGCATTGCTGCCGGCAGCCTGCGCCATGGGCTGGGGCGGTAAGCTGGTCGGCGCCGCACTCGGCGCCATGGCGGGTGGCCCGTGGGGCGCGGCGCTCGGTGCGCTGCTGGGTCATCAATTCGATCGTGGCCTCGGCGAGGCGGTGCGCCGTCCCGCGCCGGAGGTCCAGGACGCGTTTTTCGCCGCCACGTTTGTCGTCATGGGTCATATCGCCAAGGCGGACGGTCGCGTATCCGAGGACGAAATCCGCTCGGCGCGGGCCATCATGCACCATATGCGTCTGAGTCCGGAGCAGGTTACTGAGGCGATACGGTTGTTCAACGAGGGCAAGGGCCCGGATTATCCGATCCGGGACGCGATCGAGCGGATGCAACGGCTGGGCCGGCGCAGCCGCAACCTGGACCGGGCCTTTGTCGAGATCCAGATGCAGGCCATGCTGGCGGCGGGCTCGGTACACCCGGCTGCCCGTCGCGTGATGTGGGACGTGGCCAGCCAGCTCGGCATCGGCCGCGTGGAGCTGGCACAGATCGAGGCCCTTATCCGACTGCAAAGCGCCCGCGCGCGGCGGCCGGCGGAGCGTGCGGCCGGCAATCGGGTGGCGGAGAGCTACAAGGTGCTCGGGGTCGAACCCGCGGCCAGCGACCGGGAGGTGAAGACCGCCTATCGTCGTCTGATGAACCAGCACCACCCGGACAAGCTGCGGGCGCGAGGCATGCCCGATTCCATGATCCCGGTGGCAGAAGAAAAGACCCGGGAAATCCGCGCCGCCTACGACACCATTCGCGAGACCCGGGGGACGAGATGAGCGGCCTGCTGCAGCGCGCGTGGCCTTGGGGTAGAGTTGGCGGCCTCGCAGGCGCTCCGGTCCCAAGATGAAAGATTATCGTATCGCTCCCTCTATCCTCTCGGCGGATCTGGCACGGCTTGGTGAAGACGTCGACGCTGTGCTCGGCGCCGGGGCCGATATCGTCCACTTCGACGTGATGGACAACCACTATGTGCCGAACCTCACCTTCGGACCGGCAGTGTGCAAGGCGTTAAAGCAATACGGTATCGATGCGCCGCTGGACGTGCACCTGATGGTGCGGCCGGTGGATCGTCTGATCGAGGATTTCGCCGCCGCCGGGGCCAGCTATATCACCTTCCATCCTGAGGCCAGCGAGCACGTGGACCGCAGTCTGCAGCTGATCCGCGACAGCGGCTGCAAGGCCGGTCTGGTGTTTAATCCGGCCACGCCGCTCAGCTGGTTGCAACACGTGATGGACAAGATCGACATGGTGTTGATCATGTCGGTGAACCCGGGCTTTGGTGGTCAGGGGTTCATCCCAGCCGCGCTCGACAAGCTGGCTGAAGCCCGGCGTCTGATCGACGCCAGCGGACGGGACATCCGCCTCGAGGTGGATGGCGGCGTCAAGGTCGACAACATCCGCGAGATCGCCCGAGCCGGTGCCGACACTTTTGTCGCCGGATCGGCGATCTTTGGTAGCGACGACTACAAGGCCACTATCGACGCCATGCGCCAAGAACTCGCTGCCGCCTGATTGACGAGACCGGAGCCAGCGCTTGATCCTGGTGATCGATAACTACGATTCGTTCACCTACAACCTGGTGCAATATCTGGGTGAGCTCGGCTGCGAGGTCCAGGTGTTCCGCAATGATCGCATCACGCTGGACGGCATCCGTCGCCTGCGGCCGGATCGTCTGTTGATCTCGCCCGGCCCCGGGACGCCTGACGATGCGGGCATTTCGCTCGCCGCGGTATCGGCATTCGCCGGAGCCATCCCGATCCTCGGCGTCTGCCTCGGGCATCAGAGCATCGCCCAGGCCTTTGGCGGCCGCATCGTCCACAGTCCGCGGGTGATGCACGGCAAGACCTCGCTGATCCATCACGACGGCAGGCGTCTTTACCGGGGCCTCGATAATCCATTCGAGGCGACGCGCTATCACTCTCTGATGGTGGCGCCCGAGCATCTGCCAGCGTGTCTTGAGGTGAGCAGCTGGACCGGGACCGATGACGGCGCCCGGGCGGAGATCATGGGTTTGAGGCATCGGGAATTGCCCGTGGAAGGCGTGCAGTTCCACCCGGAGTCGATCCTGACCCCGGTCGGCAAATCGCTGCTCAAGAATTTTCTCGCGCGGGTCAGCGCCTAGCCGGTTTCGCCCCGTCTGACGTTGAAGACCACGATGGTCTTGCCCTTGGCTGTCAGCAGGCCTTGCTCTTCCAGCACCTTGAGCACCCTGCCAGCCATCTCCCGCGAACAACCCACCAGGCGGCTCAATTCCTGACGGCTGACCTTGATCTGCATGCCGTCGGGATGAGTCATGGCATCAGGCTCGTTGCACAGATCCATGATCGCGTGGGCGATGCGGCCGGTAACGTCGACAAATGCGAGGTCGCCCAGTTTCTTGTTGGTCCGCTCGAGGCGGCTGGCCAGCTGGGTGGCGAGTTCGAACAGCAGTCCGGGACTCTCGTTGGCAATCTGGCGGAAGCGGGGATAGGTCATCTCCGCCAGTTCGGACTCGGTGCGGGTGCGGACCCAGGCGCTGCGAGTGGGTTGCTCGTAGAACAGCCCCATCTCACCAAAGAACTGGCCCTTGTTCAGATACGCCAGCACCATCTCATTGCCGTCTTCGTCTTCGATCATGACTTCGACCGAGCCGTCGACGATGTAGTAGAGGATGTCGGGCAGGTCGCCGGCGTGGATGACCACGGTCTTTGCTGGCACCGTGCGTATGCGGCACAGGCTCAAAAATTTATTGATGGCCGGGATGTCGCTGAGATTTTGGGCGGATTCAGCCATGAGACTCCCTCTGGCAGTTCAACATATTGATTATTCAGACACCTTAATACACGGCGCGGCCTAGGAGAGCAAGAGAACCGAGGCTTTCCGCTAGATCCAGTATGCACCTCGCGTCATCGCCAGTGACACCAGCGACATCAGTCCCCGGACCGGTGCCGGCAGTTGTGCTCCACCGGCATCCAGCGCCGTCTCCCGATGGCGCAACTCATCGTCACGCATCTGATCCAGGATCGCGCGGCTGCGGACATCTTCAGGTGGCAGGCGCGCCATGTGCTCACTCAGGTGGCGCGCCACCTGGCGTTCGGTCTCCGCGACAAAACCCAGGCTCCAACGATCGCCGATCAGACCGGCACCGGCGCCGATCAGATATGAACCGGCGTACCACAGTGGGTTGAGCACGCTGGGCCGGCTGCCAAGCTGCTGCAGGCGGTCTTCGCACCAGGCGAGATGGTCGGTCTCTTCCCGCGCTGCTTCGTCCATGGCCGCGCGGACCTGCTCCAGACGGGCGGTGGCGGCCTGGCCCCGATACAGGCCCTGAGCGGCCACTTCCCCGGCGTGGTTGACCCGCATCAAGCCGGCGACATGACGCCGATCTTCGGGGTCATCGAGGGCCTCGTCAAAATCGCAGCCCGGCGTTTCGCGCGCGGGCCTCGCCGCCGGTGAGAACACCGTGCGCAGGGCCTCGTCGGCGCCAGCGATGAGATGATCCAGCGGGCTGTATTTGCGATCCATGCATTTGATTATAGCAACGGGACGGGGCCGCCCCGGCTCAATCCGTCACGCCCAATGCGCGAGCCACCAGTTCGGCGGCATGCAGGACCTGGGGCGGGTCGCCGGCGCCGGCGAGGCCACCACCGAGATGCAGCGCGCAGCCAATGTTGGTGGTGACCACGAAATCCGGCTTGAGCCCATCGATCTGTCTCAAAAGTGGCTCGAGCAGGGCGTCGGCCTGGCTGCCGCGGCTCAAAAAATGATGCCCGGCGGCGCCGCAGCAACCATAGCCGGGGTCGAGCCGATGTAAATCAAGGCCGGGAATCCGCGCCAGCAGCGTCTCGGTCGCCTCCGCGGAACCGGTCACATGACGGGCAGTGCAGGGCAGATGCAAGGCCACACTCGCGTGGAGCGCGCTGGCAGCTTGCGCGTCAGGATCCCATGCCTCGAGGAGGAAGTCGGTGATATCACGAACGCGGGCCTGAAGCGTAGCGCCGTCCTGCGCGGCGAGGCGCCCGTAGTCCAGCAAGGTCGCGGTGCAGCCCGTTGCCGTGCTCAGCACCGCGGTGTCGTTGGCACCGAATGCGCGGCAGTTCTGCCTGGCCAGCTTCTGCGCCGATTCCGCCCGACCTGCGTGCTGGTCCAGCGCACCGCAGCAGACCTGGTCATGTGGCACATCGACGACATAGCCGAGCCGGGCCAGCAAGCTGGCTATGGTGATCTCGGTTGCCCGGTCCATCGCCCGGCTGGCGCAGCCCGTGAACAGGCTGACGCGGCCCCGGGTTGCCTGCTCTGAGCTGAAAGACGCCCGCAGGGGTGCGGCGGGACGCGGCACTGGCATGCGCCGCAGGCTGCGTCTCAGCCAACCACCCTGATCGTCCTTCGCGGTCGGGGAAAAGAGCCCCACGCGACGCAGACCGGCCAGCCCCTTCATGGCCCAGCCCACCGTGCGCGGATGACGCGCGAGGATCCCCAGCATGCGCGGGCTGCGGTCGGGGATCAGGCCGCGGGCGGCATCCAGCAGTTCGCCATAGGGCACCGAGGCCGGGCATACCGCTTCGCAGGCGCGACAGCCCACGCAGTTGTCGAGATGTTCCAGCAAGGCTCCTTCGGCCTTGAGGCGGCCTCCGACCAGCCCCTGCATCAGCGCAATGCGCCCACGCGGGGATTCCCCTTCGAGTCCGGACAACCGGTAAGTCGGGCAATGGGGCAGGCAGAGGCCGCATTTGACGCAGCGATCGGCCAGGTCCATCGGGAATCCGGCGTCGGCGTCCTCGTCACCGGCTTGTGCCGGCGCGGCGGTTTCGCTGGGGCTGAGCATAGGAATGCGGCACTGCGGAAAAGATTTTGATATTCTATCGCGCTTTGCGCGCGGCATGAGCCGGGACTCTTTGTCTCGTTTCGCTTTCTGGCCGGCAGGAAATTTTCTACAAACACGGATTCTGACTAAGGAAGGATACGATGAGCACTACGTTGATCTGGCGCCGTCCCCCGGCTCTGGCCCTGGCCGTCCGGGCCGTCGTTGTCGCAGGCGTGCTGGTCGTGACATCAGGACCGGCGTTCGCCGAAAGCGCTGCCGCCCAGATAGATTTTGGCGCGGCTGGCAAGAAGGAGGAGGCGGGCTGGGCCGGGGCTGTGGCTTTCGGTTACTCGCAACGCAGCGGGAACTCAGAAAACGCCGCGGTCAGCGGCGAATTCAACTGGTCGTATCAGACGCAAGGACAATGGCTCTACGACGGCCGCTTCTTTGCCATGGGTAAGACCGAGAGCAATGTCACCACCGATGAGCGCTATGAGGCGTCCGCGGCGGCCAAGTGGTTTATCAACGACGTCAGCTATCTGGCTGGCCGCGGTGTGTTCCGCCAGGACAACTTCGCCGGTGTAAGAAAAGAGTATCTGGGCACTGCCGGGTATGGTCGTATCCTGTTCGAGACCGACCGGCAGAATCTGACAGCCGAAGGCGGCGGCGGTATCCGCAACAGTGAACAGCAGGACGGCAGCAGCGATACCAACCCGATCGCGTACGGCGGTTTGAAATATGCGCTGAAGCTCTCCGAGAACGCGGATTTTGGTCAGCTGGTGACGATGGAATACGGTTCCGACAACACAGTCCTGTCCAGCCTGACCGAGTTGCGTGCAGGTATCCTGGGCGCCATCGCCGGCAAGGCGACGTTCGAGATCCGCCGCAACAGCAGCGTATCGGCGGACACCGACAAGACCGACTACTTCACCGTCGTCGGTCTCGAGTACAAATTCTAGGGCGGCTGCGAGCCGCACTATGCCCATGAGTTACTACCGACGCCACGTGTTCTTCTGCACCAACCTCCGCGAGGACGGCCGCCAGTGCTGCCAGGAGGCCGGGGCGGAGGAGGCGCGGGAATACGCCAAAACCCGGATCAAGGAGCTGGGACTGACGGGCCCGGATGGTATCCGGATCAACAAGTCCGGCTGCCTGGATCGCTGTGCCGAGGGCCCGGTAGTCGTGGTCTATCCGGAGGGCGTCTGGTACACCTATGTGGACAAGCACGATATCGACGAGATCATCGACCAACATCTGGTGAGCGGCAAGGAAGTCAAGCGATTGAAAATATAGGGATTTTATCCAGAAGGCAGCAGCTTGAAGCCGCCCCGACCGACGCCTGCGGCGCGCTCGGGGCCAGCATTGCAAACAGGCCGGCCGCTCTGTAGAATTCCCGCTCTTTCGCTGAACCTTTTCAGGAATGACCAAGCGATGAAGACGTTTTCCGCCAAAGCGCAGACCGTGCGCCATGACTGGTTCGTCGTCGACGCCTCGGGCAAGACCCTGGGCCGACTGGCGACCGAACTCGCCCGTCGTCTGCGCGGCAAGCACAAGCCCGAGTACACCCCGCACGTGGACACCGGCGATTACATCGTCGTGGTCAATGCCAGCAAGGTGCACGTGACCGGCAACAAGCTCGCAGACAAGCAATACCATCACCACACCGGTTACATTGGAAATTTGAAGACGGTAAATCTTCAGACCTTGATGGATACGGCCCCCGAGCAAGTCATCGAGAAAGCCGTCAAAGGCATGCTGCCGCGCAACCCGCTCGGCCGCCAGATGCTCAAGAAGCTAAAGGTGTTTGCGGGTGCTGAACACAAGCACGAAGCGCAGCAGCCCCAGCCACTGGAAATCTAGAAAGAAGAAAACTATGAGCGCACAGGAAAATTACGGCACCGGCCGACGCAAGACCTCCATCGCGAGAGTCTATCTGCGCCCCGGATCCGGCAATATCGTCGTCAACCAGAAGCCGCTGGACGAATTCTTCGGCCGCAAGACCGCGCGCATGATCGTGCGGCAGCCGCTGGAACTGGTGCAGATGGACAAGAAGTTCGACGTCACGGTGCAGGTCACCGGCGGCGGCACCACCGGTCAGGCCGGCGCTATCCGTCATGGCGTGACCCGTGCGCTGATCGAGTATGACGAGGGCCATCGTAAGCCACTGCGCAAGGCCGGGTTCGTTACCCGCGACGCCCGCGAGGTCGAGCGCAAGAAGGTCGGTCTGCGCAAGGCTCGCCGCGCGACCCAGTACTCCAAGCGTTAATGCAAACAAGGCCGGGTCACCCGGCCTTGTTGCGCTGATCTCTTGGGGGATCGTCTAGCGGTAGGACTACGGACTCTGACTCCGTCAACCCAGGTTCGAACCGAGGCCCGCGACGCGGGCCGACAGACGGTGGCGCGAAGCGGCGCCGCCCGCAGGGCGAACGAACGCAGTGAGTGAGTCAATCCTGGTCCCCAGTGGCCCGAAGGGCCGCTAAAATCGGGTGGCTCAAGAGGAACAAAAAAACAAAGAGTATTTGGGGGATCGTCTAGCGGTAGGACTACGGACTCTGACTCCGTCAACCCAGGTTCGAATCCTGGTCCCCCAGCCATAAATAGAAAAGGCCCCCGCAACGGGGCCTTTTCTATTTATCGATGCGGGTCCCACATGGATAAGGGCCTTTTTCATTTATCAATCCTGGTCCCCAACTCAACGCTATGTGTTACGCATTGAGTCGGCGTTAGCCAGACGTCATATCATAGACATCCATGCATCTCCTCATCCCGGCTCTTATATTGCTCGCAGTGGTGTTTGGCCCCGGCCTCTGGGTGCAACGGGTCATGCGTCGCTACAGCGAACCCGGCGATCGTTATCGCGAGACGGGCTCGCAGCTGGCGCGGCAGCTACTGGATGCCCTGGAGCTGGGACAGGTCAAAGTCGAGCGAACCGAGGCGGGGGATCACTACGACCCCAAAGACAAGGCGGTCCGGCTCACGCCCGACAAGTTCGACGGGCGGTCGCTGACGGCGATCACTGTCGCCGCCCACGAAGTCGGCCACGCCCACCAGGACCATACCGGGTACAGACCGCTGCGATGGCGGACCCGTCTGGTCACAGCGACCCGTGGGGTAGAACGGCTCGGTGCGGCGGCGCTGATGGCGTCCCCGTTTATCGCCATGATCAGCGGCGCGCCCTCCGCCGGTATCCTGATGTTCCTCGGCGGTCTGGCCACGCTTGGCACCACGATCCTGGTGCATATGGCGACCCTGCCCACCGAACTCGACGCCAGCTTCAATCGGGCTCTGCCGATGCTCGAACAGGGCGGTATCCTGCGCCCCGGTGACGCGCCCCACGCCCGACGTCTGTTGACCGCGGCCGCGCTGACCTACGTCGCCGCTTCCTTGATGAGTCTGCTCAATATCGCGCGCTGGTGGGCGATACTCCGGCGCTGAACCCGGTACGATTCACTACAAACAAAAAAACAGACCCCGCCGGAGCGGGGTCTGTCGTAATGCACAGGAAACAGCGGAGATTCGGGTCTAGCCCTCGTGCTGAATCTCCCATAGATAATCCGAGTGCGAGCCGCAAATCTCGGTGAACTCATCACCCAGCGGATTATCCGCCGCGTCCATAGCGTCGAAGATTTCGCCACGGATCTTGAGCAGCGTCGGCCAGTCATCCGCGGTCATCGTCGCCAGACGGCGGTACTTGCCACCGACGATGTGCTCGGACCAGCCCCAGGAATTGAGTTGGCCCGGACCGACGTGAGCGTTGTAGATCGGCGCGAACACCGTCTTCACGATCTCGTCAGCGCGGTCCTCCATCGACATATTGCACACGTGATACACGGAAAGACCGGCTTTGCCCCGGTCCGAGTCCAGGGTCGCTCCCTCGGAGCCGGCCACCGAGTGCCAGATGTAGTCGTCATGCTGATTACAGATCTCGCCGAGGGTGTCGTCGTCGCCGCCGGCTTTTTCCATGGCGTCGCCGATCTTGTCCACCGCCCCAAGCAGATCGACCATGCTGCCCGCCGTGTGATAGCGGATACGACGCCACTTGCCGCCGGTGTGATGAGCCAGCCAGCCCCAGCCGGTGATCGTGCCGTTGGCCACCAGGCCATCCATGACCGGCTTGTCTACGGTTTCCACGATCTTGTCTGCTTCTTCCTGACGGGTAACGTCGCAGTACATATACGTCGCGTAGATATAAGACTCTTTTTCTTCTTCCTGCTGCGCCGTTGCGACGAGCGGCAGACAGGTCAGACCCAGCAGGGCCGCCCCTATGATTTTTTTATTCATAACTCCTCCCCAAGATCCCGGGCATTATCTGGCCCGGTGACAGTCCGGGGAGTATAGGTGACATTTTCGAGGTTGCGAGAGATTTCACCGGCCTGAGACCGCTGCGTGAAGCGGCCGGGGACAAATGGTCCAGACCGCCGGTTTGCGCTACGCAGCGCTGCGTCGTCTGGTTCTGCGTCTGGCCATGCTGACGAATGCGCGGATAATATCTACCAGGATTGGTGAGGGTATATCGACACCGTGACAACGTTCCCATCAACCCCGGATCCAGTGCTTCGGCGGCATCGCGGATCTGGCACCTCTGCGCCCGCAGCGCGAACGGCGCTGATATGCTGCGGTCTGCTGGTCTTGCTCTTGCCGGGAGCAGTGAGCTTAAAGGCGGAGGAGGGTGGCATGCTGATCGACGACTTCACCAGCCCGGATCAAGTCTCCGCCCTCGGCACGCGTTGGCGGCCATTCAGCGATCGTGTCATGGGTGGCGTCTCAGACGGTGATTTGTCCTACGAGACCATCGACGGTCGTTATTGCATGAGGCTGACGGGCGATGTGCGGCTCGAAAACAACGGGGGTTTTATCCAGGCTGCGCTCGATCTCGGCACCTGGGGTCGCACCTTCGATGCCTCGGGGTTGACCGGGTTACAACTGCGGGTGCGTGGCAACGGGGAGCGTTACTCGGTTCACCTGCGCACGCCAGACAATACACGCCCATGGCAGTCATACAGGGCGCAGTTCACGGCCGGCCCGGAGTGGGAGACGCCAGAGCTGCCGTTTGCGGATTTCGAGCCGTACCGCCTCGATACGCCGCTGGACCTCCAGCGACTGCGGCGCATCGGTCTTGTTGCTATCGGCCGGGCATTTGCGGCCGATCTGGCGGTCAGCAAGATTCGCTTTTACGAGTGAACGTAAAGATCGGCCAGCATCGACGCCTGCGCTCCGAATTTTCCTATCCGCTACGACCAGAAATCAACGCAGCGCTTCATCCCCTGGGGATGCGGACCGAGGTTGCGACGATCTGATACTCGGCCGTTGCAGCAGGCGCCGTGGAACCCGCCTCACCCAGGTCCTTTTTGTAGTGGCGCGCCTGTGACTCGCTCAGCTCGCGGCGGGTAAAGGTGCCAGCCAGCGTGACGTCCTTGCCGCCCGAGTCCGTGGGGATAAAGAATCCATAGTCCTTGAAGGTGACGCGAGCGATGGCATCGCCTTCCTGAGCCACGAAGAAGCAGCCCTTTTTCTGACAGACCTTGGCGATACGCGTCGTCACCAGCACATCTTTGCCGAGGTAGCGGTCGCTGTTGCTGACCAGTTCCTTCAATCCCAGCCCCGGGCCGGACACCGTTAGCGGGGCCCCGAACACTTCATAGCTAGCCGTGACTTCCACCGGCTCGGACAGGCGGATGACGCTCTCGTCAGCGCCTTTTTCGCCGATTTCGTCGGCCATCGCGGCAGGTAGAGCCAGCGCCAGCAGAAAACTAATCAGGACTAATAGTCTGGGCATCGCGGTCACTCCGGTCGGTCATGGGTAACGGATATTATATTCGAGGTGAAGTCGCGGCCAAACGATGTCAATCGACTGCGGCCCGCATATCGCTCGCAAGCCCTGCGTCAATGCACGTCCCTGGTGCGATCCGGCGGAAGATTGCCCTCGGCGGGCGTGACCGGGGCGGCGAGGACCGGCCCGATCGTCCCGTCACAAACGCCTTACCGAGCCGCCTTTGTTGCGCTGCAGCTTCCTTTTCCCCGGCAACTGTCTATGCTGCTGCGGTCGACCACACGCCAAGGGGCCGTGCGGTGACATTCAAAAACACCCATCAAGGAAACATACTCCATGAAGCGATTCATCTTGCTCGCAGTGCTGCTGTTACCGCTGTCCGGTTTTGCCGCGGATGGCGATCCCCATGTCTGGGGCACCTATTGGACCGTCACCGGCGTCGACACCAAGCCT
>Ga0265303_10002177_pt1 | contig 12115 bp, 10 predicted proteins | sample Helome_2_FD_192494 | JGI IMG/M metagenome (GOLD analysis project Ga0265303, IMG submission 192494) | Marine sediment microbial communities from subtidal zone of North Sea - Hel_20160317 (Illumina Assembly) | ecosystem: Environmental > Aquatic > Marine > Subtidal zone > Sediment ...
CCAAGGGCGGCAACTTCCGACCCAGGGAATATCCCTGTATCCGCTGTGGCCGCTGCCTGGAGGCCTGCCCCTACTTTCTCAATCCGTCCCGGCTCGCCCGACTCGCCAAGGCGCGGCTGTATGAAGAGATGGAAAACTATTTCGTCATGGACTGCGTCGAATGCGGTTCCTGCACCTACGCCTGCCCGTCACGGATTCCGATCGTCCAGCTGATCCGTACCGCCAAGTCGCAACTGCGCCAACCCGGGGCCGGAGATCAATGAGCACCGAAGATCCGCGGCTTCTGCTGCAGGCCGCACCACTGCTGAAACAGCAGTTGACCACCCGGAGCGCCATGCTCGATGTGCTGCTCGCCCTGCTGCCGGCGACCCTGGCGGGTCTCTGGTTCTTCGGACTCAGCGGGCTGCTGGTGCTCAGCGCGAGCATCCTCGGCAGCATCATGACCGAATGGTTCTTCACGCCGGAGGAAACGCGGCGCCAGCGTCTGCTCGACGGCAGTGGTTTCCTGACCGGCCTGCTGCTGGGGCTCACGCTGCCATCCAGCCTGCCCCTTTGGATGGCCTTCGTCGGCGGTGCGGTCGGCATAGGGCTGGGCAAACTGATCTGGGGCGGCCTGGGACAGAACCTGTTCAACCCGTCTCTTGTCGGCCGCGCCTTTCTTCAGGCCACCTTTCCCAACGCCATGACCACCTGGACACCGGCCGGCGGCCCGGGTGATTTCTTCCAGGTGCACGCCAGCAACCTCGCGCTGCCCTTCATGCATGTGGACTATGACGGCGTTTCGTCGGCCACCCCGCTTGGCCTGATGAAATTCGAGTATCAGGATACGTCTCTGTCTAACCTCCTGATCGGCAATATCTCGGGGTGCATCGGTGAGACCAGCGGTTTGCTGCTGCTCTTGGGTGGCGTATACATGCTGTGGCGGCGGGTAATCGACTGGCGCATCCCGGCCAGCATCCTGCTGTCGGTGGCCTTATTTTCGAGCGTACTTTATGCCTTCGGCCCCGACAGATACCCGGGACCGCTTTTCTCGATCCTCGCGGGCAGTCTGCTCATCGGTGCCTTCTACATGGCGACCGATCCGGTCTCCTCGCCTATCACACCCCGCGGCGCATGGATATTCGGTGTGGGTATAGGCCTTTTAGTGGTTCTGATCCGGATCTTCGGCGGATTTCCCGAAGGCGTCATGTTCGCCATCCTGCTGATGAATGCGGCCACCCCGCTGATCGACCGCTACACCCAGCCCAGGGTGTTCGGCCGGGGGGGCGCGGGCCGATGAACAACAGGCCCGAACTGACCATGAAGGGTTCGGAACCGACCTCGGCCCGGCTGGTGATCACGCTCGGGTTCGCGGGCCTGTTATCGGGCTTGATCATCGTGTCGGTTTACGAAGCCACCCTGCCGACCATCACGGCTTACAAGGCCAAGGTCCTGAAAGAGGCGGTGTTCAAGGTACTGCCGGGGGTTTCCAATATGCAGCGACTTACCTACAAAGAAGGAGGCATGACCCCCGCCACTGGTGAAGAGGAAGAAGAGGACGTGGTGTTTGGCGGTTATGACGCCAATGGTCGGCTGATCGGCTATGCGGTTCCCAACGCCGGTCCCGGTTTCCAGGACACCATTCGGCTGCTTTACGGCTACCTGCCGCAGGAGCGAAAAGTGGTGGGCATGGAGATACTGCAGAGTCGCGAAACGCCGGGGCTGGGTGACAAAATCTACAAGGATGCCGCCTTCGTCGCCAACTTCGAAAAACTGTCCGTCGACCCGGAGATCGTCACGGTCAAGAAGGGCCGGAAATCGGCGCCCAACGAGGTCGATGCCATTACCGGGGCAACCATTTCCTCCAAGGCCGTGGTGCAGATCATCAACCGCGGCAACCAGCGTTGGGTTCCGCGGTTCAGCGGATCGGAGACGATGCCAAAGCCGACTCCGGTCGGAGGTCAATAATGGTCAGAAAGAAAAAGGAGGACGTCTACCAGGAATTCATCAAGGGACTGTGGCGGGACAACCCGGTGTTCGTCCAGGTGCTGGGCATGTGCCCCATGCTGGCGGTCACCAATTCGGCGGTCAACGCGCTGGCCATGGGCGGGGCGACATTTTTTGTGCTGGTCGCCTCGAGCTTTCTGGTCTCTTCCCTGAAAAGCTGGATACCGAAGCAGGTACGCATCTCGACCTACATCATCATCATCGCCACCTTCGTGACCGTAACCGATTTCACGCTGGAGGCCCTGGTACCCACGATTCACAAGGAGCTGGGTGCCTTCATTCCGTTGATCGTCGCCAACTGCATGATCCTCGGTCGCCAGGAGGCCTTCGCCTCCAGGAACTCCGTGCGCCTCGCGGTGATCGACGCCCTGGGCATGGCCAGTGGTTTCCTGTTCGCCCTCTTTGCGCTGGGCAGCGTGCGCGAGATACTCGGCGAAGGGGCGCTGTTCGGTGTCCCTCTTTTTGGTCCGCACTTCGAACCCTGGGTGATCATGATCCTGCCGCCCGGCGGCTTCCTCACCCTGGGTCTGCTGCTGTTGTTCTTCAACTGGGTCAAAGAGCGCAAAGACCGCCTCGCCGCTCAGCTCGCCGAGGGTGAAGCGTCATGAATGAACTGGTTTGGATCTTCATCAGCGCCCTGCTGATCAACAATTTTGTCCTGGCCTACTTTCTCGGCCTGTGTCCCTTCCTTGGCGTATCCGGACGTCTTGAGACTGCGTTCCGACTGGGTCTTGCCACCATTTTCGTCATGCTGATAACCGCATTGTGCGCCTGGTTCCTCAATACCTACATACTGATCCATGCGCCCTATCTGCGCCTGATCAGCTTCATCGTGGTGATCGCGAGCACCGTGCAGTTCATCGAGATGGTGATCAAAAAGACCAGTCCCGCATTGTTCAAGGCGCTGGGCATTTTCCTGCCGCTGATCACCACCAACTGCGCCATCCTGGGACTGGCCATCTTCGCCACCAACAAGGGATACGGCTTCGTCGAGGGCATGGTCTATGCGCTGGGCGCGGGTCTCGGCTTCACCCTGGCCCTGGTACTCATGGCCGGCCTGCGCGAGGAGGCGGAATTATGCGACGTACCGAGATTGATCCGCGGCACGGCCATGAACCTGATCATCGCCGGCATCCTGTCCATGGCCTTCATGGGTTTTGCCGGCCTGTTCAGCGCAGTGTGAGATCGATATGTTGAACTATCTGCTGGGCATCTTGGGCCTCACAATCTTGACCTCACTCTGGATGGTGTTCCAGCTGTGGCTGAAAAAACACGACCCGGAACAGGAAGACCGGTGCATCGGATGCGGCAGTAGCTGCAAACGGCAGAATGACTGAGTTTCTATGCAGGGCAGGTCGTGTCTGCCAGGTTACGTCGGGCTGAGCCCGACCTACAGCCCACCCATACACAGGTACTTGATCTCGGTGAACTCATCCATGCCGTAACGCGATCCCTCGCGTCCCAGGCCCGATTCCTTGACCCCGCCAAAGGGGGCCAGTTCGGTCGAGATGACGCCCTCGTTGATACCGACCATGCCGTACTCCAATGCCTCTGAGACGCGCCAGACACGGCCGATATCCCGACTGTAGAAATAGGCGGCCAGACCGAACTCGGTGTCGTTCGCCATCTGCACCGCCTCTTCCTCGGTGTGAAAGCGAAACAAGGGCGCCACCGGTCCGAAGGTCTCTTCATTGGCGACCCGCATCTTCGGTGTCACATCAGCCAGGATGGTCGGTTCAAAGAAGGTACCGCCTTTGGCGTGACGGTGACCGCCACACATCACGCGCGCGCCCTTGCGCACCGCATCACCGATGTGCTGCTCGACCTTTTCGACCGCGGCCTGGTTGATCAGCGGCCCCTGACTGGTGCCCTCTGCCATGCCGTCGCCAACCCTGAGTTCACTCACGGCCACAGCGAGTTTCTCAGCAAAGGCATCGTAGATACCGTCCTGCACCAACAGCCGGTTGGCGCAGACACAGGTCTGCCCTGCATTGCGGTACTTGGAGCCCATGGCACCCGCCACTGCAGCATCCAGGTCTGCATCATCAAACACGATAAACGGCGCATTGCCACCCAGTTCCATCGATACTTTTTTCACCGTATCGGCGCAGTCGCGGATCAAAAGTTTGCCGACTGCAGTGGAGCCGGTGAACGAGAGCTTGCGCACCACGGGGCTGGCGGTAAGCACCCGACCGACAGCGGTCGCATCGGTCGTGGTGATTACGTTGAAAACACCCGGTGGGAAACCGGCACGCTGAGCCAGCTCGGCCAGCGCCAGTGCAGACAGCGGGGTCAGTTCAGAGGGTTTGGCGACCACCGTGCACCCGGCCGCCAAAGCCGGTGCGCATTTACGTGTGATCATCGCGATGGGGAAATTCCACGGTGTGATCGCCGCAACCACACCGATCGGCTGACGGATCACGACGTAGCGTCGATCGTTCATAGCCGCAGGAATCACGTCACCGTAGACGCGCTTGGCCTCTTCGGCGAACCACTCGACGAAGGAAGCGCCATAAGCGACTTCGCCACGCGCCTCGGCCAGGGGCTTACCCTGCTCCGCGGTCATCAATCGCGCCAGGTCTTCCTGATGCTGCATGATCAGATCGAACCAGCGCCGCAGGACTGCAGCACGTTCTTTCGCGGTCTTGGCACGCCACTCCGGCCAGGCCGCATCGGCTGCGGAAATGGCATACTCCGCTTGCCGCGCACCGAGATCCGAAACAAGCGCCAGCTGTTCGCCGGTTGACGGGTTGGTCACAGCAAAGCGGTCGCCGCCCTCGGAACCTGTCCATGCCCCATTGACGAAGGCATCCGATTTCAGCAGCTCACTTTCCTTCATAGATTCAATCATCACAATTCGGTCCCAGTTTATATTTCGACCACTGCGGCAAAGATGTCGTTTCGAAATTTCATCGGGCCGCCAAGCGCCTTGTTCTCGCGCTTATCTGTCGTTGATCTCTTCGGATATCCAGCTCACGCCGATGCCGACTCTAGACTCTTGATTCCATCTTTGCGCAGCATGTCGCGGATACCACGGACCGCCTGGCGAATTCGATGCTCGTTTTCGATCAGGCCAAAGCGCATATAGTCGTCGCCGTACTCGCCAAAGCCAATACCGGGGGCCGCCGCAACCTTGGCATCCCGGATCAGCTTCTTGGCGAATTCCAGTGACCCCATCTCGCGATAGGCGTCCGGGATCTTGGCCCAGACGAACATGGTTGCCTTGGGACGCTCGACCGGCCAGCCGGCATTGTTCAGGCCATCACACAGCACGTCTCGACGACTCTGATACATGTCGCGGATCTCAGCCACGCATTCCTGCGGACCTTCCAGCGCCGTGATCGCCGCCACCTGGATCGGAGTGAACATGCCATAGTCGAGATAGGATTTCATACGTGCCAGTGCACCGACCAGTGTCTCATTGCCACACATGAAGCCAACCCGCCAGCCCGGCATGTTGTAGCTTTTGGACAAGGAGTAGCATTCCACCGCGATCTCTTCGGCACCGGGCACCTGCAGGATCGACGGCACCGTGTGGCCGTCAAACACGATGTCCGCATAGGCCAGGTCGTGTACCACCCAGATGTTGTTCTCTTTTGCGATCGCAATGACCTTCTCAAAGAACGCCAGGTCCACACAATGCGCGGTCGGGTTGGATGGGAAACTCAAGACCAGCATCTTCGGGCGCGGCCAGGAGGCGTGAATGGCATCCTCCAGCTCGGCAAAGAAACCGACGTCGGTCTGCATCGGAACATGCCGCACATCCGCCCCGGCAATGATAAAGCCGTAGGGATGGATCGGGTACGTGGGGTTCGGCACCAGCACCGTATCACCCGGTCCGACGCAGGCAAGGGCCAGGTGCGCAATCCCTTCTTTCGATCCGATGGTGACGATGGCCTGGGTCTCCGGATCGAGGTTTACGTCATAGCGACGCCGGTACCAGTCACAGATCGCCTTTCGCAAACGCGGAATGCCCTTCGAAAGTGAATAGCGGTGCGTATCACCGCGCTGCGCCGCCTCGCACAGCTTGTCGACGATATGCTGTGGCGTCGGCTGGTCCGGGTTGCCCATACCGAAATCGATAATGTCCTCACCGCGCGCACGGGCCGCCGCCTTCAGATCGTTTACGATCCCGAATACATAAGGCGGCAATCGCTTGATACGGTGAAAATCATTCATTTCGGGTGTCGACATGATGGCTCTCCGCCTGTTCCTTTTCGTGCAGTCTTTATTCGAAATACAGCCTCACCCTGCTCGCTCAGCGGGCCGCCGCAGAGCCTGGACGATCTGGATCGTATGCCGGGTGATCACCAGTTCTTCATTCGTGGGAATCACCCATACCCTGACCGGGCTTTGCGGTGAAGAGAGCTCTGCATCCCCGGATTCGTTGGCACCGGCATCAAAATCGATACCCAGCCAACCCAGCCGCTCACAGACCTTGCTGCGAATGACTGCCGCATGCTCGCCGATGCCCCCGGTGAATACCAGGGCATCGATGCCGTCGAGAGCCGCGGCCATCGAGCCGATCGCTCTTACCAGGGTGTAACAGAACAGATCTACCGCCTCAGCAGCGGCTGCCTCGTTGCTGCCCAGGAGGACCTGCATGTCGGCACTGATACCTGACACGCCCAGCAGGCCGCTCTCGTCGTACAGCAGCTTCGACAGTGCGGCTTCATCCATCTTTTCCTCACGCATCAGGTGCAACAAGACCCCCGGATCGATGCTGCCGCTGCGCGTACCCATCAGCAGTCCTTCGAGTGTCGAGAAGCCCATCGAAGTAGCAACACTCTCACCATCGCGGATGGCACACAGGCTGGCACCATTGCCGAGGTGGGCGACCAGCAAACGGTCCGGCAGGTCACCGCCATTATATGCCGGCACCGCACTGGTGATGTACTCGTAGGACAAACCATGGAAGCCATAACGCTGCAGGCCCTTGTCGCGCAGGGCCCCGGGTAAGGGCAGGCGTCGGGCAACGTCCGGTTGCGTGGCATGAAAAGCGGTGTCGAAGCAGGCTACCTGCGGCAGCTCCGGTGCAGTAGCCGATACCGCACGAATCGCGGCCAGATTGTGTGGCTGATGATGCGGTGCCAATGGGGACAAGCCATCGAGCTCAAGCATCAACTCCGGGGTAACGAGCGCTGGTGTACGGCGACCGGGTCCACCATGGACCACCCGATGCCCTACTCCGACAAGCGGCATTCCGTCGGCGTTCTCGTCGATCCATCGCAGTGCATATTCGATGGCCTTCTGATGCGTATCGAGCGCATTGACTTCGATTGATGCCGACCGGCCCACGGAGCTGCCGGTTTCGACCCGTGAGCTGAACACAGGCGACGACCCGATCCCCGAAATCTGTCCCCGCAACACGGACCTGACACCATCCTCGTTCTCCGTGACGCGGAAAACAGCGAACTTCAGACTCGAAGATCCTGCGTTTAGAACCAGCACTCCCGTACCTGACATTGGGGTCCCCGTCAGCATTCGTCGATCATAGTAGCGCCTTGCTCCCTCAAACGCCTGTTATGGAAGGCAAAAAAATGGGGAACCTCAGACGAGGTTCCCGAAATGCCCTTCCTTAGGAGGTCTGCAGAAAGCTATGGTTAAACGTAATCTTTGTACTTCTCCAGGTAGCGGACCGGCTTGCTGAGCGCATCACGGCGGAACGGATCGCCCAGTTCGCGCGTACACATAATCTCGAGGATGCAGGTCTTTCCCTCGTTCATCTGCATGTCGACGGCCTTCTTGAGTGCGGGGCCGACGTCTTCGAGCTTGTCGACACGTATACCCTCCGCACCCATTGCCTTGGCGATGTCCGCCCAGCTCTCGTTTTCCAGTTCAGCTGCGACGAAGCGGCGATTGTAGAAGTCCACCTGGTTCTTCTTTTCCGCGCCCCACTGTCGGTTGTGGAATACCACCGCGGTCACTGGGATGTTGTGACGCACGCAGGTCAGAGTCTCCATCATGCTCATGCCCCAGGCACCGTCACCGGCGTAGGAGACGGCCGGACGATCCGGCGCTGCCACCTTGGCACCGATGATGGTCGGGAAGGCGTAGCCGCAGTTGCCCCAGCTCATGGCCGCGAAGAAGCTGCGCGGGCGCTCAAAACGCAGATAGCTGTTGGCCACCGAGTTGATATTACCGATATCGGTGGAGACCATGACGTCTGCCGGCATCGCCTTTTCGAGTTCGCGCAGTACCTGGCGCGGATGCAGGTATTTGCCCTGCTCTGCTTCCTGCTCCGAGATCATGTCCAGGCTGAAGGGATCCTTCTCGTGGGTCCATTCGTCGAGTTCCTTTTCCCAGGCCGCCTTCTCCTGCTTGATCTCTGCAGCACGCGCGTCGCGGGTCGCATCGCAGACCAGGGAACGATCGGCCAGACGTGCAGTCAGCGCCTTGGCGGCCGCACCGGCGTCACCACAGATACCGACCGAGATCTTTTTCACCAGACCGAGCATCTTGTGATCCGCATCGACCTGGATGATCTTGGCGTCCTTGGGCCAATAGTCCATGCCGTGCTGCGGCAAGGTACCGAAGGGACCCAGACGTGACCCCAGGGCCAGGACCACGTCGGCCTTGGCCATGAGCTTCATCGCGGCCTTCGAACCCTGGTAGCCGAGCGGACCACACCACAGCGGGTGGCTGGCCGGGAAGGAGTCGTTGTGCAGATAGCTGTTGACCACCGGTGCGCCCAGACGCTCGGCCAGTTCCTTACACTCTTCAACCGCGTCTGCCATGACCACGCCGCCACCGGAGATGATGACCGGGAACTCGGCCTTGGCCAGCATATCTGCGGCCTCGTTCAGGCTGTTCTCGCCGCCCGGGCCACGGTCCAGGCGCTGCGGCTGCGGGATCTCGACGTCGATGTCGCCATAGAAATAATCACGCGGAATATTCAGCTGGGTCGGGCCCATCTCTGCCATGGCGCGATCGAAACAGCGTCCGGTGAACTCGGCCATGCGCGCCGGGTTGCAGACGTGGCCCTGGTACTTGGTGTGTTCCTGGAACATCGGCAGCTGGTTGCCCTCCTGGAAGCCACCCAGGCCGATACCCATGGTGCCGGCTTCCGGGGTGATGATGACCACTGGGGTATGTGCCCAGAAGGCGGCAGCGATGCCGGTCACGCAGTTGCTGATGCCAGGGCCGTTCTGACCGATGGTGACACCGTGTCGCCCGCTGACTCGCGAATAGCCGTCAGCCATGTGCGTCGCGCCCTGCTCATGCACCACCGGGACCAGGCGAATGCCTGCCGGGGCAAAGATATCCATCGCGTCCATGAAGGCCGAACCCATGATGCCGAACATATCGGTCACCTTGTTGGCGACCATGGTTTCGACAAAGGCCTCACTCGGGGTCATTCGAGCCATTGATCTCTCTCCTCTCTGAAAAACGCGGCCCCTTTTTGGGACCGCTTTATGTAGTGTTATTGAGATTAATCGTCTCATTTTTAATGTCAAGATGTTTTTTTGTCTTTTTTGTCTCATTTTTCAGGATAATTTGTTACGATTGCTGTTGTCCCTCGGGTTTGCCGCCGAAAAACCTCAATTCAGGGACCTTCGCTCCCTAACCGCCGCTCCAGGAACAAAAAGGGCCGATGCCTCAAAGCATCTCGTCCTTGAAGTGGTACCAGCGATACAGAAAACGCTGCCCAAAGCGGCGGAAGGGTGCGCACAGCTAGGATTCGATCGACGGATTAAGCACATTCGGAAACGGCAGCTGGGATCCAAAGATCGGCAGCTCAGTGTGCGCCGCCTTGCCGGCAATACGCTCAGCCATGCGGCGACCGGCCTGGGCCGAGTACATCACGCCATTGCCACCATAACCGAGGGCGTAAAAGATGGTCTGCTGCGGGTCCGGCTGGAAAATGCGCGGCATCATATCGTGCGAAACAGCCACCCAGCCCCACCAGGAATAGTCGATCTTAATGCCGTTCAGGGCCGGGAACTTCCGCGCCAAATCCACGCGCAGCATATCCTCGTACTTTTTCTGCGGCGCATTTCGGCCGGTGATCGCACTGCGGCTGCCAAACTGGACGCGGCCGTCCGGTAACTGCCGGTAGTAGTGGCGCAATGCGCGTGTATCGGTGAGCACCTGATGCGTACGGAAGTTACAGGCATCGCGCTCGCCCGCCGTAAGCGGCCGGGTCACCATCGAATTCGACAGGATCGGCATCAAGCGGTCCTTCACTTTCTTGTGCAGTCCCGGGGAGGTATAGCCACCGGTGGCTATACCGACCGATTTCGCCTTTACGACGCCACCCGGGGTGCGCAGATAATGCGCGCCATCGCGCGTCTCCCAGCCCTGCACCGGGCTGGCCGTATGCACTTTGACACCCAGGTCACGCGCCAGGCGCAGATAGCCAAAGGCCAGCTTGCCGGCATGGATACCGATACCCTCCGGCTCGTGCATCGCACCTACAGCCTCCTGGTCACCGACATACCCTTCTTTCAGAGTACGCTCATCGAGCATGCGCACCTTGTAACCGAACACCCGGTTACAGATCTCGGTTTCCTTCTGCAGCCCGGGCAGGACACCGGGCTTGTGTGCAATGTACAGATGACCACCGGGCTGCGGATCGCAGTCAATATCGGCGATCAGGCCCTTACAGGTCTCCATCGCATCACAGACTTCATGGTGCAGTTTCAGTGCGACATCCTCGCCCCAGCGCTGGATCCACTGCGAACGCTTGAGGCGGCCCTGGCTGCCGTCACTGCTTGGTTATTAATCTAAGGAACCTCTGATCAATTCATGGACTTGCATCTTGCACTTATAATTTCCAGCTTCTGCGTTGCAAATCTTCGCAATAGCCGGCTATTACGTGCAATTTGCGCCTTAAATCTGAAAATTCTCGAGCGCAATCTGCTTCGCCCAGAATTAATCAGAGGTTCCCTAAGGACATACCGTCATGCTGCCCAAGATCGAAAGAATTCTGTACTGCACCGATATGTCAAAGAACTCCGAGTATGCGTGCCAGTATGCCTTCCTCCTCGCACGCGAGACCGGCGCAGACATCTATGTGCTGTATGTCGCGGAGAAGCCCTCGGCCGACGCCATGGTTACGCTGGAAACCTACATCAAGGACTTCGATGGGCATGAGAATTTCCTCAACGACCGGCTGGCCCAGACCAAGCAGCGACTGACCGAACGGATGCACGCCTATCTCGATTCACTCCCGGAAGAGGAAAAGATGGGAGCCAAACACGTCAAGTCGATCAACGTCTGCGAATCACACCCGGTGGATGAGATCCTCGAGCAATCAAAAAAGCTCGACGTTGATCTGATCGTGATGGGGACACACCGCCAGAGCGTGGCCTACACCTTCCTTGGCAGTGTTTCGAAGCGTGTCATCAGCAACTCCCGCATCCCTGTGCTGGTGGTGCCGATAGCCCAGCACTCAAAGCGACACCGGCCTCCTGACCTCTCCCGCCGGCGTTCGGGAGGCCACCTGACTCCCGGCAACAAAGTCTCGTTTTTCTGATAAATTCAGCTACAAACTAGATTTTTCATCTGTTTTCAGGACTTTTTGTATCTTTTGTGCTTATATTACAACGTTAATAAAGTCAAAAGATGCCCGCTCTTCGGCGACACCCATCCGAGGCGGGCGGTTCGCGGAAGCCCGAAAGGCGCTGCGGCAACCAACTCAGCAAGAGATACCGAAGGTTCGAGACAGTGATGAAAGACGGCGGCACCCAGTCCACCCTAATCCGCGGTTTCCTGATAGCCGAGAAGATCGTCCAGGCCGACCGCCCGCTGTCCAGCGCCTACCTGGCCGAAGAGCTCGACCTGCCGAAGGCGACGGTACACCGTATCTGCCAACAGCTGGAGGATGAAGGCCTGCTGCAACGAGAACCCGGTGGCAAGCGCTTCACCGGCGGCAAGCGGCTGCGCGCTCTGGCGATGTCCACCCTTTCCAACTCGGTGATCGGTGCCCATCGACACTCCATCCTGCAGGCGCTGTCCCAAGAGGTTGGCGAGACCTGCAACCTGACCGTGCTCGACGGCAACGAGATCGTTTACCTCGACCGGGTCGAGACCAACTGGGCATACCGAATCCACCTGCCGGTGGGTTCACATCTCCCGCTGCACTGCACCGCAGCCGGTAAACTCTTTCTGGCAAACATGAAGCCGG
>Ga0265303_10002178_pt1 | contig 12113 bp, 14 predicted proteins | sample Helome_2_FD_192494 | JGI IMG/M metagenome (GOLD analysis project Ga0265303, IMG submission 192494) | Marine sediment microbial communities from subtidal zone of North Sea - Hel_20160317 (Illumina Assembly) | ecosystem: Environmental > Aquatic > Marine > Subtidal zone > Sediment ...
GGTTCGTGAACGGCAACGCGCTCAGTGGGACGCCATGTCAAACGAGGAACGCCAGGCGGCGCGTGGCCGTATGTCCGACCGGCGCATGGGCAAACGCGGGGCTATGAAAGAAAAATGGGAGTCCATGTCTGAAGAGGAACGGGCCGCAGCGCGTGAAAAGCAGCGTCGTGGCCAGGAAGAGCGCCGCAGGGACTGGGACAGCATGTCGGAAGAAGAAAAGGCTGCTGCTCGAGAGCGGCAAGGCAACAAGAATAAGAAGCGTCAGCAGTAACTCACAGACTCCAGACCCAGCCAATCGGCAAGCGAGCCGAGTTCGCCCTGCAAGGCGGACTCGGTTTTCTTTGGCTTCGTCCCGGGCTCATGATGGAGCGCCTTCACCAGCAAGGTCTTGCGCTGCCGGTCAGCCTTGAGGTCGACCCGGGCAACAATTTGCTCGCCCATGCGAAACGGCAGGACATAGTATCCCCACCGCCGCTTTGCTTCGGGCACATAGATTTCGATCCGGTATTCAAAACCGAACAAGCGCTCGGCGCGGGGTCGGTACCAGACGACCGGATCGAAGGGTGACAATAGCGACGCACCATCGATTGATCGTGGAAATCGAGCGTTGCCTGATAGAAATGCCGGGTCTTTCCAGCCCTCCACTCGAACCCGTGTCAGCACGCCTTCCTCCACCAGTTCCGCGATTCGTGGCGCTGCATCGCGAGCGGTCATGCGATAAAAATCGGCCAGGTCCTGCAGCGTCGCAATTCCGAGTGACGTGGCAGACTGCTGTAGCAACTGTCGTTGTGCCTGCTCGGGATCGACCCTGCTGTTGTAGTGCTCGCTGCCAATAATCCGCTCCGGCAGTTCATAGACTCGCTGAAAATTCCCAAGGCGCCGCCGTACCGCGAGCTGGCCGCGCCCAAAATGGTGCTCGAGTGCCCAACGCTGCACAGGGCGATGCCAGTCACCCGGCTTGCTTCTCGGCGCAGTCTTTGCCGCTGGAAGATCGTTGGCTGTAACCGGGCCCTCACGTCCTATCTGATCGAGAATATCCCGCAGATAGCCATCAGGGTCCTCCAGTGTCTTGAGCGGATTCCGCTTCCAGGGCTGCCAGGCCTGGCGGCGATGCTCGAGCAACGGCCAATCACCTATGCGAACGATTGACGCCTCGTGCGCCCATTGCTCTGTGAACTCTCCGGAATCGTAGAGATATTTTTCAAGGCGGGTGCGATCGTAAGCCCCCAAACGCGACCAGAGAATAAGGAAGTGTGCAGGAATCAGTACATTGACGAAGTCGAGTTGCAGAACGCCTACGGAATGCAGTACACGCCGATAGTGCCGAACGTCGTCCGGCCCGATGGGCCGCGCCTTGTCGAATCCCTGTGCCGCGAGCGCAATACGGCGCGCCTCGCTGCCTGAAACATCAGTTCTGCGACCAGGCATCGGGGGCTTGGACGATGGCATCCGCCTCGATCTCAACGAGCATGTCCGGATCGATCAGCTGTGATACCTCAACCATTGCAGTTGCCGGCATGACATCGCCAAAGAACTCACCATGAGCCCGGCCTATAGCCTCCCACTGACTAATATCCGTGACGTAGATTCGCGTTCTGACAACATCACTGAGCGCGGCGCCAACCTCGGCCAGCGCAGCCTCGATAATCTCGATACAGCGTCTTGCCTGGACGTAGGCATCGTTGACACCAACTACCTCACCTTCCTCACCGACTGGCGCTGTACCGGACACCGCGACATGCGGCCCGACTTTCACAGCACGGCTGTACCCGACAATCGATTCCCACGGTGCACCGCTCTGCACATTGCGACGCTTTTGCATAGAATTCGCCTTAATAATAAATTGTTACTTATTGTTTTCTAAACTGTTACTACTTCTTTTCCTCGAACCGACAACAGCCAGAAGGACGAGCCGACCAGGTAGGCCACTGCAGCCACCCAGACTACCGGGCTAATGGAGTAATCGGATAGATACGCCACCAGCAGGATCAAGGGCGTCGCGACCAGCAATCTCAGAAGCTCCACAGATCTTGCGAATGTACGCCCCTGGTTCAACCAGCCAAGTGACAACAGAAGGAGCCACAGGCCCACACACGGAAGCAGCACGGCCACCCCACCCTGTGTCGCAAACACCTCGCCAATCCAGATTACCGCTGCAATGGCCACGACGAATTGGGCGATGGCGTAGTGTCGAATACCCGGCGTAATAATCGGGTCAAACTTCTCGAAATGACCGAGGTCCGCGCGTTGCTTCGGGTACTGCGATTCCACGTCTGCCGGTCGCCACCCTGTTCGACCGAACCAGACAGCAAGCTTGTCACGCCAGCGCTGCGTTTTTCGCGCGTCGAAAAGCAGGTAGTCATAGACCTGCAAGTTCGCCCAGAATGGATTCCAGTTGGCCAATGGCTTACGTACTCCAAACACGACGGGGTCGTCGTCGCTCTCGGGCTCGTAGGTGCCGAACAGGCGGTCCCAGGTAATCAGCATGCCGCCGTAGTTACGATCTATGTAGCGTTCATTCTGGGCATGATGAACACGGTGATGCGACGGCGTCATCAAAACAGACTCAAGTGGACCGAGGCGCCGAATCAACTGGGTGTGTACCCAGAACTGGTAGATCAGGTTGACCGCATTGACCGTAATGAGAATTTCGAGAGGGAAACCGACAACGAACAGGGGCAGGTAGAAAATCCAGCCGAACAGAAACCCGGTACTCGTCTGGCGCAGTGCCGTCGACAGGTTGTAATCCTCACTCTGGTGGTGCACTGCATGTGCCGCCCAGAGAATCGAAATTTCGTGGCTGAAGCGATGGAACCAGTAGTAGCAGAAGTCCCAGGCGATGGCGGCCAATATCCACAGCCCAATTCCCCGCGCCGACACGTCGAACCACTCCAAGGGCATGTGGAATACAGCGAGGTGTTGCATGGCAAAGCCCCAGCCAAGCAGTGGCAGGAACTTGGTGAAATACCCCAGTGTTGTATCGAGCATGCCGGCGCTGATGCTATTGATCGCATCGTTACTCCGGTAGTAATTGGTACGTCTGCGCCAGTTGACGAGCATCTCGATGATGAGTGCAAGCAGGAAAAACGGAACAGCGAGGGCGATCAGGTCCATGTCCGCAGTTTACGGTAAGCTGCACGGCAACGGGAACAGGAACCTCCAATGATCAACATGCAGGAACTCGAACTGCTGCGCGATGCACTTGCGAAACTCGACGAAGGCTCTGCGGCGCTGCCAAAATTCGCGCCTTCGCTTGATACCGAGGGCGCGGCCGACGTACTGGCGGAAGTCGCCACACGAATGCAGGACAACTTTCCCTATTATCACCCGCAATATGCCGGGCAGATGCTCAAACCGCCCCACCCCGTTGCGCGCCTTGCCTACGCGTTGTCGTTATGGGTTAACCCCAACAATCACGCCCTGGACGGTGGCCGGGCCAGTTCGGCGATGGAAAAGGAGTGCATTGTCGACCTGGGTCGTGTCTTCGGCTGGGAAGAGCCGCTGGGTCACCTGACCGGGGGCGGCACGATGGCCAATCTCGAGGCGCTGTGGGTCTCCGGGTGCCTCGAACCCGATAAAAAGGTCGTTGCATCCGAGCAAGCACACTACACGCACAGCCGCATAAGCGAAGTTCTCAGGATCCCGTTCGCAGGCGTTGCCGTCGACGACCTCGGACGTATGGACATCACCGCCCTGCAAGAGCTTCTGGATACCGGCGAGGTCGGTACCGTGGTCGTGACCATCGGCAACACTGGCCTCGGTGCCGTCGATCCCTTGCCCGAAGTTCTGGCATTGAGGGATCGCTATGACTTCCGTATCCATGCAGATGCGGCTTACGGCGGTTACTTCGGCCTGGCCGGAAACCTCGACGACGGCACCAAAGACGTGTTCGCGAGATTGCACGAAGTCGATTCGATTGTGATCGACCCTCACAAACATGGCTTACAACCCTACGGCTGTGGTTGCGTGTTATTTCGGGACCCTTCAGTCGGCACCTTGTACAAACATGATTCACCCTATACGTACTTCAGTTCCGGCGATATGCACCTCGGAGAAATCACGCTGGAGTGCTCTCGCCCCGGCGCCTCAGCCGTTGCATTGTGGGCGACGCATCGGTTACTGCCACCTGTTCCGGGAGGTGAGTTTGCGGACGGCCTGAACGCCTGCCTCGGCGCGGCGCGTCAGCTCTGGCACGAGTTGCACAAGAGCAGCACGTTCACACCATTGATGCAGCCGGAACTCGATATCGTCGTCTACGCTGTCAATGCGGACACGTCGGGCAAAGCCTCGCAGCGCGCTCGGGAGGTATTTGACGCGGCCGCGGAACGTGAGCTGCACCTGGCGCTAGTCGAACTCCCGACTGAGGTCGTGCAGAACTACGCCCCGAACATAGTCGCTGATTCGGAATTGACCACTTGTTTGCGCTCGGTGCTGATGAAGCCCGAGCACGAAGAGTGGGTAGAACGGATTACAGCGCTGCTCGAAGCGAGCGCACGATAACGAAGCCCAGGTAGAAGCACGCGAAACCGCCCACCAGGGTCGTGAACAGATAGGTGAACGAGTAAAACAGTTCGTTGCGCTGCAGCATCGTGTTCAATTCCATCACCATCGTCGACAAAGTCGTGAAGCTGCCGCAGAAACCAATCGCGAATAACAGGCGATACTGATCGGGAATAATCCCGGCCTCATTGAACCAGGATGAATGGGCGATCAGGTGCGCAAGCATCCCCATGGCCAGGCAGCCCAGCAAGTTCGCTCCCAGCGTACCCCACGGGAACGACACGTCGCGCTGCAGGAACACGTTTAACGCAAAACGCGCCATAGCACCGAGTGCACCGCCCAGAGCGACGAACGCGTAGGACCAGATTACGGGGTGCACAGTCATGCCGCGCTTATGCGAGCCAATGCGTCGCGATATTCCCGCTCCATCCGCAGAACGATTTCCCGCGCAGGAAGAATGTCGTCGATGTTGCCAACGCCTTGTCCTGCTCCCCAGATATCCTTCCAGGCCTTGGCATCGGCTGCGGTCGCTTTGGTGAAATCCATGTCTTGTTTGCTGCCAGAGGGCAGGTTTTCCGGATCCATGCCGGCATTCGCGATACTACCGCCGAGGTAGTTTCCGTGGACGCCCGTAAACAGCGACGAATTGATAACGTCACTGGCTGTGCTGTCGACGATCATTTCCTTGTAGTCCGGCACCGCGCGCGCCTCTTCTGAAGCAATAAAGCGCGTGCCGCTGTAGGCGAGATCTGCGCCCATCGCCGTCGCAGCCAGGACATCATCACCGCGTGAGATACACCCGGACAGGATCAATGCACCAGCAAACTCCTTGCGTAGCTCGCCAACCAGCGCAAATGGACTGAGCGCACCGGCATGACCACCCGCACCGGCACACACAGCGATGACGCCGTCGACGCCCTGCCCGATTGCCTTACGCGCGTGTCGCAGGCTGATGACGTCGTGAAACACGAGACCGCCATATGCGTGCACCGCCTGCACGATCTCGCTCGGAGGGCTCAGGCTCGTGATGATAATCGGTACTTCTTCGGCGACGCAGGTCTCCATGTCAGCCATCAATCGCGGGTTGCTTGGGTGCGCAATCTGGTTCACAGCAAATGGTGCAACGGGATCGTCCGGGTTGGCTTCAGCGTGGTCCGCCAACTCAGCCTTGATCTGTCTTATCCAGTCGGCCAGCGTTTCCTGCGGTCGTGCGTTCAGCGCCGGAAAGGAACCAACGATGCCTGCTTTGCACTGAGCCGCAACGAGTTCGGGACCCGACACGATAAACATCGGTGCGCCGATAAGTGGCAGGCGGAGATTGCCGGCCAGTAGTGAAGGTAGTGCCATTTATTGCTCCACCAGGAAATGGGCCGTGCATTCGGCTACCAGTTCCTGGTCCATCTTGCGTCGCGCCTCACCGCGAATAATCATGAGGCGGCCCTTCCGCTTTTCGACCCACCCCTTAAGCAGAATGGTCTGCCCTTCACGCAGCGGTTGCCGATAACGGATTTCACAGCGACCCGTGTGCGCCTTCAGGCCCTGCTGGTAGGGGATATTACCCGTGACGTCATCGAGAGCCGAATAAATAATGCCGCCGTGTACTGTATCTTCCCAGCTCAGGTGATTTTCACCGGGCGTGAATTCAGCGGTGCACTCGTCCCCATCGACGCAATAATCGATGTGCAGCCCGATTGGGTTGTCTTTGCCGCAGGCAAAGCACATGCGCTCCGAAGGGTTTGGCTCTACTGCCAATGCTTCAGGGAACCTGCCGGTCAATTGTCAGGATTACAGAATTGTTGTCCGCCGGTCGCATGATCAGCGACCCAAACCAGTCTCCCGACTGTGCCGCCGGACCGCCCGACATCGATACGCGAGCCAGCAACTCGATCTCCGGAAAGCCCGACAAGATGCGCCCTTCGACCATCGACTGCGAATCGCTCAGTGAGACGAGCATCGGCAGTTCGCTGACGCGAATACGCGATACGGCAATCGGTGGCGTTGGCACCGCGGGATCTCGTGCGATAACGAAGATATTGGCGTCGACAGTTATCGCCGCTATGGCTTCGTCAGACAGGGAGACCTGTGCAGAGAGAACTGCGTCGTCGGGAACCTGGGTATCCTGCGCTACAGCCTCGACCGGTGCTGACATCGCCGGCGCCGGTACCGGTTCGCCCCGCCACTCGGCCAGGCGTTGCTCGAGAATGCCGCGAATATTCTCTGGCGGGTTCAGGCCAAGAAGAATCTCCCAGCGCTCGGCCGCTGTGTCCGTGTCACCACGATCTGCAGCAGCAAGGCCCGAGTAAAAAAGTGCCGCCGGATTATTGGGATTCAGTGCCAGGGCGTTATCGATTAGCCCCGCAGGACGTCCTTCAATTGCCGTGCCATCGCGATTGAGCAAGGCAACCGCGAGGTCAACCATCGTCTGGGCGTCCTTGCCTTCTTCGAGCTCCATCGCACGCTCATAGGTCTCCACTGCGCCGCCATAATCGCGCAGGGCCATCTGCGTGCGGCCAAGCATCTTCCAACCCGCGAGGTCCTCGGGGTTCTTGGCAAGGCGCTCCTTCAGCGACAGGACTGCGTTGCTCATATCCGGAAGATCGCCGCTCGAATTGGCGACACTACGACCTGAGGGCACGTCCGGGCTGCCGACCTGGTCGTACATGATGGCCGATAGTGCAACAGTAAAAACAATAACCGAGGCTAACAGGGGCGTCAGCCGGTGTGACTTGCGGTACAAGGGCCAGCCGGCAAATACGATAGCCAGCAGGCACAACAATACGAGAACGGTCCAGAAGGTCACTCAACTACCCCTCTTTCATGGAGTCATCGCCGATAGGCAACGACATCCGGTGTTTTACAACGCGCATGAGCGCAAATCCGCCAAACAGCACGAGCAGGAATGGTGCCACCCAGAGGACTAGCGTCTTCCCAGTTGTTCGTGGGCGGTACAGGGCGAATTCGCCATAACGAACGACCAGGAACTCGGCGATCTGGTCATCGGTCTGACCTTCTTCAATCATGCGGGCAATTTCGCGCCGCAGGTCTGCCGCGAGCGTTACGTTCGAGTCTTTAATGCTCTGGTTCTGGCACTGCAGGCAACGCACTTCGGAAATCAGCCTCTCGTATCTCGCCTGCAACTCGGGGTCGTCGAACTTCTTTCCCTTGTCGATGGCGAACGCTGTCGATACGAGCAATGTTGTTACGATCAATACTAGTAGACGTTTCATTCAGCCTGACCTCCACCTGACATCCGCGCCACGAACTCACGCTGCCAGATCACCGGGTCCAGCGGACCCAGGTGTTTGTAAATCACGGTGCCCTCAGGGTCTACCAGGAAAGTCTCCGGCGCCCCGTACACACCCCAGTCGATTCCGACTCGCCCATCGGCGTCGTACGCCGAGGCCAGGTACGGATCGCCAAGGTCGTCAAGCCAACGTATGGCTTCGACGCGCGAATCACGCCAGTTGATACCGTAAATCGGGATGGCCCTGGCAGCCGCAAGTTCAAGCAGGAACGGGTGCTCCGCCCGGCACATGACACACCAGGTTGCCCATACATTGACGAGTGCATAGTCGCCCGCAAACGTCTCGGTACCGATACTGACTTCCGGTATCTTGAGCGTTGGCAGTTCGAATTCCGGCGCGGGTTTGCCGATAAAGGGCGACGGCAACGCACGCGGATCTCCGTGCCGCAATCCCATCACAAGGAACACCAGCAGCCCGGCAACGGCTATCAGCGGCCAGACAAAACGATTCATGCCGTTGCCTCCGCTTCACCGGTCTCACTCACTGCTTTCTCACGCACATTGACGCGATAGCGACGGTCACTAATCGCGATCAATCCGCCGAGCGCCATGATCAACGCACCCAGCCAGATGAGGCGAATCAGTGGCTTGTACTGCACACGAACACTCCAGGTGTTGTTACCGAGCTGATCGCCCAGCGCGACAAACAGATCCTTGTCCAGACCGGCACGGATGCCTGCCTCGGTCATTGGGCTCTTTTGCACGAGGTACTGGCGTTTTTGCGGCAGCACTGTGGCTACAAGGTCGCCATCGTCACGAATTTCAATCACAGCCTCGATCGCCGAGAAGTTCGGTCCCTGCACGTTTCTTAGCTCGGCCATATGAAACTCATAGCCGGCTGCTTCAATCGAGCCACCGGGCGTCAAGGCCTGGTCGGACTCAACCCCGAATGCGGAAACGATGGTCGCGCCCAGTACGAATGACCCCATGCCAAGATGGGCGATGCACATGCCAAGGGCAGAACGCGTGATACCCGCGGTGCCTTTTTCTCGAAGCAGCGACCTAACCGGCAGAATCAATGACGAAACGACAATCCAGACGGCTGCTGCACAACCCACGACCAGAAGGATGCTGATTCGGCCGTAGATCATCAGCGGGATGACCACGCCTAGTAAAACGGCGATGATCGCAGGGATCTTGAACACCCGAACCCAGGAGTCACTCTTCTGTGTGCGCCATGCAGTGTGCATGCCCATACCAAGCAGAATGACCAGTGGAATCATCGGCACCAGGAACGCCACATTGAACCAGGGTGGCCCGATGGAAATCTTTTCGCCGGTCGCCATTTCGACAACAAGCGGCGACAGAGTACCAATGAGAACCAGGGTCGTTGCCACGACGAGCAGTACATTGTTCAACAACAGGAAAGTCTCTCGCGACAGCAGGCCGAAGCCAACGTCGGAGTCCATTGAAGGTGCGCGCCATGCATAAAGAATCAGAGCGCCAATCACTACAACCGCCAGGAACGTGAGAATAAAGAACCCGCGAGTTGGGTCAGTCGCAAATGCATGCACCGACACGATGATGCCCGAGCGTACAAGGAACGTGCCCAGCAGACTCAGGGAGAAAGCTGAAATTGCGAGCAACAATGTCCAGCTCTTGAACAGGCCGCGCTTCTCAGTTACCGCAAGTGAGTGAATCAATGCCGTACCGATCAGCCATGGCATGAACGAGGCATTTTCTACCGCATCCCAGAACCACCAGCCGCCCCAGCCCAGTTCGTAATAGGCCCACCAGCTACCGAGTGCAATACCCAGTGTCAGGAACAACCAGGCGACCGTTGTCCATGGACGCGTCCACTTGGCCCACTTCTGGTCGAGATCGCCGCTAATCATCGCTGCAATCGCGAATGCAAACGCAACAGAGAAACCGACGTAGCCGATGTACAACAGGGGTGGGTGAATCGCGAGGCCCGGATCCTGCAGCAGCGGGTTCAGATCACCACCATCAACCGCGGCAGGAACCAGTCGATCAAACGGGTTCGAGGTCAGTATCGCGAACAGCAGGAATCCGACAGACAGAAAGCCGAGCACACCGATAACGCGTGCAGCGAAGGCTTCCGGCAATCCCGAACTGAAACGCGCAACCGCGACAGTCCAGGCCGCCAGTATGAATATCCAGAGCAGCAGCGAGCCCTCATGGGCCCCCCACACGGCCGAGACTTTATAAAGATCCGGCAGTGCCAACTGTGAATGATTGGCGACGTAAAGAACCGAGAAGTCGTCTGCTAAGAAAGCGTAGGTAAGACACCCGAACGCCACTGCGACAAACAAAAATTGACCGGTCGCTGCCGTGCGGGCCACGCCCATCATGGCTGCATCGCCCCGATGCGCCCCGATGAGAGGAAGCACTGTCTGACAGATCGCCAGCGAGAGCGCGAGAATCAGGGAAAATTGCCCAATCTCAGGAAGCATTTGAACCGCACTCCGCATTGCCCGCCGTCGTGGCGTTGACTATGTCCTTCTGGTGCTTGGACAACGAATCGGCGACCTCGGGTGCCATGTATTCCTCGTCATGTTTTGCCAGGATCTTGTCGGCCTGGAATACGTCGTTCTCGCCCATGCGACCATGAGCCACGACACCCTGCCCCTCGCGAAACAGGTCCGGCAGCACACCGGAGTACATGACGGGGACCGTACATGCCGTATCGGTGACATCGAAGCGAATATCGATGGAGCCTTCTTCGCGCTGCACAGACCCGCCGACGACGAGCCCACCAATGCGGAAATTACGTTCCGACGGGTACTTCCCGGCGACGACGTCTGAGACCTCTACGAAAAACATCATATTGTCCTGGAATGCACGCAGTGTCAGTCCAGCAGCAATTGCGATGCCAAGCGCGGCCAGTCCAACGGCCAACATGCGTTGCTGTCTTGGTTTCATTCACGATCCTCTAGCGCCTTTAGGCGCACTTCAATATCTCTGTAAACCCGTTTGTGCCTGAGGCGCGCACGCCAACTTGAGAACACAACAATTACAAGGGTCAGCCCGTAACAACTCCATACGTACGCGCCGTAGTCACCCATCGCAAAACCACCGTCCATTACGCGCCTCCCTCAGGTGACAAGATCATTTCTCGAACCCAGCGCGTGCGGCGCTCGCGGTAGAGCACTTCCGTTCGAATCCGGCGTAACAGCATGGAACCGAACAGTAGCGTGAAGCCGAGCAACATAATCAGGAGCGGAATCCTCATGTCCGCATCCATGGTGCCCTTCTTGAATACCGTCTGCCCCTGGTGCAGCGAACTCCACCACTCGACCGAGAAATGCACGATGACGACGTTGACGATGCCCACGAGCGCCAACAGGGCGCTGGCCTTGTCGGCCTTCGTCGTGTCATCGATCGCACTCCTGAGCGCCATGTACCCGAAGTACAGGAACAACAGGATGAGCTCGGACATCATGCGTGGGTCGCCCCACTCCCACCAGGTGCCCCACATCGGCTTGCCCCATATCGATCCCGTGCACAGGGCAAGGAACGTAAATGCGGCTCCGATTGGGGCCGCCGCTGCTGCGACGGCATGGGACAGCTTGATACGCCAGATCAGCCCGATCGCGCCGGACGTGGCCATGATCATATAGGCCATCATCGACAGGTAGGCGGCCGGCACATGGACGTAAATAATCCGAAACGCATCACCCTGCTGGTAATCCATGGGGACCACGAACAATCCCTGCCAGGCGGCATAGGCGATCAGGATGACTCCTGGTATTGCCAGCCACGGCGACAGGATGGCCGAGATCCGATAAAAGTGTGGCGGTGAAGCCAGCTGATGAAACCATTTCCACATAAGCGCGTAGTTTACTCGTTGCTGATTCTGAGAGCGGCAGCCGTTGCGTACGGAGCAAGGCTGAGTGAGGCGATGGCGTAGGCACCAAGCGCCCATACACCGGTTGAATAAATGTCGTTACTGGCAGCCAGTGAGACCGCATTAGCGCCGAGGATCATAATCGGCATGGCCAATGGCAGGATCAGAAGGCTAAGCAAAGCCGTGCCGCGGTGCAATCCCACGGTCAATGCCGCGCCGATCGAGCCAAGCAGACTCAGGCTGATTGTACCCAGTCCCAGTGTCAGCATCATTACGCCAACCACGGAAAGTGGCATGCGGTACGTAACTGCAAGGATTGGGGACACAAGCACCAGCGGCAAGCCGCTCGTGAGCCAGTGTGCCAGCGTCTTGCCAAGCACCAGGACCGGTAGGGGCTGCGGACTGACGAGTAGCTGGTCGAGGCTGCCATCCTCGAAATCAGTAATAAACAGGGAGTTAAGCGACAACAGGGTTGCCAGCAGTGCGGCTACCCAGAGTACG
>Ga0265303_10002179_pt1 | contig 12111 bp, 8 predicted proteins | sample Helome_2_FD_192494 | JGI IMG/M metagenome (GOLD analysis project Ga0265303, IMG submission 192494) | Marine sediment microbial communities from subtidal zone of North Sea - Hel_20160317 (Illumina Assembly) | ecosystem: Environmental > Aquatic > Marine > Subtidal zone > Sediment ...
GGCCAGTCTCTCTTGACCTGGCGCATCTCGTCGAGATTGGTCTGGAGCGGCCGGTCGGTGATCAGCTCGATATTATTGAAGCCGATAACGCGACGCTCGTTGCTGTGCAACGCGCCGTAGCGGGGCCCGCTGACATTGACGATGTGCGGGTCTTCGCCGAGCGTCTTCCAGACGGCGCCACCCCAGCCAGCCTCGAACGCTCGATTGACGTTGTAGGCCTTGTCGGTCGGCGGCGCCGACGCGAGCCAGAAAGGATTTGGCGAGGTGATTCCCAGGAATTCAGTCTTGAGGTCGGCCATGACTAAGCCTCCCTCAGGTAGCGGTCGATGTCGATAGCAGCGAGCTTGCCATGTTGTACGGCCGTTACCGTGAGGTCATCGCCCCCGAGGACGCAGTCGCCGCCGGCCCAGACGTCGTCCAGCGATGTTTTGCATACATAGTTGACGACGATGCGATCGTGTTCGAGCTCGAGACTGTCCAGTTCCGCGCCCAGCTGTCCCGTGTCGACAGTCTGTCCAATCGCCTTGAAAACGGTGTCGGCGGTCAGTTCGAACTCGTCGCCACGGGACCTCACGTGGCCTTTGCTATCGAGCTCGGTCCGCGCGAACTGCACGGTCGTGACGTGTTGATCGCCCCGCAGCGCGACGGGCATAGCCCAGTGATGAATCGTCACGCCATTGGTCTGCGCCAGGTCCTGCTCGTACCGGCTGGCACCCATCTGCTCGGGGCCGCGCCGATAGACGATGTCGACAGTCTCGGCACCCAGTCGTTTGCTTTGCACAGCGATGTCGATCGCCGTCATGCCGCCGCCGATGACCACGACGCGCCGTCCGACCGGCAGTTCACCCAAGTCGTCCGCCTGGCGTAATTCGGCGATGTACTCGATCGCGTTGTCGACGCCCTCGAGCGACTCGTGGTCGAGACCGAGCGCATTCGTGGCGCCGAGCCCAACGCCAATAAAAACGGCATCGTACTCGTCGCGCAGTTGCTTCAGAGTGAAGTTCTCGCCCAATGCCTGATTGTTGCGTAACTCGATGCCACCTAACGACAGGATGTAGGCAACCTCTTTTTGCGCGAAATCGTCAATTGCCTTGTACGCGGCGATGCCGTACTCGTTGAGTCCACCCGGCTTTTCGTCTCGGTTGAAAACGACCACCTCGTGGCCGAGGACCGCAAGCCGGTGAGCGCACGACAGGCCCGCGGGACCGCCGCCGACGACGGCGACCTTCTTTCCTGACGCGGCCGCTCGTGCGAACAGTTGTGTGCCATCGGCAAACACCGGGTCCGTTGCATAGCGTTGCAAGAGACCGATCTCCACGGGCTTTTCCTCGTGCGTGTTCCTGACGCAGGCTTCTTCGCATAGGACTTCGGTCGGACACACGCGCGCGCACATGCCGCCCATGATGTTCTCCTGCAGAATCGTGTGAGCCGAGCCGCGCAGGTTGTCGCTGCGGATCTTCTGTATGAAGCCGGGTATGTCGATGCCCGTAGGGCAGGCCGTCGTGCACGGTGCGTCGAAACAAAAGTAGCAACGATCGGCGGCGATGAGCGCTTCGGAACGACTCAACGGCGGGTGCAGGTCGCCGAAGTTGCGCGCGATTTCTTCATCGCCAAGCCGATGGCTCCGAACGTCGTGTTGTTGCGCATCACCGCTCATCGCGAACCTATCGTTTTACCGGGACCGGCTCGGCGCGCTGCGCCTGGACCCTGAGCGCCTCGTAAAACGGGGCAAATGGTGGGCGATCGACGTAACGCCCGGCGCCGCGTTCGACGTTGAGTTCGCCATCTGCAAACACGATCTTGCCATGACTGATCGTGTGCGAGGCGCAGCCGGTTACGGTCATGCCTTCGAAGATGTTGTAGTCGACGTTTTGCTTGTGCGTCTTCGCCGAGATCGTCTTGGTCGCGGCAGGGTCCCACACGACGATGTCGGCGTCGGCGCCGATCGACACGCTGCCCTTGCGCGGGTAGATATTGAAGATTTGCGCCGCGTTGGTCGATGTCACTTTGACGAACTCGTTCATTGTCAAACGGCCCGTGCCAACGCCGTGATGCCATAGCACTTCCATGCGATTCTCGATGCCGGCCGTGCCATTGGGAATCGACCGGAAATCGTCTTTCCCCATCGCTTTCTGGTCGGCGCAGAAGCAACAGTGGTCCGTCGCCGTCGTCTGCAGGTTTCCGGACTGCAGGCCGCGCCACAGAAGGTCCTGGTGCTCCCTGGAGCGGAATGGCGGGCTCATGACGTGCGCTGCGGCGACCTCGAAGTCGGGGTCGCGATAGACCGAGTCGTCGACGAGCAAATGACCGGCGAGCACTTCACCGAATACACGCTGTCCCTCGTTGCGCGCCCGCGTGATTGCCTCCAGGGACTGCCGGCAGGAGTTGTGCACGACGTACAAGGGCGCACCGAGTACCTCGGCAATACGTATCGCGCGATTGGCGGCTTCTCCTTCAACTTCGGGCGGCCGTGACAGCGGGTGGCCTTCGGGCCCCGTGATGCCGTTTTCGAACAGCTCTTGCTGCAGGCGGAATACGAGTTCGCCGTTCTCGGCATGCACGGTCGGTATCGCACCGAGTTCGAGCGCGCGAGAGAAGCTGTTCACGAGAATCTCGTCGTCGGCCATGATGGCGCCTTTGTACGCCATGAAGTGCTTGAAGCTGTTGACGCCGTGGTCGCGAACCAGCGTACCCATGTCCTCGTAGACGCTGTCGTCCCACCAGGTCACGGCAACGTGGAACGAGTAGTCAGACACCGACTTCTCGGCCCAGTCGCGCCACTGGTGGTAAGTCTCGAGCAGGTTCTGCTGCGGGTTCGGAATGGCAAAGTCGATGATCATCGTTGTGCCGCCCGCGAGGCCCGCCGCCGTGCCCGAGTAGAAATCCTCGGTGGTCACGGTGCCCATGAAAGGCAATTGCATGTGCGTGTGCGGGTCGATGCCGCCCGGCATCACGAATTGTCCGCCCGCGTCCACGACCGTTGCACCTTTCGGGGCATCGAGATTGTCGCCCACTGCCGTGATGATTCCGTCCTGGCACAGTACGTCCGCTGCAAACGTTTGTTCCGCGTTGACGACGGTGCCGCCCTTGATGAGTACTGTCATGATGATCTCCCGATCTCGCCACGTGCGGCGAGGTAGTAGATGAGGCCGCCGAGAATGGATCCCGTGAACCAGCCGTAATTATAGAACCAGCCGAGCTTGCCCGTCGTGATTGCGACGAGCGTCAGGCCGACCGGGATCAGGAACGCTGTAAACCCGGCCTTGTTCCATGCGGGGTAACCCGCGTTGTCCTTGTACAGAGCGATCAGGTCGTAGGATTGCTGCTTGATCAGGAAATAGTCGATGATCATGATGCCTGCAATCGGGCCGAGCAGGCTAGAGTAGCCGATCAGCCAGTTGGAATAGAGGCTTTCGACGCTGACGTCGGTCTCGAGCCAGCCCATTTTCTTGAGTAGTTCCCAGCTCATAAGCGCCACGCCGATCAGGCCCGTAATAATCACGCCGCGATCTTCGTTGATGATCTTCGGAGCGACGTTCTGGAATACGTTGGTCGGCGAGACGATGTTGGCGGCCGTATTCGTCGAAATCGTCGCCAGGATGATCATGAGCATCGCGATGATGACCCAGAAGTCGTTGTCGATACGGCCGATGAGGTTGATCGGGTCGGAAATGGTCTCGCCCGTGAGTTCGACCGATGCCGCCGTGAGTACCACGCCGAGGCCCGCGAACAGCAGCATCGTCAACGGCAGGCCGATGATCTGGCCAAGTACCTGGCTGCGCTGGGTGCGCGCGTAGCGGCTGAAATCGGGGATGTTCAGCGACAGCGTCGCCCAGAAGCCGACCATGGCCGTCAGGCCCGCCATGAAATAGCCGAACACCGGTTCACCGGGCGCACGAGTGGCCGGCGTCGACAGTACTTCTGTCAGGGAGATCTTCGGCAGTGCCCAGAACACGAGTCCGACAGCGACGATGAGCAGTAACGGCGCCGCGAGCGCCTCGAGGTGCTTGATCGACTCGGAGCCGCGAATCACGACCGTGAGGTTCGCGACCCAGAAGATGAAGAAGCCCAGCACCTCGCCGACGCCGCCGAGGGCCGCCCAGGCATCGAACATGGCCGATAGCATCAGGTGAATGGCGATGCCACCGAACAGCGTCTGTACGCCGAACCAGCCGCAGGCCACGAGGGCGCGGATCAGCGAAGGTACGTTCGAGCCGATAATGCCGAACGAGGCCCTGAGTACGACAGGGCAGGGAATTCCGTAGCGGGTGCCCGGATACGCGTTCAGGGTCAGCGGTATGAGAACGACGATGTTGGCGATGAGTATCGTCCAGAGTGCCTCGCTCACCGAAAGGCCGAAATAGGCCGTAAGCACGCCGCCGAGCGTGTAGGTTGGCACACAGATCGCCATGCCGACCCAGAGGGCTGCGACGTTCCAGCGCGTCCACGTGCGCTGCGCGGCGCGCGTCGGCGCAATGTCTTCGTTGTAGCGGGGACTGTTGGCGATGTCGTCGCCGACATCGAGTTCGATGTGCTCGCCAACCGTTCGCAGCCTGCTTACCGATTCGGTCATCGAAGCTCCCTGTCAGGCATCCGTCAAGGGACCGTAGGTCTCGGGTCTCCTGTCGCGGAAGAATTGCCAGGTATTGCGGACTTCGCGAACCATGTCGAGGTCGATTTCGTGGACGAGCAATTCATCGTCGCCGTAGCTCGCCTGCGCCTCGATGGTGCCGCGTGGATTGACGATGTAGCTCGAGCCATAGAACTCGCCCATCCGCTCGGCCCAGGGTTCTTCCTTGCCGATGCGGTTGATGGCGCCGATAAATACGCCGTTGGCTGCCGCCGATGCAGGCTGCTCGAGTTCCCAAAGGTATTTGCTGAGTCCGGCGACCGTGGCCGACGGGTTGACGATGTACTCGGCGCCGTTGAGTGCCAGCGCACGCCACCCCTCCGGGAAATGCCGGTCGTAGCAGATGTATACGCCAAGTTTGAGGTAGGCCGTTTCGAATACCGGGTAGCCGCTGTCGCCGGGTTTGAAGAAGAACTTCTCGTAGAAGCCGGGATCGACTTGCGGGATGTGTGTCTTCCGATACTTGCCGAGGTACTTGCCATCGGCGTCGATGACCGCGGCCGTGTTGTAGTACACGCCCGTCATGTGCTCTTCATAGATGGGCACGACGATGACCATGCTGTGCTTCTTCGCATAGTCCTGCATGAGCTTGACGGTCGGGCCGTCCGGGATCTTCTCGGCAGCGGCGTACCATTTCCTGTCCTGGCTCGGGCAGAAGTAAGGTTGCGTGAAGACCTCCTGGAAACAGAGCACCTGCACGCCCTGCTTGCCCGCGTCTTCGATATACGGGATGTGGGCTTCGATCATGCGATCCCGGATTTCTTCGGGACTCATCGAGCCGTCGCCCTTGAGCGCCATCTGAATCAAACCACACTTGACTTTAGCCATCTCGACCCCCTTTTTTCTTGTTGGGACAGGATAGGCCCTTTAGCGCACGGAAGTCCACGATCCGTGCATCGGGTTTGGCAGGATGTACCAGCCGTTGCCCCAGTAATTCCGATATTTTTCGAGCGCTTGGGCGCGACTCGTGCGCGTGGCCGGTTGCGTGCAGGGTGCGACGACTTTCTTCCTTGCGCAAGGCACGAAATCGCCGAAGTCGTCGCCAATCAACATGACGACTCGATACGACTCGGCGATCAGTTCGCGTCGTACGAGCTTCTCGCGGTCCCAGCCGGGTTTCTCGCCCGACAGCATGACGAATTCGGGTGTGACTTCGATACCAACCTCGCGAATGTCGTCGATTGTCGTCGTTTTCTGCGGGCAGGGATCATCGTTGCCGTCAATGAGCGCGCACGGACGATTAGTCACGAAAAAAACGGTCACGCCGGCTGCCCGTGCCGCGTCGACGAAATCCCTGACGCCCGGAATCGCGAGCGAATCGTAGTTGCTGCTCCAGGTTTCGAGCTTGTGATTGGCGAACGGCCGTTCGAACGTCAGCTGGAAGTCCACGTTGCTGACGACGGTCTCATCGACGTCGAGGATGACGGCCACCGGCAGGGCTTCGGAAGTCGACTGTCCCGGCATCGCACTCCATGACTTGTCTTCGATAAAACCGGGCAGGTCTCTCGCTGCGCTGGCATAGACCTGCTCGGCGATCGCCTTGTACTCCGCCGCGTATTTGACCCAGAGGAGCCCCATGTCCCTCGTGTGGTCGTAGACGGCGGTTCGCTCGGCTGGTTCGGCCGGCCCCGGGCTCGCAGCGCAGGCGCTCAATAGGCCGACAACGATGAAAAGGAGCAGCGGTCGAATCATGGTTTTTCCTGATGCGTTAAGCCGGCAGATCAGGTTAGCATGCTCGCATGAAGAGAATCTCGCTGCTACTCGTCGCCGTCTTCCTGTCTGCCTGTGGCCCGCCGCCTGAGCCGGCAGGAATCACTTTCGTGCATCTCAACGACACGTACCGCGTCGGCGCTGTCGAGGATGGCAACGCGGGCGGCTTCAGTCGTGTCGTAACATTGGTGCGCGAGCTGCAGGACGAGGGCAGGGACGTGCGCATCCTGCATGGCGGTGATTTTCTCTACCCGTCGCTCGAAAGTCAGCTCTGGAACGGCCTGCAAATCGTCGATGCCTTCAACTTCATGGACGCCGTTGCGCCGCTGTATGCCGTATCGGGCAACCACGAGTTCGACCGGCGTGGCCCGGAGCAACTGATTGCGGCGGTCAGAGCGTCGGAGTTCGACTGGCTCGGCGACAATTACACGTTCAAGACAGGCGCGGCTGACGTCGACAATGCGTTGCAGCGCGCGTTTACGTTCGAGGCCGCCGGCCGCAAGGTCGGCGTCTTCGCGCTGTTACTGCACCCCGACGACGGCGGCAACGAACGCGACTACCTCGAATACACCGGCGATTACGTAGCCGTTGCCGAAGATACGATCCGGATGCTCGAGGCAAAGGGTGTCGATCTCGTCATCGGCGTTACTCACCTGCATATGTGGCAGGACGTGGAGCTGGCGGGACTCAAAGCAAAGTATCCGAAGCTGGCTTTCATCGTCGGTGGCCACGAGCATGAGCCCGAGTACAGCGAAGGTAGTGATGACGCGGCCGTCGTCATGAAAGGCGCGTCCAACGCGCGCATTGTTTGGGCCATTGACGTCGATTTCGATGCTTCCGGACAGGCGACTGTCAATGAGCGCAAGGTCGTACTGGATCGCAGTATCGCGTTCGATCCTGATTACGAGATACTCGCCAACAAGTGGCGATCACGGCTGCTCGAAAAATTCCCGTTCCTCGAGGCGCGCGTCGGCACCGCGTCCGTGCCCCTGGACAGCCGGGAGGTCACGGTCAGAAACGAAGAGAGCAACTGGGGCAACTTCATCGCCGACCAGATGCGTGGGGCCTTTCGCGACGGCAAGGCAGACCTCGCTTTCATCAACGGTGGCACGCTCAGGATCGATGATTTCGTCGAGGGCGACATCCTGTTCGAGGACATCGGCCGGACGTTCGGCTTCAGCTCCTACCTGCGGAAGACGACGCTCACGGGCGCCGAGTTTCGTGAGGTGCTGGAAGCCGGCTACCGTGGCGATGGACCCAGCAAAGGCTACTTTCCGCAGGTGTCGGGCTTCCGCGTATGCATCGATCGCAGCCGTAACAGCGGCGACCGCATCGTGAGCCTGCAGGTGCCAGTGGAAGAGGGCTGGCAGGAAATTTCAGACGAGGCCGAATACAGCATTGTCGTGCCGGATTATCTCTATCGCGGCGGTGATGGCTACGACATTCCGAAAGACCGCCCCGCGACGCCGCCCGGTTCGGAGCTCAAGTACCTCGTACTCGACGGGATACTCGCCGCCCAGGCAATGGGTGAACAAATCGGCGCACCTGTGGACCCGGCGAACCCGCGGTTCGAACAGCTCTCGCAAGACAACGATCGCTGCTTCGATTGAGAGGAAATTAAGGGGAACAATTAAGGGGACAGTTTACTAAATTCTTAATTTAGTAAACTGTCCCCTTAATTGTTCCCTCAATGCAGCCCCATGAGCACACGCACGTGTGTCTCGACGCAGCGCGCCAGGCTCTGTAATTCGTAGCCGCCTTCAAGCGCCGAGATAATGCGGTTGTCGGCCGCCGCCGCCGCCACTTCGACGATCCGCTCAGTTACCCAGCGATAGTCGGCGTCGGTCAGGTTTACATACGACATATCGTCATCGCGGTGCGCGTCGAACCCTGCCGATACGAAGATCATCTGTGGCTCGAAGCGCTCGAGAGCCGGGATCCAGTGATCTGTTATGGCGGCGCGGAATTCCTCGCTGCCCGCTCCTGCAGTCAGCGGCACGTTGACGCGATTGGGCGCGTTCTCGAGGATGGGTGTGAACGGATAGAACGGATGCTGGAAGGTCGAGCAAAACAGCACGCGTGGGTCGTCGCTGAACATCTCCTCGGTACCGTTGCCCTGGTGGACGTCGAAGTCGACGACGGCAACTCGCTCGAGCCCGTGTTCCTCAAGCGCGTGAGCCGCGCCGACAGCAATGTTATTGAACAGGCAAAATCCCATTGCCCGTCTGCTCTCGGCGTGATGGCCTGGCGGCCGAACGCAACAGAATGCCGATTCCATCTCCCCGCCGATGACGAGGTCAACGGCCGCGACGACTGCCCCAGCCGCCCGGCGAGCGGCAGACAACGAGCCAGGGCTTACGACCGTGTCCTGATCGAGGCGCGCATGCCCCGTTTCGGGAATCATCGAGTTTACTTTTTCGAGGTGACTGCGGGTGTGAACTCTGAGAAGTTGTTCGTCGCTGGCCTCGGGAGCGTCGTAATGCCGCAGCACATCCGCGAGCCCCGTCGACACAAAGCGGTCATTGATGGCTGTCAGTCTGCGGGCACATTCGGGGTGGTCCGCGCCCGTATCATGCCCGAGGCACGCGTTGTGAGAGATCATGGCGGTGCGCAAAGTGGTTATCCCGTATTGTGGCTGCGGCATCGGCGAGTGTAAAAGTTCGCAGCGATAAATGAAATCCGGAGGCTGGTCAGCCCATGAACACACATTACCTGGCACCGTTGTTCACGCCCAAAAGCGTCGTGCTTTTTGGCGCGAGCGATCGACCTGACTCCGTTGGGGGCGTCGTCTTCAAGAATCTCCTGACGTCGGGCTTCGAAGGCCGCATCTATGGGATCAACCCGAAGCGCGAGGAGGTGCAGGGGCAGAAGGCATACGCATCGCTCGACGCGATTGACGGCGCGATCGATCTCGCGGTTGTCGCGACGCCCTCCAAGAGCATTCCGGCGATCGTCGAGGCCTGCGGCGAGCGCGGCATCGGCATGATGCTGATACTGTCAGCCGGTTTCCGCGAGATCGGGCCCGAGGGTCGCAAGCTGGAGGACCGCGTGACGCAGCTCGTAAGGCGCTACGGCATCCGCCTGATGGGGCCCAACTGCCTCGGCATCATCCGCCCCGATATCGGCCTCAATGTCACCTTCGGCTACAACAATGCGGCAACGGGTAACCTGGCGCTGGTGTCCCAGTCGGGGGCTATCTGCACGGCGATCCTGGACTGGGCAGAGAGTAACGGGGTCGGTTTCTCGGCCGTCGTATCCTCGGGAATCGCGGCCGACCTGGGTTTCGGGGACTACCTCGACTACCTGGTCTCCGATCCGAAGACCAAGGCAATACTGCTCTACATCGAAGGCATCAACGACTCGCGGCGTTTCATGAGTGCGTTGCGTGCGGCGGCTCGCATCAAGCCGGTCATCGCACTGAAGGTAGGTCGCCATGCGGCTGGTGCCGAGGCCTCGATGTCGCACACGGGAGCTCTCGTCGGCAGCGACGAGACCTTCTCCGCCGCACTGTCGCGATCCGGCGTCCTGCGCGTCGAGACGATCGGGCAGTTGTTCGCTGCCGCCAAGGCGTTGTCTTCGGTGCACTACCGCGGGCCGTCCGAGCGGCTCGTCATTGTCACGAACGGTGGTGGGCCGGGTGCGATCGCCGCTGACAGGGCGACGGACCAGGGCATAGAGCTTAGCGCACTGAGCGACGAGACCATGGCGAGGCTGAACCAGGTGCTGCCGTCCGTCTGGTCGCATGGGAATCCTGTCGACATCATCGGTGACGCGCCGCCCGAGCGTTATCAGCAGGCGATCGACATTTGCCTCGAAGATTCGGACGTCGACGGCGTCATCGTGATACTGACGCCGCAGGCCATGACGGCACCGACCGAGGTGGCGAAAGCTGTCATCGAGTCGGCGAAGAAGAGCAAGAAACCGATCATGACGAGCTGGATGGGAGGTGGGCAGGTCCAGAAGGGGCGCCAGATATTCCTGGAAGCTCACGTCCCGAACTTTGGCACGCTCGAGAACGCCGTGGACGCGTTCTCCTACCTGGCGCGTTACAACCGCAATCAGCGGCTCTTGCTGCAGACGCCGGCGAGGCTGACCCGGGGTCAGCAGGCGCCGGATACCGACGGCGCGCGACTGATCATTGAGGCCGTGCTCAACGAATCCCGGGACATACTCACGGAGCCGGAGTCGCTTGCCGTGCTCACGGCTTTCGGCATACCGACAGTTCGCAATACCGTCGTCCGTACGGCCAACGAAGCGCTGGTGGCGGCTGAGTCCATTGGCTACCCGATTGCAATGAAAGTGCTGTCCTCCGACATCTCGCACAAGTCGGACGCGGGCGGCGTCCGTCTCAATATTGCGTCGGCCCAGGAAGTTCGGGGCGCCTACAAGCAGCTCCTCGACCAGGTCGCGCTGAAAGTCCCCGATGCCGAGATCGAAGGCGTCACTGTCGAGAAGATGTATCGCAGCTCCAACGGCAGGGAGCTCATGATTGGTATCATCCGCGACCCGGTTTTCGGTCCCGTGATCAGTTTTGGCAGCGGCGGCACGGCCGTCGAGGTCATGGGGGATTCGGCCATATCGTTGCCGCCCCTGAACAACCGGCTGACACGGGATCTCATCAATCGCACCAAGGTGTCAAAACTTCTCGGCCAGTTCCGCAATATGCCGGCGGTCGACCTGGACAAGCTCATCGACGTCCTGCTGGCAGTGTCGAGCATGGCTTGCGAGCTGCCATGGATCAAGGAGATGGACATCAATCCACTAATCGTCGATGAGAATGGCGCCGTCGCAGTAGACGCTCGCATCGTCGTCGGCTATCCGAAACCGTCGACAGATCCGTACAATCACCTGGCGATACACCCGTACCCGGCACATCTCGCCAGGACCGTGCAGCTCAACGACGGTACCGACATCGTCATCAGGCCGATCCGGCCCGAGGACGCGGAGATCGAGGACCGGTTTATTCGCGAGCTTTCACCCGAGGCCAGGTACTTCCGCTTCATGAACTCGATTCAGGAGCTAAGCCAGGAAATGCTCGTGCGTTTCACGCAGATCGATTATCACGACGAGATGGCTCTGATCGCCGTCACACAGACCAAGGATGGAGAAGATCAAATTGGTGTCGTTCGCTATACGACTAACGTCGACAAGACGAGTTGCGAGTTCGCACTCGTCGTATCGGATAAGTGGCAAGGCCGCGGCATCGGGCATCACCTGATGCGCAACCTCATGGACGTGGCTCGCGATCGTGACCTCGAGGTCATGGAAGGGCAGGTTCTGAGCAAGAACAGCAAAATGCTCGATCTCATGACATCGCTGAACTTCTCAATCAGCAACGATCCTGACGACACGTCGATCAAGCAGGTAGAACGGCGCCTGTAAGATTAAGGGACAGTGAAAAGGGGACAAAATTTAAGGGACAGTTTACTAAATTCCAATTTAGTAAACTGTCCCTTAAATTGTCCCCAAAAAAAAGGGCGGCCATCGGCCGCCCTTTGATTCTTGGGGACAGTGACCCTAATTCGTTCCGAATTAAGGTCACTGTCCCCTTTCTGCTTAGAACTCGTACTTGACGCCGAAGCGGATCTCGTAGCGAGATGCGTCGCCGATGCGCGGCTCATCGGAGCCCCGTACGACCGTCTCGGGGAAGTCATGCTCATTCAGCACGCCCCAGTCGTCGTTCAGGAGGTTCGTCAGGTTATCGATGACGAGAAATACCGAGGCCTGGTGCTCTTCCATGAAGCCCGGGAAGTCGACGTTGATACGCATGT
>Ga0265303_10002180_pt1 | contig 12108 bp, 10 predicted proteins | sample Helome_2_FD_192494 | JGI IMG/M metagenome (GOLD analysis project Ga0265303, IMG submission 192494) | Marine sediment microbial communities from subtidal zone of North Sea - Hel_20160317 (Illumina Assembly) | ecosystem: Environmental > Aquatic > Marine > Subtidal zone > Sediment ...
ATGCCGTTTCGGTGCAGTTCAAAGAGCCGGTACTGGGTCCGGCCGGCCAGGCGATCTCGATTCGCCTGCAGCATGATGACCTGCAGCAACTGTCCAACGCCTCCTGGGAGTTGCAGACCTGGCTCAACGGTTACCCCGGGGTGTCCAACGTGATGGACGATTTACGCCAGGGTAAACCGCAATTCACCGTGAGCCTGCGACCGGGTTCGCTGGTTTCGGGACTCAACGCGCAGCAGTTGGCACAGCAATTACGTGCTGCCTACCAGGGGGTAAAGGTCGATGATATCTACCGTGGGCGTGAGGCTTACGAGATTAATGTCAAACTCGATACCGACCGGGAAAATGCACTACGTGATTTTGAGCAACTTAGCCTGTTTAATAACCAGGGTGTAGATATTCCACTAAACGCAATTGCCAATGTTGCCGAGAAGCGCGAATTCTCGCGCATCATTCGGGTCGATCACCAGCGTACCGTTACGATTAGCGGTGATATTGATGCCGATATCGCCAATACCAACGAAATTATTGGCGATACCCGCGAGCGATTTTTGAATGGCTTGCAACAGCGCTACCCCGGGATGTACATCAGTCTCGAAGGTGAAGTCAAGAATGCCCGGGAAACCAACCAGTCGGTGCTGACGGGATTTCTGTTGGGCATCGCTGGGGTTTACTTCCTGCTAAGTTTTCAATTCAGAAATTATCGCGAACCGCTGGTAGTATTGATGAATATTCCACTGGCGCTGATCGGCGTGGTCTGGGGTCATAAATTGATGGGCCTCGATATCACCATGCCGAGCATGATCGGGTTTGTTTCGCTGGCCGGTATCGTTGTCAACGATTCGATCCTGCTGGTGGAATTTGTCAAGCGTCGCAGCCTGGAAGGCCTGTCTCTGCATGATGCCGCCGGACAAGCGGTGCGCGATCGATTCCGCGCAATTTTCCTGACCTCGATTACGACGATCGCCGGCATGCTGCCGTTACTCTCGGAAACCAGCCTGCAGGCCCAGGTGTTGGTGCCGCTGGTGGCGAGCGTGGTGTTTGGCATGATGTCATCCACTGTGCTGTTGTTGCTGGTGCTGCCAGCGTCTTACGCGATCATGGAGGACCTGGGGATTCGCGAATTTGACGAGGACGAGATGGTATTTATCGAGCAAACCCAAGGCTGACCGGGAGTCTCTTTTCATCCGCTCCGCAGGGACTCGATGACTGCCACGGTTTCGGGATTCACACCGCGCCAGATCGAAAATGCGGCGGCGGCCTGTTCTACCAGCATGCCCAATCCGTCAAAGGCTTTTGCCACACCACGTGACGATGCCCAGTCGACAAATGCCGTCGCCGCGTTGATGTTATACATCATGTCGTAGCAAACCACGTTGTCGCCTAACACGGTATCCGGAATCGGTGGTACTTCATTGCTTAAACCGGCCGCAGTGCCGTTGATAATCAAGTCATAGGTGTCGCTTCCGAAAGCATCGTAAGCGACCACCTGAATATCACCGTGCTTGCCGAAATCCTGTGCCAGTGCTTTCGCCTTTTCAATGGTTCGATTTGCAATTGTCAGGCTGTGCGGTGATAGCTCGAGGATTGGACCGAGCACTCCGCGGACCGCACCGCCGGCGCCGAGTACGAGAATTTTTCGCTGTGCAATAGAAACCTGTAAATTATTTATCAGATCCCTCGTCAGGCCCAGGCCATCGGTGTTATCTCCATCGATTTTGGCGTCAGGAGTAAAACTCAGGGTGTTTACTGCACCGGCGTCCTCGGCGCGAACGCTTAAACGGTCACAAAGTTCCCAGGCTTCGCGCTTGAAAGGAACCGTGACGTTTACTCCGGCATAACCCTGTTGTTGCAGGTTGTGAATATTTTGCTCAAATGCATCGATCGGAATTTCAATCGCTTCGTAACTAAGATCTTGTCCGGTTTGTGTGGCAAAGGATGCATGGATTCGAGGTGACAGACTGTGAGCAACCGGGTTGCCGACCACGGCATAACGATCGACCTGGTCTGGTGCAGGCACTATTTTTCCTGCAACCAGGCGGCCGCCGTTTTGGCAAAATAAGTCAAAATACCGTTCGCGCCGGCGCGTTTCATCGACAATAACGATTCCAGCACGCAGGCCTTTTCATCGATCCAGCCATTTTGACCAGCGGCTTTGAGCATCGCGTACTCGCCACTCACCTGGTAGACAAAGGTCGGGAATTGCAGCTCATCGCTAACTCGCCGCACGATATCAAGATAGGGGAGACCGGGTTTGATCATGACCATGTCGGCGCCTTCGTCGATATCGAGTGCGACTTCGTACAGGGCTTCATTGGTATTGGCCGGATCCATCTGGTAGCTGTACTTGTTACCGCCCCCGAGGTTACCTGCGGATCCCACCGCGTCCCGAAATGGCCCGTAAAAACTCGACGCGTACTTGGCAGCGTAGGCGAGAATCCTGGTATTTTGATGACCACTAGATTCGAGCGCCTCACGAATGGCAGCGATGCGGCCGTCCATCATATCGGAGGGCGCGACTACGTCGGCTCCGGCATCGGCATGTGACAGCGCCTGCTTCACCAGTACCTCGACGGTTGCGTCGTTGGTGACATAACCACTTTCATCGAGTAGTCCATCCTGTCCATGGCTGGTGTAAGGGTCGAGCGCGACATCGGTGATGACGCCGAGATCGGGTTGCGCGGTTTTAACCGCGTGCACCGCGCGTTGTACCAGGCCGTCAGGATTCCAGGCCTCATCGGCGCTCTCGCTCTTGCCGGATTCGTCGACGACCGGGAATAGTGCGATCGCTGGAATGCCGAGTGCGGAAATTTCATTCGCTTCTTCGAGCAGCAAATCGATGCTGACACGTTCGATACCAGGCATCGATTCGACGGCTTCACGTTTTTGCTCGCCCTCGAGAATGAACATCGGATAAATAAAATCGCTGGCGCTCAAACTATTTTCACGCATCAGGCGTCTGGAGAAATCGTCGCGGCGCATGCGGCGTTTGCGAGTGTAGGGGTAACTGGACACTATTTTGTCTCTACTTCGGTTGATAACATCAAATATCGCATAATTTGGTCGATTGGGACAGGGCGCTGGTTAGCGCCGCATCTCCAGACAATTGCTGAGCGAGTAATAATAAATGCGTCAACCCCGCGCCCGCGGGGGTTCGCGCAAGCGTGAATGTTGAAATTTTAGACCATTATGAGATTCCCGCCAGTTCGGAACCCCGCGTATGCGGCCCCCCCGCGGGCGCGGGGTTGACGCATCGGGGTGACTAAGCGTTAGACATTGCGCACCAGCCAACGCACCAGATCGGTCCATAGGCGACTGATTTGTTTTTTGGTCGGCATGATGCCGGCATGTGGTAATTCCAGTGTTATCACCGGAACGCCAAGATGAATTCCGGCGTAGTTGCCGAGTGACCCGGGGTAGGTTCCCATCAGATTCTTGTATAAGTGCCCGATACGACTGGGTGCATTTTTTCGACTGGGTGCATCGTAGTCAACCAGCGAGTAGGGGGCGTGCACCGCGATTACAACATCCGGTTTGAATTGTTCAATTTCCTGGTGCAACCAGTTGGTTTCCGGCTCACTCAGTGGATAGGGTCCAGGATATCGTCGCTTGTTCTCATAGGTTTTGACCTTCCAGTATTCGAGTGCGGCTCCATTGTGGCTATCGGGAGTCGAGAAATTTCGGTTTAAATCTACACCGTTTGCATTGGTGCGCTGGTGCTTCGGTTGCAATGCGCCGTCAGGGTTCATCAGCGGATTGATGCGCCAGTGAAACAGCCCGGAATGATGTTTTTCCAGGGTGTGCATCCATTTGAATACGATACTGATCGAGGCAAGTTCGTCACCGTGGGTACCTCCAACGAGCAGGATACGACCACGGGGTTCGCGTTGCTCGAGTGGCGGGTATTCCTTAATCATTAACGACACCCCATCGACCGAGCTGTGGCCGGTTGGTTTCATTTCGAGGTCTGCACATTCCCCGTATTCCACGCTCGCGAGTTTGTTGGCGATTTTCTGGCACACCCGATCACTTGTTTCCGATGCGCTTGCGGTGCAACAGAACAGGGTAAATCCGAGCAACACTCCTGGGTACAGATTAGTCATCGAGCGTTACAGTTTTTAGCCTGTCGATCGACTTGATGTCACCTTTGGGAAAGCTGCGGTTGAGTAAGCGTAATGTATTTTCGGGCTCGTATTCTAAAGCGCTTTTTTGTGCCAGGGCTGAAAAGCTTTGGACATTGCGCTTGACGATTTTCAAACGTGGGGCCTTTATCGAATCGATTTGTGTCTGGTTGAGATGCTGAAAGCTTTGATTAATTTCGAGCAGCCTTTTATCGGTGTCGGAAAAATGATCTTTACTTGAGGTGCCGAACAGGGTCAGCGCTTGCGAATTCTCGAGCGCAATGGCGCTAACGCGGGCAGGTTGATAATCACCGCCACGCGGCTTGACCTGGGTGCTTGCGGTAACCCCGTACGCTTGCTTACTGACCTTCAATTCTTTGCTTTGGGCCAGGCGTTTTAACAACCCGTCCAGCGATTCATTCTTTTTAAGTGGCATCACCCCGATCTGCACCAGGGCACCGGTCTTGGGATTTCTGGCTTCGAGGAACTGGGGATTGTTGTCAACCTTCCAGCCCCTGGGCAACTGCAGACCGATGGCGAGCTCGGGATGTGCGAAGTTGTTGTTGGTGACGATACCCTGCTTGACGCTGGGACCCCAAAGCATGCCATTAATCATATTTTCGTAGCCCACCCGGTTGCTATCGCGGTAGGTTTTGGTAGAAAGTTTTTTCGCCGCACGCACCACGGTTTTGAGTCGATCGTCGTTGCGTGGATGCGTCGAGAAAACGCCATGGTAAATATTAGCCGGGCGGTTCTCCTTGGTTGCCAGCGCTTTTTCATAAACCTCCTGGTCCTTGAGTACGCCGATGACTTCGAGCATTTTCTCCGGGTCGTAACCGGCAGTATGCAGATATTCGGCACCCAGGCGATCCGCCTCCAGCTCGTGATCGCGGCCGTAGCCGCGAATCAAACCAGTACTGAGCTGTTGACTGAGATTTCCCAGTGTTTGATCGCCGGTGGTGGCGGCGACCAATATGCTGAGTATGTTTGATGCCAACTGACCACCCTGCTGGCGCACCGAGTGACGTGCGGTGACATGCCCGATTTCATGTCCGATCACACCGGCGAGCTCTGCCTCGGAGTCGAGATAGGCCATGATACCGCGCGTGACATAGACATAACCTCCGGGCAGGGCGAAGGCATTTATGTCCGGGGAATCCAGCACCGTAAACGTAAACTTGAGGTTTGCGCGATGGCTCTTTGCCGCCAATTCCTGACCGATTCGATCCACATATTGTTGTAGCGCAGGATCGTCGTAGACGCCGTAGGTGGCAATTATTTCTTTATGGTAGCGCCGCCCCTGGTTGATTTCTTCGGCTTCCGAAATGGTTACAAAATCCTTTTCGCCGGTTACCGGATTGATCGCACAGGCGCTGAGCGCAAGACTCAGCATAAGAGTCAGTAAGGTGAAGTATTTCATGCGTGAATTATTGGGGGCTAACGCGTTTAATTCAAGACAAAAAAAAGGGTGCCCGGGCACCCTTTTCGAAAACGAATTTCGCGTCTACTTGCCGTAGCGTTGACGGAACTTGTCGACCTGTTTCGCAGTTTGCAGAATGTGCTGCTTGCCGGTGTAAAACGGGTGCGACTGGCTCGAAATTTCAAGTTTCAGCAATGGATACTCTTTACCGTCTTCCCACTTGATGGTTTCCCTGGTGGGAACAGTGGACTTGGTCAGGATCGCAAAATCAGACGAAATATCCTGGAACACGACGTCTCTATAATCGGGATGAATTTCTTGTTTCATGTTGCTGTTGCTGTCTATGCTGGCGCTAAAGGGCGGGGATTTTGACCGTTTAGTGGCTAAAGTGCAAGTGTTTTCTGGCTGTTACCGACCGTTTTTGGGCCTAACTTAGGCGCGAAACTTAAAGTATTTTATGACTAAAAATTTATAAAACCTTGAACCGACTGTCGACTGTGATTTTATCCACAAAAACTGTGGATAACTTTGTGCATAACTATGTTCTGGGATAGCCAAACCCTGAGAAACCCTGGGTTTTTGTTAGATTAGTCATTTTTTAACCAACTTATAAAATATCTAAAAATCAATCACTTACGAAATCTGAATGTAAACGAACGAAAAATTTGAAAAAGCGCTTGACATTTTTCGTGTTGATATTTTAGTTGTGAATAATTCCCTCGGTGGAATCGAAGAATGGCTTCCTTTTTGCCGTTTGTTGCTGTAGGAAAAGGGCCTGCAGGTCGTTTAAATGATAAAATCCAAGCCTGGTGGGGAAGATTTTTTCGTGATTAAAATCGATCAAACCCTTGTCACGCGCCAGTTCCAGCCCTGGCAGCAGCGAATTTAGCGATAATCCGGTATTGTCGTGAAATAAACGGGTTTGAAAGCCGTGTTTGAGCCGCAATGCGTTCAGCATGAATTCGAAACGCAGATCGTCTTCACCGAGCGTTGTTTCACTGGTGATCGTGTTCCGGCCGCTATGCTCTAGGTAGGCCCGGGGTTGGCGTTGCCGCACCCGACGTATCACGCGGTTCTCGCTACCGAGGGTAATCTTGCCGTGAGCACCGGCACCGATGCCAACGTAATCGCCAAACTGCCAGTAGTTCATATTGTGCTCGGACTCTCTCTTCTCGAGGCTGTAGGCCGAGACTTCATATTGCCGATAAGCGTGTTTTTCAAGTAATGACTGGCAGGCAATTTGCTGTTCCCAGCACAGATCATCGTCTGGCATATTCGATGGGGGTTGGTGGTGAAACATGGTGTTGGGTTCGAGTGTCAATTGATAGTGTGATATATGCTCAGGTCCAAGATCGATCGCTTGCGCCAGGTCGTCGGCCGCCGCCTCGATGCTTTGTGCAGGCAATCCAAACATCAGGTCCAGGTTGATATTATCGAATCCCGCTTCGCGCGCGATAGCAAATGCGCGTAGCGCCTCGGTGCTGTTGTGAACGCGGCCGAGTGCTTGCAGCTTTTGATCGTTGAAACTTTGAATCCCGATAGAGAGGCGATTAACACCAGTCTCCCGGTAGCCCCGATAGTTTTCCGCATCGGCGCTGCCCGGATTCGATTCCATCGTAATTTCGATTGAGGGTGCGAAATTCAGCAGTGCGCGCAACCCTGAAAACAGCCCTTCGATGGCAGCGGCTGAAAATAGCGAGGGTGTACCACCGCCGATGAAGATGGATTCTATGGTGCGTCCCCAGATCAGTGGCAGATCCTGTTCAAGGTCGTTGAGCAATGCTCCGACATACGCCTGTTCGGGAATCGAATCCGCCTGGTGGGAATTAAAGTCGCAATAGGGACATTTCTTTTCACACCAGGGCAGGTGGATATAGAGTCCTAACGGTGGGTTGCTGCTAAACACCTTGCTCTAAAAGCTTGCGTTTCAATTCCGCGAGCGCCTTGCCGCGATGGCTGAGCCGGTTCTTTTCGGCGGCAGTCAACTGGGCGCTGGTGCATTCCCGGTCGGTTAAATAAAAATAAGGATCGTATCCAAAGCCACCGCTACCAGCCGGCTCAAGCTGGATCACACCCTCCCAGCTTCCCTCGCAGATCAGCGGTGACGGGTCTGCGGCGTGGCGCATCAGAACGATGACAGCGCGATAGCGTGCGCTGCGTTCCATAGGCGGTAGGTCGCGTAGTTTTTCCACCAGCAAGGCGTTGTTCGCCGCGTCGTCGGCGCCGGGTCCGGAAAAGCGCGCACTGTAAACACCTGGCGCACCATCAAGCGCATCGACTTCTATACCGGAGTCATCCGCCAACGCGGGTAAGCCGGTATGGGCGGTGGCATGGCGTGCCTTGATAATCGCATTTTCGACAAACGTGGTTCCGGTTTCTGCAACCTCTGATACGTCGAATTCAGATTGCGGATGTAGTTCGTAGCCGAGATCATCCAGAATCGCGGACAACTCGTGCAGCTTGCCGGGATTCCCCGATGCCAGTACCAGTCGTTTCACGTGTTCAACTGGAAATCGAAGATGCGGCTAATGCCGACGCGTGCCAGTGCAAGCATACTGCTCAATTCCTGGTCTGAAAAAGCGGCCACCTCGGCAGTACCCTGGACTTCGATGAATCCTCCCTGGTTGTTCATGACGACATTCATATCGGTTTCTGCGTTCGAGTCCTCGGCATAGTCGAGATCGAGAACCGCTTCACCCTTGTAGATGCCGACTGAAATAGCGGCTACCTGACATTCGATCGGATTCTGTTTAAGTTCGCCTGCCTCTAGCAATATCTGGATCGCATCGGAAAGTGCAACCCAGGCTCCCGAAATGGACGCCGTGCGAGTGCCACCATCGGCCTGGATGACGTCACAATCTATGGTGATGGTTCGTTCACCCAGTTTTTCGGTATTGATGCTGGCGCGTAACGCACGTCCTATCAGGCGCTGGATCTCCATGGTGCGTCCGCCCTGGCGGCCTGAACTTGCCTCGCGCCGCATGCGACTTCCGGTCGAACGCGGCAGCATGCCATATTCGGCAGTAACCCAGCCTTTCCCCTTACCGCGTAAAAATCCGGGTACCGAGTTTTCTACCGAAGCGGTGCAGATGACGCGGGTATCACCAAATTCAATCAACACTGAACCATCGGCGTGTTTAATATAGTCTCGCGAAATCTTGACAGGTCTTAGTTCATCCGCGGCACGGGCACTGGGTCGCATTATTTCGTCTCCATAAAAAGAGCGGCAATTATACTCATCGAGGTTATAGCCGTCCGCAACATTTAACTCCGATGTGATATGCGGGTTAAGCGAATTGGGAAAATAGGCTATGATGCCGGTTGCAAATACACTGAGACTCACATTGTGATACGAAGCATGACCGGCTTTGCCCGGGTAGAGGAAACCAATAAGGTCGGATCGATTACCTGGGAACTGCGCTCGGTTAATCATCGCTACCTCGAGTCTGGCATCAAGGTGCCCGAGGATTTCCGGCATTTGGAGCCCGAGATCCGTAAGCTACTGGCGAAGTACCTGACGCGTGGCAAGGTTGATCTTGGTTTGCGTTACAAGCTCGAGCAGAAGCTTCAGCGTGACATTAGCCTGAACGAGGATATTGTGTTGAGTTTGCGCAAGGTAGAGCAGCAGATTCTGAATATCGTGCACGAGGGCAGCAAGCTATCGGTTGCCGATATATTAAGCTGGCCCGGGGTCATCGCCGAGGCCGAGCGGGATCTGACCCCGTTCAATGAACTGGCGATGTCCTGTCTCGAGTCTGCGCTGAAGCAATTACAGCAGGGTCGCGAGACAGAAGGTAAGGCGCTCGATGAGTTAATTCGAAGCCGTTGTGCACAGATCAGCGAGATCGTGGGTGAAGTGCGCAAGCATCGACCCGAAATGATTGCGGCGCTGCGCCAGAAATGGGAATCCAATCTCGATGAAAAATTGAAACAGTGGCGCGACAACGCAAATGAAGATCGACTCGAACAGGAGCTGGTTATGCTGGCGCAGAAACTCGATGTTGAAGAGGAACTCGATCGGCTCGATACTCATGTAGCCGAGGTGGTAAATGTTCTGGGTCGTGACGAAGCGGTAGGTAGAAGACTCGATTTCCTGATGCAGGAGCTCAATCGAGAGGCCAATACGTTGGGGTCGAAGTCGCAGGACAGCCTGACCACGCAGCAAGCAGTTGATCTCAAGGTCCTGATTGAACAAATGCGTGAACAGGTGCAAAATATCGAGTAAGCCGTGTCCCAATACAAGAAACTCAATATTTCGTCATTCAGTGTGCTACTGGTGGCGGGCCTGATCCTGTTGATGTTTGCCCTGTGGTGTGCTTCGTTGCTGGTCCTGGTCGACCGCCAGGGCCAACAGAATTCGGTGACGCTGCAGCAAAACCTTCATGCGCAGGTGTTACAGCTGCAGCAAAAACAGCATCTCTGGCTGCAATCCCAATATTATCTGCTCGGTACCCTGGCGGAGTCATCCACCGATACCCAGACCTTTCAATCTTTTCTGTGGAGCTATTACCAGCGTAATCCCAATATCTGGGCCGTAAACCTGGTGCATTTCGACCAGGAGGGCCGCCCTGTCTCGAGATCCAACAAACCGGGCTGCCTGCAGCCAGGACAAATGCACCGGGATAATTTCGATAATTTCCTGGTGCCACAGATTACGAGTTGTCGTATCGATGAGAAAGCACTACTCGAAATTGCCGGCCCTGTTGCTGCCGAGGGTAACCCGGTAGTGCTGTTGGTAAGCATGGATTATTATGATTTTCTGAACGAGTTTTCGAGCCTGTCAGGCCGCGACTTGCAGCGTGCTACCGATACCGAGCAAGGTATTCAATACCAGGAGTTCAGCGCCGATGGCGAAGGCAGTCGCCAGGTTACGATTCCGATCGGGATTGACAGCGTCGTGCCCGGTGAGCTGCACCTCAAGCTGCAAACACTGTCTTTCTGGGACCTTTTCCAACGCCAGGCGGCGATTGTACTGGCGGTGTTGGTATGCGCTGCACTGCTGGTTCTGGCGTTGTTACATTTCAATTTGATCAGACCTTTACTCGAGCTCGCCCAGAAAATGCACGTTGCAGCAAAAAGCCAGCAGGACAGTGCTACCGATGGACCGGGCGGGGTCAGGACAGGGCTGGAGGTGATGGTCGAAGATTTCAACGTGTTGCAAAAAATGGCCAAGCGGGATCCGGTTACGCGACTTAACAACCGAGTCATTTTTGAAGACCGTTTGTCGCAGGCGATACTGGAAGGCAAGCGGAGTGGGCGTCGCTACGCCCTGGTCATGATTGAGATCGCCGGGCTTGATGAGTTTGCGCAGCAGCGAGGCCAGTATATCGTCGACGCGCTTCTGCGGCAGGTTGCCAGGGGCCTGCGAGAATCTTTGCGCGAGAGCGACCAGGTGGCGAGTTTTGAAAGGAACCTGTTCGCGATATTGCTTGAAGTACAACAACGCGATCAGTTGAATACCCTGGTCGAGAAAATTTACCTGTCTATTGTTCGACAATACCAGATTTACGGCCGTGAATTTGAATTAAGGGCTTTTTTCGGCATTGCGATATATCCCGACGATGCTGTTGATGCGGATATCCTTTACCAGAATGCCAGTGCTGCCCTGGTCGAAGCTGAAAACAGCGACTGGCCAATGCAGTTTTTTAAGGATCCCGACGAGGCTATAGATACTTCTGGATTTACGATGATACAGGCCTTACGTCGCGCGCTGGATAACGACGAGCTAAAGCTGGTGTATCAACCGGTTGTCGACCTGGAAAGCTATGAAACGATTTACCTTGAGGCGCTGTTGCGCTGGAAAGACCCGGACAAGCATGGTGTTTCCATCGGTCGTACCATTCGCCTGGCGGAACAAAATCAATTGATAATGCCACTGACCAACTGGATTATTGAGTCTGTCTGTCGATTTATCAGCGAATCCAGCCTTGGTGACCTGTCGATAGGTATTAATTTGTCGATGATTGATTTGCATGATCGCCGCTTACCAGAACGCATCGAGAGCTACTTAAACCAATACCAGGTCGAACCCGCGCAGATTGTGATCGAAATAACGGAAGGGCAGATCATGCAGGATCCCGGAGAGGTGGTCGAGGTATTGTCGCATCTCGGAATGATGGGCTTATCTCTGTCGATCGACGACTTCGGTACCGGGCAGGCTTCATTAACCTATCTCAAGGAACTGCCTGTCGAAAAACTCAAGATCGATCAGTCTTTTGTGCGCGATATCGCCAGCAATCCAGACGACCAGTTGATTGTGAAGGCGACAATCGAGCTTGCCCATACGCTGGATTTAAAGGTTGTCGCCGAGGGTGTGGAAACGTTGGCGGTCTGTGAATTGCTGACCAAAATGCATTGCGATCATGTACAGGGATATTACATTTGTCGCCCTCTCGAGGCGCGACAGGTCGCCGCCTGGTTTGAGACTTCGGTTAAATCAGACCTTGTTCGGAAAGGCAGATAATTTCATCGCCGATAATGACGTGATCCAGCACGCGAATATCGACCAGCCCTAATGCTTTTTGCAGGCGTTCAGTGATGCGAATATCCGCCTGACTCGCTTCGCAGACA
>Ga0265303_10002181_pt1 | contig 12104 bp, 11 predicted proteins | sample Helome_2_FD_192494 | JGI IMG/M metagenome (GOLD analysis project Ga0265303, IMG submission 192494) | Marine sediment microbial communities from subtidal zone of North Sea - Hel_20160317 (Illumina Assembly) | ecosystem: Environmental > Aquatic > Marine > Subtidal zone > Sediment ...
GATCAGGGTTGCGGAAACCGCCCATTCAACGTTGCCGGACTTGATCGCGTCCTGCCACTCGCTGACATTGGGCGTTTCAAGGTGGCACAAAAAACAGTTCATCTGCTGCTCTTCATCCACAGAGATTCGCGGACCCTGTTCCATCAACGCGCGGCGCTCTGGTGTCAGTTCGTCCGCAAGCACCTTGGAGTGATAGGCATGCGTCGTAAGAAATGCCTCCTCTTCGATCTCGTGACACAGGCTGCAGCTCATCGTGGTTGACAGCGGATTACCCGACTCGTGCACCATTTCACCCTCTTTGTCGAGCAGGGGGATGGGCTCGTGCTCCAACATGGTCCGCGCCACGGGATCGTCCTCGTAACCCAGTGACTGCCAGTTCATGCGACCGGATCCACCATGACAGTCGGGGCACTGCAGGGCCTTTTCGCTACCGACCACCATGTGATTCTGAGGTATGTACATTTCGGTGGGGGCAAAGTCATATTTGCCGCTAAATGGCAGCCCGGTCGCCTCTGAGCCGATGCGCAGCGCATCATCCCAGTCGAACTGGGTCCAGAAGCCTTTGTCCCCGTATAAATGAGGCAAGATGAAGTGCGAGTGCTCGGTGTCGTACGCCTGCTTGCCACGGTGAATCTTGAAGGGGTGGATCTTGGCCTTAGGATCTTCGCGGTCACCCAGCGGTGCGGCGATCTCGGTGACCAGTTTCGGGTCGATCCTGTCGCCGAGCAGATAACGCCTGGCAGTGCCGTTGTACCAGGCATACTCCGGCTGCGCACCCTTGACCCACGTGAAGCGGCCTTTGATCTTGAGATACAGGTGCTCGTCGGTGATCGGCAGGTCCTGCCCCGCCTGTGACCAGTCCCATGAGAGTTTTGTGCCGGTCTTCACTGCGATTAGAGGAATGTGGCATGTCTGGCAGGCGACGCGGTCCACATGGCCGTCGATGCGACGGTCGGCGTGGGTCTCACTGCCCAGGTGGCAGCGGGTGCAATGCAGCCGATTCTTATCGTCCACACTCACGGTCAGCAGACGGCCGGCGGGCAGGTGATCCTCTGCCTGGTGGCAATCCACGCACTGTAGATCCAACTCGCCCATATGCACGTCGATTTCGGGGTCGGGAAACAGCAGGCTCTGATCGAGATCACCATGCTTCACCCCATCGCCGCCACCGGCCATGAAGTGGCAGGCACCACAGTTGCCGCGCTCGGGCAGACCGACGCTTTTTGCTACCGCCAGCAGATCCACATCGGACGCCGGCAGGCCTGCATCCCCCGCATCCTTGTAGTAGGTCCCGCTCCGGTCATGACACACCAGACAGTCCACCAGACTCTCATCGCTCAGATCGAAGGTATCGTCCTTCCAGCCAAAGCCGATGTGACAACTGGTACAGCCGGGCCAGTTGGATTTGATACCGATGCAGAAATTGTTGATCAGATTGCGTTTGCCGATTCGCACCGGTTCTTGGTGCCCGGGCACCTGGACCTCATCGCCCGCCAGGTTCCAATGCGCTGTCTTCATTACATCCCTGGCGGCCCTGGGATGGCATTCGAGACAGGCACGGGTGACCGACGGACCGTCTTCGAAAGTCCCTTTGTAGAAAGTGTTGTGGTCGGTGGCGGGGCCATGCTCGGGTAAAAATCGCCAAGGCCCTTCGGCTTCTGCGGCGACAGTCGAGGCGCTCAGCAGCAAGAGGGGTAGAAACAGCAATGCTCGATACAACCACATCGTTAGACGCTAACGAGTTAATGTCATTGCTCATAGCACGAACTGCCACGAGTTTGCGTCAGATCAGTTTGGGTGCACCGGTTTTCGGGCAGATGAATATGCTCGGGCGTCTCTTTGACCCAGTGATACGCAACAAGCTTTCCTGGACACTATCTGGCTCCGAGCTGCGATGTGAGGGTGAATGGGGCACCGGTGGCGCTGATCTGTTCGCCACCGTTACGGCGTAAATGCACCCGAGGTGCTCACGGGCTTAATGATGCGGGTTCATCGGAGTTTATTCACATCCCGGTGGACCTTTTCCAGTACCTCGGTAGGGATCTGTACCCGCTGCTCGTCCCTCCGCATTTGGGCAGGTGACGGGTAACAACCACACGGGCTGGTGAAACCCGGTCCTTTGATTATCGGTATTCTCGTGGCCATACGGGCATCCTACCACCGCAGGGATACCGAACCGCCCAGCCTCCACGCGGGCGGGGGTTTGCGTGCCAGGTGACGAAATATCACCTTATTCGTCACCTTAGGCCGTAGACACCGGGATTTTACGCCGCTTAGCTCGCGGGTGTTTGGGCAGTGAAACTTTCAAAATCCCCCTTGTATATCGCGCTCTTGCGGAATTTCCATCCACCTCCACCGGCAATGGCACGGCGCGCTCGAAACTCCCGTAGGCACATTCCATGACATGAAAACGACCTTCGGTGCGGTCACTCTCCACCCGCTTCTCTCCGCGTACGACGAGGTAATCGTCGATCACGTCGATATTGAAGTTGTCTTTGTCCATGCCGGGCACTTCCAGCCTGACCGTCACCGCATCTTCATCTTCCTTTACCTCGGCGGCCAAGAACCCCCAGTCGGAGGAATGACGAATGACCTGATCCTCCCAGGTATCGAGATCACCCTGTTTGCCGGGGGGATGAAAACGGGTCATCGCATGCTCTGCCCTCTCACGCAGTTTGTGCCAGCCTTCAGTGAGGTTTTCCCAGGTTTTGCTCAGGCTGTTGCGAAATTGATCCAAGGTGCTCATCTTGCCTCCCTACGCCCAATCAACCAGCGTTTCAGCGTTGAAATACCATTGACTCCAGCAGTCTTACGCGCTCGCGCAGCTGCTGCATTTCATCCAGCAGGTCAATGGCCAGCGCGGCGCCCGCCGGATTGATTCCAAGGTCATGCTCCAACCTGAGTGCACTCAGTGCCCTGCCAAGGTCGCCGCTGCCAAATTTCCACTCGTGCTGACTCGGACCACGTGGACTCAAGACACCCTCAGCCACGAGCACCAGGATCTCGTCCGTCTTCACACCGCAGCAGCGTGAGATTTCCGTAAGTGAAAAGCTGTACTCGATGTCCGGCTGGTATGTCTTTTGCTCTCCGGCCACGTCAACCTCCCAGGTGCAAGCGCGGATTGAACGACGTCTCAAGCGCCATCTTTTCGTACAAGGCCTTCATCTCGTCACTGTCGGCCGGCGGAGTGATGATCTGCAGCACCGCATACTGATCGCCGGGTGCCTCTCCGGGGACCGGAAGGCCACGCCCCTTCAGCCGCAATTTCTGGCCACTGCGTGCCCCGGCGGCGATATTGAGGTCCACTGTCCCACCCAGGGTCGGGACCTTGACCTTGGCCCCCAATGCAGCCTCCCAGGGGGTGATCGGCAGATTCAGAAACACATCTTTGCCTTCGACCTGGTAACGCGCATCGGACTTCAGCCACACCTCGAGAAACAGGTCGCCCGCCGGGCCGCCGTTGTAACCTGCGCCACCCTGACCGGCGAGCCGGATTCGCTTGCCCGATATGACGCCACGGGGGATCTTGACCTGCAGTTTGCGCAGCTTCTCGGTCAGGTGCCCATGCGCGTCATACTCCGGGACCCGCAACTGCAGATTCAGCGTGGCGCCGTTGAATGCATCTTCGAGACTGACATCGATCTTCGAGTGGTGGTCCTCACCACGCCCACGTGCCGGCGCCGCGCGCGCGAAGCCCCCCCCGCGCCCAAAAAGGGATTCGAAGAAATCGGAGAAATCTCTCTGCCCCGCCCCGCCCTGGCCACCACCGGAAAACTCGAACCCAGCATCCCAATCCGGCGGCGGCCTGAAGTCCTGGCCCGCCTGCCAGTTACGACCGAGCTGATCGTAGGCTGCACGCTTTTCCGGGTCCTTGAGTACCTCGTAGGCCTCACCGAGCTCCTTGAAACGGGCCTCAGCATCGGCCGCCTTGCTGACATCGGGATGAAATTTGCGCGCCAGCTTGCGGTAGACGCGCTTGATTTCGTCCTGGGTGGCGTCACGCGCCACGCCCATGACAGCATAGTAATCCTTGTAATCCATGAACCGTCGCCTGTAGTGGCCAAACCATGCTCAGCCAGACCGCGCAACAAGGCCCGGTGCCGCCCACCTGCACGGCACCGGGCACGCCGGTCCTCAGCTGTTGACCGAGATCTTACGCGGCTGCACCTGGTCCTGCTTTGCGATTCTGACTTCGAGCACACCATTATTGCTCTTGGCCGCGATCTTTTCGGCATCGGCGGTGTCAGGCAGGCTGAAACGCCGGTAGAAGCTGCCAAAGCTGCGCTCTACGCGCTTGTAGCCCTCGCGCTCATCCTTCTTTTCGGACTCTTTTTCGCCCTTGATCGTCAGCATACCGTTTTCCATATGGACCTCAATATCCTTCGGATCCACGCCCGGAATATCGGCCACGATGACAAAGCTGTCTTTCTCTTCCTTGATATCAACGGCGGGAACCCAATCGCTGGTGGCTACACTGCTGCCCTCGGCGGTACGGGTATCCAATGCACGATCCATTTCGCGGCGCATTTGATCAAGTAGGTTCCAGGGCTCATATTTCATCAGTGTCATGGCTTTTCCTCCTCTGCGAAGGCGCTGGCGTTGTGCAACGCATCACCGGGGCTCCTCGTCCCCTTCCTACCTAATTAATGGGACTGCAGAGGCCTGTTTTCAAGGCCTGTTTTCTGCCGTAGATCAAGGATCGGAAAGGCAGTTCTCCCGGCGCGCCCCGCGGAAAGAACTGCGGAGCTATCGATAACCAGAAATCGGAGCAGCCGCTCAGGCGTGCGCTGCCAGAGGGGCAGCGGCGCGGGGGTAGAAAACCCGGTATTGACGGTTAGCCAACCAGGGTATAACAGGGCGTGTATTCCCCCTGCAGCTTCATCCGACGCTGCTGGACGAACCGTTGCAACAGGTCATCCATCGCGGCCACCATCCGAGGATCGGCATGGATCTCGAACGGCCCGTGCTGCTCAACCGCCTGGATGCCGTCTTCCTTTACATTTCCGGCTACGATGCCGGAGAAGACGCGCCGCAGATTCGCAGCCAGTTTGTGCGCCGGCTGCTCCCGGTGGAGTGACAGCCCTGCCATGGTCGCATGCGTCGGGACGAAGGGTTCCTGCAAGTCCTTTTCGATATGCAACTGCCAGTTGAAATAATAGGCATCCCGGCCCTTCTGCCGGAAGTGCTTCACCGCATCCATCGCGGTTCGCATGGATCGGGCCACCTCGGCCGGATCATTGATCAAAATCCGGTAATATCGTTGCGCCCCAGGGCCCAGGGTTTCCCCGATGTAGCGATGCACCGCGTCGAAATAGTCGGCGCTCTCGGCCGGCCCGGTCAGGATCAGCGGGAAGGGATGATCGACATTGTCCGGATGCATCAGGATGCCCAGCAGGTACAACAGTTCCTCCGTGGTACCGGCGCCGCCCGGGAAGATCACTATCCCGTGGCCCACCCGGACAAAGGCCTCGAGCCGCTTCTCGATATCGGGCAGAATCACCAGCTCGTTGACAATCGGGTTAGGAGGCTCCGAGGCCACGATTCCCGGTTCGGTCATGCCGATGTAGCGACCGCTGGAGATGCGCTGTTTTGCATGACCGATGGTCGCACCCTTCATCGGCCCTTTCATTGCACCAGGCCCGCAGCCGGTGCAGACATCCAGCCCGCGCAGGCCGAATTCGTAACCGACCTCCTTGCTGTAATCGTATTCCTCCCGGCCGATCGAATGTCCACCCCAGCAGACCACGACATTCGGGTCGACACTGGGTTGCAGCACACGCGCATTGCGCAGAATGTGGAATACCGCCGAGGTGATATGCTCGCTCTGATTCAGGTCGATCGTCGGATCACCCTGGATCTCGTTGTGTGTGTAGATGATGTCGCGCAGCACGGCGAACAGGTGTTCGCGGATGCCCTGGATCATCTTGCCGTCGACAAACGCGGCGGCCGGGGCATTCTCGAGCCTAAGCTTGATACCCTGGTTGCGCTGCATGAGATTGATACCGAAGTCCCGGTAATTATTGAAGATCTCGCGCGCATCATCGGTGTGGCTGCCACTGTTGAGCACCGCCAGGGCACAGCTGCGGAACAGTCGGTACAGACCGCGCGCACTGGTATCCAGCAACGAGTTGACCTCACGCTGAGACAAAACCTCGAGGCTGCCTTCAGGACTGACCGAGGCACTGAATCTTTCCATCATCTCTCCACAGAAAAAACAGGCGTCAGATCCAAACGCCCAGATGTACACGGATTATGATCCACGCTTGACGCCTGCAGTCAGCAACAGCCGTTCGACAGCACCGTATCGTCTGTCCGGGTGTCGAACGGCAGGGACGTTCCACAGTCGGCGAAAATTCCGAAATGGGTATTCATATCCCCAATGAAATCAAAATTCGGCAGAGGTCTTGAGAACCTTGCCATAATAATTTTTCACTTCTTCAAGCACGGGATCGGGCCTCACTCACCGGCACGCAGTTTGCGGCGGTTTCTGTCAATTTCGGGATACTACGGCGGACGAGGCTTCGATGCCACGCTCAGGGGATCAGGGGGAGGAAGCGCAGGTTTGCGGGGAAATCGCTTTCGCCTGCGCCTTCATCAACTCGACAATCGAGTAGATGCCGAAATGCCGATTGGGGCTCAGGTGTTCGGCCAGCTTCAACTCGTCGAACAGGTGGTCGAGATCGATTGCCTCGATCTCTTCGGGCGTGCGACCGGACATCAGTTCGATCAGCAAAGCCAGCACACCCTTTATGATGGCGGTATCGCACTCACCGACATATTTCAGGCGGGCAGGATCTGTCGGGTCCACCAGCGGGCAGACCCACACCTGGCTCATGCAGCCCTGTACGCGGTTGGCCCCGGTGCGCAGGGCATCATCCATCGCCGGAAGCGCCTCACCGAGTTCAACCAGATAGGCGTAACGCGCATCCCAGTCATCCAGGAAGTCAAAATTCTCGATGACCTCTTCGGGTGTCAGCATGTCAGCCCGCATATCGCTTTGAGGCAGGCCAAACTCATACACTGAAGGACTCGCCGCAACCGCACATCTCCTTGATGTTGGGGTTACGAAATTCGAACCCTTCGTTCAGGATATTGGTCTTTACGAAATCAATCACCATGCCGTCAAGCTGCGGCAACGCCTTTTCATCGGCCACCACCTTGACCCCGAAACTCTCGTAGACATGATCGTCGGGGCCGATGTCGTCGGCATAATCGACCAGGTACGCAAAACCCGTGCAGCCGCTCTTCTTAGTGCTGACACGCAGACCTTCGCCTTTGCCGCGTTTGGCCAACTCCCGCGAAACATGTTTCGCGGCTGCTTGTGTGAGTTCGATTGCCATATCGTTGTTTCTCCTGAATATAGGAACTGAGACAGATTCAGAACATGCCCAGTTCCAGCCTCGCCTCATCACTCATCCGGTCCTTGGTCCAGGGTGGATCCCACACCAGCTCGACGTGGCAGCGGCCGACAGAAGCGACAGACTCGACAGCCCGCTCGACCTCGCCGGGCAGAATGCCGGCCACCGGGCAACCGGGCGCGGTCAGAGTCATCTTGATCGCAATGTCGTGCTCGCCAACCGCGTCAATCGCATAGATCAGACCGAGATCGTAGATGTTGGTCGATATCTCCGGATCATACACCGTGCGTATCGCCGCGATGATTTGATCCAGCACTTCACTCTCATCTTTCTCTTGCACCGGTTCGCTCCGTTCATTCAGTACCGCCACCGTCTGTTCCTCCGTAGATCCAAATCCGCCTACGCCGCAGTCTGGTTAAGGCGCTCCGCAAGCACTTTGCCGGTGCGGGCACGCAGCGCCTCACTCGGCAGGCGATCCAGCACTTCCTGGGCGAAGCCCTGGCAGAGCATCTGGGTCGCCTGCACCTGCGGAATGCCGCGTGAGCGGAGGTAGAACAGCATGTCGCCGTCAAGTTCGCCCACTGTCGTGCCGTGACTGCATTTCACGTCGTCGGCGAAGATCTCAAGTTGTGGCTTGGTGTCTACCTCGGCAGAGCGTGAGAGCATCAGGTTGTCGTTCGACAACTGAGCGTCGGTCTTCTGCGCATCCTGCGCCACGAGAATCCGCCCGTCGAACACCACCCGTCCCTTGCCGTCGAGTATGCCTTTGAAGGTCTCGCGACTGCTGCAGTGCGGCACCTCATGGCGGATATCCAGGTGCACATCGTTCAGCTGTTTGTCGCGTGCCAGCATCAGGCCATCGAGTTCCGCCTCGGCACCCTCGCCTTCGAAGGTGACCCGCACATCGCTGCGCGACCATGCGCCACCCAGTGAGGCCAGTACCAGACGGTAACGACTGCGTTCGCCCAGGCGCACCTGCAGATCGCTCAGATGCTGCGCATTCTGGCTTTCTTCCTGCGAGCGCGAGTGCACGAGTTCGCTGCCGGCACCCAGCGAGACCTCGATGCTGACATTGTTGAAGTAGACCGCATCGCCCAGGCTGCAGTAGCGTTCGATGATCTCGGCACGCGCGTCCTCTTCCAGCACAATCAGGTGGCGAGGATGGCAGATGCCCGTCTGTTCCGTACCAACGGAGACGTGCAGGATTTCGATCGGCTTTTCAGATGCGACACCGCGCGGCACGTGGATCAATGCACCATCCGACATCAGGGCCGTATTCAAAGCCGAAAACGGGTGTTGCTGTTCGGCGATCTCGCCCAGGCGAGCGCGCAGACTGGCCGGCACCTCGCCCAGACCACCGGCCAGCGCAGACACAACGACGCCGCCCGACGCGCCACCGAGCGCACTCAGTGCCGGCGCCAGATAACCGTTCACGAACACCAGCCGGTCGCCCTCATGGCCATTCAGCAACATCTCGTCGACATCATCGAGCTGCAGCGCATCAAACGGGCCCTCGATCAGCGGGCGGTATTCTGCCTGTTCGAGGAAAGCCAGGGAGGTGTAGCGCCAGGCCTCGTCCTTGCGACCGGGCAGGCGCATAGCAGCCACGCCCTGCGCACCACGCTCGCGCAGCGGTATCAGCCAGTCCAGAGCCGCCGGCAAGGGGGTCAGAAGTCGCTGACCCTGGTGCAAAACGCTAATCAAATCGGTGCCTGTCTGTTCTGCCGTGTTCATGCCGCCTCGTCCTTGCCGGTCAGCCAGCCGTAGCCTTTCTTCTCCAGCTCCTTGGCCAGCGATTTATCACCCGAACGCACGATCCGCCCGTCTGCCAGCACGTGCACGAAGTCCGGCTCAATGTAGTCCAGAAGGCGCTGATAGTGGGTCACCAGGATCACGGAGCGATCGGGGCTGCGGAGCGCGTTGACCCCGTCCGACACTGTCTTCAGGGCATCGATATCGAGACCCGAGTCGGTTTCGTCGAGGATAGCCAGCATTGGCTCGAGCAGGGCCATCTGGAGGATCTCATTGCGTTTCTTTTCGCCACCGGAGAAACCGGCGTTGACCGGGCGTTTGAGCAGCTCCGGCTGCATGGAAACCATCGCCAGCTTTTCTCGGATGAGCTTCAAAAAGGCCACAGAGTCCAGCTCTCGCTCGCCGCGCGCCCTGCGCTGCGCATTCAGGGCCTCCTTGAGAAAATGGGTGTTGTTCACGCCGGGCAGCTCGACCGGGTACTGGAAGGCCAGGAACACGCCCAGTGCGGCGCGCTGTTCCGGCTCCAGTCCGAGCAGGTCTTCCCCGTCCATGGTCACCTCGCCAGCGGTCACGGTATAGCCGGCGCGCCCTGCCAAAACGTGCGCCAAAGTGCTCTTTCCGGACCCGTTCGGTCCCATGACCGCATGCACTTCACCGGGGCCCACCTCCAGGTCCAGACCCTTGAGAATTTCCTTGCCTTCTACTTCGGCCTTGAGGTTCTTGATCGATAACTTCATTTCATACTCCCGGTTTAACCCACAGCGCCTTCGAGACTGATGGCGAGCAGCTTTTGTGCTTCAACGGCGAACTCCATCGGCAGCTCATTGAAGATCTCTTTACAAAACCCGTTCACTATCAACGACACGGCATCCTCTTCCGACAACCCGCGGCTGCGGCAATAAAACAGCTGATCCTCGCCAATCTTCGAAGTGGTTGCCTCGTGCTCGACTTTTGCCGTCGGGTTTTTCACCTCGATATAGGGAAAGGTGTGCGCACCACAGCGGTCGCCGATCAGCAAAGAGTCACACTGCGTATGGTTACGTGCGTTCTCCGCGCGCTGGGCCATGCGCACCAGGCCACGATAGGCCTGATGGCCCTTGCCGGCCGAAATGCCCTTGGACACGATCGTGCTCTTGGTATTCGGCCCAATGTGGATCATCTTGGTGCCGGTGTCGGCCTGCTGCATGCCCCGGGTGACGGCTACCGAGTAAAACTCGCCCACCGAGCCCTCCCCGCGAAGCAGGCAGCTGGGGTACTTCCAGGTGATCGCCGATCCGGTCTCGACCTGGGTCCAGGAGATCTTCGAGCGGTCACCGCGACAATCGCCGCGTTTTGTGACGAAATTATAGATACCGCCTCTGCCCTCGGCGTCACCCGGATACCAGTTCTGGACGGTGGAATACTTGATCTGCGCATCCTGCATGGCCACCAGTTCGACCACTGCAGCATGCAGCTGATTCTCGTCGCGCATGGGCGCGGTGCAGCCCTCGAGGTAACTGACATGGCTCCCCTCCTCCGCGATGATCAGGGTACGCTCGAACTGGCCCGTGTTCTGCGCATTGATGCGGAAATAGGTCGACAGTTCCATCGGACAGCGCACGCCTTTGGGGATGTACACAAAGGTGCCATCGGTGAAAACCGCAGCGTTCAGCGCCGCGTAGTAGTTGTCGGTATGCGGCACCACAGAGCCCAGATACTTTCTCAGCAACTCGGGGTGTTCCTGCGCGGCCTCGGAGATCGAGCAGAAGATGACGCCTGCTTCGGCCAGATTTTCGCGGAATGTAGTCGCCACCGAGACACTGTCGAACACGGCATCCACCGCAACCCCGGCGAGCGCTTTTTGCTCCTCGATTGGGATGCCCAGCTTCTCGTACGTGCGCAGAAGCTCCGGATCGACCTCGTCCAGGCTGCTTAGCGCAGGCTTTTGCTTCGGAGCGGCAAAGTAAGAAATAGCCCGAAAATCGATCTTCGGGTAGTGCACGGAGGACCACTTCGGCTCGTCCATGGTCAGCCAGTGCCGATAGGCCTTGAGCCGAGACTCAAGTACCCACTCGGGTTCACTTTTACGCTGCGAGATAAAACGGATCACGTCCTCGTCAAGCCCCGGCGGAATGACGTCCGTTTCGATATCGGTGACGAACCCGTGCTGGTAACCTTCTGCGACCAGTTCATCTATATTTTTCGGTGTCGTATTCATCGAGTGTGTAATGTCCAAGTAAACTACTAGGTTATTATTTGCTCTGCAGCGATAGAATTCAATACCGGAATCGTAGGGTTAAACGGAAAACGACGGGGCAGGGGTTCCTTTGCTACTTCGCCCGCTTATTGCCCGAATTGGGGTCGAAATACGTCGAGCAGGCGAAATCGCCCGGTATCGGGAAATCAAGACATGCAGGCCGGTCCTGGACAACTCAGCCTGGCCCCTGCCGGGCACGCGCCCGAGCAAAGTAAACTGTCGCAGGCCAGCGACACCATCAGGACAAAGCGATGCTCAGCGTCCAGGAACTGCAGAAGAACTACCGATCCGGCGGCGGGCTGCAGACCGTGTTGGACAAACTCAGCTTCCAGGTGCCGCAGGGTGAGATCGCCGCGCTGCTTGGCGCCAGCGGCAGCGGCAAGACTACCCTGCTCAACCTGCTGAGCGGCATCGACACCCCGGACGGCGGCAGGGTTAATATCGACGACGCCGATATCCACGCCCTGGGCGAACCTCAGCGCACCCTGTTCCGGCGCCGGCATATCGGGTTCGTGTTCCAGTTCTTCAATCTGATCCCGACGCTGACCGTCGGCGAGAACATCGCGCTACCGATGGAGCTGATCGGCACCCGGCCGCAGATCGCGCAGGAACGCGTGGGGACACTGCTCGATCAGGTCGGCCTGTCGCGAATGGCGGACAGATATCCGGAGACCCTGTCCGGAGGTGAACAACAGCGTACGGCCGTCGCCAGGGCCCTTTCGCACCGACCCAAGCTACTTCCCACGGAGGAGCCGACC
>Ga0265303_10002182_pt1 | contig 12101 bp, 9 predicted proteins | sample Helome_2_FD_192494 | JGI IMG/M metagenome (GOLD analysis project Ga0265303, IMG submission 192494) | Marine sediment microbial communities from subtidal zone of North Sea - Hel_20160317 (Illumina Assembly) | ecosystem: Environmental > Aquatic > Marine > Subtidal zone > Sediment ...
GGCCGGACGCAGTAGACCGGATAGCTCGGCTCCAACGCCCGGACGACCGAGGCCGCGTCGGGAAACTTGCCATTAGCGTCGTTCACCTGATTTTCCTTTGCTGGAACAGCCGCCCGCCCAAGAACTGTTTCTAGAGCAGGCGATGTGCGGTGAAAAGTCTAGTGTCGGTCGCAGGTCAGCCGCGTTCAGGCCACGGCGGTGGATTTTCCCCCTCTCCCGGCGGAAGAGGGCGAAAACCGTCGCCGCGCACTCGCCTGTCGGCGCCATGCTATCGCCCCGTGCGCCGCTCGACCTGCCGGACCAGGGCTTTGGCGTCGGCGCCCAAGTTGATACGGCCGTCGCGCACGTGGGTTTCGTGGTTCTTTTCGATATCGCCCAGGATATACCGGTAGTTGACCATGATGCCGGCCGACTGGCCCAGACCCTTGGCCGAGGTATCGGCCAGCCAGTTGATCCGCTCCAGCCGCGCGCCGTTGCGCAGGTGGAATCGCGCCACCGGATCGACCGGCGCCGCCTTGTCGTCAGTCGCCGTGAGGTAGGCGGCGGCCAGCCGCATGAGCGGTGCCTCCAAGGCCGCGACCACGGCCGTGTCCCGGTGCCAATCCGGCCGATCAAGCAGCACCAAAAGCGCGGCCCGGAAGTCTTCGCCGTCGCCGAGCTTCAGGATTGCGCGCGCTTCGTCGCCGGCCAGCAGCCGGGTGACCGCGTCGTTGGGCGTCGCCTCGAGCCAGCGTCTCAGGCCGGGTAGCGGCGACAGCGTGGCGAAGTTCTTGAGTTGCGGCAGTTCGCGGCTGAGCCGTTCGACCACCCGCTTGATCAGGTAGTCGCCGAAGGAAATGCCGGAAAGGCCGCGCTGGGTGTTTGAGATCGAGTAGAAGATAGCGGTCTCCACGCCCTCAGCGTCGACCGGCGGCACGGTCTCGTCGAGCAGCGTCTGGATGTTGTCGGCCATCCCGCGCACCAATGCCACCTCGACGAAGGCCAGCGGTTCGTCCGGCATGCGTGGATGGAACAGCGCATAAAGCCGGCGGTCGGAATCCAGCCGGTTGCGCAGGTCGTCCCAGGAGCGGATCGCGTGCACCGCCTCGTAGGCGATCAGCTTCTCCAGCAGCGAGGCCGGCGAGTCCCAGGTGATCAGGCGCAGGTCCAGGAAGCCGACGTCGAACCAGGATTCGAGCAGCTCGCGCAGGTCCCGCTCCAGACCGCGCAGCTGCGGGTCCTCGGCGGTCAAGGTCAGCAGGTCGCGGCGCAGGTCGGCCAGGAACTTGACCCCCTCGGGCAACACGTTGAATTGAGTCAGTAGCTTGACCCGCGGCGGCACCAGAGTCCGGCGCAAGGCCTTCTCGGCGGCCAGCTTGAGATCGATCTCAGCGGCCTCGCGGTAGGCCTGCATGGCATCTTCCACCGCCGCCTCGTCGACCGCGAAACGCCGGGCCAGCACCTCCAGGAACTGCCGCCGGCCCGGCCCGTCCAGTTCCAGGTAGGTCTTGCCCAGCTCCGCCGCGCGCATGCGCGCCGACACCTCGCCGCCCCGCGCCTCCAGGCATTCGGCCATGAGCCTTTCCAGCGCCCGGGCATCGCGCGCGGCCGTGGCCGCGCCGTTCAAGCCGACGCTACGCGCCGCCCCGGCGGCAATATCGCGCCAAGCGCCGGCCAGGTTGGACAGCGTACGTTCGAAAAAGTTCTCGTCCTGGGCTTCGGTCATGCCTGGCTGATTCTTTCGCTCGCCGTATCGCCCGCTTGGGCTGCAATGTGGCGCAAGCCCCTTAGGGCTTGGTTAAGCAGTTCCTCGTCGTTCGGGTCGGCGCTATAGACCATATAGGCAGGCCGTTCGAATACCGGAGCCTTGGCAACCCGGAACAGACGTTTTTCCTTGAGCAGCGGCCGCACGGTACGCAGCGGCAAATAGCCCGAACCGCCGTGCGCCAGGATGTGCTGCAGGCCCATGGCGCCGAGCCCGACCGAAACCGCCGGGGTCTCCATCTCGGGAAAGGCCTGGCGGTGTTCGGCGCGGAAATCATCGCCCCAGTCGACGAAGACGTAGTCGGCGCGCCAGTTCCCGGTCGCCTGCCTGGGTGCGGTGGAGACCAGGACCAGCTTCTCGACCAGTAGCTTTTCGATCACCAGGCCCGGCGTGTGGCGCGGCAGATACATGACGCCGATGTCGATCAGACCGTCGGACAAGCGCTGCATCTGGCTGGGCGAATAATCGGCCTCCAGGCGCAGGGCGACATCCGGCAGGGTCTCGCGCATCCAGGCGATCCAGCGGATCACCAGCCGCTCCCACAGGCTGACCTGGGTGCCCAGCCCGATGGTGCTGCGGAAGCCGTCGGGCAGCGCCGTTTCCTGGCGCCCCTGCTCCCAGGACCGCACCGTGGCCACGGCAAAGCGGTGAAACCGGCGCCCCGCGTTGGTCAGGGCGACACCGCCGCGGCCGCGGGTGAAGAGCGGCTGCCCGAGGCGCCCCTCAAGCGTCTGGACCCGCGCGGTCACGGTGGATTGCGTGACGTTGAGATGTTCGCCGGCGCGGTGGAAGTTGCCGGTCGCCGCAACCTCCAGGAAGCTGCGGATATGGTCGATGTTCATTGTCTGATCGCCTTCTTGCCGCTTCGTCGATTGATCGAAAAATCCGATCGTATTGCTTTAAAAAATTCATTTCCCAATCGCAAGCGAAAACACCAGATTCGCTTCTATCAGCTCTGCTTCAAGCGGGTGCCATGGCATATGGAGATCCTGGCGAGGTCGCCGGGACACAAATCACAGTGAACAGCGCCGGCCGGCCCATGCTGGCGGTTCTGGCGACGACCTGGGCGCTGTTCTTCGCCATGGCGCTGGTCATGCTGGGCAACGGCCTGCAGGGCAGCCTCCTGGGCTTGCGCGCGACCATCGAGGGCTTCCCCACGGCAGTGACCGGCATCGTGATGTCGGGCTATTTCGCCGGCTTCGCCACCGGATCCTATCTCACGCCCAAGCTGGTCGCCCGGGTCGGCCATATCCGGGTCTTCGCCGCCCTGGCGTCGCTCGCCTCGATCGTAGCCCTGCTCCATGTCATTCTGGTGACCCCGGCGACTTGGACCACAATGCGCCTCGCCACCGGGTTCTGCTACGCCGGAATCTACGTGGTCGCCGAGAGCTGGCTCAACGACCGGGTCACCAACGACCTGCGCGGCCAACTGCTGTCGGTCTACCTGATCGTTGGCCTGGCCGGCATGGCGACCGGGCCGCTGCTGCTCAACTTGGCCGATCCGGGCAGCTTCGAGCTCTTCCTGCTGGTCTCCGTGCTGGTCTCACTCGCCTTGATCCCGATCCTGCTGACCGCCAATCCGGCACCCGCTTTCGAAACCGCGACCGCGATCAGTGTGCGGCAGCTTTATCGTCTTTCCCCCCTCGGGGTCACCGGCGCCACGGTGACCGGCCTGTCAAACGGCACCGTGGTCGGCATGGGCGCGGTCTATGCGGAGCGGCTCGGCCTTTCCCTGGCGGAAATCTCGTTCTTCATGAGCGCGTTGATGGTCGGCGGCGTCGCTCTGCAGTGGCCGATCGGGCGCCTGTCCGACCGCTTCGACCGCCGCATCATCCTGACCGCCGTCACCCTGCTGGCGGCACTGGTGGCGCTGGCGGCGACCGCGGTCGCCGGCCATTCTTTCTGGGTACTTCTGCTCCTGATCGGCCTGTTCGGCGGGCTGTCCTTCCCCTTGTATTCGCTCAGCCTGGCACACACCAACGACCGCCTCGAACCTAGCCAGATGGTCGGTGCCAGCAGCGGCTTGGTGCTCCTGACCGGCGCCGGCGCGACCCTGGGTCCGGTTTCCGCGGCGGCGGCCATGACCGCGATAGGCAACGCTGGCTTCTTCTGGTTTCTGGCCGCCGTGCACGCCGCCCTGGGCGTTTTCGCCCTGTTCCGCATGACCCGGCGTGGCGCCGGTTCCCTCGAACATCGCGCGCCCTATGTAACCCTGGCCAGCGCCTCGCCGGTCGCTACGGCAATGGCCCAGGAATCCGCCCTCGAAGGCATGGCGGAAGAGCCCTGCCGGCCGGAACTGCCTTAAGGGCTTGGATAAAGCGGCCGCTTAGGCTTAGTTAGCGGCCGACATGAGCGACAACCTCTTCGAGCTTCTGCAAAGCCGCTTTCCGGCCGATCCCAGCCGAACCGTCATGGAAACCCCGGACGGTCGGCAGATCAGCTATGGCGAAATGGATGCGGCCACGGCCCGTATGGCCCGGCTGCTGGCCGAGCGTGGCGTCGGCAAGGGCGACCGGGTCGCCGCCAGGGTCGAGAAATCGCCCGAGGCGATCTTCCTCTACCTGGCCGCCCTGCGCGCCGGCGCCGCCTACCTGCCGCTCAACACCGCCTACCGGGCGGCCGAGATCGCCTATTTCCTGGGCGACGCCGAGCCCAAGGTGGTGGTCGGCCGGCCCGAGGCCGAAACGGAGCTGGCCGATATCGCAGCCCGGACAAACACCACGGTGCTGACCCTGGGCCAGGCAGGCGACGGCTCGCTGATCGACCAAAGCCGCGATCAGGACGCCGACTTCGCGACCGTGCCGGCGGCCGGCGACGATCTGGCCGCCTTGCTCTACACCTCCGGTACCACGGGCCGCTCCAAGGGGGCCATGTTGAGCCACGACAACCTGGCCTCCAACGCCCTGGCGCTGCACCACATCTGGGGTTTCCAGCCGGACTACGTGCTGCTGCACGCCCTGCCGATCTTCCATACCCACGGGCTTTTCGTGGCGACCAACTGCGCGCTGCTGAATGGCGGCGGAATGCTCTTTCTGCCCAGGTTCGACGCGGCCGATGTCATTCGCCTGCTGCCGCGCGCCACGGTGATGATGGGCGTGCCGACCTTCTACACCCGCCTGCTCGAGCGGCCGGATTTCGGGCCCGAGGTCTGCCGCAACATGCGGCTCTTCATCTCCGGCTCGGCGCCCCTGCTGGAGGAGACCTTCGAGGCTTTCCGGCAGCGCAGCGGTCACATCATCCTGGAACGCTACGGCATGACGGAGACCAGCATGAACACGTCAAACCCGCTGGACGGCGAGCGCCGGGCCGGCACCGTCGGCTTTCCCCTCCCCGGGGTCGAGCTGCGGGTGACCGACGAGGCAGGGCAGGTGCTGCCCGAGGGCGAGACGGGGGTGCTGGAGGTGCGCGGCCCCAACGTCTTCAAGGGCTATTGGCGCCAGCCGGAGAAGACCGCCGCCGAGTTCCGCCCCGACGGCTTCTTCATCACTGGCGACGTGTCGCGGATCGACGAACGCGGCTATGTGCAGATCGTCGGCCGCGCCAAGGACCTGATCATCTCCGGCGGCTTCAACGTCTACCCCAAGGAGATCGAGCTGGTGGTCGACGCCATCGAGGGCGTGGTGGAATCCGCCGTGATCGGCCTGGCCCATCCGGACTTCGGCGAGGCGGTCGCCGCCGTGGTCAAGCGCGCCGACGGCGCGGTGGTACCGGATGAGGCCGCCATCATCGAAACCGCCAAGACCGAATTGGCCAACTACAAGGTGCCGAAAAAGGTCTTCTTCGTCGACGAGCTGCCGCGCAACGCCATGGGCAAGGTGCAGAAGAACCTGCTCAGGGAGCGCTTCGAGGAGACCTTCAAGCCGGCGCCGTGACGCTCGTCAGTCTCCGGTGTTGGTCGCGTCCCGCGCCAGGGCGCGTTGGTGGCCCTGCCAGGATTGCGCCTCGATGAAGAGGCGGGTCACCGTCGGGTGCTTGGCCTTGATCTGCTTCTCCATATCCGAGATGGCGGCCTCGACCTCCGAGGAGGTCATCTCGTCGCGGAAGTCGATGGAGAGATTGACCAGAACGTCGGACGGCCCGATGTGCGTGGTCAGCACCTCGTTGACCTTTAGGATGCTGCGCTCGGCCGCGATGATCCGGCGTACGCCGGTGATCAGTTCGGGATCGGCGCCCTCGCCGATCAACAGACCCTTGGTTTCGTACGCCAGCACGACTGCGGCCGTGGCCAGAATGCAGCCGATGACGACCGAGGCGACACCGTCCAGCACCGGCAGGTCCAGAAGCTGGGCCAGGAAGATCCCGGCCATCGCAACCATCAGGCCCATCAGCGCCGCGGTATCCTCCAGCAACACGGTGAAGATCGTGGGGTCCTTACTGACCTGCACCGCCTCCAGGTAGCCGCGCCGGCCACGGGTCAGGTTGAACTCCTTGATCGCGACCCACCAGACGACCGCCTCGAACAGCATCGCCAAACCGAGCACGATGTAGTTGATGTAGGCATCGGTGATCACGACCGGGTGCCGGATCTTCTCGACCCCCTCGTAGATCGAGACGCCGGCCCCGACGGCGAAGACCAGGATGGCCACGACGAAGGCCCAGAAATAAATCTCGCGCCCGTAGCCGAAGGGATGGCGCTCGTCGGCCGGTCGCTTGGCCCGCCTGAGGCCATAGAGCAGCAGCACCTGGTTGCCGGTATCGACCGAGGAATGGATCGCCTCGCTGAACATGGCAGAACTGCCGGTGAAGGCCGCCGCCGCAAACTTGGTGACGGCGATCAGCAGGTTGCCGAGCAGCGCGGCGATGATCACCTTGAGCGAAGAAGCCTGTCCCGCCATAAGTCCCTCCAGTCTCGAAGACTCTTCCCGGAGCATAGACACCGCAAACCCTTAGGAAAGTCGGAAAGGATGGCCGACCGGCATCGACTGCGCTAAAGCTTTGGAATCTTGCCACCACCGATGAAGAAAATATCGCGCTTTCTGGCCTGGACGTTGGGCTCGCTGCTGTTGCTCGCGTCGCTGGCCGTTGGCGGCGGGTCGCTTTGGCTGCGCGGCTCACTGCCCGACCTGGAGGGCAACCACGACATCGCCGGTCTCGAGGCGCCGGTCGAGGTGCTGCGGGACGCCGACGGCGTCGTCACGATCCGGGCCGGAAACGAACTGGATGCCGCCCGGGCGCTGGGCTACGTCCACGCCCAGGACCGCCTGTGGCAGATGGACTTCATGCGCCGTACCGGCGCCGGGCGCCTGTCGGAGGTGATCGGGCGGGAGACCCTGGAGCTCGACCGCCTGCTGCGCGGGCTCGGCCTCTACCGGGCCGCCGAGGCCAACCTGGCACAGCTCAGCCTGGAGGCCCGGGCCCTGTTCGAGGCTTACGGCGAAGGCGTGAACGCCTTCATCGCCGAACCGGGCGGGCCCTGGCCACCGGAATTCCACCTGCTGCGCAGCGAGCCCGAGCCCTGGCGCCCGGCCGACAGCCTGGTCTGGGGCCGCCTCATGGCCCTGCAGCTTTCCGGCAACTGGTCCGACGAGATCCGCCGCCTGCGCTTGGCGGAGCGTCTCACGCCGGAACAGATCGATTTCCTCTGGCCCGCCTATCCCGGCGACGCGCCGGTAACCTTGGGCGGGCCGAAGCCGGAAAAAAGAACCCAAAGGACCCATGGACAGGACAGGACAGACTACAGCCGCTTGGCCGTCGTCGCCGGCAATCCGGCGGACATCCTGCCCTGGGCCTGGACGCCGAAGGATGCTTCCAACCTTTGGGTCCTGTCCGGCGAACGGACGGAGAGCGGCAAGCCGATCCTGGCCAACGATCCGCACTTGAGCCTTGAGGCGCCGGGGCTCTGGTATTTGGTGCGGATCGAGTCGCCGGGGCTGACCTTGGCCGGCGCCACCACACCCGGTGTGCCGCTGCTGCTGGCCGGCCATAACGGGCACATCGCCTGGGGTTTCAGCACGACCCACGGCGACACCCAGGATCTCTTCATCGAGCGCCCGAGCAAGGACAAGCCCGGACACTACGACACGCCCGACGGGCCGCGTCCTTTCGTGGTCCGTGAGGAAACCATCGAAGTGCGCGGCGAAGCGCCCCACCGCCTGACCCTGCGCGAAACGCGGCATGGGCCGGTGCTGTCAGACCTCAGGCCGTCGTACGCCGAAGCCCTGCCTGACGGCCACCTTCTGGCGCTGGCCTGGCCGGCGCTACGGGCCGACGACCGCTCGGCCGAGGCACTTTATCGCCTGAACCGGGCGCGCGACTGGCCGGGTTTCCTGGCCGCCATGAAGGACTTTCACAGCCCGCTCCAGAATATCGGCTATGCCGACACGGGCGGCACCATCGGGTTCCTCGCCGCCGGCCGGATACCGCTCAGGAAAAATGGCGACGGGCGCGCGCCGCAGCCGGGTTGGACCGGCACGGGCGACTGGCGCGGATTCATCCCCTTTGCCGAGCTGCCGCAGGTCAAGAACCCGCCGGATGGCCGCTTGATCAACGCCAACAACCCGATCGTCGGCGCCGGCTATCCCCACCTGATCACCGCGGATTGGCCCGATCCGCACCGGGCCCGGCGCATCGAACGGCTGTTGGACAGCGAAGCCCCGGCAACGATCGACGGCAGCCGGCTCATCCAGCAGGATATCGTGTCCCTGGGGGCCGCGCGGCTCCTGCCCCTGCTGCTCGACCCGGTTCCCACGCCATCCGACGACCGGGCGGCCTTCGCCCTCAAGCTGCTGCGTGAGTGGGACCTGCGCATGTCGCGGGAACGGCCGGAGCCGCTGATCTTCACGGCCTGGATGGCGGCGCTCACCGATGCGCTCCTGGCCGACGAGCTGGGCCACTCCGGTGGCGGTTTCCGGCGCACCGAGGCCGACCTCCTGGCGGATATCCTGACCAAGGGACAAGCCTGGTGCGACGACGTGGCGACCCCGGAACCGGAAGACTGCGCCAGCCAGGCCGCCGCCGCTCTGACCACCGCGCTCGAGGGGCTGGAGCAGCGCTTCGGCAGCCACATGGGCGGGTGGCGCTGGGGCAAGGCCCATGTGGCGGGTTTTCCGCACCCGGTCCTGAGGCATGTTCCGATCCTGGGCAACTGGCTCGGTTTCGCGGTCGAGGCCGATGGCGGTTTCTACACCGTCAATCGCGGCGGCGCCCGCCTCGGCGGGCCGTTGGAAACCCAGTTCGAGGACGTGCACGGTCCCGGCTTCCGCGCGGTCTATGACCTGGCCGATCTGGACAACTCGCGCTTCATGATCGCGACCGGACAGTCGGGCAATCCGCTCTCGGCGCTCTACGGCAGCTTGGCCAGGCGCTGGCGCGACGGCCATTACCTAAAACTGGTCGGTGACGGGAAAGCGGCAAAACACCGCCTGACGCTGAATCCACGCTAGACTGCCTTGCCACCACGCGAGCCACACAGAGGAGCCGGGCCGTGACCGTCACCCTTGAAGACATCCACGCCGCCGCCAAGATCATCGAGGGCGAGGTCGTCCGCACGCCCATGGTGCCGGCCCAACGCTTGTCGGGGCGGATCGGCGCCGAGCTCCATCTCAAGCTCGAGAACCACCAATTCACCGGCTCGTTCAAGGACCGCGGGGCGCTGGTCAAGCTGAAGAGCCTGGAGCCGGCGCAGGCCGAGGCCGGGGTCATCGCCATGTCGGCCGGCAACCATGCCCAGGGCGTCGCCTACCACGCCCAGCGCCTGGGCATTCCGGCGACCATCGTGATGCCGGAGTTCGCGCCCTTCAGCAAGGTCGAGCGCACCAAGGGCTTCGGCGCCCGGGTGGTGCTGACCGGCGATACGCTGGACGCCTCGGCCGTCGCGGCGCGCGAGATCGCCGAGCGTGAGGGCCTCGCCTTCGTCCATCCCTATGACGACGAGAAGGTTATCGCCGGTCAGGGTACCATCGGCCTGGAGATACTGGCGGACGTACCGGACCTGGACGTCCTGGTAGTGCCGATCGGCGGCGGCGGCATCATCTCCGGCATCGCCATCGCCGCCAAGGCGATCAAGCCCGAGATCGAGATCTACGGCGTCGAGGCCGAGCTCTTCCCCTCCATGCTCCAGGCGCTCAAGGGCCAGGCGCCAAGCTCGGGCGGCACCACGCTGGCCGACGGCATCGCGGTCAAGAACCCGGGCGAGCTGACCCGCAAGATCATCGGCGAGTTGGTCGAGGAAATCATTCTGGTCGACGAGCCGGCGATCGAGTCCGCGGTCGTGGCGCTCTGCGAGCTGCAGAAGATCGTCGCCGAGGGCGCCGGCGCGGCTGGCGTCGCCGCGCTGATGGCCAATCCGGAACGCTTCGAGGGCCGCAAGGTCGGCACCGTGATCTGCGGCGGCAACGTCGATATCCGCCTGCTTTCCTGGGTACTGACCCGCGGGCTGGTGCGCGACGGGCGCATGGTCCGACTCAGGGTCGACATCGTCGACCAGCCGGGCGTGCTGGCCAAGCTGGCGCACTTCATCGGCGCTTGCGGCGGCAACATTATGGAGGTCTATCACCAGCGCCTGTTCTACAACGTGCCCGCCAAGCAGGCCGAGATCGACGTGATCGTCGAGACCCGCAATGCCGAGCATGTCCACGAGATCGTCGCCAAGCTGCGCGACGGCGGCTTTCCGACCCGGATCCTCTCGACCCACTCGGACGACTCGGGGATTTAGACCACTAGTCTTTCACCCTCTGGGCCTGTTCGCCCAGGATCCAGAACAGCAGCGGTACGCCGACGATCCCGAAGCCGCCAAGCGCCAGAGCGCGCGACCCGGGGGAGCTTCTGATCGGCAGAAAGAGATCGAAGACCGCCAGCACGACCGAGCCGACGGCAAAAACCGCCAGGACCCACAGGCCCATCATCAGGAAGTTGGAAGTCCGCCCGCCGGACGCCTTGGCGCCGCCGGCAAGTATCATGGCCGCGGGGTCACCGGCGCCCGCGTACTTGACGCTCCAACGACGGGCTATCCAGAAAGCCGCGCCAAAGCCGGCCAGCGTCGACACCAAGCTCCAAAAGCCGGCGACGAGTTCCGCCCCGAGCGGTGTCCGATAGGCCAAAAGCGGATCGGCCAGGGCGCAAGCCACGCCGCCCAAAGCCCCAAGACCCAAGGCGATGACCAACGAGGTAACCCACACTTGGCGCGACTGCCAATCGATCGGCCGTACAGACACGCTGCGCTCCTCGCGGTTTCCTTGAACCTCTGCCATAATGCGGCGGATGCTATACTGGCGTGCTTGCCACGAGGTTAAGCCCTTGAGATCAAACCTGGAACGACTAGCCGCCTCGATCGGTGCCGTGCTGGCATTGTGTCTGCTGGTCGGCACGGCCGCCGGCACCGCTCAGACGACCAACGGCAGCCTGCGGTCGCAGGTCGAAGCGCTGGCGGTGACCGAGGGGTTCGCGGTCGGCGGCCTAGACAGAATGGGTGCTGCGCCGGCCCGGACCGGCGCGACCGGTAAGGCGGAGCGGCAGCTCAAGTCGTTGCTGCGGGGCTACGACTACATTCTGCTGCACGATGCCAAGGGGAATATCGCGGAGCTACGGATCTCGGGCGTGCGGGCGCCGGCCGCGGCGGTGCCGCAGCGCTATGCCGTGCCGACCACGCGGCGCGGCCGCCATCACCTGGTCGACAGTGAGCTGTCGGGCCCCGACGGGGTACGCCGAAAGGTCCAGCTGATCGTCGATACGGGAGCGACCAGCGTGGTGTTGCCGCTGTCGATGACCGGGACTCTGGGCTTCCGCGCCGAGGATCTGGAGGACGGCTGGGCCCAGACCGCCGGCGGTCGGGTGCCGGTCAAGTTCGGCCAGCTCGGTCTGGTCAAGGTCGGCTGGGCCCAGTCGCGCGATGTCGCCGTCGCCTTTATCGAAGACGAGAATATCGACGGCCAGGCCCTGCTCGGCATGAGCTTCCTGGAACGCTACCGCCTGACCGTCGAGGACAACGCCAACCGAATCATCCTCATGGCAAAGTGACCTGCCCGCCCTTGCGCGGCCCTGAGCGTTAATACCAAATGTCATTGACAACGACCTGTGGCACAAGAGTTCTCTAACGGCTCGGCCGAACCTCGTCCTGAGCTTGTCGAAGGGCGAGTGTAGCGGCGCTCCGCCGTCCTCATGCTTCGACAAGCTCAGCATGAGGGTGTGGCTGCGGCCGAGACTGAAGCTGTGCCAAAGGGCACTATCAATGTCCTTTGGTATAATACCGCAATAACGGAAGGGTCCGCCCATGGCCGCCAAAGCCCCTGTCTTTGCCAACGTGCTGGAGATGATCGGCAACACGCCGATGATCGAGGTCCAGCGCATGGACACCGGACCTTGCCGCCTTTTCCTTAAGCTGGAGAGCCAAAACCCGGCCGGCTCGATCAAGGACCGCATC